>PPYF01384865.1_pt1 | contig 65705 bp, 61 predicted proteins | sample 1559871 | NCBI WGS metagenome assembly PPYF01 (sample SAMN08240021, study PRJNA423297) | Human gut metagenome, whole genome shotgun sequencing project. | reverse complement strand
CTTTGAATGCCTCCTTATTCTCTTGGTTTTATTATGAAATCCTTGAGAATAAGCTGTCAACTTTTTTTATACCACACCACTGCATGAGTAAAGAAGAAACGTGTCTGTGGGAGCCTATCCCCATAGCTGCAAACAAAAGTGGCTGTAAGAAAACACTTTTGCGGTCGCACCTTTTTGGGTGCGTGGATTGAAACTTTGCAACTTTTACAATCGTGCCGGAGTACAGGCGGTCGCACCCTTTTGGGTGCGTGGATTGAAACCCGGAAGAGATGACGGAAAAGGCTAAGCAGGAAGGTCGCACCCTTTTGGGTGCGTGGATTGAAACATCGTGACATCGCCATTAAGGGTAGACGTACCGTCGTCGCACTCTTCGGAGTGCGTGGATTGAAACACAGCCGAATTCAATAAAGCCCGTAGTGGATTCGTCGCACTCTCAGGGGTGCGTGGATTGAAACTTGGAGCCGGGGAAGCGCGTTAATCAAAACTTAGTCGCACCTCTGCAGGTACGGGGGTTGTAACTGCTGTACAGCCAGATTATTCATGTCTGGAATCAGTCGTACCCCCGTGGACACGTGGTTTGAATCTTGGTGCCGAGGGAGGGACTTGAACCCTCAACGTGTGTCGGAATCTGTGAGTGGGTGAATTGAAACTCAGAATATGCAGAAGAGGCCAATGTTACTACAGTCGCACCTTTACGGGTATGTGGATTGAAACTGACATTCAAAACTGGGATAGTGGAGCTAATTACGTCGCACCCTTCATGGGTGCGTGGATTGAAACCGGGACGATTCGGGGCATATTGTTAAATGGAGCAGTGTCGCACCCTTCATGGGTGCGTGGATTGAAATATTGCTGAGACTTACGTACCGACCTACTATTTAGTCCCACAACATGAGTGCGTAGATTGAAACAAAGAAGTCTATTCCAATCTTACGATTCCCCAGGTCGTGCCTCTCATGGGGCGCGGGGGTTGAAACTTCATGATTCTGGCTATTGGTGCAGGGCTGCATCGTCGTACCTTCCGTAGGTGCGTGGATTGAAACGATTTGATTGGTGGGGTTGGATGTGAAAAAATCGTCGCACCCTTTTGGGTGCGTGGATTGAAACTGTTCAGCCGCTTTTGCTTGTGCATTGTACATAGTCGCACCCTGTTGGGTGCGTGGATTGAAACATCTGCTTGATGTTGGCGTCGTAATCCTTCTGGCGTCGCACCCTTTGGTTTGGGGGTGCGTGGATTGAAACTATGTATGTACGTAAGATTGGAAACAGATGGTATGTCGCACCCTTTGGGGGGGCGTGGATTGAAACTTGGTCCTCAGGGGTCATACCTTCGACTGGTTCTGTCGCACCCATGAGGGTGCGTGGATTGAAACACGCAAATGTCTCCAACATTTGCCCAGCGCTTTTGCCGCACCTTCATGAGGATGGAGTGAAAGACACCAGACTTAGGATCTGGCGTCTTCGGCATTGTCATAGGGGCGTGCATTAAATCTTATCTTATCACATCGTTTTTTGCTTCTTTTTCAACTTTTTATCTTGCTCCGCCTTTCGTTGACATGCTTCTATTTGTCATGCTATAGTAAGAACGGTATAATATAAGGAATAGGTCAGGTGTCTCAGACTTAATAGAGAAGCCGGTTCAATGCCGGCGCGGTCCCGCCGCTGTAAGGTGGAGCCAGGCTGCATGATGTCACTGTACGTTTTGTATGGGAAGGCGCAGCTTTGGCCATGAAACCAAGCCAGAAGAACTGCCTGACGGATAATCACCGATAGACCTGCGAGCGATGGGAAGGAGATTGTACGGAGCATATTCGGGGACTGTCGTCTATACGACGGTCCTTTTATCTTTGCAGCCCTTCTCTTGCAGGTCGTTACAGGAAAGGGGTTCATTCGTACCATGGAAGCGATGATCAATGGTTTTCAGTTGTTTCAGCAAGGCGGCCCGGTCATGTATCTGTTATTGGCCTGTTCGCTCTTTGCGGTGTATATTGGCATTGAGAGGGCCATGTTTTTTACCCAGATGGATGCCGGCAAGGCTTTTGCCAATCGTTTTTATACCTATATGAAAGTCCATAAGACGGAAGCGGCGCGCTCCCTTGCAGCCGACAGTTCCGGCGGGCTGCCCCTCATGTTGACCGAGGTTTTTGACGGTCAGGGAGGGACTGAATGGAAAGCCTTTGTCGAAATGCAGTCGGGGATCTTCGTGTCCCGCCTTCGGAGTCACCTCTATTATTTGAGCGTCATCGTCACCTTGGCGCCCCTCTTAGGACTTCTCGGGACGATCAGCGGTATGATCCGCGCCTTCAGTGTTTTTAACGTCCAGTCCGGACAGGCTGTCGCCATTACGGGCGGTATCGGCGAAGCCCTCATTGCTACGGCTTTCGGCCTTTGCGTCGCTGTTTTGGCCTTAATCATTCATTCTTATTTCACCCAGCGCCTCGACCGGATCATTACCGACATGGAGCTGTGTTTTTCGGCGATGGAAACGATGGACCAGAAAGCAGGGCAGTGAGATGCGGCTACGTCAATTACGGGATTTTGAAAAGCCTTCTATCATGATCATTCCCATGATCGATATCATGTTTTTCCTCTTGGTCTTCTTCATGATGTCGTCCTTATCCATGGTGGACATGCACAGTTTAGGCGTCCGCCTTCCCGTGGCGGCCAATGCCAATGAAGCTCCGTCATCCCAGTATGCCGTCACCTTGAAAAAAGACGGTACCCTGTGGCTCAATGGCAAGGCCATCGACGGCGAGGCCCTCATGGCTTCGGCCCGGGCTCGGCAAGGGGAAGACAAGGCTTTCAGCGTCATCCTCTATGCTGACCGAGACGTCGATTACGGTCGGGTCATGGCCGTGTTGGATGCCTTTAAGAAAGTCGGTGTGAACCGCATCGGCCTCGTCGCCGACAGTGGGGCTCAGCCGTGAGGTGGGGGAAGAAGAAGGGCCGCATTGCTGCCGGATTTTCCGTCTCCCTCCATGCCGCCGTCTATGTCGGCCTGGCTGCGGGCGGTTTCTTTACGGTCCTTCAGCACTATTCTCGACAGCCGAATGTAACCGACGTCATGATTTATAATGCCGGCGACATGGCCGGTGCCGGTGGGAACGATGCTGATGGGATGGACGCTGTCAGCCGCGACGGAAGCGGCGATTACGATGAAAAAGAAGTCGTATCCTCGATGTCGGATAAGGCTCCGAACGAAGACGTAAGGCCAACTGTCGACGTAACGCCCTTGACGCCGGACGCCCTGACGTATGCCGCCGCCAACGATGAATCGCGACAGGGATCTTCCGACGAAAAAGGAAAGGCGGAAGCGCCGAGAATTTCCGGTCAGCCCGTTTCGTCTCCTGAGGGAAAAACATCAGGACCGCGTCACCATCATGGTAAGACCGGGCCTTCGGGAAGGCGGGCGGCCGGTCACGGGACGAAGGATCCTTTGGCGCCGTCAGGAAATCTTCATGTTCCCCATGAAATGGCTGACCTTCTCGACCGCGTCAAGGCCTTACTCCCTAATAAGTTATCGGAAGCCTGGGTAGATGCACCAAAAGAACCCGCCATTCCTCCCGTACAGGCCAATCAATCAAATACAACCATTATTACTGCCAAGGAGATGGACGAACACCGCGATACGTCGGTCCGGCAGGCCCTTCAGCGGGTCACCGGCGTTACCGTCAATGAGATGGTGCCGGGCATTTCGTCTTACGTCAAATTGAACGGTGACGACCGGGTCTTGATCCTCGTCGACGGTCAGAGTCTGGCCAATGCTCAGGGATCGGGCTACGGCCGGGGCAGCGTCGATTTGGCAAACCTCCCCGGTGTCGGTGCTATTGAGCGCATTGAAGTCACCAAGGGTAGTGGTTCCGTCCGCTACGGCAGTGGGGCCGTGGGCGGTGTCATCAACATCGTCACCAAGAAGGGGGACCGCAAGGAGTCTACTCTCGATGCCTACACCGGATCGTGGGGCATGCACGGCTACACATTGAGTAACAGCGGCCGTTCGGGCAAGACCAGCTGGCTCATCAGCGGCGACATGGAGCGCCGTCAGTATTACGCCTTTCCCGGCGGCCTCAATGCCGATAAGTCCCGCGGCGACATTGCCCGAAAGTCTTTGTCCCTGCGCCTCGATCAGGACTTGACGGACGACACGTCGTTGACCTTTAAGGCTTACCATCAGGATTATCACGGCCACGGTTCGACCTTCCTTGCTTCTTATTCGTCGTCGCTGCCGAAAGCCCTGCAAAAAGAACGCCTTTCCGGCTGGTACCTCAGTGCTAATAAGCCCATCGAGCGGCTCATCAATAATTACAGCCTTACGTATAACTTCAAAAAAAATCAGGCTCAGCCCGGTTTCCTGCGCTATTTCAACGACTACCAGCGGACCTATTGGACCAACCATTATTTCACCCGCACTCAGGGGGTTGAATGGCAGAACAATTGGCAAATCGGCAGTCATCATCTGACGGCCGGCGCCGAATGGACGGAAGACATGGGGACCAATTACGAGGCCCATTACATCGACAAGAAGCGCCATAACTTGGCTTTTTACGCCGAAGACGCCATGAGTTTCGGCAAACTGACGGTCACGCCGGGCCTGCGCCTCGATGACAACAGCACGTACGGTGTCCATCAGACGCCGCGGTTGGCCGTCAACTATAAGGCCAATGACGACTTCAACGTCTATGCGTCGTGGAGCCGCATCTTTTCGCCGCCGCGCCTGAACGATCAGTTCTACATGACGACGTCCGGCGGCAAGGTCACGTCGAAAGGGAATGAAGACTTAGAGCCTGAAACCGGCTATACCCAGACCCTGGGCTTCCAGTACCGCATGGGACCGAAGACCCTCGTCGAGGGCAGTGTCTTCCACAGCGATTTAGAGAACGTCATTCGCTGGAACCGGGCCGTCACGCCGCGGGAACCGCAGAACCTCAATGAAGAAGATAAGAGGGGCTTTGAACTCTCCCTCAAACAGACCATCAACGACAAGTGGGATTATGAATTGGGCTATTCCTACATCCACACCAAAGTCGATACGGGAGACGGTTTGGGCTTTGATGAAACATACAACCAGCCTAACGGCTACCGCGCCGGTCTCCATTACCATCAGGGAAAATGGCAGGCCAACGTCGATGTGACGGCCGGAACGGGGCGCAATGACACCTATTACAGCAATAATTCCTACGTCGTCTGGAACGGCAGCGCATCCTATTCGCCCGACGAAGATACGACGATTTACGTTAAGGCGGCGAACCTCAACAACGCCGGCTACGACTTATACCATAACTATCCGGCTGCCGGGAGAAACTGGCAGGTCGGTATCCGTCAGAAATTCTAGGAGGGGGCTTTTACTGTGAAAAAATTTGGCTTATGTCTGCTCGTCCTTTGTCTCTTGCTCCTTGTCGGCTGCGGTCCCCAAGGAGCGTCAGCGCCGAAGGCCTCCGGGGAAAATTATGCCGTCATCACCGATGATCGGGGTAAGGCCGTCACCTTGCCGCAGAAACCGCAGCGCGTCGTCGTCTTGTCGACGTCGCTCCTAAACTTTGCCGATGCCCTCGACGGCAGTCTCGTCGGAAGGGCCGCCATCAAGTCGGAAGACGCAGCCCTTCCGGAAAAGTATAAAGACGTGCCCGACGTGGGTCCGGTCTACAGCGTCAGCTTGGAAAAAGTGACGGCCCTTCAACCCGACGTCGTCATCGGCAGTACGGACCACCATGAAAAATTGGCGGCCCAGCTTGAAGACAGCGGCATTCCTGTCATCTTGCTGCGCACCAAGACTTATGACGACGTCAAACACAATCTGGTCGTCATGGGCAAGGTCTACGGCAAAGAAAAAGAGGCTGCTGCCGTTGATGAAAAGCTCGATACAGAAATTAAAGCCATCACCGATGCCGTGCCCAAAGAAGGACAGCGCATTGCCATCATTCATGCGACGCCCAGTGCCGTGTCGTTAGAACTGCCTACGAGTATTGCCGGCGGCATTGCCGACCTGCTTCACTTACAGAACATCGCTGCGGCACCGGCGGGAAGCGAAAATAACCGCATTCCTTACAGCATGGAAAGCCTCGTCGAAGCCAATCCCGACGTCATTTTCCTGACCTCTATGGGATCATCGGACAAGATTGAAAAGCGCATCAAAGGCGATATCGAAAGCAATCCGGCTTGGGCTTCCTTGAAAGCCGTCCAATCGGGTCGTTTCTATATCCTGCCCGAACGGTATTTCCTCCTCAATCCCGGCCTCGACTACCCCAAGGCCGTAGGGTATATGGCAAACTTAGTCTATCCGGGAGTGATTCCTCATGAATAGATTTTTTCAGCGTCGGGAACGGACGGGCTGGCGCTGGCTCATGCTCCTCATCTTTGCCGTCTTGGCGGCGGCCGGCATCTTGCTGTCGGTCATGCAGGGGGCGGCGGCCATTACGGCGCCGGACGTCGTCCGAAGTTTATGGCAGCCGGGAGGGGGAACGACGGACCAAATCATTTGGAACATCCGCCTGCCGCGGACCCTTACGGGGGCTTTGGTCGGGGCTAATTTGGCCCTGTCGGGAGCCATTTTGCAGGCCGTCATGCGAAATCCCCTGGCCGATCCCCATATCATCGGCATCTCGTCCGGTGCCGGTCTCTTCGGCCTCATCGTCCTCATCGTCGTCCCGTCGTACGCCTTTTTGATGACGCCCGTCTCCTTTGTCGGCGCCATGGCCGCTGCCGGAGCTATCTACCTCTTGGCCTGGAAGGACGGCATCAAGGTCGTGCGCATCATCTTGGCCGGCGTCGCCGTCTCGGCCTTCCTGGGAGCCATTATTTCAGGAATCCTCGTCTTTTACAGTGACCGAGTCCACGGTGCCTTATTGTGGATGGTCGGGGGCTTGGCGGCCAGCAGCTGGAAAGACGTGTCCGTCATTACGCCGTATGCTGCTGCCGGCTTCGTCTTGGCTTTTATCGGCGCCTACTACCTGAATCTTCTCCAACTCGGTGACGACATGGCCCGCAGCCTGGGCCTCAACGTCGAACGAGCCCGCCTGGGCCTTACGGCCATTGCAGCCCTTCTCGCAGCCAGTGCCGTCAGTGTCGCCGGCCTCTTAGGCTTCGTCGGACTCATCGTACCGCACATGGTGCGCCTCTTAATCGGCACGGATTACCGCTATATCATTCCCGGCGCGGCCTTTTTCGGGGCGGCGACGGTGACCTTGAGCGATACGGCAGCCCGGCTCCTCTTGGCACCGGCGGAACTTCCCGTGGGCATCATCATCGCCTCCTTGGGAGCGCCTTTTTTCTTATTTCTCCTGCGAAAGGAAGTGTGAGCCGTGGATGCCATTACCATCAAACATCTCGTCGTCGAGCGGGGCGGCAAGACCATCCTTCACGATATGACGGCGGCCCTTCCAAAGGGCAAAATCACGGCCATCGTCGGCCCCAATGGCTGCGGCAAGAGTACCTTCCTCAAAGCCGTGAACTGCATGATTCCTATTTCCGGCGGTGCTATCGACCTTTTCGGCCGCGACGTCCGTTCCTTTTCGCGTAAAGCCTTGTCGCGGGAAATCGCCTTTTTGACCCAGTCTCACGATCTTCCTCAAGACGTGCCGGTCGCCGATTTAGTCGCCATGGGGCGGTTTCCGTACCGACGGCTCCTGTCGCCGCTGACGAAGGACGATCAGGACGCCATTCATCGTGCCATCGACGCCGTCGGTCTTCAAGGCTATGAAAAAAGGGCCATGCAACACCTTTCCGGCGGCGAGCAGCAGCGGGCCTGGCTGGCCGTTTTATTGGCTCAGGATGCGTCTATTCTCCTCCTTGACGAGCCGACGACCTATCTCGACGTCCGCCATCAATTGCGGATTTTATCCCTACTTCGTGAGATTAATGAAACATGGGGGCGAACGGTGGTCATCGTCCTTCACGATATGAACCAGGCTTACCAATATGCCGATGAAGTGCTTATGATGAAAGAAGGGACCATCGTTTCGACCGGGGCCCCGCAAGACGTCTTGACACCGGACAGGCTGCGCCGGGTCTTTGCTATCGACGCCGAAGTCGTCCGGACGAAAGATGGCCGGCCCTTCATCGTGCCCAGAGAGGCCCTGCCTGACGGCGAGGCTTGAAAGGAGACAGGCATGGATCTATTTACGATAAAAGACGGAAAGAAACTTCGCTGCGGCTATACGACGGGTTCCTGTGCGGCGGCAGCAGCCAAGGCGGCAGCCGTCATGGTCCTTACGGGAAAGCGTGTCGATGCCGTATCCCTTACGACGCCGAAAGGGGAGGTCCTCCACTTGCAGCCCGAAGACATTTCCTTCGGACCGGGGAAGGTGACCTGCGCCATCCGCAAGGAAAGCGGCGACGATCCCGATATTACCGACGGCATCTTGGTCTATGCCACCGTTGAAAAGACGGACGGCCCTATGGTCATTGCCGGTGGTCCCGGTATCGGCCGCGTGACCAAACCGGGCCTGGCCTGTGCTGTCGGCGATTGGGCCATCAACCCCGTGCCGCGGCGCATGATCGAAGAGGCCCTTTCGAGCGCTTCTAAGGCGTGCGGCTATACGGGCGGCCTCAAACTGACCTTGGCTATCCCCGGCGGGGAAATTTTGGCGCAAAAGACCTTTAATCCCCGTCTCGGCATCATCGGCGGCCTGTCCGTTTTAGGGACGTCAGGCATCGTCGATCCCATGAGCGAACAGGCCTTGGTCGACACGATTCACACCGAAATGGATTCGCGAAGAGCAGCCGGAGAATCGCATCTCTTGGCCTTTTTTGGCAACTACGGCGTCGATTTCAGCCGCGATGAACTCGGCCTCGACGTCAGCCGGCGGGTCACCATCAGCAACTACGTCGGCGAAATGCTGGATTATGCCGTTTATAAAGATTTTTCCGACGTCCTCCTCATCGGCCATATCGGGAAATTGATTAAAGTCGCTCAAGGCATTATGAATACCCATTCCCGCTATGCCGACGGCCGGACGACGCTCCTTTCCTTAGAAGCCGTCTTTGCCGGCGCCTCCCGCGACCTTGCCAAGACCATTTACGACAGCCTGACGACGGATGAAGCCGTCCGGATTCTCTCTGAAGCGAAGCTTTTGACGCCGGTCATGGAAGCTGTCTGCCAAAAAATCGATCATTATCTGGAGGCCCGTACCCACGGTGCCATCCGTACCGGGGCCGTCTTATTCTCCAACGTTTACGGCGTCCTCGGGTATACATCACAGGCCAAAGACTTATTGGCCGTCCATCAGAAAGGGGAAGTTCGATGATACATTTTGTCGGTGCCGGTCCCGGTGCGGTCGACCTCATTACGGTCCGCGGCAAGACTTTACTGGAACAGGCCGATCAAATCATTTATGCCGGCTCTCTGGTCAATCCGGAATTACTGACCTATGCCAAAAAAGACTGCGTCATCTTAGACAGCGCCGCCATGACCTTAGAAGACGTCATGGCCGCTATGGAAACGGCGGAAAAACTGGGCTGGATGACGGTCCGTCTGCACACGGGAGATCCGTCGGTCTACGGGGCCATTCGCGAACAGATGGACATCCTCGCTGAAAAAAACATCGCCTTCGACGTCGTTCCCGGCGTCAGTTCGTTCTGCGGCGCCGCGGCGGCCCTGAAGGCCGAATACACCTTGCCGGGCATCAGCCAGTCGGTCATTATTACCCGCATGGAAGGGCGGACGCCCGTTCCCGATAAGCAGAAAATCGCCGACTACGCCGCCCATCAGGCGACGATGGTCATCTTCCTCAGCGCCTCGCTGTTAGAGGGCCTGCAAAAAGAGCTCATCCACGGCGGTTACGACGGCGACACGCCGGCAGCCATCGTCTACAAGGCGTCCTGGCCCGATGAAAAAGTCTATGCCTGCACGGTGGCGACCCTTGCTGAAACGGCGCAGCAGCACGGCGTTTCTAAGACGGCCCTCATCGTCGTCGGAAGGGTCCTCGGCGATACGTACGACCGGAGTCTCTTGTACCATCCGGCCTTTACCCACGGTTGCCGTAAGGCCGAGCCCGAATCGCAGCAGTACGGCGACCATTTTAAAAAGGAAACGTCCACATAACCGAAAGGGGCCTTTGACCTCAGCCCTTTCTATTCCGAGCGACCGGACCGATTGCTCGGAATTTTTTTTGCCTACGTGATGAAATCACGGCACGCCGGCAAATCGACGGTGAGTTTCCATAAAAAAAGACCCTCTAAGGTTCGCTTTTACCGTGAATCTTAGAAGGTCTCTTCTGTGTTTGGTGTTGACAGTCTTTACGACCGTTTCATGTAGAGCAGAGGGTAGGCATTTCCCTGTTCGTCGAATTCCGTCCGCCTATATACGATGAATCCCAAGTGTTCGTAAAAGCCCTTGGCTAAGGGATTCTGTTCATTGACGGCCAAGTCGTTGACACCGTACTGTTCGATGCCGTAGCCTAACAGTGCCGAGCCGATGCCGCGGCTGCGGTGTTCGTCGGCGACGAAGAGCATTTCGACCTTTTTATCGTCAATTCCCAAAAATCCCAAGGGAGAGCCGTTGTCGTCTTCGGCGATGATCAGCTTGGGTACGACGGCAAGGGCCTGGGGGACGAAGGCTTTAATGGCTTCTATGGCGCCGGGTGATAAAAAGAGGTGGGTCGCCCGGACGGAGCTTTCCCAGACGGAGAGCAGTTTTTCCGTCAATTCCGGGGTACGGTCTTTGATTTCGATGATATTCAAGGTTTTTCTCCTCATTGGCAAATACGGACGGTTCTCATAGGTCACGATCTATTCGTCGTTGTCGTCGTTATATTCGGGCAGTAAATCGCTGGTATAGACCCGTTTTCCCGACGTGACTTCGTCGTAAAAATTCTGTTTCCAATGGATGTAGTCGATGGATTCCCGGACTTCTTGGAGCTTTTCCTCAAGGAGGGTCAACTTCTTATCGAGCATGATCTTGCGGACGGGAATGGAATCGGGTCCCTGCAGGCAGTAGGCCAGGTACTGTTTCATTTCTTCTATGGTCATGCCGCATTTTTTTAAGCAGGTCAGGCTCTTGATCCAGGCGATGTCGTGGTCGTTGAAGACGCGGCGGTTGTTGTCCGACCGCTTGACGTTGGGCACGAGGCCCGTATTGCAGTAGTATTTTAAGGTTTCATAAGGAAGGCCCGTCTGCTCACAGGCTTCTTTCATGCCATAGAGTTTCTTCGATGATGCCGCCATGACAGCGGTCACCTCCTTTGCATGCCTTTTCAGATGAGAAAGGCCTATTTCTGATTTATGTACCACTGGAAGAGGGCTTGGGTACCGCAGTCTTCCATGCCGTCGGCAGCTAGTTTATCGTAGAGCTTCTTGGCCAGGGCCAGTCCCGGCAGGTCGAGGTTCATTTCGTCAGCCGATTCGAGGGCGATGCGCATGTCTTTAATGAAATGCTTGATGTAAAATCCGGGAGCCGTATCGCCTTTTACCATCCGCGGCGCCAAATTGGCCAGGGACCAGGAACCGGCAGCGCCCGACGAGAGGGTGGTGATGACTTTTTCAGGGTCGAGGCCGCTCTTTTGGGCGTAGGCAATGGCTTCACAGACGCCCATCATGTTGGACGCAATGGCAATCTGGTTGCTCATCTTGGCGTACTGGCCGCTGCCGGCAGGGCCAAAGTAAGTCAGGGTCTTGCCCATGGCCGAAAAGACGGCATTCATGGCCTTGAAGGCTGCTTCTTCGCCGCCGACCATGATGGCTAAAGTCCCGTTTTTAGCGCCGACGTCGCCGCCGGAGACGGGCGCATCGAGGGCGTCGATGCCCAGGGATTTTGCCTTATGGTAAATTTCTTTGGCAAGGGACGGGCTCGACGTCGTCATATCGATGACGGTGCCGCCTTTTTTCCCCTTTAAGAGGCCATGATCGCCAAAATAGACTTCTTCCACGTCTTTCGGATAGCCGACGATGGAAATGACGACGTCCGACGCAGAAGCGACGGCAGCCGGCGAGTCAAACCACTGGCAGCCTTCGGCAATGAGGGCATCGGCCTTGCTTTTCGTACGCGTATAAATGTTGACCGGGAAGCCGGCTTTTTTCAGGTTGCGGATCATGCCCGTTCCCATGACGCCCGTTCCGATAAAGCCGATAGTCGTTGTATTCATAGATAACACCTCCAATATGTATGCATGTTCTTATTATAGCATAAATAGTTTTAATATAAATATGGGAGATGGCAATCTATGGCCAACGGGAATCTTGACAAAAAGAGTATCCTTCTGCTATACTAATTCCGTAATAAAATAGCGAAGGGGAGTAACCCTCAGTTGTCCATCAACATCGTGCCGTTATTGACCGGCTGGTGGCAGCATTGCTCTTGCAATAGGTGAGACTTTCGCATGATACCAGCTCGACTGATACCATGCGAAAGTCTCTTTTGTTTTATTCACAGAAAGTAGGAGAGAAATTATAATGGAACTGTTATCAATGCAATTCTTTACGGCTTTAGGAACGATCATTCTGCTGGACATCCTTCTCGGCGGTGACAATGCCGTCGTCATTGCCATGGCAGCCAATAAGCTGTCGCCGGCCCTGCGCAAAAAGGCCATCCTCATCGGTACGGCCGGGGCCGTCATCATTCGGCTGATCATGACTTTCATCGCCGTATGGCTGTTGACCATTCCGTATCTGCAGGTCATCGGCGGCCTGATCCTCCTGCCCATTGCGGTAAAGCTCCTCGTTCCGGAAGAACATCACGACAATGTCAAAGCCTCGGATAACCTCATGGGCGCTATCAAGACGATCATCATCGCTGATGCCGCCATGGGGGTCGACAACGTCCTGGCTATTGCCGGTGCCTCCCACGGCAGCTTCCTCTTAGTCGCTATCGGCTTTTTAGTCAGTATCCCCATCATCGTCGGCGGCAGTACCATCATCGGCCGCCTCATGGATAGATTCCCGGTCATCCTCTACGCCGGTGCCGGCCTTCTCGGTTGGACGGCAGGTTCGATGATCGGCCACGACAAAATCCTGGGCCCCATGATCGAGTCCTCCGTCGGCGCCTGGGCTCCCTTGGCCATTCAGATCTTCCTGGCTGTGGGCGTCATCGCCGTCGGTTTGGTCCTGAGCCGCAGTGTGACGGCGAAAGCCCAAGGCTAAGGGCCGGCTTCCAAGGACTTCGGTCCGCCTGCGAAAGCCCCGTCCGTTTGATTTATGATACGAACTGTGTTAAAATGACATAAAACTATTCAATAATTGCAATCCGTTGATAAAGTGAGGTAATCGCGATGAAAATGTGGAAAATCTTTGGCCTGACCTTGGCCTTGACGACCGTAGCTGCCGCTGCTTTTGCGTCGGTCCCGCAGTCGGCCCTGCGCATCGGCGGCATTCCCTTCGATGCCGAAAGCTCGGTCATTCGTTCCATCTACGGTATGCCGACCAAAGTAGACGTTCACATGGAAAAAGAACGGGCTACGGAAGACACGGAATACGAATACGGAAACTCCGTATCCATCGACTTAAAATACAACCGCGTCCATCAAATCGAAGTCTCGGCCAATAACGGTTGGGAAACGGCGGACGGCGTCCATGTCGGCATGACGTCCGATCAGGTAAAAATGATTTACGGCGAACCCGATGCCGTTCGTGACGATCATTACATCTATTACGTCACCGGCCGGTCGGACCTCGGTATCGACATCGAAATCGAAAACGACCGCGTCGATGAAATCACCGTCGGGAAATTAGACAAATAAGAAAGCTATAGAGACACCGGTCCAAATCTTTGGGCTGGTGTTTTTTTGCCTAACGGCGTCCCTGGGAGACGGGTACGACCGGCAGTGCATACCTTTTGTTTGAGGAGCGGAGGAATTTCATCTCGAGCAGGTTGCGAAAGGGGGAGGGAAAAGAGGGGATTCCCTTTTTATAAAGAGAAGTACGGCCCGACGCGCCTGAGCGGAACTTATTTCGCCGCAGCGTCAAAAAAGCCCGTCGACGAAAATCGACGGGCTTTTTAGCCGTGTATAAACTTATAAATCGGTGAAGACCGTCAGGTCGTCAGGAATGTAGAGGTTGCCGTCGTAATACTTTCGGCCTTCTTCTCCATAGCGTTCCTTGCGGTGAGCTAAGTCGCTGTCTTCCGTATGGTAGAGGATGACGTTTTTGACGTCCAGGCGCTGCGCGAGCTGGCAGGCGTCTTTGACGGTAGAATGATTCTTTTCGTAAGGGTGGAAAATGGCTTCATCGGCGTCGAGGCAGAAGGCTTCGTGAAGGAGCCACTTGCTGCCTTTGACGTAGTCTTCTTCCCAAGGCTGGCACGGTTCGTCGCCGCAGCAGGTCAGACGGCCGTCGGACAGTTCCATAGCGAAGCCGAACTGCTTGGCCTTCGTCGAGCGGATGTCGAAGAAGGTGACGTCATGGCCGATGAGGGTGTGCTTGTCGCCGTCTTCGACGGTAATCAGATGGAGCTTGTCGTCGAGGTAGCGGCTGTCCTTGGAAGAGAGGAGGGACGTCGCCATAGAGCGCAGGAGGCCGATGACTTCGTCGTGACCGTAAATCACAGCCTCACCGTCATAGGTGCCGCGCCGCCAGGACTGACACATCATGCGCATGAGCCAGATGATGCCCAAGAGGTGATCGATGTGCTTGTGCGTGACAAAGACCGTCCGCATGTCCTGCCAGCGAAGATGGGCCTTTTCCAGTTGCTGTAAGAGCCCATTTCCGCCGCCTCCGTCGACGAGGAGGTGCTGGCCCTTTTCTTCTAAAACGAAACAGGTGTTATAGCAGTGGGTGACGGTGGCATTGCCCGTGCCTAAGATGGTAAGATTCATAACAAGCTCCCTTCTGATACAAAAAATACAAGTATTAATATAACAAATTTCGCCCCATGTGTAAATGGTCACACTGTTTGCCGGGACCTTCCGTTGCCGGTACGGCTAAAAATTTCCGTGGTGAGGGAAATTTCTCATCGTATAAGAACGAGTGGGAAAGAACACTCCTGCAAAACAGAGCTTTCGATAAAATTATAAGTTATCGGAAGCCCTGTTATATAAAATACAAAAACCACCCATCTTCTGATACCCGTCCCACCTTGCAGTCTCCCCTAAAAATCCGTATACTAAAGACACACTCAAAAATAAAAAAGCAACCAAGGGAATCGCCCTCTTTCGGCAGTCTCTTGCTGCATTAAGATTTTTTTAGCGTATATCAGGTGCCAGACGGGCACCGGGAGGTATCATAACATGAAATATTTCATCGCGTCAGATATTCACGGCTCGGCTTACTACTGCCGCCGTCTCCTCGAAGCTTATCAGCGGGAAGGTGCCGACCGTTTCGTTCTCCTCGGCGACATCCTCTACCACGGACCGCGAAACGATTTGCCGAAAGACTATAATCCGAAAGAAGTCTTTGCCATGCTGAATGGGATAAAAGACTCCATCCTCAGCGTCCGCGGCAACTGCGACAGCGAAGTCGATCAGATGGTCCTCGAATTTCCCATCATGGCCCCGTATGCCATCTTGACCCAGGGAAACCTTGTCGTCTATGCAACCCACGGCGACCACTATAATACGCACCGCCTGCCGCCTATTCAGAAGGGGGACATCCTCCTCCATGGCCACACCCACCTGCCGGTGAGGGAACCTTTTGGACAGGATAATTACTACCTCAATCCCGGTTCAGCGTCGCTCCCGAAAGATGGCAATCCCCACAGTTATCTCGTCTGGGAAAATCAGACCTTTACTTGGAAGGATATGGACGGCAAAGCTTTCCACGAACTGACCTTATAAGGGTCCCGAAAAGGGGCGGAGCCGATCCTGTACATAGCGTTGAAAGAGGGCAGCTGTCTGCGTTTTTTCCGATACGGGAAAGGCGTTCTCGCCGAATTGGCGGACAGCCATGATGCCCATGAGGGAATTGGTAATAAAACACTCGTCGAAGGTCCCGATTTCATCGGGCACGATGGCTCTTTCGACGACGTCATAGCGAGAACAGAGGTAGGCGCGGACGATGCCCGGCAAGAGTCCGGCCTCGATGGGCGGCGTATAGAGCTGCCCATTTTTTATGAAGAACAGGTTGCTCACGGCCCCTTCGGCAAGTTCTCCTTTCGTATTGCAGAAAATCGGTTCGTCGATGCCCTTTTGGATTGCCTGCCGTTTGGCCAAAATCGAGTCGCCGTAATTAAAGGTCTTATGGCGAACGAAGGGAGAACTTTCATTGCGCCGTATGTCCGACAGGGCCAGGACGAATCCCGGTCGGGACGTCATGGCTTCATAAGGATTGCGACGGGACGTGAAGCATAAATTATGATCGGAAGCGAGGATTTTTAGAACGCCTTTATCGTTCCCTTCCTTCGCCAGATACGATGCCATTTTTTCTTTCCAATCAGCTGCCAAAGAGATGCCTAACCAGTTGAGGGTACGCCGCAGCCGGGCTTCATGGGCTTCGAGCCAGACCGGACGTCCCTTAACCAGAGACAGGGTTTCAAAGGCACCGAGGCCGAATTGATAGCCGTCATCAAAGGTAAGGTTCATAGTAAAAAGGCTCTCCTTTCAAGGCCGTCAGCAGGGCCTTAGCTTTCTGCCAGATTTCTTCGTATTCAAAGTCCCGGTCCGATTCGGCCGTAATGCCGCCGCCGACGCCGATATAGTAGGTATCCCCTTGATGGACGGCGGTGCGGATGACGATGTTGAGGTCACAGTTTCCGTCGAGGGAGAGATAGCCGATGGTGCCCGTGTAGAGTTGGCGGCGGCTCGCTTCCAGTTCGTCGATGATTTCCATGGCCCGCTTCTTCGGTGCCCCCGTAATGGAACCGCCGGGAAAGAGCGCTTTCAGGGCATCGACGGCAGTCTGGTCCGGCCGAAGAATGCCGGTGACGCTGGCAACTAAGTGGAAGACGGAGGCGTAGTCTTCGACGGAAAATAAGGTCGGGACCGTGACGCTGCCGGGCTGGCAGATTTTATGGAGGTCGTTTCGCTCCAGGTCGACGATCATTAAGAGTTCGCTGCGGTCTTTTTGAGAGTCCTCTAATTCTTTACGAAGGGCGGCATCTTCGGCCGCCGTCTTCCCTCTGCGGCGGGTCCCTTTGATGGGACGCGTTTCAATCCGCCGTCCGTCGATGTGAAGGAGGCGTTCCATGGAGGAACTGACGATTTGGTAATTTCCGTACTGCAAATAAGCTCCGAAGGGCGAGGGATTATCCCGGCGCAGTCGGGAAAAGAGGGTGTACGGCGGGCAAGGGCTGTCGACGGTCAGGGTGCTGGTGAAGTTGGTGACGTAGACGTCGCCGGAGACGAGGTAGGTCATCAACTTTCGAAGGGCCAGGGCGTATTCATCAGGCGTGCAGTCCGTTTCAATCGAAAGGGGATAGGTCTCGGTCAGAGACGGCGCCGTGAAGGTTTCCATTCGCTGCCGGATGAGGGTTTCCATCTGCTTCCAAAGTTCCGGAGCTGCCTCTGTATGGCCATTGGCAATGAACCAAAGGCTGTGATCTTTCAAATCTTCGATGATGAAAAAATCGTAGAAGACCCATTTCATCTCGGCCAGGGTCGCCTTCGGTGCGTGCCGCGAAATGACGCCTTGGGGCTTCATGCCGTAGTCATAGGTGACGTAGCCGACAGCGCCCGATGTCAGGGGCAAGTCGCTGTAATTCTTCTGGTGATGCCGGGCTAAGTAGTCCTTGAGATAGGCTTCGGCCGTTCCCGGATGATACTTGCCGTCGACGCGAAGGCGGCCTTTTTCGACGGACACCGTATGATAGGGAACGAGACCGATAATGGCATATTGACCCAGTTTATTTTCTAGGGAAGAATCGAGAAAAGCCGCATCTTTTTCGTCCGCAAAGAGGGAGAAAATCTGACTTGCCGTATAGGGAAGGTCCGAACGGCGGATATAAGGTTCAGGCATCGTGTCTACCTCCTTTTTCGGCACAGCGGCAAAAGGCTTGGATCAAGTCGCTGCCGTATTCCGATAAGAGGGCTTCAGGGTGAAACTGCAGGCCGAAGAGGGGGCGTTTTTTATGGGATAAGGCCATGACGGCACCGTCGTCACTCATAGCATCGACGCGGTAGTCCCGGGGCAGGCTGCTTTTTTGGACCACCAAGGAATGGTAGCGGGTTACGGAAAAGGTCTTGGGAAGGCCTTTAAATAAGCCTCGTCCGTCGTGATGAATGGTCGTCACCTTGCCGTGCATCGGCTTTTTTCCGCGGATGACAGAAGCGCCGGCAGCATAAGCCAGGACTTCCATGCCGAGACAAATGCCGAGGATGGGCGTCGTCTTTTCGAAATCCTGAACGATGGCCAGGGACTGCCAAGCATCGGCCGGCCCTTTGGGACCGGGAGACAGGATGATGCCTTCCGGTTTCATCGCCGCAATTTCTCCAAGGCCGATGGCATCACAGGGCCGTACTTCGACGTCGCGTCCCGTCTCGGCGACCAGGTCGGCCAAATTATAGGTGAATGAATCGTAATTGTCGATGATGAGATACATAATACCTCCTTATAAAAAAAGATAACGACAGCAACCTAACACTGCACAGTCGTTATCCGTAAAGGTCCGTAAGCTGTGAAGGGAAAACCCTTTGTAATCAGTATACCATAATTTTACATCTTTTTCGAAGTTTTTTAGTATGTAAAACTACCTATACGAAAGCCGCCGTTTCCAGTATACTAGAAGAAAAAAAACGGAAATGAGGGATATATATGCGAATTTTGCAGGAAACCTTACGGGCAGCCATTGCCCAAGCCTCGCCGGCCTTATTCGACAAAAAGGCGACGCTGGAAAAAGTCGTATCACAAATCGAAGAAGCCGGAAGGAATGGGGCACAGCTCCTCGTCTTTCCCGAATCCCTGGTGCCATGCTACCCCTACGGCCTGACCTTCGGCTTTACCGTCGGCAGCCGCTCCGAAGCCGAGCGGGCCGATTGGAAGCGCTACTATGAAGAATCCGTCGTCGTCAGCCGTGATCTGGAGTCCGTTGCCGCTGCTGCCAAGGCCTTTGGCATCTACGTCAGCTTAGGCATCACCGAGCGCGATGAAACGACGTATTCTCTCTACTGCAGCAACGTCATCTTCGGGCCCGACGGCACCTTGAAAGCCCTCCACCGAAAGATAAAACCGACCGGTGCCGAACGCTATATCTGGGCCGATTCTCACATCCCGTCGACGTATTTTCCTATCGTCCAGACGCCGTGGGGACCCATGGGATCCCTCATTTGCTGGGAAAATTACATGCCCCTGGCCCGGACGGCCCTCTATCAAAAGGGGGTCAGCCTCTATTTGGCGCCGAATACCAACGACAATCCCGAATGGCAGGACACGATCAAGCACATTGCTATCGAAGGTCACTGCTATGTCTTTAACGTCGATCAGTACTTTACGAAGGACATGTATCCCGCTGATTTAGTGGAAAAGGGCGCTGTCGATAAACTGAATGATCAGACCTGCCGCGGCGGCAGCTGCATCATCGATCCCTGCGGCCATTACGTTACCGAGCCCGTTTGGGACAAAGAAGCCCTCATCTATGCCGATCTCGACATGACTCAAGTCGCTCTGCGCCACATGGAATTCGATGCTGCCGGCCATTACAGCCGTCCCGATATTCTCGAACTCATCGTCCACGAATAAGAAAAATCGGGGGTCGTAAGCGTTTTTAGGCATCATAAAACGCCGTTAAACGAAGTTTATCCTCGTTTAACGGCATTTTCTATAAGCGCCCGTAACCGGCAGCAAGGGAGGCGGGGCATGCCGGTGAGGGCTGGGGGATTCAGGCAATTTTATTGCCGTTGGCAACCATTTTAAATTGAAGGCCTAAGACTTCGGCAGCCCGCTTGCACATGAGCATGCGCTGCATGAAGATTTCAAAATAATCCATGAGGGAGCATATCGATTCATCGAGCTCGATTTCCAAGCGGATGACATTCTTGTGGCGGTCGATGTGGAGTTTAGACGAAAGAGCGGCATAATTGACCCGGTCGTGTTTATCGAAGGTTTCGGGAACCTTATTGCGTACGCGGTTGCGGCGGACGTCGCTCTTGTCTGCCAGGATGACGGCTGCCGAAATGGGGTCAAAGGCGACGCCGCTTCGTTCATCGTGCTGACCGATGGCCGAAATGATGGCAGCAATATCTTCCGGCGGAGCGCCCCAGTCGCGAAGGAACTGAAAGGCCATGAGGGCTCCCGTATGGGCATGGTCGACGCGGTTGATACTGTTGCCGATGTCGTGCATATAGCCGGCGATTCGGGCCAGCTCGACGGTATGCTCATCGTAGCCCAGCTTCTTTAAGATGCGACCGGCCGTGACGGCGACCTTGGCCGTGTGTTTCTGTGAATGGTCAGAATAGCCCAGGGCGTCGAGAACTTTATTGCCCTGTTCTAAATAGATGCTCAATTCTTTGGCATGGGTGATATTTTCATAGGTCAGCTTTTTCATTGAATCATTCCTTTGCTCATTCTTGTCTTATCTTTTAGCATAGCAAAGGACTGTATATATTGCGTAAAAGTTCGATAAAAAGTACGCTTTATTTTGAAAAAAGTTTATTTTTATCGATTTTCTTTGTGAAGCTCCGTCAGTAAGCGTATAATAAAGGTATATTTGAAAGGGGGATTATATATGAACGAAGTTATGAAAGCACTCTTAGAACGGCGCAGCATCCGTCAGTACGAAGACAAAGCCGTTCCTGCCGAACTCATTGAACAGATCGTGGAAGCTGGTCTCCATGCGCCGTCCAGCATGGGCAAGCAGAATTCAAAAATCGTAGTCATCACCAATAAGGAACTGATCCACGAATTATCCGTCGTCAACAACGAAATCGGCGGTTGGCCTGAAGGAAACGATCCCTTCTACGGTGCTCCCGTCGTCCTCCTGGTCCTGGGCTACAACGGCATGGGGAAACAAAAATACGACGGCAGCGTCATCATGGAAAACCTCATGTTGGCCGCTCATTCACTGGGACTTGGCAGCTGCTGGATCCATCGGGCTAAAGAACAAATGGAAATGCCCGTAGGAAAGAAAATCCTCGATAAAATCGGCCTCTCTGCAGATGAATGGGAAGGCATTGGCAACTGCATCGTCGGCTATCCCAAAGGAGAAGCCCCGAAACCGGCTGCCCGGAAAGAAGATCGGGTCTATCATATCGACTAGAAAAAACAATACCATATAAAAAGGAAAGCGACAATATCATCGCTTTCCTTTTTTGTCTGTGTAAAATCAATGAGCTGAAATAACCATGCTGGTTATTTCAGCTCATTGATTTTAATTTGTAACTGGAAAAAAACGCATACTTGACGGTACACGACCTTCTTCAAAGTATAAAAGATCGAGGAGATCCGACGCACCACCTTCGGACTATCTCTATTTTATTTTAACACAGTTGGCAGGAAAAGGGAAGGAACAGGCAATTTCCTTGCGAAAGCGCAAATATGCCTTGGTGAGACAGACGAAAGAACCAGCCACTTTCTTCAAAACTTGAAGTTATGAGCTTTCTTTGTTACACTAGAATACATGAGATAGTTCGATGTATTCGGTTTTCCTCACGAAAGTGAGGTGATCAGCATGAGTGTCTATGAGGCATTGTCGTTAATGATTGCTTTTGCAACGTTAATCGTGCTGGTTATTTCAGCTCGTTAATATTTAATTTGTAACTGAAAAAAACCGCATACCAAGCGGTACACGGCCTTCTTCAAAGTACAAAACATAGAGGAGAGCCGATGTGCGCCCATCGGACTATCTCTGTTTTTATTTTAGCATAGTTTATCAAAAAAAGGAAGTAATAGACAGGCCCTTTCCGAATTACGAAAAAAGCCTGCCACGCACCGGTCCCCGTAGAGATCCCGGCACTCTCGTATTTCATTTCAATATAAGCGATAAGCCTATAAATGTCAAGTGGGCAGGGGGCTGACTCTTGAGGACAAGGGAAACCATGAACAGGTTTCGTATTATCAAGCGTCAAAAAGACGGCTGAATATGCCATTTCATGTCAGAAAAGGGGTATAATATATATAGCAAGTAAATTACATATAGTTTTTATTTTTTATAGCATTAGGCATGTATATTATTCTATATTGACCAGGGAGTAATAATCAACACGCAAACCATTCGAAACGATTGCGGGGTTAAGGAAGTAACTCTCTGTGTAACTTCAAAAATCAGAAATAATAGAGCTATGGGGGCAAGCAATATGGACTTAAAATTTTTTATGACCTATTATATCATGTTTCCGCTAATAATTTTATGGCTTGTCAAATCATTTATATTAAAAAAATTCTTAACTAAAAAAGAAATTGTCATAACTAGGTATGCCCCGCCTAAGTTTTTTTTATTTGCTAACATCCTTTTCATATTTGCATTACTATATTCTATTTATGTAAATATATATGCATTTTCATTAGAAATCATGAAAACTTCTTTAAATCTTTTATCAGGGGCTTTCTTATTATGGTTTTCAGTTATAGTCTATGCTAGATGTAAGTTTTTTAGAATTCATAATCAAAAAAGAGACGCTTATATTGATGTTTTTCTTTTTCTTATATTAATATTGATAATATACATATAGTATTGCTGTTAGACTCAGATTAGGACTGCTTTTTTATCCCATTCTATTTCTTCTTATATAATCATTGTTTTATTCTCCCTTATTTTGATTCCTTAATTTTCCGATAATTATTACTTATCGGAAAATTAAGGAATCATCGATATAAATAGAGTTCTTGCCGCCATCATTTCCGCCTATATTTTATAAAATGGCATCGAGCTTTTTCATGGCTTCTTTATTGCGTTTATCCGTGATTGTGTCGTAAATATTGGCCGTCGTGGCAATGGAGGAATGGCCCAGGCGTTTGGAGACGTAATCCAATTCGATGTTATTTTCCAGCATCATCGTGGCGTGGGTATGGCGGAAGGAATGGAAGCTGCCGTTGTGAAACTCTTTCTTGCACCACATGTTGAAATAGCGCATGTCGTTACTGGTCATGGAACGGCCGTCCTGGCGGGTGCAGACGAAGTCATTGTCCCGATAGTCACTGCCGTAGAGGCGGCGATTTTTAGCCTGCTGCTCTTTATGGCGGACGAGGGCCTTGTATAAAGTCTCATTAAAGGGAATGGTCCGAAGAGAGGATTTCGTCTTCGGCGTCGCCTTGCAGACCGGCGTTCCCGTCTTGTCGTATAAGGTACTGTCAACGGATATGGTGCGGTTTTCCATATCGATGTGGGACCACTGAAGGGCTAAGCATTCGCCGACGCGAAGGCCCGTGCAGTAGGCAATCATGCAGGGCGCATAATATTTATGCCCTAAAGGGAAGGCCTGAAAGATATGGGCGATTTGGTGGCGCGAGAAGATGAAAGGCTTTTTCCGGGGAATGTCGAATTTCGGCATCTTGACGTTGGCCATAGGATTGCTGTCGATATACTGGCGGTTCGATACGGCCCAGCGCATGCCGTCGTTAAAGACTGTGAAGATCGTCTTGACCGTCGACCGGGAATAACCTTTTTGTTTCAGCAGATTGAGCCAGTCCTGGATTTCCGCCGTCGTCAATTCGCTCAGCGCATATCCGCCAAAACGGGCGCCGATATGCCATTTGATGACGCCCTTATAAGCGTCGTACGTGTTGGGACCGAGGTTGATTTCCACATCTTTTTCCAGCCATTCCAAAAAGAAGGGCATGACTTCTATAGCCGGTTCCGCCTCGTGTTCCGGATCATCGAGGGCGGCCATAGACTGGCGATAGGCTTTAGCGGCTTGGGCGTACGTCGTACCTCCGACTCGTTCGACTCGTTTGCGGCCCATGCCGTCTGCTGCCGGATATTCGATTGTATAATACCATTTCTTGCCGCGCTTACGAAGATACACGTCGCACCGCCTCCTTTATTCGTATTGTACAATAATAACCGGGGATATGCAACAAATGTTCCCATCTTATTTGCCCGTATAAGGGACGATAGACGTGCGGCACATATAATCTGTCGAAAAATAAATAAAATGGCTTAAAAATGGGAATAGGCCTATTTAATTATAGATAGGGTGATTATAGAACGATTGTTCTCTGAGCCAGCCATAAGCCTCGCTAAACATATGTTCTAAATACAAAAATCGCCGGATGTAGTACAATACATATTGAAACCATCGCTCCCGGGGGAGCAGAAAGGCCGATCTATGCCACCTTTGATTACGACCTATACGGGAAAGCATTTTGACATCACGAATATGGATCCCGACACCATTTCCATCGAAGACATGGCTCACGCCTTGTCCCTCATCTGCCGCGGCAATGGTCATGTGAAGACCTTTTATTCCGTCGGCCAGCATTGCCTGCAATGCGCCTATGAAGTAGAAGCCCGCAGCGAATCCCCGCGCCTGATCCTGGCAGCCCTCCTGCATGACGGCACCGAGTGCTACATGTCCGACGTACCGCGGCCATTAAAAGCCGTCATGCCCGGCTATTCTGAGACGGAAAAAGCCCTGTTAAACCTCATCTATGAAAAATACCTCGGCAGTCCCTTGACGGACGAAGAAACGAAGTTCCTCAAAAGCATCGACGACGACTTTCTGTGGTATGATCTGACCTACTTGCTGGATGATAAACCGGAGGGGCGGGCCCCAGCCGTTCGCGTCGTGCCGGACTACGCCTTCCGGCCCTTTGCTGACGTCGAGAAAGAATACCTGGCCTTATTCCGCCGCTATGCACCAAAAATCTCGAAAGGAGAATAAACCCCTATGAACATACAAATCTTCGGCACGACCAAATGCTTCGATACTAAAAAAGCTCTGCGCTACTTCAAAGAACGGAAGATTCCCGTCCAATTCGTCAACCTGAAAGAAAAAGGACTGAGTAAAGGCGAATATAACAAAGTCAAACAAGCCGTCGGCGGCCTCGATGCCATGATTGATACCAACTGCAAGGACAAAGATACCTTAGCCCTGATACAATACGCCGTCGACAGCGAAAAAGACGCCAAGATACTGGAAAACCAACAAGTCCTAAAAACACCCATCGTAAGAAACGGTGCCAAAGCAACGATTGGCTACGTACCGGATGTTTGGAAAACTTGGAAAGATTGATAGTCCTGCTATTATTTTCAGAGTCCCAAGAGATGATTTTTATATTCTCAATATTATTATCAATAAAATAGGGAGTAAAATGATATCTCTTGAAATCGGCAGCTCAATCGATATTTTTCACGGTATGACGCGATATTAGCCGGTTTATACCATAGCAGCCAGCCATGACAAGCCATAAATTGCCGTATACAGTTCAATACAGATTTAACAAGACCGGATTCAGTCCACAAATCCATGAACCTTATATACGGATATCTGAATCAGCCGGACATCTGCCTGTATAGACCTATATAAGCCTGTGCAGGCCTATAAGGATGACGCAGCATCCGGTACACCAGTCATAATGAGATAAAGCCACGAGGGAGAATCTGGGAAGGTGCGAAGAAAAAAAGTTGTTGCATGATATATAATGTATCATTGATATAAAATAGAGTTTAAGAGCTGGTCGGATACCGGGGTAGGAAAAAACGTCCTATTACTTCCGATAACGTTAAATTATCGTAAGTTATTTAAAAATGAAAAATCATGCCATTTCAGCCACATCTCATATGCCGCTTACCTAAGCCATTTATGCCTTGTTGTCCGTTTTAAGTGTAATCATATAATAAGTCCGGTTCCCCAGTGTTTGGATTCAATATGGGAAGTTTTTTAGGATTCATTGTGGGAAGTTTTGTGGGAAGTTTGGAAACCAATTGTGGGAAGTTTGGAAAAGCCCAAAAGCTGTCACAGCCTAGTCTGCGACAGCTTTTTTAGTACCTCATACTAAATACCTGCTGAACTTGTTTGACGATATCCATTACACTGCCATTTTCAATCCGTTGATCATCGTGTATGTATGCTCCATCTTTATTATTATCCGGACTGATTTCCGACACATTAAGCACGTATTTTGCCACAAAAAATACTCCCCTAAAGTTAGTTTTTGGAGTCCAACTCTAAGGGAGCGATTCATTACGAGACATTTTTCTAGTGTGATTTAGTTCTTATGCATCTGAAATGTCCGCTAAGGAAGTGAACGGTATGCCTGCTTCTTTTTCAGCACGGCTTAATTTTTCTGCCATTCCGGGAACGCCGTATAGATGCAGCGTCTCCATTAAAGCGTCATAATCGGCCTTAGCCAAAATAACGACATCATCCATCGAATCCTTTCCGGCAACCATAACCGGAATACTCCTTTCATTGACTTCCTGGGCAATCTTAAAGAAGTCCTTCCTTGCGTCCCGCTGGCTAATAATTTTCATGGTCATCACCTCTACGATGTCTATATTATCCACCTGACATTCATCAGTCCCGACCTTCTCTTTATCTTTTTACGTGATTAAGCTATACCGTCTCTGCAACCGGAATTATATCAGCCAGCTGCAGTTCATCGCGGACTCGCTTATAATCATCCTTCGCATTTTTATATCCGGCATTAACGGCATTTCCCAACCAAGTTAAGGCATCTAATTTCGACGGTTCGACGCCTTCTCCACGCAGGTACATCCGCCCTAATCGATACATGGCATAGCCACTTTTTTGTGCGGCCGCTAATTTATAATATTCGAAGGCTTTTTTGTAATCTGCCTCAGGAAGTCCCTTTCCTTTATAATACATATCAGCAAGCTGATGGAATGCATGGACCTTACCATTTTGAGCTGCCAGCTTAAAATATTTATATGCTCTTTCCCACCGCTGCTGCCGATAAGCATCTATCGCGAAATTCAACAGATTTGTACCTCGGTCCCTTTTATTTTTCGGTGGTGGAATGATACGAGGCGGCACTACGACGCGGACCGGTTGATTCATTAATTTTCTCACAGCCTTTGCTCGCTTCCGGGCTCCCGGTTCATTGACAGCTGCCCCTCTTTTATACCAAGATAAGGCTTTTTTCAGATTCTTCTCTACTCCCAGACCTTTCTCATATAAATTTCCTACAGCGACAGCTCCATACTTTTTCCCAGCAAAAAATGCTGATTTATACCATCTCATGGCTTTGGCATAATCTGTTTCGACGCCCTTTCCAGACTCATAATATTGACCGACTTGGTACATGGCTTGAATGTTGCCATGGTCCGCTTCCCATAAGGCACGTTCGAAGGAGTCTTTGTTTTTAGAATTTCTGGCATTGGCCCTTGCCATCTCGGCTGCTGTAAGTGCTCTTATGGCCGGCTGAGACTGATGAATTTCATCACCTTGAATGAGCGTAATCTTCATCGAACCTATTTGGGCGTTCATTTTATACACAAACCATCCGTGAGCATGGTCATATTGTTTTCCATCAGACTCCATCAAGATATTCTCCCAACCGGCTTCTGCCTTGTAAATACCAGCCGCTTTTTTAAGAATCTTTTTCGCAGCTGCTTCCGTACATTCATGGTGCTTAATTTTTACATTGGTTTCTCCGTCTCGAGACGTAAATACTTTTTTTAAAGTAAAATCGTACTTAGTTCTTGATGAGGAAGTCTTTTCTTTTGGTTTTGCAGCGTTCCCTTGCTTGTCTTCCCACAAATCACATCTTCGGCTACAACTATTGTTATGTTTTGCAGACTGAGAATTACAGCAGATTTTTTTCGTGTAACTATAAAAAATGCATCTTTTATACGAACCGGTATAATGTGTAGAATGGACCTTCGCTATCGGGTGCAGAATCCCTTTGTGAACCTTATGCGTCATAACAGTCACCTAATTTCAGAACACACGCAGGCTAAAATGAGTCAACGTCCTTCAGCAGCGACATCGACAATTGGGGCGAAAGTAGGTCGTGCCGAATTCAAATTTTCATATTACTACCTCGAGGCCATGATCAGCATGCTCATGTATCATATACTGACTCACTTAAATAACCCATTAAAACTTTTATTTCCCCCAAAGAATTCATTCAACTGATTTCCCCAGGTGACACAATGGGCTTTGTAGTAGTCCCAGGATATACTGAGCAGCTCAAGGGCTCTATCTGTCGTAACTCCGGCAGAAAACCACTCATAGAGAAACTGTGCGATATAAATATCAACGCCGATGACGATCGGCAGCAACAGATAAAAGTACTGATTTCGCCTGAATACAAAGCGATTGGCAGAAAACAACAGGCATGCCGCTAACAGCGGAATCACGAAAAACAGGACAGCCAAAAGCAAATGAATGGCAATCATCATCACCAGCATCGTAATGGCATTTTCAAATAACGTCGACAATTTAATATAAGCAATCACAACACCTATTAAAACGCCTACTAACAAGCCGGCACCTGCGATCGTTCCTAAAAATTTTCCGATCCATTCTTTGAGTTCGATGGCAGGATAGCTCAAATAATAATAGATAAAGATGCATATATTCCATAAGGTATATGCCGTCACACCCAAATTAATGAGATTCAAGATGCCGCCGAAAAAGTAATTGAAGGCCATATTTAAGATACCGATGATGATTTCATCCTTCTGCCCTAAATAATTGACAATCACATAATCAAGGGCAAAATCCCACAACCAGTTCAAACAAAACACGCCAACAATAATAGCCGCATTTATTAATAATTCGTGAAAATGCTCCTTAGTCTCCCTCCACATCAACAGCAGCACTCCTTCTTTCAATAAGCGCACTTTTATTCAACCTGGGAAGTCATTATCTCACATCTTGATTAGAAATAGTTTGTCAGCCGGAATTATGTCATCCAGCTGCAGTTCATTATCCACTCGTTCATAATCAGCTTTTGCGTTTTTGTAACCGGACTCCACGGCAGAGCCCAACCAGGCAAGTGCATCCAATTTAGACGGCTCAACACCTTCTCCATAGAGGTACATCATTCCTAATCGATACATGGAATAGGACGCTCCCTTTGCAGCCGCCAATTTATAATACTGAAACGCTTTTTTATAATCTGCCTCGGGAAGGCCGATTCCTTCATAATACATATCCGCCAGCTTGCGAAATACTTTGGCCTTACCCGTTTTAGCAGCCCGCTTAAAGTATCGATAGGCTTCCTGCCACTGCTCTTGATGATAAGCTTCGTTGCCCAAAACCCACGGATCCGTACTTCGTATCGCCATCTCTTTCGCTTCCTTTGGCGGCGAAGAAATAGGGGTCTCCATGGGTACATATTCTTCCTTCGATTCTTTTGGAGGAGAAATGATTGGTATCTCTATAATGGGTGCACCTTCTTCTTTCATTTCTTTCGGCGGTGAAACGACCGGAGGTAGTACGGTTGTATCTGATTTCAGAGAAACAGGCTCCTCCCGCATCGCTGCGTCTTTTTGAATTCCCAATCCATTGCCTATCATGGGTTCCGGTGAAAGAGCTGAAATGGGCCTACTTGTACGTTCTTGCGAAGAATCATTTTCCTTCAACGGCTCGGCACCATCTTGAAGTTCCGGTTCATTGGCAAGATTTTTCGCCAGTAACATGGCTGGAGTTTTTTCCGTCTTACTGATTTGCGATAAAAGTAATTTTTTCAGCTTTTCAGCTCTTTTTTGAGCTCCCAGTTCATTGACAGCTGCCCCTTTTTCATACCATTCCAAGGCCTTCGGAAAATTTTTCTTCGTCCCAAGTCCATCTTCATATAACCGTCCTACAGCGACAGCTCCATACTGTTTCCCCAAGCGAAAAGAATCTTTATACCATTTTCTGGCTTGAATATAGTCTTTTGGGACCCCGATTCCCGCCTCGTAATATTGGGCAACTTGGAACATGGAACTCACATTATGACGCTGTGCTTCTCTTAAAATACGTCCAAATAACGCTCTCTCAGAAATCACAACTTGTGCTTTCTCAATCAAATCATCGCCGGGATAATATTTTTCCACATTCTCAGGACTCTTATCCTCCGTATAATCCGAACACTGAGATGTGCTGATACATTCCCCATTTCCAAATCCACATTTGTTTTGACTGCCACGACCATAATGCAAACACTTACGCTTATCTCTGCGCTCTTCACCTTCTTTTAAGCGAACTAAATCTACTGTAGAATCTGTTCCCTGTTTCCATCCAGATGACCGCTTTTTACCCAAGGATTATCCCACCATTTCAAAACGCACAAAAAAGTGTATTATATATTACATATTCGACACAAAATAAGAAATTCCTGCTAACAAAAACAGGACCTCATTAATTGAAGTCCTGTTTTCTATTACATGGCATCCATAATATTCAGTAGATTTTGATACGTGTCGACTTGTTCATAAACGACGTCGTCTGTCGAAATTTCGTTGAATAATTTTTTTGCGCACATGATCTTAGCTTGCTCGATGGGACGCAAATCCATGCTGTCCATGGATCCCTTCGTTTCAGCAATAAAGTAGATGTGCTTAACGGTTCCCTTTTTAAAGGCAATGGCCCAGTCAGGCGCGTAATTACCTACAGGGGTCGGGATTTGGAAGCCGCGGGGCAGTTTTGCATAGACGATGACTTTATCGTCGGCATCCATGTCTTCTGCAAATCTTCGTTCTACCGATTTTTCGGAAAATCCATCGGTAAAGACATAATCCTGTATGCTCTTCTGGGCGCGGTAAGCCTTAGAAAAGTCCTTATTTTTCTCTACCGTGAAAATTTCAGAATCATAGGTCCCGTCGGTCTGATTGTAGGTGATGTCGTTGACGATCATCGTCGCTTTTTCTTCGTTAATCAGCTTAATGGTTTTGGCAATGAATTCTTCCGGATTGCTGCGGTACATGGCAAACTTTATCGGCAGTATTCCTTTTAAGATACGGACCACAGTCCGCCGAGTAATATGGGTACCTGCCCCAATCTTACCGATCAGATCGTATTTAATCTGACTCATTTCTGCTTGGAAGAACTTATCCGGCGGGTCTTCCCTGACAGTCTTAAAGCCGGTTCCAGCTTTCAAGGATTCGACAGACCAATCATCTTTCTGGACGCTCCTTGTTATCGAATATTGCAGTCGCGATACAAAGAGTTTTTCATTAATATGGCCGATAGCTTTTTGGACCAATTCATCGCTGTCGAAATGGACGGTATAGGAGTACTTATGGTTGATGTAATTCCAAAGAGTCTGAAATTCTTTCTTATAGAAATTATCATTCAAACGGTTTTCGGGAATCTTGGTTACGTGACCGTCTTCAAACATGTCGTCTAAGGCGTGTTTATCAAAGGCAAACTGGACCAAGGCATGAACGCCCTGACTGAGTTTCTGTATCTTGTCCGGCAAGGGCCTCAAGGTTTTATTTTCCATATCGGCACGATAGGTGTCCGTCACTTGCCCATCTTCATCGATATAATGGTTGGTGGCTAAGTAGAAATAAATAGTCTGGGCCTCATCTTTGGTAATGGTAAAGGTATCATCGCCAATGTGAAGCCGTTTCCCTTGGAAATAATCCATGGTGATTTTCGTCGGGCGTTCGCGTAAGTCTTCGATAATCGATTTTTGCAGCGAGGCAACGTAGTCTTTATAACCTTCACTGGCAATGACCGTCAGTTGATTTACGTTGTGTACTTCGGAGCCCAAGACGTTCTCATCCATGCGGTCGCCGGACTGATTGACGCAAAGCCGCAGGCCGCGGCCTATTTCCTGACGCTTATTGGTTGTGCTGTCACCACCGTGTTTCAGGGTGCAGATCTGGAAGACATTGGGATTGTCCCAGCCTTCGCGCAGAGCCGAATGAGAGAAAATGAAGCGCACGGGATTTTCAAAGGATAGGAGCCGCTCTTTGTCTTTCAGTATCAGCTTATAGGCCGATTCATCTTCACTGCCACCCACATTTTTATTTACCTTGGAATCAATGTAGCGGCCCTTCTTATCGATGCTGAAATAACCGGTATGAGTGTCGTGGACATCGATTTTCTTAAGATATTGACCATACGGAGAATCATCAAAGAGGCTCAACTCTTCATTGAGAGCCATTAAGTACTCTTCTTCGAAGATTTTTGCATATTCCGATTCCAACTCGTTGCCCTCTTCATCATACTTACGGTAATGCTCGACTTTGTCGATGAAAAAGAGGGACAACGTCTTGATGCCGCGCGGATAGAGCTCTCTTTCTTTATCAAAGTGGGAACGAATGGTTTCTCGAATCTGGACGCGACGGATATTTTTTTCGCTCACATCACCCAATACTTCCCCAACGTGGATTTCAACGCCGTTGGTGAAGGTAATCAGTTTTTCTATGGGATCGATGTCATTGACATGGAAGCCTTTGTATTGTTCCATTCCCTTGGAAAGGGCGTATAAGTCGTCGTCGACGCCGACCTTTCTGGTCTCACGCTTGATGCCTCTGCCATAGCTTATTTCAAATTCCAACCGGGCCTTAGGCGGATCTTTGGGCGAGACTACGATTTCTTCTAAGAATAAATAGCTGTCCGTCCCGTGTAAGTTTTTGACCTCAAAGCCTTTTACCTCGATTTTCTTGACCAGTTTCATGCGATAGGCATCTAAAGCATCCAATACGTAGACCAGATTATGCTGCTCCTTATGAGTGGCAGAATAATTCAAAATGAACAAGGGGTTGAATTTCTTCAGTCCTTTCTGTGTTTTATCGCCGCTCATTTTCTGAGGCTCATCCATGATAATGATTGGCCGATTGGCAGCGATGACCTCCATAGGAACGCGCGAGCCGAATTCATCACGGGACGTAAAGATGATGCGGCCGACTTTATTCGTTTCATTAGTAAAAGACGAATTAAAAGCCTGGGTATTGATGATCATGACGGACAGGTCGGCACTGGAGCTGAAGGTATCGATATCGGTCAAATTACTTGAATTATAGACAAAGAAGCGGGCTTTCTTACCGTAGAGCTCCATAAAATGGTCCTGCATCGTCTGGAAACTCTTTTGCACGCCTTCGCGGATAGCGATGGACGGGACGACCACGATGAACTTACTCCAACCGTATCGCTGATTCAATTCAAACATGGTCTTGATGTAGACATAGGTCTTGCCGGTCCCTGTTTCCATTTCTATGTCAAGAGAGCAGGCCCCCATCGATTTTATCAGCTTGTCAGAAGGGGGAATATTATAGTCGCTCTGAACGGCTTGGATATTTTTTAGGAGCTGCTCTTTACTCAGTACTATCTCCGAATTGGAAAAGCCCAGGGCATCTGCTTCAGCAAAAAGATTGGCACCATACTTTATTTCTTCCTGTTCGGCTTGGTTCCCGATGTCGCGGCGGTAACTGAGTCTTTCCTGAAATGGCTGACCGTTAAAGACTTGGACGACGCTGTCGACGGCATCGGTCTGGTACTGTTGAATGGTGAATTTGAACTTCATGTCTGCCATCTTACAACACCTTCCTTACGGTCTGCGGGCTGTAAGTCGCAAAGATCTGTTCAAAGTTAGCAGCTACACTGTCATCGGCGATGCTGCTGTCGCGGAAGACGGCATAAAAAGGCTTCTTCTTAGCGATAGCCGTAACGACTTCATCGGTCACCTCATCGTCAAAACAAGCGATGAGATAGCCATCCTGGACGGAAAAGACCTTCTTGCCGGCAATTTCCTTTTCTTCAATCTTGGCAGAAAGGAGTACGCCTAAATCCAGCATAACCTGAATCAATAAGTCTTCCGGCGTCCGATCTTCCTTGATATTATCTGTGTAATCTTCCAAGGTCAGCTGGTCGATGTCGTTGGGCCGATAGTAGACGTCCTTCATATTGGACGAATCGACAGTAAAACAGCGGAAACCGTAGTCGATGTCAGCTCCAGTTTCTTCCTTGATTTTTTTGCCGGCACGGAGGATGCGTTCTTCACCGATATCACAGATGGTATCAAACCCCGCCTTATGAGCTTCTGACTGTTCTTCTGTTTTTTCTGGGAGTTGTACCATAATGAATTTACGATGACCACCATCTTCGGCGTTAAGTTGCATAACAGCATGAGCTGTCGTTGCAGAACCAGAAAAAAAATCAAAAATAATATCATCAGTTTCCGTAAATGAAGCAATATGTTCCTGACAAATGCTTACAACCTTGGGAGTATCAAAAGGGATTTCCATTTGTGAGAGTAATTCGGTATCGCTACCTCCATAGTAAAGTAATGACGGAATATTCTCATACATGTTATTTTTAAGCAGATATTTGCTATTCGGAATAGTACTCTCGTCCTCTCCAAATAAAATACTTCCTTCTTTCATCATTTGCTCCATGGTAGCAGATGGATTCCTCCAACCACGTTTCGGAACCGGGCAAGGTTTTCCCGTGACGGGATGAATCAATGGTATAAAATAATCTGCTGGGGCTTTCTTTTTATTTGGCCATGCCATAGATACAGGACGATAGACATCTCCATTTTCATCAATTTTATTATAGGCTCTTTCTCCACCACTAAAATCGTTCTGTGTTCGCATCCAAGCTGAAAAATCTGTATTTACATCATCCAAAGTATACGTCAACGATAATCTAGAAAAAAGTTGTTTTGCTTTTTTTATGATAGCCGTAGCATTTTTTTTTGGCCTTTGAATATTACACGAATCAGTGAAAGCAGCCTTATTTTTTGCATAAGCTAAAATATACTCATGCTGATACGAAATTTTTTTTGTATCTCCTTTAGGATTACGCTTATCCCAAATAATCGTACCTAAATCATTAACTTTTCCAAAAACTTCCGCACATAATTTTTGAAGATTATCTATTTCACTTTCATCCATATTGATGAGAATTATACCATTTTCCGACAAAAAATCCTTTGCAAATTTCAAACGTGGATATATCATATTCAACCAATCCGTATGAAATCTCCCATTGGACTCACTATTCTGCACCATACGATTTCCCTCTTCATCGTACTGGCCGCTATTGTCCATGTACTCATTATATTCCAGTGAAAAGTCATCTTCATAGACGAAGTCATTACCTGTATTATATGGCGGATCGATATAGATCATCTTGACTTTTCCAAGGTACGTTTCCCGCAACAGTTTTAGGGCATCGAGGTTATCGCCTTCGATGTATATATTCTCGCTATCAATGTCCCCCCCCCCCGTGTACAATCTCGACTTACGGATTTTTCCCGATTGAGGCGCAGTGTCTTGGCAATGGGCTGATTGGCCAAAAGGATGGATTTTTTCTTATCCGGCCAGGTAAACTGATAGCGTTCCTGTGTGCCATCTAAGACAGTTGTATTGATTTCCTGTTGGAGAACGTCTTTATCGATGGAGCGCACGACGTTTCCGTCTTCGTCAATACTTTCGGTTACGGCATTGGGGAAGAGTTCCGCCAGTTTCTTATAATTTTCGTCTGCTATATCGGACGTATGCATATCAAGCTTATCCATGGGTGATTTCCTCCAATTGTTTTTTATATTTTTGAAGCTCTGTGTAGAGCTCAAACCTCTTTTTCGGCTGTATTTCTTTCCAAGCGTCCTTTTCGATCTTTTGAATCAATTTTTTCAGACGCTCGATGTCAGCCTGATTTTTCAGTTGTTCATCCAGACTCTGTGTTCGCTGTGGATGAACATTTTTGGAGCGCACGGCAATTTGACGAACGAGGTTTTCCCAGATTTCCGTCAAGGTGCTGCCGTCAAGAACCAGTTTCATATCATCCTCCCGGCTCCATTCACTTCGGTAGAGCTTATGATGGTAAATTGCCAACTGCACTTCTTCACCATAAGCTAATCGAAAAATGAGGGGATGGGGATTTTGTTTGGCAATGGCTTCGACGATTTTGGTATCGAATTCCTGTTTCTTCAAAATGATTGAGAGAAGCAAGATTTCTTTGATGTCTGCTTCTGGTGAAAGGTTGAGATTTTTGGCTGTCAGACTGTTTTCTACAAAGATAATTTCTACGTCAGAGACGAATTTTTTCTTCAGCGACGGCGTCAAGGGCAGATGCTTGTAAAAAGCTTCTTTAGGCAATCGTCGGCCAACTTTCGTGCTTGCTGGGAATTCAATCATTTACATCACCACCATAAAGCAAATCAATTCAAAGTCCTCAAGGCCGGAAAAACCGCCGCTCTGGAAGGTCGTTTCGCCGGCAGAAAAGAAACTGGCAATGTCTTCTTCATCTTTGACCTCGATAATTGAGCCAATGGCATCTTCCAGCAGCTTAGAGACGTTTTTCATGTCTCGCCCATCTTTGGTCTGCTTGTTAAAGCGATGGCAGCAGGCGTTGTCCGGTTCTGCCCTCCCCTTTGCCATACGGCGCAAAAGGTCTAGCGTATCCTTGGGCTGCAAGTGATTGGTAATGATGTCGCCTTGGCAGCTCACATAGACCATGTAGAATGGATGCAGGCGATTTTGATGCTTGACGTCAATATGTTCATTGATGTTCTTCAAAACGAAGATGACGCCCGGCTTTTCACCGGGAACTACAGCATGGATTCCAAAAGGAAGGTGGTCGATGTCCGGGTGGTCCTTCATATAAGCCAATAAATCCATGCGAAAATCATTCAGGCCCAAGTCGACAATAGAGACGCCGGAACTCATGTCCTCCAAATCGACGACTTCTTCCTGCAGCTTTTTCAGCTGAGATTTACGATATTGCAAATCCCCTGTTTCTTCCTGATTGATCAGGTCGTCGTCGCCTGTTGAGGTCATGACAGAAATGCGCATCCTCGTTTCGACGCGGTCTTTCAAATTGATGTACTCGTCGAGGGTCAAATCAGGCCAGAAATTGACGAGCTGAATGACTTTATTACGGCTGCCGATACGGTCGATACGACCGAAACGCTGGATGATGCGTACCGGATTCCAGTGAATGTCGTAATTGATACAGTAGTCGCAGTCTTGAAGATTCTGACCTTCGGAAATGCAGTCCGTAGCAATCAGAATATCGATGTCATGCTGCGTATCTTCGGGAAACAGCACATCCCGATCCTTCGAAAGAGGTGAAAAACAAGTCAGGACGTGATTCATTTCTGCTTTGAATTTTGGAATCGTCGTCCGTCCATCGACGCTGCCCGTTACCAAGGCCGTATTCAAGCCCTTGGCCTTCGCTTTGGGGGCAATATAATCGTAGAGATATTCTGCTGTATCGGCAAAGGCCGTGAAAATCAGAATTTTACGATTGCCCGGGTTGATAGGACGAGCTTCTTTTTCGACGATGACTTTCAAGAGTTGGTTCAGCTTAAAGTCATATTCCGGCGTAATATCCCTAACCATGTCGATGAGATGAGACAGTGTTTCTTTATCGTCCTCGATATCGCGCTGCCAAGAAATGTAATCCATGTCCCGCAGGTCAATCTGTATTTTCTTACCGACCGTAAAGAACTCCGTATTCTGATCGTCGTCATCAAAGTCGGCCGCAGTTCCTGAAAGGTCGATGACCTCGTCGAGGCTGCCCGTACCACTTTGGATGAAGCGATCGATCGTTTGTGACGTCTCGTCAAGATAATGGAAAATCCGCTCTACCGTTAAAAGGAAGGAATGGACGGAGCTTTCCATACGTTTCAAGAGATTGATACTCATCAGACGCTGAATGCCCGCTTCACGACCCATGCGGAAGTTTTCCGTTTCTTTTTGGGAGAGATACTTTGGCACTTTACTGCGCAGAATAAATTGAGTCGGCGTATAGATAGTCAGCTTCAAATCATTCAGCGTTTCATAGATTTCTTTATAGTTGATGGCACCTTTTCGCGTCGTCAGTTTCGGATTCAGTGAAATAGGTTTATTCCGCTCCGGAAAGGTCCCGATATCTTTCGTATCATAATAGGTCTGGATATGGTGCCGCGACCGGGCAATGGTGACGGCATCGAGAACTTCGAAGAAGTCAAAATCGAGTCGAGACAGCAAGGTTTTCGTCGTTCGCTCATCTTCCGGGAGTTTGCACCAGGCGTTATAGGCTTTTTGAGCCTGACGGAAAATGGTATCGATGTCCGATTTCGTCGGCAGCTTCTCATTGATTTCGTCGGCATTTCCTTCATAGGCTAGGGCCAACTGATTGCGCAAATCAAAGAAGCGGTTATTTACCGGTGTCGCCGACAGCATCAAAACCTTCGTACGGACTCCGGGCTTGATGACCCGGTTCAGGAGTCGCATATAGCGGTTTTCTTTCTCGCCGCCGTGGGAGTTGGTGCCGATGCCGTTTCGGAAGTTATGGCTTTCGTCAATGACGACTAAATCATAATTGCTCCAATTAATCTGATCGATAGGAAGACCAATCGCAGACCTACCGCCCTTCCGGGACAAGTCGGTATGATAAAGGACGTCATACCGGAAGCGGTCTTCTGCCAAGGGATTGTTGATCAGATTACCGCGGTAGGTCATCCAGTTTTCCGACAGTTTCTTCGGGCAAAGAACGAGTACATTTTTGTTGCGTCCCTCATAATATTTAATGACGGCCAAGGCTGTAAAGGTCTTCCCCAGGCCGACGCTGTCGGCTAAAATACAGCCGTTATATTGCTCCAACTTGTTGATGATACCCAGGGCCGCATCTTTTTGGAAATGATACAGTTTCTGCCAGACTTTACTGTTTTTGAACCCCGTCGCTTCATTGGGCAGGATATCCTCTGACAGGTCTTCTAAAAATTCGCTGAAGATATTATATAAGGTCATAAAGTAGATCAATTCCGGCGAATTTTCCTGATAGACGACAGAAATCATATCGATGACGTCTTCCGTAACATCCTTCAGCTGCTCTTCATCATTCCATATCGTATCAAAGAGCTTTAAGAATTCCCGACTGGCCGGATTCTCAAAACGGCTCACGATATTGGCAAGATTATTTCCCCGTTCGCAGCCAAGATCGACGGTCGTGAAACTGTTCAAAGGCGAATACGTGTAGGTCTCTTGCCCATCAGAAAGGAGCATGAAATTATTCATGCCTTCGCAGGTTCTATTCGACTTAAAACGTGCTTTTTTCCGCATCCAATCAGCGCATCCTTTGGCAACGGCCTTCTGTTTCAACTCATTGCGTAGGCGGACTTCAAATTCCGTACCGTACAGACTCTTTTCTCGCCGGAGCCGGGAAATATAGAATTCCCGCCGTTCTTTTGGTGTCTTTTCAGCAACAAAAGTCGGCGACGTAAAGAGAAATCGGAACTCTTCACACGCCTGCAATTGTTCTCGCAGTTCCTGATAGGCATAAATAGAAAAACAAGCGGCAGCAATCGAAATTTTGCTGTTCGGATTGAGTTTCTTTGCCAAATCATCTTTGACGACTTTTGTGGTATTATTAAAAATCTCCATTGCTATGTCCTTCTTCGGTCATGATAAAATGGGTAATATAATAATATTCGACACAGAAAGGGCTAATTCCTGTTAATAAATTTCACGCGGAGATTTTGCCGGCATTTCTGTATTGGGGTTGAAAAGATTGTTCGTCCTAAGGACCCGATTTCCCTCATCAGACGTGACGCCAGCTGTATTCCTCTTTTATCTCTTGCGATATCATTGATGTAGAAAAAGATTCCCCCCATGGCTGGAATGCCGTCACTATTATTATCGGTTTGCGCCGGATATACAGGGTGCTTTTTATCTTTCTGCCGCGCTGCATAACTTCACTCCATTCACGTCCGTGGTATAATAAAACTATTATACAGTATTTTTAAAGGAGTATGACGGTATTATGAAGAAGAGCTTAATTTTAAAAGGTCTAATGTTTCTAGCAACCGTACTTTTTGCGTTCAACTTAAATACAGCTCAAGCCCAAACAGACGATGCCCGAGTTCTCGGCGGAATCAGTAAATCTACGGATATTTTTACCTATCTGAATACGTATCCGTACAAACTCTGGCAATCCGACCATCAGTTTGCTCCCGACATCTATAACGACCTCTATCTTTCTGAAGATAAATGTGTTGCCGTCGATTTATGGAACGACCGCTTAGGCCAAATTTTTCTTCTCGGACCCGGTTATAAAACCGATAAGGGCATCGAAGTCGGCATGACAATGAACGATGTCGAATATGCTTACGGCCCTATTTATGATTCCGGAAAAGAACCTCAAGACTATACACAACGCTATGGAACCTACATGGACTACGGAGACGATGGATATTATAAAAACTATCGCGATTACGACGGCGTCATTGAATACGTTTCTCCTGAAAATGAAGGCTTAAATTTTGTCATCAACAAACATACTAAAAAAATCGTCCTGATCATGTACCAAGTAAACCGTCACGGAAATGGCACGGCCATGTCTTATATTGATCTTTATAAATTACTTCCTGAAAGAAATTAAACGTAAAAAACGCATCGCAGTGAGTCACGATGCGGCTTTTTGCGCCTCTATGCTGCTGCCTGTATAAATCAGTCCTACTTGTCGCACTGGGGCCTGCTGCTTCTAATGCTGATAACCAAAAATTTGAGTTAATACCTGAATGGATATTTCATATGTTGTTTTTTTAATTCGTCGTAGTAGTTTCTTTCTCTCGGGAGTAAATCATTTATATCATTAAGTATTATCAATTGGTTTTTGTATGAGTTTTTATATCGACTCCACCTCATGATAGCCTCTTTGGTTGTGTTTTCGTCATAATATACCTTTATTTGCGGTTCATTTTCATATATACATATATATCCGCTTTTACCATATGAATATATAACATTATCATCAATAAAAATCGCCTGCCCCTTGTTTTCCAAAGTAACAGAATTCTTAGTATCTACAATCCAGTTACCATCAAAGTCACTTCCCGATATACTGTAATGGCTTGGCTCTGCTAAATGCTGAGTAACATAAAGAAAAAAATCATGATTCAATAACATCAATATAAAAAATGAACCCGACAAAGTTAAGAGTAGCGATATGCCTATAAAAATATACTTAATCATTGTCTTAATTTTAGACATAGCAATCACCTACTTCTATACAGTCACGTCAATATGAATATCATAAATATAAGGTGATAATAATTAGAACGCTTGAAAAATTACTTCTATATTCTTAATATAAGGAATGCCTTATCGAGCTATTTCCTCACTTAGATGGATTCGGATTGTAAGAAAAGAGGCTGATTTTCCCAATTTATTTCATGAGTAAACACAATAGTCCATTTAAAAGATCTATCAAAAATATATATATCTTCAGGCAGAAACTTCCTATTACTGCATAAATCATTAAAATTTAATTCTAAACAAGATTTTTTAGGAAACTTCCAATAGTCTGGAATTAATATACGTTCACAAGAATGAATATCCCAAAAAACAAGAACATCCTTTAAACAATTTTGATACGACATGATTTTAGCCCAATTAATCTGTTGAGGCCGTTTTAGGCAGTCCCATAGGTATCCTGTATAACACCATCCATCAGAAAATAAATTTAATTGGCTTATTTTATTATAATATTCACAATTCTTATCAACAAAAGTATTAATATATTGCTTCCTATATTCCTCAGCAATTGACGGTTCCAGTATTTTCACTCTATTTTTGAACGCTTCAAAATTCATGTTTTAGCTCGCCTCCTTGCTAGGAACGATGCCTTTTTACTAGGCCTAGTACTGCAATTGATATGAGGTGATGTATGCGGACTATGTTCTCCAGCCGTATGCTTTTTCTATTCTTTGAATTTGCCCAACTGATTCTCTACAATACAGACTATGAACATTACATTTTTTCAAGTGTTTACTTAAAGAGCAGCCGCTCACGACCTAAAGGACGGTGCACATTTTCTAAATAACCCACTCCTTCAAAATAAGTACAACTAAAAGGATAATGCTGTATTTAATCAAATCTTTTGCATCTCCAATAATCTCTTTAGATCTTTCCTCTTTAGATCTTTCCTCTTTATATTCATATTTAGCCAAGATGCCGCTTCCATAAGCCATAATAGCTATTCCCAAAAACATCAAAACCATCAGCCATAGGGCGTAATCAATAAAATAATAAAAGGAGAAAATAAGCCCAGGCAATGCGATTCCTAAAATAAAACATCCTCCAATAAAGGGGACACTGTATTGATAATGATGTAAAAATTCTTTTCGAAAATCTTCACGCACTCGCTTGAACAGTCCCCATCCCAAATATATTACTAATCCAAAAATGATTAGTCCGTCTTTTATATCATGAATTGAAATCATTGATATTGCCTCATTAATTTAATTGATTAGATAGTATTTAATAATCAATACAATAAACATAATAGCATCGTATATAGCCAGTTTTTTAGTGCTACAAAGCAATTTCCGATATTCTTCTTTTTTGTGCTCGCATTTAGCTAAAACACTTTTACTATAAAAAAGCAAGGTAAATCCTACACAGCCTATCACAAATAACCAAATCGAATATCGTTTAGCATAATAAGAAGAAAATACCAATCCAATTAAACTTCTATATAGTATAATACCTCCGGTAACAAGAGAAAGGCTATATCTATAAATACGCAAAAACTCTCTTCGAAAAATTCTACGAATAATATAAAAGCCTCCGTAGGAAAACACTAGTATTATTCCTATCGTAACAAGAAGCTCTTTTATATCGTGAATTGAAGCCATGTAGATTACCTCACTCTTGTTTGTCTATCTCTACTTTGCTCTTTCTAGATAAAGGTTTGTGCTAATAGACAAGTATCCCTGCACTCATTTCGACAACAGGAATATCTAAACTTCATTGGTGTAGATTCCGGCAGCCTGCGTTGTTACACTAGCATAGGTACTCCCCATTGCCTCTTACGGTACAAATCATTTCCACTTGTTGCACTAGGCGGCAACAGGAAATAGTCATCGATGTTCACCGTTGTGTTGTCCATTATTAGGGTAAAGTTCTGATCTGATAGCAGCACTAGGCCTGGTAATCCAATAAATAATCAACAATATTCCGAATACAGGAACTAATATTGTCAACATCCAATAGCCACTTTTATTCACATCATGCAATCTCTTTACACTAATTACTATTATTAAATAGAAAAAAATAAATTGATAGAAAATCAAAAACAGTGCTATAAAAATCGAAACAAGTGAATTATTCAAGACCTTAACAAAATGTAAAGGTAACAGAATAGCAAATAAGATTACCACACCAAACAAGTAGACACCATTAATATACAAAAAACGCCTTCGGTATTCTAATAAATTTATATTTCCTTGGAAAGAAAAATAACTTTTCCAAACCCATCTATATCTTTTTTGAAACATATTTATATCTCCAACTATATTTTAATCTTTTATAAGCATACTAATATATTCTCGCCCCATTTATTATGCTCCAATTCATGTCGTCTACGACAATTTCACGGCTCGTACTACTGCCATGGCAACCGTGCTGTTATCAATTTTTTACTCATGAATATGTTCCTATAATACTAACGCATTTTGCTTGACCAAGAAGACGCCAATAAATATACACATCAATATTACAATGAGCCAACCATAAGTAAAAAAAATCTTATAAGAAACCTTATGTCTTACGTCAGTTATCTTGATTAATTCTTTTCTTTCATATTTGATACCATATCCTAATAATATTATTCCTATGCCAAAAAACGCACCTCCGGATAGCAAAATAAAAATAGATTGAATAATCTCTAACATTGAACAGTACATGATTAATGAACCAACCAAAAGGGAAAAATATGAACTGAGTTTAAAAATTCGCTCTTTATGATTGATTTTTTTACTTCGCAAAATTTTTTTCCCAAGGCCCAAAAGAAAAACCACCATGACAATGCCCGTAACTAATATTCTCAAAAGGGATCCCCATCCATTTTGATACGCTATCAAATAATTAATGTCCTCCATTTTTATTCATCTCCGTTTTCTTTACTTCTTATGATACCTAATACATCAACACAGTCAGATTCACCTCTTTCAGCGCTTGCAAACAACTATACTTATTACCAAGAAGGTCTTCTTTATTGAAGGAAACGTCCTTAATATCAATAAGCTGTGTCTAGCACTGATTATTCCTTCATTTTAGATTAGTGGCAGTTCACCATGGATGCAATGATTTATTATTACTACTTTTTAAAATTAATTGCTCTCTTTTTAAAAAAACATTAAAGAGTCTTATCAACCTTTCATAATTTTCATTTTGAGTATGTTTGATAGGGTCATATCCATCTGTGGGAGGCAAATAATAAATTATATTTTCCATATCATTCGGATACCCAAACTTCGCATAAATATCCGCAATGCGATATAATAAATCAACAATCTTTAAATGTTCACTGCTGAGTTTTACCAATAATCCAAATCTCCATTTTTGCTTTTCAAAGTTCCATACCTCTTCATTTTCATTTGGGATTCTATTAAAGCTTTTTTCAACTATCTTTTTTAATATTTCATCACAGTCATCTTTATTTAATATAAGTTCACTTATCAAGTAGTTACAATTATCATGTTCAGATAAGTATATTTCTGCAAATAAAGATATGTCATCTTTATTTATAATTCTTAATGTATATCCAACAAAAATGCTGAGCCAAGAAATATTTATATTATTTTCCCTAAAGATGCGTAAAAATTTCTTCATATTCAAATCTCCAACGCCTTCTCCCTTTCCAGAAATTTGAGATGAGATTTCTGTTACGATACCATGCCTTATTTAAATAAACCACGCCTTTAAAATAAGCGCAAATAAAGAGATGATTAGCCATTTTGCCGAATTCTTTGTTATATCCATTATCTTTTTATATTTTCTTTCATCATTTTGGTATTTTGCCAATATACCATCGCTATAAATCACAAGCGTATATCCCATGCAGGTTGATATCAACAACCAGGGGGCATATTTTGCTGCATAGTAAAAAGAATACACACATCCAAACAATGAAATCAAGGTTATAAAAATCCCTAAAAAGAATGGAAGGCTATACCGATAAACACGCAACATGTTTTTATTAAAGTTTTTCTGCAATTCTTTTTTTAATGCGTATAAAAAGAATGCCACTAGTCCACTGATTACAAGTATGTCTTTCGTATTATGAATAGAAATCACATTTTCCCCTTCTCCCTCATTATAACTAAGCCACAGTTGCCCGGAAATGAAAAAGCTCTGCAAGCCGCATGTCCATGCGAGTTGCAGAGCTTGTAAAATTTTAAGGATAAAATCATTTTAGCTCGATAGTTTTGTTGCTTTCGCTTCGCAGCATTACCTCAGGGAGCTTTGTTTCCCTTACCCTGGCTCTGCAGGATTTCTTATGTCCGTTTTTCCTTAATCGGCGGATATACTTTTTCAAAATCCGTAAGGATTTTCAACAGTCTTTCATCTAAAAACATCAGGGTCTGTTTCCGCAGTTTTTCAGGAATGCAGTAGTAGGCTTCGGCTACGCTGCCGCAGATGGCGGCTATGGTGTCGCTGTCGCCGCCGATGGAGATGGCGTTGCGGATGGCATCTTCAAATCCCGTCGATTCGAAGAAGGCCATCAGGGCTTGGGGGACGCTCCCTTGGCAGGTGACGTCGAATTCGTAGGTCGGGCGAATGGCATCGAGGGTGAAATCCATGGGATAGTAATCTTGATCGATGACGTCTCGAATTTCTTGTAAGGTGGAGCCGGTTTTGGCCATATAGATTGCCACGACGACGGCTTCAGCCCCTTTCACGCCTTCTGGGTGGTCATGGGTAACTTCGGTGATCTTCTGAGATAGTACTTTGGCTTCCTCCAGACTTTTAGCCGCAAATCCGGCGGCACTGACACGCATGGCCGACCCGTTCCCAAAGCTGTGATACGGTTCGGGATCCATGGTAAATACCCATTTTTTAAAATGTCCGCCGTAACCGCAGTTCGGATATTTCCGGCCCAGGCTCTGCATATTGTCCACGGCAAGTTCGCCGAGATCACTGTAATCGGCCTTGCTGTCTAAGATGGCTTTAGCCAAGGCTAGGCTCATGATACTGTCATCGGTAGGCCTGCATTTATAGTGGAATAATTCAAATTCTTTGGTCTTGATATTGTGCCATTCAAACCGTGAGCCGACAATATCTCCTACGATTGCGCCTAACATGTTATCACCTCGTAAAAATCCTTCACTATCCGAAACATCATACTAAGACTCCTTGCCCGGCTATCGAAGTCCGGTATCGAGTCAAGGGAATTCTCACTTCACGACTTTTTTTCGGTCTGTCTATGGAATGCGCATCATCACCTGGATTTCATAGGCGGTGTCCATTTCCGTTCTCTTCGCCACTTCCCCGACAGTACCTTATTCAATCAGCGCTCCTGCAATGCCTTCAGTAATCGCCCTTCCTTCGCTCTAGTCTAGGCCAACGGCCAAACGATTTGAAGGCATGCGAAAACGAGCCTCGCAGACGGAGGCTCATTTTATATTACAAATTATCCTGCCATTCGGCTTCTTTGAATCCTACGAGAACCTTGTTTTTACCGACCAGCAAGGGCCGCTTGACCAACATGCCGTCTGTGGCAAGAAGGGCGTACTGCTCATCTTCACTCATGTCTGCCAGTTTGTCCTTGAGTCCCAATTCTCGATACTTGAGACCGCTGGTATTGAAGAACCGTTTGAGAGGCAGACCGCTTTTTTCGTGCCACTCGCGAAGTTCCGCTTCCGTCGGGTTATCTCCCTTGATGTCACGAACCGTTACGGCCACATCATTGGCTTCCAGCCATTTTTCGGCTTTCTTGCAGGTAGAACAACGAGAATAGCATACAAATGTCAATTCACTCATAAGTATCACCTCACATACCTAATAATTTCGACAAATCCTTCAGAAATTCCTGCTCCTTGCCGGAAAGAAGCCTTCGATAATTTTAGACAGTTATAAAGCAGGCATACATCCGTACAAAAAATCCCCCTACAATCGGATCCGAATCGATCTGACTACAGGGGGATCGTTTACCCTAGGGACACGGAACATTTACTGAAACATTTTTGTTTCACTACCGGCTATGGAAAATCTTACGAGGCGGGATGTTACTCATCATCCAACAACCCGCTCATTTTCTGTCGGATGGCGGACAGTTTTTCCTCCGCTTCTTTCATGGCCTCGGAGAGTTTTTGATACTGTTGAGCCATGGCTTGTTGCTTTTCTTTCGACAGGATGGGAATGCGGACTTTCCGCAGGTCACCGATGGCGATGTTTTGGATATGGCTGCCTTTGGCCCAGTAATTGAGTTCACTCAAGCCCAAAGCGCTTTGCAGGTAGAGCATGAGGTAGGCCGGTTCAATGGCATCCCCATGGCAGCGCAGGATATAGACGTTGCCCGTCACCAGTACCTGTTCATCCTGAACGTCCTCGGCCAAGGCTGTCTTAAAGGGTGCCATTTTCGACAAGAGGATGTCGCCTTGTTGCAGGCAGGCCGATTCTCCTCGTTCGGGCAATTCTTTTAAGTAAGGCAAATCGGCGCGGATGCGGCCATTTTCAAGGTCCTGGACCATCAGGTAACGATACGCCGTCGGTTCCGGACTGACCAATTCATCCAAGAGGCCGGCGCCGGTCACGAAGCCCCGCGATACGGTGCAAACGTCATCGACGGTCCAGGCCTTTTCCAAGCGGGGATCGGTCTTGGTCAAGTAGCGCTGCGGCTCCAACACATAGCCATTGGCGGCCAATTGGGCCATGGAGAGGCGGCAGCTCTGTTCCGTATCCGTATCGTAGCAAGAAAGGATGCTTTCGATATGCTGATCGGTCAAGACGTTCTGCCGCCGTTCGGCCTTGAAAAAGCTCGTCCCGTCGACCATGCGGACGCTCTCGTTGTTTTCACTGAGAACCAGCAGGTAAAAGCCGATGGCGCTGTTTCCGAGCAGGCGTTCCGGCAAGGCGATGACGCCTTCAATCCAGCCGCGGCGAAGGAATTCCTGACGGACTTCGCGATCGACATTATTATATAACCCTTTGCCCGGCATCATGACGACGGCCCGTCCGGACGGGGCATGCCTCATGGCAGCCACGACGGCGAAGACCCATTCAGCTGAAATGCTGCGCTTTTCTCCGAAAAAGAAGGAGCTCAGGGCCGGATAATTGCGGACTTGATCGGCCAGATCCCGATACCGCGGCCGCAAGGGGACGCGGGTAAAGATTTTATTCGGTTCTTTCCCCCTTGCAATGGTCGCAGGTTCCAGTACGTCGCCGCAAATATGAGTAATGGGAAGTCCTGCTAAGACCGTGCGCAAGACGGCGCCGACATAGGATTTCTTATCCTTTTCGACAGCCGTACAGGTAATCTTCGGAAAGGCCTTACAGGTTGCCAAGGCGAAATCGCCTAAGCCGGAACAAAGGTCGGCCACCTTATCCCCGGGCTGAAGCTGCAGGAGGCGTCCGGCTAAGGCAGTCACGCCGGCCGGCGTTTCCGTAACCGAAAGAGACCGATAGAACGGCAGCGACGCCAAGATGTCGGCTACATCATTTTCACGGAGACTTTCTGCCGCCTCGAAGAGGATGGAGCTGTAGCGGGAAAAGATTCCCTTCAAATAGGTCCGCACCGTCCCGTCCCACGGCCCTTCGTCCAAATAGGCCAGCAATTCATCGGCCGACTGCCGCTGCTGAAGCCATAAGACGAGGGCAAAAAAGGCCAACTCGTCAATGCCGTCATGCCTCTCAAGGTCGGCCTGCATCATCTCTCTCAAAATATAGCGATATTCCCTAACTCGACGCATCACACATCCCCCCTTTTCAAATATACCGGATGAACGCCCTGTAAGGGACGCATATCGGCTTCATAAATCGTCAACTGACGGAACACCGGCCGTGCCAACTCCCGGATGGCCGCCCAATCGGCCGGTACGCCTTCGTCCATATCGAAGTCCAAATACGAACGAGGCTCTAACGACTCGTACATGCGGGTGTAACCCGGTACGTCCCGAAAAGCCTTGGGATAAAAAGCCATGGCCGCATCGAGGAGCATATCCGGATCATTCGGACCCTTGGGGACGATCACGTCAACCCGCAGTCCCCGATGCTTAAAGCCCCGAGCTGCTTCAAACCACATGCGACTGGAAACACCGCGCCACAATTCAAGCTCGATACCATTGATTCCGTCGTAACCTGCATGACCAAAGAATACACACTTATCAAAACCAGCCATAATTATCGTCCTCCTTATATTAGAATAACTATTTTGTATTTGTTTAATCATAGTATAACATATTTTTCTATATTGTAAAATGGTTTTTAATAACCTTTTATAAAAGTAGTAAAAAACAAGCAGTCAAAAGACTGCTTATCTTCTTAATCTGAAAACAGAACGGATTGCTCGGCAATCTGTTTCCAACTGCTTTTTGGCGTCGTCTGCTTTATGATGTACATCGCAGGTAATAATGTACGACACGATAGGATACAGCAACATAAAAGCCTTAGTTGATATTCTTGCATCCCTTGGGACCACTTTTCCCCGATGAACAGCATTGCAGCGAATATCATAAAACCTGCCCATTAAGTTCTTTTTAAGGCTATTCCTTTGGCTACTAATCCCGCCTTCGAGTAGACAAATTGGCTTTATCCCTAGTAGAACTTTAACCTGTTTTATCGCCTCTTGCCAATAACTATCATCGGCAAGTTTTCTATTGCCCTCACCGATATTTAAATCTAAACCATATTTTAGAGATTTATAGCGATCTAGAATAGTCCATAAAAAGACATAAGCCATTTGCATTTGAAAAAGATTTTCGTAAAAGTTCTCTGAAAGTATGGGAATCCTATTTTGGGTCCCCCGTCGGGATTCCACCAGCACATTAAAATACTTTTGGCGCAAATAGTTCATCCCTTCCCCCATTAAAGGATCTTCACGGCATCTCCAATCAGTGATATCTCCTTCAATAGGTTCAGCACCCGGTACCGTTCCATTAACCGTATCATCGCCGGCGTAAACCAATATGTTGACTTCCACTTCTTCTCCGTTTTTACAGACCATAATACTTTCCCAGCAATACAGCTCCGAAGGCTCCATATCGCAAATGACCTTATATGCCATTTCTTGCTTCGAGCGGATAAATCTTATGACAGCTCCTATTACTTTATTTCGTTCATTTTTTCTATTATCAAGTCGTAATATAGGTGCTCCGTCTTTTTCATAAAAACGACCATAAACACAGGCTTCTTCTGCCTGACCGTCACTATATGGACGGATTTGGTTGTAAGCTAATTCATTCGGCTTAAAAAAGCCATAGGCAAAAAATGGCAGATTCATATTTCCAGGAACAGACAATTTCTCTTTATCCATGAGACACCTCTCACTTTCAAAAACCATCAAAACCTAAAAATTCTCTTTCTGTCGATGTTCTTTAACGGTCAATCTGCGGAATATGGGAATCCCTCCATGCTGGAATCCGTTTTCAGCAGATCCAACAGATTGGACAGTTCTTTTTCGGTTATCGATGGAAATTCGGCCTGGGCCAAATCTAAAGCTTCCTGATAATCGAGTACTTCCGGCGCGTCTATGTAGGGATTCTTCCGTTTATACTCGGCGATAGCCAGATGTTCGGCTAAGAGGGGCGCTACGACTTGGAATGCAAGCACGGCTGTTTCCTCGTTCTTCGGATCCTTTTCCTGTCGGTGGAGGATTTCATCAGCCGCTTCACACGGGTCTCCTGCTTTGAATACGACCTTTCCCCACTGCGTTTTTACCGGCCCTTCCGCCAACTCATAGAGCCAGCTTACCGGTGCTGCGATTAACATAGTTTGTCCCTTCCTTTCAGAAATTCCATGATGTCATCTTTCTCCGTTGACACTGTCTCTATCCACGTGCTACATTTATTAGTGGAAGAAGTGATATCGAGAGCGGTTTCGGACGTATCCTGAGGGGCCTTGCTGCCATGATGTTTCCCGGTATGCTTCTTCTATTTTTTATGCCTATGAAGTTATCGTTCGTTTCCGTTCTCTTCACGGGGACCATCCGTTAAAGAGTCACATTTCTATAAATGATAGCTTCTATGTGATGGCGTCGAAATCCTGCCGAACACTTGATTTTCCTCAATGATTCTTTCAGGATTTTCAAATCTTTTCTATCTTATTCCTAAAATAAATGGAATGTCTCATGTTCTCCGTCTCTATTGAATTATGATAGCATAGATGCTATCATAGTCTAAGATACGATTCGAGAGAAAGCCGAACGCGACGATTATCTGCGCCGGAAGGAGGAACAGCCATGAGGACATGGGATGACTACAAACGTCATGTAAAAAGAGTCAGTGACCAAGATAAACGGAATATGGAAGAAATCGAGGAAGCTGCGGCCATTGTCGCTGCTCTTATCAAACGTCGGCAAGAACTGGGGCTCAGCCAACGTGCACTGGCCGAGCGCTGCGGAATTCCCCAATCGTCTGTCGTTCGCATGGAAACGATGAAAACGCGGCCAAAGTTAGACACGCTAATCAAAATTATACAGGCCCTCGATTTAAAATTGAAATTAACCGTCGCTGCTTCATAGCATACCAATACCAAGCCCTCAAGTCGGAATTCCCGATTTGAGGGCTTCTCTTTCGATAGGGGATGAAAAAACACCGTCACAGTTTTGGCTGCGGCGGTGTTTTCTATAGTTGCCTTCATCCCTAATCCGATTCCTCTTCGGGCAAGGACTGTTCTTCTTCCCGACTGAAGAATCCCGGAGCGTCTTCTGCGCGATGGCGGACGGGGATCATGAAAATCCACAGATCCTCATCTCCTTCGGCGAAGCGTTCCAGCTCGTCCTTAGCGACGTAGATGAGGTCCTCCGTAGACCATTCGGGATGGGGCAGGAGTTTCAAAAGGGCTTCCCGCATCGCTTCTCGGGTCCAGTAACTGATGTGATAGCCGTACTGGTCTTCCCGTTCCCGATAATCGGCTGTTTTCGTCAGGAAGTCGAAGATGCCTTGAGGAATATTTTTTTTAATTTTGGCGAAGATAACGTAGTCCCAAGGGAAATATTTCCGGAAGACGTCATTGGTCCAGATCCCTTCCAGACGCATTTCCTCGGCGTAGTAGTAATAGCGGCTGTTCGGTGCCCATTGATACAGGACTTGGTCCCAGAGTTGATTGATCGGCACATAGGACGATTCGGCCTCGAAGGACAAGACCATCCGCCCGTCTCCCAGGCGGCGGTACGATTCTTCTGTAATTTTTCCGCGGATGGCCCCGCGACAGCCGCCCTCCCAGCCCGGATATAAGACTTCGAGGATGTTATCCAAGTGTTGTTCGTAAAATTCCCGATCGACGAAGCGCTTCGTGTCTTCATCGGCTTCGTCATAGGAATGGAGGGAAAAGGCCTTCTGGAAGTGATTTCCGATATTCCGGATTTCCTCTTCCGGCCCTTCGAAACGGTATTGGGTGTAACAAATATTAGCCATGGTGTATCTCCTTTCAGCGAAGTTGCCCCTTTTGGCGAAGTTCTTCCAAAACGGGAATGAAATAGTGATGACGTTCGCGTACCAGATAATGGATCCGGCGGATGATAGCCCGCGTTCCAAAGCTCCCATTCCCCAGCGGCAGGCCAATCGTCGAAGCCACGACGTCGGCTAAGTCATCGGGGGACAGATTAGGCAGCGGCACCAGAGTCAGTAGCTCCCGGTACAGTTCTTCCCGTGGCCATTGGGAGTAATAGACGTCGTGGTCCCTGCTAAAAATATTGGAATCGGAGTATTGATAAAGGGTATGGCAGCGGAAGATCCGAGCGAGCTCTTCCGGCGTCTCTTTAGAAAGACTGGCCCGGACGGCATAATCGCCTGAAAAATAACGATGTTCTACATCATTGGATTCGGCATCGCCATCCCGGAAATCGCCATAGGCCAGATAGTAGTAGCAGCTGTTGGGAGCCCACTTACGGAGCATGAGATCCCAAAGGTCGCGGTAGTTGCCGCCGTCGACGTTCACGGCCATGGACCACTTGCCATTTTGCAGCTGCCGGCAAGCGTCGGGACTGATGTCGCCACAGACAGAGCCATTGTGCCAGATGTCCTTTGGTCCCTCAAGGGCGTCGAGGATATGGACCAGGTCATGGCTGCCATCATCCCGTACAAAGCCAAGGGCTGCGAGTTCCTTATCCCGTTCACTGGGCGGATGTGATTGAGTTTTGAAAATGTCGTTGAGGCGGGTCCGCAGCGAGAAAATCTCCTCCTCGGGACCTTCGAAATAATAATGGGTAAACATAGGCATACCTCCTGTCGGAAAATATAAGAATGGCAAAAAGTACGCAAAAAAGGCGCACGTATAGAACCATTCTTTGTAATAGTTCTAAAACATGCGCCTAAACAGTCAATCATTCGGCTTCGCTTAGTATATCTTGTTTGAGATAAAAAGTCAAGTCATAACGGAATTTCCGATTCTGTCGAGTTCCCTCAACGACAGAATCCAGCCTATCCAACATAAATAGGAATAAACCAACCTCCGGACATAGGAATCAGCTCCTACATCCGGAGGTTGGTTCAGTCTCACCAATCATTACCAGCATAAAAGAAGTCCCATAAAATCCGGGAAAATGAATCATACGCCTAGCCATCATAATAATCGGACTGGCGCGAATCCTTGGCTAATCACCTAGGAGGTTTCAGTCCCCTTACGGGGATTCGGGTAATACGACAACGAAATTGCTGTCGATAACTTCATCTTTATCTTTAGTTTCAGTCCCCTTACGGGGATTTGGGTAATACGACGGCGGCGCCATGGCCTCGTCCTCAACGGGGACGACGGGTCGTTTCAGTCCCCTTACGGGGATTCGGGTAATACGACCATCGCAACCATTAACTTCATTATTTCTTTCGTTCGTTCATTTCGGTCCCCTTACGGGGATTCGGGTAATACGACTGACGGCAAAGAACGCCAACAGAAGCTTTAACGTCTTCATTTCAGGTTTTCTTTCGGCTAACGTATTACCCTTATTTATATTTAGTATACTTTTTTTGACTTATCTTGTCAATTGGTCAAAGTCCGACGACTCTCCCTAATTCTTCTCCACAATGGTTTCCATTCGCCGCAGCAACCGGAGGACCAAGTCTTTAATCGCCTCTGTCGACAGGGAGTCTCCATCATTGGCGTGGTTGATCCGGTTCCGCTCGATACGGATTTGGTAGTAGTTGTAGAGAATCTCCAAGGTTGCCTCGGCCGGCCGTATATAACCGGCTTCGCCATGGTTCATCAGTCGTAAGTAGTTGGCTTGACGATTGTTCCAAAGGTCATCCTCGCAGTAGATGCCGAAAATATATTTCTCAGATGGCGATTCCCCTTCTGACGCGCTCTGGGATTGGTTTTCCTCGGAAGTTTCGTTCCTTTCTAAGGCTTCCTCAACCCGGCTCTCCTCAGAAATTACGTCATCGTCCGAAGTTTCATGCTCCGCCGAAATCATGTCGTCTCCCAAAGTTTCATTCTCCGGCGAAGGAGGGTTGGTTTCTACCATTTCAGTCGCTACCTTTTCTTCAGAAGGCAGGTCCTCTTCTTCCCCTTCATGGAACCGCATCAGGATCTGAAACAATTCATACGGTGCCATTTTCAGGAACTCATAGACATCGCCCATGGCACGGGTTTTAAAGTACTCTTCCGGCGTCTGAGCAAAGTCCGGATCTTCTGCGGCTTGCCGGTACATGGCCCATAAGGTGACATCGATTCTCGGCAATTTTTCTTTGAGTTGTTCCGCTGTCAGCCGTCCTCGTTTTAAGTCGGAGAGTGCCCGGTGGCCGCCATTCAATTCTTCCAGCAAAGGCTCCACCGGCTCGGCATCGTCCTTGAAAAACTTCGACACGGAGGAAAACTTGCCGGTGCATTCAAAGACTCTGACCATGGTGCGCAGCCTCGTTTCCTGTCGCTTCCAATCGGCCGGTCTCAATCGCTCTTGCCAATACTGTTTCCGGGACACGATACGGTATCCCTTGAAGGTAAGTCTGCGATATTCTTTCCGTGGAAACTCAAGATCTTTTTTCAAGGAAGCTTTTCCCATTTCCTTCGAAGGAACTTTACGGGCTTCTTTGGCCGGCATTTCGCCGTCTGTTTTCAAGGAAGCCTTCCTTTTCTTTTGCCATCTCTCTACCGTAAGGGCATTCAAAAAGTACTGCTGCCACGTTTGGTAATTCGCCTTTTGCCGATTACAGTCGGCGATGATAGAATCCTTGACCGGATAAAAGATACGCCGGCCCACGATTTCACCGGGAATCCATTCGCTGCACAGGGTCATGGCTTGTTGGAGATAGCCTTTTTCGACGCACCAGCGGATGATATCGAAGTTGGTAAAATCTTCTTTCAAGAGGGATCCGTATTCCCATTTAAAGACTTCCAAGATGCGCAGAAAGATTTTTTCCTGCAGCGAAACGGCGCCGGCCTGTTCAAAGTTACGCAAGGCTTCTTGAAGTTTCTTGGCCAAGGGCGCAATTTGCCCGGTCCGGCAGATGCGGACGGCATTGGTAAAATCGCGCATCGTTTCCAGCAGCAGCTTCGTTTCCGCCGTCTGTTTCGCTCCTTCCATATAGGCCATGATTTCACGGGTACTGCCGAAATTGATGAACTCATCGGCGCCGGAAATGAGGTTGAACATGCGGTAGATATCGTTGACATTTTCGACCTGCTCTTCATAGCGGTTCGAATAAAGGACACCCATCGTCCGGATGCCGCGGTATTTCAAGAGCTGCATGACCGATAACATCATCATCGACGCATGACGAAAGCCGCCGGTAAAATCGGCATGAAGCGCCACCTCCTCCGGCTGCCACGACAGTTCATCCATAAAGGTCCGAATGGTGTCGGCCATCTGGAGGACCTGTCGAATACTTTCCTCGGTCTGACTCCGTTCATCGTAATCGATGCGGATACAGTGCGGCACAAAGGATCGGACCCGTTCGAGGAAGAGGTCCTCATGGGTCATCGTACGCTCGTCGCCGACTTCGTCGATATAGCATATTTCTTCCTGGGTCCGCTTCGTTGAAAAGTAGAACAGGCAATCCAGGCGCTCCCCTTGTTTTTGCAATATATCAGCCGTACGGCGAACGGCCGATTCATTCGTTTGAACACAGTAGATCATCGTCCCGTCGAGATTCTTATAACGAGAAACGGATAGGGTGCGGTCGCGGTTGAGATGGACTTCGCTTAAAAACAGCAGCATAATATGCTTCATGATTCACGCTCCTTTATGGCAGGCTTCGGCTTCCGTCGTCACCGACAGGTCAAAATCAGCGAAGTCGTTTTCAAAATATCATGGCTCCATGCAGGAAAGATGCCGGCGCCAAACTCCACAGACATCACATAAACTCAATAGAATACACGTGATGCCCCGGCGTATGCTTCCCTTCCCGGCTGCCCGGCACTTCAGCTTCAATCGCCATCGGTTCCTTCGGCGGTCCGAAGGTCAATACCATTTCTGCCAGCAGTCGTTTTCTAAAGGATTCAAAAAAGGACCGAACCCGCATGTCCTTCACGCGGCCAAAGAGGCCATTTTCCTCGAGACGCGGTTCATCGTACACATAGATAAGATCGATTCGATAGTCATAGATATGGGACACCGTCTTTTTGTCACCGGAGGCGACTTCAATCCGATTCGCTTTATCGTCGTAGGTGATTTGAGGACGGGGAAATATCTCGCAGGCCTCTTTAAAGGACGCATTCGCTGCCAAGTCTTTTAAATTGGTAATGGTACAATCGGAGAAATTAAAGGTATATCGCTCTTCTATCAAGATAATATCATTCGTAAAGGACGTTCCCATGACCTTTCGCTCCCTTCTGAAGTTAACTAAAGACACGACAACCTCCAGACCTGGGAATAGCCCTACAGCCGGAGGTTGTTGCAGTCCCCTTATGAGGATCGGGTAATACAACGCAGTAGCCGTGGCACGAATTTTGGGGTAGTCACCGTATCCGTCCCCTCACGATGAATCAGGCAATGCGGCCGTCAACGTATTACCCTTATTAATATTCAGTATACGTTCTCTGCCTTTCCTTGTCAAATACGTCACATCCCGTCTCTGTCAGACAGTTATGCCAACGATACAGGTTCTGTTTGGATAAAATCAGCCGTCCGGCGATTACGAACGTATATAATTTTGTGATATAATGGTGATATAAATAACGAAGGAGTGAATATGACATGGCAGCCAAAGAAGCATGGAACGAACGATACCGGATCGAATCGAGGTTTCGGATTCCGGAACAATCCTTATCGTCAACGAAAATCTATAAGACGCCTGACGAAGCCTTAGCCCAGGCAGCGCGAGACGTCCGGGAATATATCGTACTCGTCGACTTAAAAACAGAGAAATCGATCGGGTTGTTGTTCGAAACGGAATATGACGCCGTCATGTACGCTGCGAACCATTAGAAAGGAGCGTGACGGAGTATGGATACCGCCGCTATAAAAAAACATATCAGTGAGGATAATTGGTACGGCATCTTAAAAGCAGCCGGCTGCACGACCAGTGAGGTATCACCTGAAATTCAGGAGATGACGAAAAAGAAGGACGTCTCGACCTTATTAAATGTGGCCATCGCCTAAGGTCAGCTCAGCAATCTTCGCGTGATAAAGAAAAAAGTGCCGGGAAAGAAACGGGAATTTAACGTCCAAGAAGCCAATGACTGTTTCCAACATGCCATTACCCTCTATCGGCAAATCTTAAGCATCGACGAAAAAAATATTATGGCCTTGCAGTCCATGGCCTACGTGTTCTATAAATACATCATCGCCTATTTTGGCGTCAATAAAAAAGAAATAGAACAGATGAACAACGTCAACCTCCTCGATTGTTTCAAGAACATGACCGAGGCCTACGATGCCCTGTTTAATCTCCCCTTGCTTCCGCCCGTATCGGAAATAAAAGCCCGCTATCGCCGCGGTAAAGCTTGGAGTGAAGTCTTATTCGCGCCGAGATCCGCCTCAGGCAGCACCATCATCGACACCCTCGGCTTGTCTTTTTATACCGTCCGCAACCAGGCCATCGCCGATATGATGCGGGTGTTAAAACTGTACGCTGCCCTCGAAAAAAAGAAGGATTTGGATGCCGCTTATAACGTCTATATCAAATCACTCTATACACTGGGACGCCTCTTCGAGAATTCGGTCTACGATAATGCCTATACGCCGATACAAAGGGAAGACGGTGAAAACACGACCATCTTCAACGAATTTTTGAAGGACCCGGAACAGGTCGACCTTACCAAATATCGGCCGGCCAAAAACCTCGACTATCTTGAAAAGGCGGAAAACTGTTTCCAAACCATCTTGAATGCTTATGAAATCGAACGATACAGTCCCATCGATATGAAGAAACTGGCTCGGGAGTCGAAATATCCCATTTCGCCACGCGATCTTTTCTATCGATTCGGTACCTTATATGCCAAATGGTTCCTGATAAACGCCATTCCGGAGAAAACACGCCAGACACAAGTGAGCAAAGCTTACATGGGTGTATACTTCTTTTTCTTGGCCAATGAATACTGCCTCTGGCGAAAAAAGATGAATCTGCCGACACCGGCTTTCGGATACATTACAGACCGTCTGAATAAACTGCTGCAGGCCGCGGCCATCGACTACCATGGGGACGAACATATTAAAAACATGCTGTCTAATTTCGATACAGTCCTCACGAAAATCGAACTGCCGCATTAGCCATAATCTCGGCAGCCGGAAGCGGACAGCCCGTCCTTCGGCAGCCTTGGAACGTCGTACACATTGCTATTTCCGAAAACATATGATAGAATGTAAATAGGAAATCGTATTTGGTCATATTAATCATCTCCTTTCACAAGGAGGAAAAAGGAAGCCAGCGCCTAATGGCTTCCTTTTTCATACCCAAAAGACAACGCCCGCCGACACAAGATGTTGACGGGCTTTGTTGCATTACAGACCCAATATATGCCGAATCCCTGAGATTTACTTATCACAGCAGTCTCAGGGATTTTTTTGCGTTATTCAGCACCGCCTTTTATTCTCCGGTTGTATTGCTCCCGGGCCAGCCAATTTATTAATTTCATATGCAAGGCATCGTAACGGCGATAGATTTGCTGTAATATACGGCATTCTTCGTCCACGGCTTTCTCATAAGCCACGACTTTCAGATGCTGCTGGCGAACACTTTTATCCCACAGGTATCCGCCGGCTGCAATGGCCGGTACGGCAAAGGTCGTTCCCAAGGCGGCGACACCGCCGGCAATACCGAGACCACCGGCGGCTACGGATCCGCCGCCAAGATGGGCCAAGGTCGCTCCGGCCGCTGCAGCGCCATGGAGGCTGGCAATGGCCGTACCTGTCGAGTCCGTCCCCAATACCGCCGTTCCGCCCAAGGCCGAGACGGCAGCCACAGCTCCGGCAGCAGCCCCTTTGAACAAGAAGGAGCCGTCTTGCTGAAGTTTACAGTCCGGAAATTCTTTTTCTAAGGCGTGCATAATGGGATAAGGAATTTCCCCGTCGGTTAGCCCATAGCGTTTGCAGAGGCCGATTACGGACTGCGTTTTTTCGATAATAAGGGACAGACGACTGACTTCCCGTTGATATTTTTCAGTTGCCGCCTGCCAGCGACGCTGGTTTTCCTCCAGCATCTTCTTCGTTTCTAAACAATGCTTCACTCCTGATTTGGCTTTATCAAGGCCGACTTCCGACGCCTTCTTCACACCCAGACCGGCCATTTTCAATAAACCCTTTCCCATGCTATCCCTTCTCTCTACAAAACGGTATCTGAAGCGGTAAATAAGTGGCGGGCAAAGTCTTCGATTTGTGAGCGAATCCATTCCCGCGGTGTTTGATTCTGACAGTTCTTAGAAATGACTTGCATATATTTTTCATATTGATAGATCCATACCTGACGGGCCTCTTCCTTAAAGCGGCATCCGTCGGCTAAGGTTTCAAATTGTTCCGGCGAAAAGATTTTTAAATTAGCGGCCCGGAAAACAAAGCGGTCAATCACGTTGGACCGAAAGAGTTCCATGAAATCAAAGACCAAACTATCCCTCGTATCCGAATTACTGTGAAAGAATCCGAGCCGGCAGTCCATCCCCGCTCCGGCAATGGCAATGCGGACTTCGCGTTCCAAAAACGTATACCCATAACTGAGCATGGCATTGATCGGATCTTTTGGCGGGCGGCGATTTCTCCCATTCCAAGGCCAAATATCGGTATCGATCATAAAGGGCACGCCTTGAAAATAAGCCCGCGAAGCAATTCCCTCAAGACCTCGCAGCACTTCGATGTCATCTGTTTGGGAAATCTTCTTTGCATAACGGGCAATCTGCTTGGCTAACATCAATAAATCATCATGATACTTTGATTTCGCATAACTCTTCAAGAGGGCTTGCTGATTTTCCAATTTGACGGACAAGACGCTGCGAACGAGCAAAATCTGCTGCGGCTCTTGAGAAAAATACTGCATTTGACAGAAACTCCGCTGCAAACTGCAGGGCAAATTCCCTAAGACACCGACAACGTGTCCCAAGAAATCGACGTAAATAATAGGGATCCGATGTTCTAACAAGGCATAGACAGCTTCCGACGTAATCTTACCGCCCTTGTTGACGACAATTTGTTCGATGTTTTGAATGGGCAGGCTCTTGTGACTTCCATCGGCACTGCCGATGAGCAGGCGATCTCTGATTTTCCGCAAGTAACTGCCGGGCGAGAGCAAGTAGAGGACACTCATGACATCCCTTCTTTCAGGCAATGATACAATACGTTTCACTTTCAATGGCCGTGCCGATGGTCTTCATCTTACTTTCGCAGCTCCGGCACAGCGGAACGATAAGAATCGCTTTTTTAGAAGCGTCGTGCGTCAAGGCAATGAGGCGCTTATGAACTTCGGCCATGCCCTTCTCCGTGTTTTCACACATAAAAACACTGTACTGGATACGAAAAGCAAAGCCTTCTAAATACTTGGCGACCTTGGTACGAAGTTTCGTATCCGCAATATCATAACAAATGAGATATCGCATGGACAGCACCACCTCCCACTCACAAATAAAATAAAAAAATCAGGACAAGTAAAAACTTGTCCTGTCAGCCCCCTTGCGGGGATTTTGGTAATACGACCAGTACTAACAATGCTGATGTACGTATTAAGCAAATAGTTTCAGTCCCCTTATGTGATAAACTCCTTTTTCTAAAAAAGGAGTCCAATTAAATCCGGGGATTGGGGTAATACGACGGCAAGCCTGATAAGGAGTGGCACTTATGCGATGGGTTTCAGTCCCCTTACGGGGATTTGGGTAATACGACTAGAAGAATGGACAGCGTCAGGCCCATTTGACGGCAGTTTCAGTCCCCTTACGGGGATTTGGGTAATACGACGACCTAAAATGGTAAACTTATTCTTCTGTTTCTTTAACTGTTTCAGTCCCCTTACGGGGATTTGGGTAATACGACACGAAATCCCCGAAGCCGATGTCCTGGAATCTCTAGTTTCAGTCCCCTTACGGGGATTTGGGTAATACGACTTCAGATTGCATGGCTCCAGAAAAGATCAGCGAGTTGTTTCAGTCCCCTTACGGGGATTTGGGTAATACGACTTTATTATATGTTTTATTTTAATTTCGATTTTTACAAGTTTCAGTCCCCTTACGGGGATTTGGGTAATACGACACTGTCTCCCAGTACCCGCTCTGGGAGCGGGCTCACAGGCGATTTTTTCAAACCTCCGGCTTTTTTCCCCTTTTTCGGGGACCCGGGTGAAAAATAAAAATCGGGCAGTGTCGTTTTTTCCCTTAGTTACGCCATTTGTAGCCGTTTTTGAAATTTTCAAACCTAGGCGGTTTTTCCCGTCAAAATCGGTTTTCTTTCGGCTAATGTATTACCCTTATTTATATTCAGTATACTTTTTTTGACTTATTCTGTCAATTGGTCAAAGTCATCAGCACGACGGCCCCACTGCCGGAGGCTGCCTTAGCGGCAGCGCTCCAGTCTCTGCAGCAGGTCTGATACTAAGTTTTTGACTTCCTCCGTCGACAGGGTATCCTCGGCGTTGGCATGATTGATATTGTTGCGCTCCGTCCGGATTTTGAAGTAATCGTGCAAAATCTCTAAGGCGCCTTTCGTCGGCTGACGATATCGAACGATGCTGTAGTCGATCATTCTCAGATACTGTTTCTGTCGGATATTCCAAGCTGCCTCGGAGGCATACAGTCTCGGTACTTGCCCGATGGGAACGGGGATATCCCTTTCTACATCCTTCGCGGGTACCGCTCCAGGCGGTATGAGTTTCAGAAATACGTCTGACGGTGCGTAGGCTAAATAATTACAGATGCGTTCCAATTTTCGGCGTTTGAAATATTCCTCTTCCGACAAGTGGAATACGGGCGAATTATTATCTTTTAGGTACATCGAATGGAGGATATTATACGTTTTAGGGTACCTCTCCTTTATCCTTGAGGGAGTGATTCCTGTTTTTTTCATATCCGCCAGGACTTTCGATCCGATAAAGAGCTCATCTAACAGCGGCTTTAGTTTGGCCGTCGCTTCAGGATATTTCTTCGCAATGCGTTCTATCTTTGTGTTCTGTCCAAACAGCAAGATGACGTTACGCAAATCATCTTCTTCACTGGGCGGGGAATTCTTCCTGCGCGAATTAGTCGGCGTATAGGTATTGATAAAATAATGCTGCCAAGTCTGATACTTCTTTCTCTTTTGAATGCATTCACTCTGAATGAGCGTACTGACAGGATAAAAGATACGCGACGCTACGATTTCTTCGGGAATCCATTCGCTGCATAGGGTCATGGATTGCTGGAGATAGCCTTTTTCGACGCACCAGCGGATGATATCGAGGTTCGTAAAGCCCTCTTTCAGGAGGGATCCGTATTCCAGTTTAAAAATGGCTAAGATGCGCAGAAAAATCTTTTCCTGCAGGGACACGGCACCGGCCTTTTCAAAATCCTTCAAGGCAGTCTGAAGCTCTCTGGCCAGGGGGGCGATCTTCCCGGTCCGGCAGATACGGACGGCATCGGTAAAATCGCGCATCGTCTGCAGGAGCCTCTTCGTTTCCAACGTCTGCTCCGAGCCTTCCATATAGGCCGTGATTTCACGGGTACTGCCGAAGTTGATGAACTCGTCGGCTCCGGAGATGAGGTTAAACATGCGGTAGATGCCGGTTACATTTTCGACCTGCTGTTCATTGCGGTTGGAATACAGGACGGCCGTCGTCCGGATGCCGTAGTATTTTAAGAGCTGCATGACCGACAGCATCATCATCGACGCATGGCGAAAGCCGCCGGTAAAATCGGCGTGAAGCACCACCTCTTCCGGCTGCCACGACTTCGTTTTCATAAAGTCCCGGATCGCTTCGGCCATTTCAAGGACCTGGCGCAGGCTTTCCTCGGTCTGGCTCCGTTCATTGTAGTCGATGCGAACGCAGTGCGCCGCAAAGGAGCCTATCCGGTCTAGGAATAAGGCTTCATGGGTCAGGCGGTGCTCCTGATTTTCGTCGTCGATATAGCAAAGCTCTTCCTGTGTCCGCTTCGTAGAAAAATAGAAGAGGCAGTCTAATTGTTCCTGCTGTCGTCGTAAGTTGTCCGCCGTCCAACGAACGGCCGATTCGTTTGTTTGAACGCAGTCAATCCGCGTCCCATCGGAGAGTTTATACGGAGACAGGGATAATTTCTTATCGCCATCGAGATGGACTTCGCTTAAAAACAGCAGCATGATATGCTTCATAGGTTCACTTCCCTTTTATTTCATGAGCCGTCCCAAACCGCGGCAACCTGTAATCTGCCCCTCATCGTCGCGAACGAAGTCAATGGGAACGAGGACGTCGCTGCGATTTCCTGCCAAGGATTGGGCAACGACAGACGAGACAATATAGACCGTGTCCGCTTGTGTTTCTGGAAGACCTTGAACGGGACCGTAAGTCATATTGTAGACGGGGACGGGCCCTGCCATGCCGACCGCTTCCTTGATGACGTCACAACGGGCAAGCATCCCCGAGGCGGGAATGATGTCAATCGATTCGTGGTCGAGTTCCGGATCTTGGTAGACAAGTTGAATATCGTGAGGTGTGAGATTGATGAGCTGCATCTGTATGCCTCCTTATATCTCATACCATACAGGGACAATCCCTATATGGCATGAGAAAAATAATGTGTGTGTTCCTTTTTTATGCGGTGCCGTTTTCTTCATGGCTTTCTGATTTCGATTTAGAATTCTCAACATGCCGGGGGTAGCAAACTTCTTTGATGTTTTCTACATATTCGGTCAGCAAAGTCTTGATGTCTTCCAACGTAGACAGTTGATGATCGTTCCGGGCATGATTGGTGTGGTTTCGTGCATCCTTAATTGTACCGTATTGATCCAAGAGTTGGTACAATGCCTCTCTAGGCAAATCAGTGTAAGCCCAGCCGCAATCAAGCAATCGAAGGAACCGATTCGGATAGGGAACAGAAATGGTAATAGCCGAAAAAAGTTTCTGCAAATCATCAGAACTCATTTTCTCAACGAATTTGACCAAATTATTTCCTTGTTCATAGGATTTCATGTCCTGAAGTCGTTTATTGTTGGTCACCGACATATAGGCTTCTTTTAAAACTTGGAGCTTCTTCATTTCGAGGTCACTTAATGAGATTTCTCCCTGCATGATTTTTCCCGGTGTCCGACATAAGGCTTGAATCAAGGAAAAACCAGCTGCCAGCCCTAATTCGTTATTAAGAGACACTGTATCTACTATATCTGTATGGGAGTTCTCTTTCAGATAGTCTTCAATCACTCCTTGAGCCTGTATTGCCCAATCTGTTTTCTGGTCAGTACGCGCATTCTTTCTGATTAGCTGTGAGGCGGATTTTAGATGCGGATAGTATTCATCCTGTATATTGTTGAGGTGCCGATTAACTTCGCGTTCTCTATCTTTGTTGCAAAATTGAGTATATAACTGAACCTCCGCCGGTGCTTTATCAGTACTATTTTGAAGGAACGTATCAAAAGCCTCTTGCCCTTCTTTTGTCAAGGTAACAATATTATAGGAGCAAAAGATTTTTGGCACCCGTTCGGTATAGAGGGTCAGAGCCTGCTGGATATAGTCATGCTGAATGCACCATTCGATAAGGGTGATGTCATCCGGTTCTTCACTCCGCAGCAGCCATCGGTATTCGTGACGAATCCGGCCATAAAGGCGATTCATGAGAGAATCAGGTAAAGCCGCCTCTCCATTCGCATTATGAATGTGGGCATGGAAGTCTTCCATAGTCCTTCTCAGGTTCGTAATCGCATCGCGGAAGGTGCCGTAGTTGCAAAGGCTGATGGCATCGGAGAAGTCGGCCATAGCCTTGATAAGTTGCTGCAATTCCGGTGACGGTTCCTCTTCTTTCTGCTTATCATGATTCGGTAACGACTTGGCCTTTTCTTGCCGCCTATAATAATCGCGCAGGGTTTGGACACTGCCGAAACGAACGAATTCTTCAGCCCCGGCGATGAGGTCGAACAAGGCGTAGATATCATTAACTTTTTCAACAATATGTTTATTCCAATTGGAGTACAAGATGTCGCCGATTCGGACTCGGTCGTCATACTGCATGAGGCGCAGGATGGCCATCGTAACCATGGCCGCATTGCGCATGCCGCCTGTAGAATCAGCATGAAGGACTAAGGTATCATCCTTCGGCAGGCTGGCAATGAAGGCGTCGACTTTAGCCGCCATATCAACGATAGACTGAATATTTTCATTCATCTCGCCCTCTTCATTGTAAGAAGCGACTTCGAGTTCGGCCTCAATGGGCTCCTCCTGCCTCAGGCGATACTCGAAATAAGAAAGATGGGTATAGGGATTTCCGTCTTTATCACAATAGGCTTCTTTTGTGTTTTCATCTCTCAAAGTTGATTGAACTTTCTGGGTGGCAAAGACGAACAGCCGTTCCAGCGTCTTGTTTTCCTGGATGCAGTAGCGGACAGCCGATTCATTGGTCGTGTAGCAGTCTCCAATATCCTTGTAGTTGGTGACCCTGACCTTTCCATCTCTCACCTTGACATCACTCAAAAACAAAAGCATTCCTTGATGTTCCATACAGGCCTCCTTCATGGATGAAAAGAGAGGTTGCCTGTGAAGGCAACCTTCTCTTCTATTTGGCGCCGAATAGGCATGATAAAACCCCCAGTTACACTGGGGGTAAGTAAATTTTCTTATAGTAAAAAAAAGAACCT
>PPYF01026688.1_pt1 | contig 65745 bp, 76 predicted proteins | sample 1559871 | NCBI WGS metagenome assembly PPYF01 (sample SAMN08240021, study PRJNA423297) | Human gut metagenome, whole genome shotgun sequencing project. | reverse complement strand
TGGGCGCTTAGCTCAGCTGGGAGAGCGTCTGCCTTACAAGCAGAATGTCAGCAGTTCGATCCTGTTAGCGCCCACCATCTTGTTGCTGTTTATAACGGGGCGTAGCTCAGTTTGGTAGAGCACCTGCCTTGGGAGCAGGGGGTCGTAGGTTCAAATCCTGTCGCTCCGACCAAATTTTTTTTGCGGGTGTAGCTCAATGGTAGAGCCCTAGCCTTCCAAGCTAGTTACGTGGGTTCGATTCCCATCACCCGCTCCATTTTATTTTGGCCCCGTAGCTCAGCTGGATAGAGCAACGGCCTTCTAAGCCGTGTGTCGAGTGTTCGAATCACTCCGGGGTCACCATTTGATAATTGGACGAACACCTAACCTCTACTGGATTAGGTGTTTTTTTCGTAGGAAGGTAAGAGTAATAAATCACAACCTTATCATCAAACACCTCAACACGTTGGATGAAATCAAAAAACAGACCCAACGTCGCACCTTCAGTCTTGGCTTTTTTTGCTAGCTGTTCAAAGAAGAATTCAATCGCCGTTTCCGTAATTTCGGGAACGGCCGTTTTTAATTTCAGCTCGTCGATGGCAGCCTGGATGTCCTTGATTTCTTTTTCATATTTTTTAATGTTAGCAGCGATAGTGTCCGAGACGACACCCGCTTCAATAGCTTTAACAGAGTTCTGCAGACGTTTCTCAACATCCGCTTTTTGCTTTTTGAGGTGTTTTTCCTCTGAGTCTGTAGACTTATCCCTCCGCTGAGCTTCTATCGCTTGACGGGCAATTTCTGTGCGTGCCTCGGGCGTATTTAATATATCGAGGGTGGTCTTAAAAACAATATCATCTAACCAGGCAACGGGCACATTGTGCCCAGAGCATGGTATCCGATTCCTGCGAATGGAATTAGATTTAGAAGCGCAACGATAATATCTATATTTTTCTCCGCTCTTTGATGTTCCGCACACACCGGCCATCGCTTCCTTGCACTTACCGCAATAGATTTTTCCCGTCAAAACATATGCAGCAGCGTTTCTCCTGGTCTTGGGATGCGGAGCAATAGCACGCTGGACGGCTTCAAAAGTTTCCTTTTTTACAAGGACAGGGCAAAAGCCAGCAACATCAAGCTGTCCCCAATGATATCGGCCTGTATAAAGTTCATTTTTTATCAGCCGATTAATCATAGCATAAGAAATGCTGCGGCCACTTTCCGTCTTATAGTGCTTCATTGCTACGCGGCGAGTAATCTCTGCGCGCGTATGCCCCTGGAGAACGGCTTCAAAGATCTTTTTCACAACAGGTGCAGCAATAGGATCCACGTCAAGCGTTCCGTCTTCTTTTTTGTGATATCCGAACGGCACTTCTGTTCCAGGCCATTTATGTTCAAGAATACTATCCGTCATGCCTCTTTTGACCTTTTGGGCCAACTCTGCACTATAGTATTCAGCGTATCCTTCTAAGACTGATTCAAGGATAATGCCGCTTGGGTCGTCCCTTATGTTTTCCTTTGCGGAAAGGACCTTGACACCGTTCTTCTTCAGCTTGGTCTTGTAAGTTACGGAGTCATAACGAGACCGGGAGAAACGGTCGAGTGTATACACAATAACATATTGAAAGAGCCCTTTTGCGCTTTGCTTAATCATCTTCAAGAAGTCTGGGCGTTGGTCAGTGCGAGCCGATTTTGCGCGGTCAACATATATGTGAATTACTTCAAGATTATTTGCGTCAGCAAAGGCGCGGCACTCACGGACCTGACCTTCAATAGATTCCTCTCTTTGCTTATCTGAAGAAAAACGAGCATAAATGACACAACTATTCATGGTTTTTTACTCTCCTGTGGTATAATGAAGAGGCAAAAAGCCTCTATTAGGGTAGGGACTTTTTGTGATAGTGCTCCAGTCCAATGAAGCACTTAGACGTATCGTTGTGGGACGGTACGTCCTTTTTTATTGCTTAAAAGGTAAATTCCTGTCCTTCAAACATCAGGTATTTTGGGCTGAGTCCTTTCTCCGTAGGAATAAATGTAATTTTAAAAGGGGCACGAACCATAGCTCCAAAGCTGTTCTGAGAGTCAACAGTTCCTATGATGGTAAGCTCTCCATTTGCTTTAAAATACTTAAAAGTTTCATCATCGAATTTTGCTGTGCTTGGTGCTTTGAGGATCTTCTTTATCAGCCCTTCGGCACTTATTTTCATGTCAATTTCTTCACCTGTGCTGATGACATAATCGCTTATTTTGTGAACCACTTTCCCATCCTGCAAAAGAGGAATGGCTCTAAGCTTGATCGCTGTTACGTTATTATTTGCATCAAAAAACACATGAACAATATTTTTTGCTGGATTGTAAGCTGTGTCAGTTGCATTAATATCAAGCACGTAATCGTTCTCACCTTTTTTGGTTGCGGCATTGATCTTTCCCAGACCAACTGAAGCAAGAGCATCATTCAAAGCTTTGGCTTGGTCAATTGTAAAACCATAATCTTTTACAAAGATTTGTTTTTTAGCTTCTTCCTCAATTTTTTGCTGCTCGGTTTTCTGTTGCTGTGCTGTTCTTACTTCTTCCGGAGTTGAGATTGTTGTGAGGAAACTCATTGCAACTGCAATTGCCAGCCAAAGCCCTGCTGCTTTTTTTCGCGACCATTCAGGATGCCTCTTAAATGTGCCTAATTTAGGGCTGAAGATTGAAACAAATAACATAATAATGGCTACAGTGACAAGAAATTCAAATAATCTGTACATAAAAACACTCCCTTAACTTTTCACGTAAATGTCTAGGTCTTCCCCAAGATGGATCATCTCGGCGTTGTTGTGGCACGCAGTCTCAATGCTGTTAACATTTTGTTCTTTAAATAAGTCACCTCCAATAATGTGATTGACTTCGTGCCGTATTGCTTTCTTTTTACCGTCATCAGATAAATTCCGATTGACAATAATAGTATAGCTATCGTCTGAATTCTCGTGAACGAGTGCAGATACATGGGAGGGTAAATCTTGATAAGTTAAAATGATCATATTATTTGCCTTCTTTAGCTTTTAATCCGTTAATGAGATTGATAATAATGGCTAAATCCTCTTTAGATAAATTTCTTGAGGCATCCATCAGAATACGTTGGCCAGGATTATCTTTTAGTTCCTGAGCAAGTTTGGCTGTCTCTGGATCAAAATAATAAGGCTGTTTAACATCTAACAATTCAGTAACGGTAGTCCCTAAAACATCAGCAAATGCTTGAATTTTGGACTGTGTTAAATCATTCACGCCAGATTCTACTTTTGCAATGGTTGAACGCGATTTGTAACCTAGCCTTTGGGCTAGTTCATCCTGTGATAGGCCGGCTTCTTCTCTCTTTCTCCTAATATTATCTCCAAGTGTCATTCGTGATCACTTCTCCTCTGCTTAATTATGTTTCTATTATATCAACAAAAGTTTAGATTGTAAAATAAATGTTGACAAATAATCAACTAAGAGTTAAGCTTTATTCGTGACGGAAAATCACCAAAAAGGAGGTGAGCTTATGACTAACTCTTCTGAGCTTAATGCTGCAATCGCTCGTGCGGGAATTTCTAAAAAAGCCCTGGCAGAGGCAATGGGACTAACTTATTTCGGCCTTTGGAAAAAAATTCGTAACAAGAGCGAATTTAAGGCAACTGAAATTTTAACCATTCAAAAATTGTTAAATCTTACAAGTTCTCAACGCGACCGTATTTTTTTTGATACGGAAGGTGATTGAAAATCAACAACAGAGTATTTTTCAGGACACGTTTGAGAGGTGAAACTAATGGAAAAATTAATTGAGAGCATTTATCTATACCTCGCTGAACATGAGGAAGAATACAAGGCCTGGCTAAAGCAGCGAACGGGAACACAAGGAAATGAAAACTGAAATGGAGGCCGCATGAAACAGATTGCAAAAGTCATTGCTATCGCAGCTATCGCCGGCATCACAATCGGCGGTTGCTTCGCCAAAGAAGAACATGTGAAGCCATCTGAATATTTAACATTTGAACGAGTTGTCTACACGGGAGACACTTTGTGGTCAGTCTGTGAAAAATACGCCCCTTACGAAGACATCCAGACCATCATCCAGAGAGTCCGTGAGGACAACGGAATCAATGACCCCGGAGCCATCCAGCCGGGGACGAAAATCAAAATCAGAGTCAAAAAGATGGGGAAATGAGGAGGTGCCCAAAAAATGAATTTTAGAGACGCGTGGCTCAAAATGTTCGAAGGAGCGGCTATCTGTCGCAAAGCATGGATGCGTAGCCCCGAAAGCGCGTGGGACTGCGGGAAAAGGGCGTATGTGGAGCTGGCAAAGATCTATAAACGCGGATCCCATAGGGCGCGGTTAATCCCGGTGACATGGGAGATGGACTCCCAAGGGAACTGGTCTAGCTCTTTGGTTTGCTACTTTCCTCACATGGCTGATATCGATGCTGACGACTGGGAGATATACGAGGAGGGAACAGACGATGAAGCAAGCAAAGGATGAAGCCACGGACACAGCCTACATGGTCCGTCCAAACAACAAGGAGAACCGCTGGAGAGTCTACTCTTGCCACATGGGACACCTGAGGGTAGTCAAGGAAACCGTCTGGCGAACCAGTAAGGTCGAAGCGGAAAAAGACCTTGAAACCCTAGCCACTGCTAATGGCTGGGTGGAACATTAGGAGGTGAGAAAATGAGCGCATTGATTTTCCCAAACGTTCGTCGTGAGGCTGAATTTACGGCTACTGCGCCACTCCCCGCCGGATTCCGGTCTGTCGTGCAAGCCGAATATAAGGCAGAGTTCAGGGACGAAGACGGGCCTATCCAACGAGCCCATTTTCTGAGATTTTATTTTAAAAAACTTTTTAAAGATCTGAAAAAGTTGGAAGAGACTGACTTTGCGGCAGCGATTCGCATGGAATTCAATGCCCTGCGCTGGGCATATGCCATGATGGAAGCCATCGTGAGCCTTGACAAGCGGAACACTAGGAGGTGAGGCCGTTGGACGAGTCAATCAGTTTTTTAATCATGCTCGGATTCGCAGTTGCCATTTTGATGAAAATGCCACTTTGAAAGGAGGAGAAAAATGTGAACCGCCAAAAGACTTCTTCATTTGGAAAAAAATTAAAGGCTATCAGAGAAAATCGTGGCATCACCAAGCGAGAAGCGGCTCGATTGGCTGAAATAACAGAGACGACTTACGATTCATATGAATATCAAAGGCGGGAACCAACACTTCACAATTTGGTGAAAATCGCTAAGGCTTTGGACGTGACACCAAATGAATTGCTCGGCTACCAAGTTCCAGCGTCTGAAAACAAAGAAGAGAATAAAGAAGAGAATAGCGGAAAAACATATTGGCTCATTTATACAGAAAACTTAAGCGACTACTCAATCGGAAGATCAACGACTTTCAAACTTGCAGTAAGAGAAGCAGAAGCAGAATTAGGGAGATCACTCAGCAAAAGCGAGAAACCCTATGCTGTTCAAGTGGACAGGGAACTGACACCTTGCATTTTTGACGATTACGCTCTCCAGGACTTGCTTCAATCAGCCGAAGAAGATGGCGTCATCCTTGGCTATGGAACTGACTACCACCTTCCAAAAGAGCTTGTCAGGACGCTCAACTTTATCCTCGGAAAGACACTGGGCCTAGAAACCGTAAGTGGTGTGGTAGAAGGCCACGCATTTTGGGACAAATACGAAAAAGAAGCCCGCTGACAGAGCGACCTATCAACGGGCAGAACGCGAATGACATCCCAGTGTGATTATATCACAGAAAGGTTGGAAAAATGAAAATTAACTCGTTAGAGCTAGAAAACGTCAAGCGCATCAAGGCGGTGCGGTTGGAACCGACGAAGAACGGTCTTACCATCATTGGTGGAAAAAATGGTCAAGGAAAGACTAGTGTCCTCGATGCCATCGCATGGGGGCTCGGTGGGGACCGTTTCAAACCTTCCGTTCCCGCACGCGAAGGAGCACTCGTCCCGCCAGCTATCCACATCGAGCTGGACAACGGCATCATCGTGGAGCGAAAGGGCAAAAACAGCGCACTCAAAGTTATTGACAGCAATGGCAATAAAAGCGGTCAGACCCTACTCCGCGAATTCATTAGCCAGCTGGCTCTTGACCTGCCTAGCTTCCTAAAAGCGACCGATAAGGAAAAGGCTGACACGCTTCTGCAAATCATCGGCGTCGGTGACCAGCTCCATGACATCGACGAGCAAATCCACAAGCTGTATTTCCAACGCACAGAGGTTGGACGCTTCAAGGAGCGAAAAGAAAAGGCCGCTGCTGACATGCAGACCTATCCCGGGGCGCCAGAAGAACCCATTAGTGCTTTGGAACTTATTCAACATCAGCAAGCAATCCTTGCAAAGAATGGGGAAAACCAAAAGAAGCGCTTCCATCTGTCCGAGCTAGTAAGAAAGCAGACCGACCTTGCGAACAGGATAAATGCCCTGACCAGTGAGCTCGAAAATGCCAAAGCTCAAAAGGCTGCCATTGACCAAGATGTGGAAACTGCAGGAAAAGATGTCGCCACGCTCCAGGACGAATCGACAGAAGAAATCGAGAAGAATCTCCAGCAAATTGAGATGATTAATGCACAGATCCGAAAGAACGCTGAACAGAAGAAAGCTGTAGAAGAGGCCGAAAAATACGGGCATGAATATTCCCAGTTGACTGACGAAATCGAAGGACTGCGTGCTGACCGTCAAGCCTTGCTGGAAGGCGCTGACCTGCCGCTTCCCGGACTGTCTGTTGAAGAAGGAAAGCTCCTGTATAAAGGGATCCCTTGGGACGGCATGAGCGCCAGCGAACAGCTCAAGGTAGCCACTGCCATTGTCCGGAAGCTCAATCCCGAATGCGGCTTCGTTCTCATGGACAAACTAGAGCAGATGGACATTGACACGCTCAAAGACTTCGGCACATGGCTGGAGAAGGAAGGGCTGCAGGTCATTGCGACCAGAGTCTCCACGGGCGACGAGTGCAGTGTCATCATCGAAGACGGCATGGTCAAGGATGACGCCAAGGCAGAAGTAGTAACGCAGCCTAATTGGAAGGCAGGGACGTTCTGATGACACGGAACGAAAGAATCAAGGCACTCGTGGATGCGCAAGGACAGGTCTGGAGATGGCTGGAGCGTGCCAAGAACACGAATCTCTACCCAGACTTAATAATTGCCAAAAAGGAACGAGTCTTTCAAAACATCACCGATGAGCTTAGAGAGCTATTGAACACCAAGGAGGAATGAATATGTTAAATATCACTAAAGGCGTTGTTCTGCGGCCTCAGAAGGTTGTTGTCTACGGTCCAGAGGGAATCGGGAAATCCACCTTTGCAAGTCATTTTCCTGACCCGCTCTTTTTAGACATTGAGGACAGCACAAGCCAATTGGACGTCAAGCGCATCCAAGGCATTGACTCGTGGGCCATACTAATGAGCATTATTGCACAGGTCACAAAAGAAAAGCCCTGCAAGACGCTTGTTATTGACACCGCTGACTGGGCGGAAAAACTGTGCATCCAGCATGTGTGCGATGTCAACAAAAAGGGCAGCATCGAAGATTTCGGCTATGGCAGCGGTTACGTGAAGCTCCTGGAAGAATTTGCCAAACTGTTAGAAGCCCTGAACTTGAGTGTGAAAGCCGGCATCAATGTGGTGCTGAACGCCCATGCCCAGATTCGGAAATTTGAACAGCCTGACGAGATGGGGGCATATGACAGGTGGGAACTCAAGCTCAACTCCAAGACCACCAACAAAACGGCAGCTGTTGTCAAGGAATGGGCCGATGCCCTTCTTTTTGCAAACTATAAAACCATCGTCATGACAGATGATAAGACCGGGAAGAAGAAAGGCATGGGCGGGAAGAGGGTCATGTATACGCAACATGCGAGCACTTGGGACGCTAAAAACCGCTGGAACTTGCCGCCAGAAGTGCCCTTCGAATATGCCAGCATCGAACCTTATATCCCGGATCTCGGAGAACCGCCAGTGGTCATTGACTCTCCCCAGGGATCTGTACCGCTCCCCCCGGAACCATCTCCGGAAGAAGAAACGTTTTGGGATGTCCAGAACGACCCGAAACCGTCTGTCATTGCAACCGCCGAACAGGTTATCGCATCTGATCCGAAGCAGGCTGTCATCAAACAGGTCTTTGACCTGCTGAAATCGGAAGGGATGAAAGAGTCTGACGTCCGAAAGGCTGTGGCTGCCAAAGGTTACTATCCAGAAGGAACGAGCATCATGGATTATGATGTCGAATTTTTGAAAGGCGTCATTTTGGGCGCATGGCCCCAAATTAAAGCATTTATTAATTCAAATAAAAAATAATTAGGAGGACAAGAAAATGACTTTTGAACAAATGGGTAGCGTTGTGGAAGGAAAAGCTTTTGGTTGGGATGATGAAATCACCGCGGAAGGTGGCAATCGCACATATAGAATTCTTGAAGAAGGCGACTACGCATTTATTATCAAAGATATTGAACGCTCCATGTATGAGCCAACGAGCCCGGACAGCAAGATCCCTGCATGCCCCAAGGCCATCATCCACATGCTGGTCTTGCCCGGGAAACCGGATGCCACGGAACCTGTGGAAGTGAGCACGAATCTTTTCCTGCATTCGTCGCAGGAGTGGAAGCTAGCCACATTCTTCCTCGCCATCGGTGTCAAGAAGAAACACGAACCGATCCGTATGAGATGGGATCTGAAAGGCATGGAAGGCTGGTGCCACATGGCGCCGCGTGAATATAACGGTAGAAAATACAACAACGTTCAGTATTTCATTGAGCCTGAAAAGGCTCCGGCAAGAAATCCCCATGTTGACGCGCCTCAGCCTGTGAAGAGCGCGGGCTTCACTCCGGGAGCCTTTTAATTGGAGCTTCGGCCTTATCAACAGCAAGCGATTGAGGCCATTGAAGAAGACTGGGAGCGTGGACACAGGCGCACGCTTCTGGTCTTGCCTACGGGCTGCGGCAAAACCATCGTCTTTGCAAACGTGGCTAAACGCGCAGTCCAGCGCGGAAAGAAGGTCCTCATCCTTGCACATCGAGATGAACTGTTAACTCAAGCACAGGACAAAATCTTGAAAGCAACTGGGCTTATGACCAGCAAGGAAAAAGCTGGTGAGACGTCCCTGAGCAGTTTTTATCGCATAACCGTTGGAAGTGTCCAGACCATGCAGAGAGAAAAGCGTTTGAACCAGTTTGCTCCGGATGCTTTTCAGACCATCATTGTTGATGAAGCCCACCATGCCCTCGCAGCTGGCTATCAGACCGTTTTAAATCATTTCCCTAATGCGGAAGTCCTAGGCGTCACTGCGACGCCTGAAAGGCAAAATGTGGCGTGCTTAGGGGAATATTTCGACAACATTGCCTATGAATATTCTCTCCCTCAGGCCATCAAGGAAGGCTATCTGTCACCAATCAAGGCACTGACTGTCCCTCTTAACATTGACATCACCGGCGTCAAGATGTCCAGTGGCGACTACGCAGCAGGAGAACTGGGGGATTCCCTCGCTCCCTATCTGGAAGCAATCGCAACCGAAATGGAGCACTATTGCAAAGACCGGAAGACCGTGGTTTTCCTGCCCCTTGTGGCTACCAGCCAAACGTTCCGGGACATCCTGAACAGACATGGATTCCGGGCCGCAGAGGTCAATGGCAACAGCAATGATCGGGCGGAAGTTCTGGATGCGTTTGACAGAGGGGAATACAACGTCCTTTGCAATGCCATGCTATTAACCGAAGGATGGGACTGTCCAGCAGTTGACTGCGTCGTTGTCCTGAGGCCTACGAAAATTAGAAGCCTATATCAACAAATGGTGGGAAGAGGGAGTCGCCTCGCTCCAGGGAAGTCGGAGCTTTTGCTCTTAGACTTTCTATGGTTGACTGAACGCCACAACCTTTGCAGACCCGCTTCTCTTATCTGCAAAGACGAAAAGGTGGCCGCAAAGATGACGGAACGCCTTGAAAAAAGCGCAGGAATGGCAATTGATATTGAAGAAGTAGCTGACAACGCGGAAAAGGACGTTGTCGCTGAACAGGAAGCCAAGCTCGCAGAAGAACTCAAGGCCATGCGGGAACGGAAACGGAAGCTGGTTGATCCGATTCAATACTTTTTCTCTATCGAAGCCGGCGATCTTACTGGCTACGAACCTACGTTTATGTGGGAAAAGGCGCCAGCGACGAAGAAGCAACTGGACTATCTTGAAGCCCACGGCATTGCTCCTGACACTGTGCAAAATGCAGGAATCGCATCCCAACTTATTGACCGTCTCAAGATGCGCCAGCAAAGTGGTCTCTCCACTCCTAAGCAGATTCGTTTTCTGGAAAGAAAAGGCTTTGCTCATGTCGGGACTTGGAGCTTTTCCGCGGCAAGCAACATGATTGGGCGCATCGCTGCCAATGATTGGCGCATCCCGCCTGACATCGTTCCTGCAGCATACAAGCCAATGGAAGGGATCGAATATGAAGCAGTTTGATATCTCAACCTTATTAAATTTCATAGACCCATCATCCTGTTCCTACCAAGAATGGCTGCAGGTCGGGATGGCTCTTCAAAAGGAAGGCTATCCCATCAGCACATGGGACAGCTGGAGCGCACTTGACAGTGGTCGCTACCATCATGAGGAGTGTGAAAAGAAATGGGAGGGCTTTCGCGGCTCTCCCAATCCTGTAACAGGCGCCACCATCACCATGATGGCCAAGGAACGAGGCTGGAAGCCCAAGGAAAGAAGCTCAGGCCATGCCCTCACTTGGGATGACGAAATCCGTCATGACCCGTCGACCGGCGTCATCATCAATCCGAAGCTTTTGGAAGGCGAAGCCTTCCGGGAACCCCAAGGAGACTGGAAGCCTGTCCAGGAAATCATCACCTTCCTGAGAACCCTATTCGACGCCTCTGACCATGTTGGATACGTCAATGAAAGCCTACAGCGTGACAACACGGATAAGTTCGTTCCTGCCAATGAAGGATATATGTCCAGGACGTCCAGCACGCTCATCACGCAGCTGGAACGCTGCAACGGGGACATTGGAGCCGTCTTCGGTGACTACAACCCAAAAGCGGGCATGTGGGTCCGCATCAATGCCCTGGATGGGCACGGAGCCAAGAACGAAAACGTGGTCTCCTACAAATATGCGCTAGTCGAGTGTGATGACCTTTCGCTGGCCAAGCAAAACGAGGCCATTCGGAAGCTCCAACTCCCGGTGGCAACCTTGACCTATAGCGGTGCCAAAAGCATCCATGCCATTGTGAGAGTGGACGCCACCAATGCAGAAGAATATCGGCAGAGAGTGGAATTTCTATACAAAATTTGCGAAAAAAACGGGCTGATTGTTGATACAGCCAATAAAAACCCATCCCGGCTTTCCCGTCTACCAGGCGTCAAGCGTGGGGGAAAGAAGCAGTTCCTCATTGAGACCAATCTGGGGAAACCATCTTGGGATGAATGGCGTGAGTGGATTGAAAACACGAACGATGATATGCCTGTCTTTAAGAACCTTGGTGTTGCAAAAGACCAGGGACTGCCACCAAAAGCGGAAGAGCTAATTCATGGCGTGTTAAGGAATGGGCATAAGATGCTCATTGCTGGTCCTAGTAAAGCAGGGAAGAGCTTTGCCCTTATCGAGCTTGCCATGGCAATCGCATCCGGGACTAAATGGCTGGGCCATTTCCAGTGTGAACGTGGAAAGGTGCTTTATGTCAACCTTGAAATTGACGAGCCATCTTGTTTTGACCGCTTTGACGTTGTTGGAAAGGCGCTCCATATTGGCCATGAAGCGGACTACAACGTTGAAGTCTGGAACTTGCGTGGCAAGTCTGTGCCAATGGACAAGCTCGCTCCTAAAATCATTGCAAGAGCCCAGGAAGCGAATTTCACTGCCATCATCATTGACCCCATATACAAGGTCATCACGGGAGATGAAAACAGCGCTGACCAGATGGCCCACTTCTGCAACCAATTCGACAGGATCTGCACGGAACTTGGCTGCGCAGTCATATATTGCCATCACCACTCCAAAGGTGGGCAGGGCCTCAAAAAGTCGATGGACCGCGCATCCGGTTCCGGGGTCTTTGCCCGTGACCCTGATGCCATGCTGGACATGATCCAGCTCAAGGTCAGTAACCAAGCCCCCGATGATATTGCAACCGCTTGGCGCATCAGCGGGACGCTCCGCGAATTTCCGTCATTTCCTCCGGTCAACGTCTTTTTCCGGTATCCAATTCATGTCTCAGAAGGAACGAAAGCGCTCAAGGATGCAGTGGAAGAAGGGAGCCTCGAAGACATTTATAACAAAGGACGCGAAAAGGCAAACCAAGGCAAGAAGCGCACCAAGGCAGAAAATATTCAGAGCGTCGGGGCTGCTTTTGATGCTTACGCTAAGAATGGAGAGGCCAAATTGGAAGATATGATGAAGTATTTTGGGATGTCCGAAAACACGGTGCGGGATTACATCAAAAAAAATGGTGAATTTAAAATCGAAAACAATATCGTTACGGAAATCAAAAATGCAGAGCAATAAAATCCCAGCTCAGCTCAACACAGTTTATATATGTATTTGAGTTGAGTTTCACTGCATATGTCTTGAAGTAGGGGGTAAATGTGTGGGGAAGTTTCCCCCACACACACATTTCCCCTTTTCCTACTTCGACAGACATATGGAGAGTATTTCAGGAATGGAGGATTTAAATGATAGTAAAATCCTATGAATTGAAGGTGAAAAAATGATTTTCGTTGTGGAAGGACAGCCCCAAGGGAAAGCGAGGCCTAGGTTCAGCAGAAGAAGCGGAACCGTCTACACACCTCAAAAGACGATGGATTATGAAAAGACTATAAGGGCATCGTTTTTAAAGGCTAATGGAGAAAAGATTCCCGCTGACTGCTACGTCAGGATTGATATCATGGCCTACTTCAAAATCCCGAAATCCTATACCAAAGGAAAACGGCTGGCTTGCCAATATAACATCAACAAGCCAACGGTAAAGCCAGACATTGACAACATCACAAAAGTCGTTTTGGATGCGCTCAATGGAGTGGCGTATGAAGACGACAAGCAGGTGGTTAACTGCAGATGTGAAAAGCGGTATTCAAGGTCCGGCTCAGGATATGTCGTCGTGGAAATTGCAGAGGCGAAAGAATGAAAGTGTGGCAGCTATGACCGAACAAAAATCGCTCATCGAAGATCTGCGGGAACTTGTGCGAACCAGCAGCAAAGAAAATGAAAAACTCAGAGGCCAAGTGGACACCTTGCAAAGGGAACTGGATGCCAGACGAGAAGATATCGACTATTATCTTCACACCTTATCCCAAACCAAAAAGAAGCTCCGTAAGGAAACCCTTGAAAATCGCAAACTAAAAGCACAGCTCGGTGCTACTGCTAGTGTGGACCCGCAGCCATTGAGCTATTGGTGTGATGAGTCGGGACTGCAGGCTAAAGAAATAGCCCGTCTTGCTGGTCTAACTTATCAGACGCTTTACACCGTCAAAAATCTCGGGTCCCTCCCGTCAATGGACACTGCATTTAAACTGTGCGGCGTGCTGGGCGTAGGTCTTGCCGACGTAGCATGGGGAGAAAAAAAGGAGGCAAAAAATGAAAAATGATGAAGAACTGTTGAAGGCGGCTGAAACCATTGCAACATATTGTTGCTTAACCGATGATATTGAATGCTATGATTGCTTCTTTTCAGGAGAAGATAAAAATGGAAGACTTTGCTGTATGTTTTCTAGCTTCGCCCCTTTTGAATGGAACGAACAGCTGAAGGTGCTTAAAGAAAGGAGCAAGGACATGATTAATAAAGCAGAAAATGATACCGTCCATCATCCTAATCACTACACTTGGCGAGACTGCGGAGAGTCGGCGGATATTATCGAAAAATTTACCCGCAATCAGATAGATGGCTTTCTGGCTTTTTGCGAAGGGAACATCTTGAAGTATCTGTATCGCTACCCAATGAAGAACGGTGTTGAAGATTTAAAAAAGCTTGCAGAATATGCTAACATCGCAGCCGGCTATCTTGAAAAGTTGATGAAGGAAGATGAGAAGTCATGAAAATCATTGAACGTCAAAGAAGGAGGAAACGAAAAAATGAAGATTGAACCTGGATACTATTGCTATCGACTGGAGACGGGTCACATCCTGTATCGCAAGGTCAAAGATGGGAAATGGGGATGCGCAAAGGGAAAGGATTCTGTTTTCTCTCCAGATAACGTTAAGCAGTGGTGTGACTCTATGGACGACGCTATTGAAACGTTGGAGGTGAGAGGTTGACAGCAAAAGAATTTTTGAGACGTTTCTTTTCGCTCGGGATCCGTATCAATCACAAAAAGGAAGAACTGGACGAGCTAAGACGCACGGCAACGGCCATTTCAGGAACTGACTATTCGGTGGAGAGGGTCCAGCTGTCACACAGTGGAGCGGCACCTTTTGAGGACAAGGTGGCCCAATTGGCTGACCTCCAGTCAGCGCTGTCCATGGAAATTGTGAGCTATGAGGTCGAAAAAGCTAGAATTGTGGATGCCATTAACGATATACCCAATGACAACTATGCACAACTTTTGTATCAAAGATATGTAGAGCGTAAACCGTTTGCTGATATCGCAAAGTCAATTGGCTATAGCTCACAGCATATCAGACGGATGCATGGTTATGCGCTTCAAGCATTTCAAAAATGTCATTCGGAAATGCTTTTGGAAAATCGGCCAATGTTTAAGTAAAACGCAAACGTTTTCACACTTTCCCGTCCCCGTTCCAATCCAAAGTAAGGCGTGAAGTGAAAATTCCAAATTTAACAGAATCGAATACCTGCTATTAAGACCTTTAGCTAGGCCCTGGGCTTTGGATAAGTTTAAATGCGCACGAATGCTACAAAGATGCGCACGAATGCTACAAACACATGTGGTAAAATGATAGAGTGAGAAAGCGGGACGAGAGGGGTCTTCGGGCTCCCTCGTCCAACCAACGGTGGCGGCCTCCTTGCCCTGCGCCCCTACAGGGATTCGTACCCGCATGCGTTGTGGGACGCTTTCTCCTCATATTGACAACCAAGCTGCGTCGGTCTCCTGTTGAGTCGGGAGGCCGATGCGGCTTTTTAGGTTGTTTGAGCGCTTTGCGTAGGTACTGTCAGCGATAAAAAAATCGTGCGCTCCTGCGAGTGCCCAAAATCGTACTAGATATAAAGATTTTTTAGGGGTTGTTAGTGCAAACTGTTACATTTATTCCAAAAAGGCGGTGGCATTGTGAAAATTTCAAAAGGATTGTTAATGTTGACCACCACCCAGACGGGATTGGCACAGGCACTAGGAATTTCACAACAACGAGTCAGTCAGCTGCTTCGCGATAAGGTCCTCACTAAGGATGATGCCGGAAACGTTTTGGTGGTTGAGTCTTTGAAGAACTACTACAAAAGCCGGTCTGGCAATTCCGGTGAGGAAGACGTTGAGCTGTCCAAGGAACGCGCTCTTCATGAACGTGTGAAAAGAGAACTGGCCGAGATTGAACTGGCTAAACGGAAGAATGAAGTTCACGAAGTAGCAGACGTTGAATTAGTTATGACTGACATGCTTGCCAATCTGCGCAGCCAGCTTCTTTCCATCCCTGCCAAAATGGCACCGCTTTTAACTGGAAAGACCCAAGATGAAATCAATACGGCTCTTGCCGATGAAATCCAGACGAGACTAACGGAGTTGTCCGACTATAGACCAGAAATGTTCTCAGACGTCGAAGAGACTGGTAGTGATGGCGATGATCAAGCGGACGGTTGATCTTTTTAAGAAAATTGCCGCTGAATCGCTTAGACCTCTTCCCAGTCTTACCGTGTCTGACTGGGCAGACAGGTATCGGATGCTGTCCAGTGAGTCTTCTTCAGAGCCTGGGCGATGGCATACGGACCGGGCACCGTATCAGCGAGAAATCATGAATGCTTTCACAGCTCCCGGTGTCCATAAGGTCATTGTCATGTCTTGTTCACAGATTGGAAAGTCGGACATTATGAACAACGTCATTGGAAGGTTTGCTCATCTTGCACCGGCGCCAATTTTGATGATACAGCCCACCATTGAAATGGCTCAAGACTATTCAAAGAGCCGTATCGCCCCAATGATTCGCGATACAAAAGTGCTTAATGAAATCTTTCGTGACGTAAAATCACGGGACGGTGGAAACACCATCCTGTCAAAGCTGTTTCCCGGCGGACGTCTCATCATGGGCGGGGCGAACAGCCCTGCAGGTCTTGCTTCCCGTCCTATCCAGATCCTTCTTGCCGACGAAGTGGACCGATTCCCGGACAGCGCTGGAACCGAAGGCGACCCAGTTGACCTTGCAGCCAAACGTATGACGACATTCTGGAACTGGACCATGGGTCTTTTTTCAACGCCCACCATCCTTGGCGAGTCAAGAATTGCCGCTGAATATATTAGCGGCACACAAGAAGAGTGGCAGCATCAATGCCCGAACTGTGGTGAGTGGCATCTCATCACTCATCGAAGCATGGAGGTGGAAACGGACACCATCAAGGATCGAAAAGGTAAGAACCATGAACACGTCAAAGGCGTGAAATGGATTTGCCCAGACTGTGGATTCACCTTTACCGCCGATGAGATGCGGCGGGCCAAACAAAAATACATAGCAAAGAATCCGACTGCGTTGCGCAATGGCGCACGCAGTTTTTTCGTGAATTGCTGGTCATCTCCATGGCTTGATTGGAAGATGGTCATGCAGGAATGGATTGATGCGAAAGGCGACCCGGAGCGGGAAAAAGTCGTTGTGAACACACGTTTTGGTGAACCATATGAGCAACAAATCAATACCACGGAAATTGATCATCTGCTTTTGCGTAGGGAGGAATACCCTGCGGAACTGCCTGACGGTGTGCTGCTGTTGACCGCAGCCGTCGATACCCAGGACAATCGTCTTGAATACGAGATTGATGGCTGGGGCGACGGTGACGAAACGTGGTCCATTGTCAAAGGGGTCATTCCCGGCATCCCGGACAGCCCGGATGTCTGGAAGCAGCTAGATATGATTCTTGATAGGAAGTATTTCTTTAAGGATGGAAAGACTGGCCTCAAAGTGGCTCGGACTTTTATTGATAGCGGTGGGCACTACACAAATGAAGTGAAGAAATATTGCTACGTCAACCGCTACAAACAGCGCTTTGCCATCAAGGGCATGGGCATCCCTGGTGTGGATATCATCCACAAATATAGCACGCAGCAAATTAAAGGACTGCCAGGGAAAACGGTGATTGTGGTAGACGTCGGTGTTGATGCTTGTAAGCAATACGTCATGGACCGGCTTACCATTGACCAGCCTGGACCAAAATTCCATCATTTTCCACTTGATAAAAAAGGGTCTGACAATGAACTCATGGCACGGCGTGGTTTTGATCAGATCTATTTTAGAGGTCTCTTGTCCGAAGCTAAGACGCCAAAGAAAAAGAACGGCAGAGTGGTTTGGGCATGGGAGCCGATTTCAAAAAACATCCGAAATGAGCCTTTTGACTTGAAGGTCTATAACTTCGCCTGTAAGACTTCGATTGACCCGGATTATTCTCGATACAAGGAGACTTTGCACGGGGCGCAATCGAGTAAACCTAAGGAACGAAAAAAGCGCCCCAGAACAAAATTTGGGCTGATTAAGAGGGTGGTAGATGCATGAGCATTGCAGACAATGAAAGATTGAAACAATATCTTGCTGCAGAAAAGGCCATCCTGGAAGGCGGTCAATCCTATAAGATTGGGAACCGTATGCTGACCAGGGCGGATCTTTCGGAAATCAGAAAAGAAATTTCTGCACTCAAAGCGGCGGGAGCGACCACAGACGACTCAATCCGGTCAATCCGTCGTGCTAAGCAAGTTATCATGAGAGATTAGGAGGGACGAGGCTTTGACAAGGAAGAAACGGCAGCTTCGGGAACGGCATCCCACCAGCATGAAGACCATGAAGGTCTTGAATACAGGTTATAGCGAGGGTGGAGCGAGCCGTTCCCGCTCTGCTTTGCGAGGCTACAACCCACAGAAATCATCCCCACAGGCAGACGTTGACATGAATCTGACGACGCTGCGAAATCGGGCGTCTGACATGTATATCAACAGCCCCCTTGGAGCTGGTGCGCTGAACTCCAGCAGGTCCAATGTCATTGGTGCGGGCCTTAAGGTCAGCCCAAAAATCGATTGTAAATTGCTTGGTATATCAGTTGATGAAGCCAAGGAATGGCAGCGCAGGACCAAGAAAGAATTTGAGCTTTGGGCTGACTCCCTGACTTGCGACCTCTACCGGAAACACAATTTCTATGATCTCCAAGACATCGCTTATCTCAGCTATCTCGTTGATGGAGATTCTTGGGCGGCAATCAAATATCGGAAACCGACGCCCACCAATCCGTATCGGACCCGCATCCAGCTCTTTGAGGCGGCTCGTGTCTGCAACCCTGACAGCCTTGGAGCCATGTCCAATACGGACGAAGTCACAGTCACAACGGTGAATCCCAAGAACGGCAACCGCATTATCAACGGCGTTGAAATCGACCGAGACGGCGCTGTGGTGGCCTACTGGGTTAGCAACCGGACGCCATATGACCCAGCGGCCTTTGCCCGCAACCTTGAATGGACGAGAGTGGAGGCCTTCGGAAAGAAATCTGGCATGCCTCAGGTCCTGCAGATTAGTCACGAAGATCGTCCAGAGCAATACAGAGGTGTTCCGTATCTAGCCCCAGCGATTGAGGTGCTGAAACAGGTTAGCCGATATACGAACGCTGAACTGTCTGCCGCTATCATTAAGTCGTTTTTCACCCTTTTTTTCACAAGCGGGGGGAGCAATGACATCGATGATGTGTTGGGAAATACTTATGCCAACGAACCTATTGACGTTGATGATTTAAGAAACATCCAAGTCGGCCCTGGGACACTTAACTTGCTGCCAGATGGCGTTGACGTGAAGGCCATCGATGGGAACCGAAGTCTTTCCACTTTTGAGCCTTTTACTAATGTTTTGATGTCTCAGATTGGGGCATCGCTGGGCATCCCGGCCGAAGTCATCCTGAACCGTTTCCAAGAGTCCTATAGCGCGGCACGCGGTGCCTTAATTCAAGCCGCAGCTGTCTTTAGGACTCGCAGGACTTGGTTTGCAAGGGACTTTTGTCAACCGATCTATGAAGCCTGGCTTTACGAAGCAATTTCGCTCGGACGCGTTGAAGCTCCCGGTTTTGGGTCTGACCCAATTGTTACAAAAGCTTGGTCCGGTGCCGACTGGTTCGGCCCCGTCATGGGCATGCTTGACCCTGTTAAGGAAGTCAACGGTGCAGCCCTGCGCGTTAAATATGGCTTTAGCACATCCGAACGCGAGGCCGCTGAACTGACAGGGACGAATTTTGACGACAACGTTGACCAAATTGCCAGTGAACACGCAGCATGGAGTGTTCGAGGACTTACCGTCCCAAAAGCTGACAATACAGACTCTGCGAAAGGAGGTGAAGGACAGTGAAAAAATTTTGGAACATTGCCAAGACGGCCAATGGTCATGCCGAGATTTATATCTACGGCGAAATTGTAAGCCGCAAAGGATTGTTGGATAAAGAGGGCACCTCCGCCGTGTCCTTTCGGGAGGATTTGGAAGCATTAAACGGGGCTGACATCACCGTCAAAATCAATTCCCCTGGGGGTGATGTTTTTGCTGCGCAGGCTATCCACAATCAATTGCGTGCGTATAAAGGGAACGTCACTGCTGTTGTTGATGGCGTTGCCGCATCAGCGGCCTCGGTCATCGTCATGGGGGCTGGGAAAATCATCATGCCGAGAAACGCGCTGATGATGATTCACAATCCGGCTATTTATCTCGACGATATTTACAACGTCAATCAGCTCTCAAAGGAAATTGAAGCCCTGCAGCCTATCAAGGAATCCATCGTGTCAGCCTATATGAGGCGGGCGACCTGCAGTCGGGAAGAAATTTCTCATATGATGGACGAGGAAACCTGGCTGACTGCGGAAGACTGTGTGGCCCTTGGCCTTGCTGACGTCATTGACGATGACGCCCAGGGTAAGCCAGTCGTGAACAACGGGATGCTTTGCGTCAATAACTTAAAATTTGACACTAAGCATTTCCGTAATATTGATGGTCTGACCAGCTGTCTTAACAAGACAGACAAACCAAAAGAAAGGGAGAAACAAATGAGCATCAAAATAAGCAATTTAATCAATTTTCTCAATGGTGTTGGCCTTGAAGTCGATGATGACAAGACCGTTGCTCCTGTTGCCGCTCCGGAACAGGAACCCGTTGACGCAGCTCAGGTCGCAGAGGACGCGGTCCGGGCAGAACGTGAACGCGTCGCCCAGCTTGACGACCTTACGAATGGCGCTAAGAACGGCGCGGCCATTGCCATCATCAATCTGGCTAAAAGCACTGGCAAGACAGTGAACGACATCCAGGAATACGTTGATGCGGTCAGCTCTGTCGTTACTCCGGCGGAAAAACAGTTGACCAACATGGTCGAAGACGCACATGATTCAGGCGTGGAAAACATCGAAGCTGACCCGGAACCGCAGGACAAGACCGAAGCGGATGAAATCCGTCAGGCTGCGAACGCTATCGCTAAGTTTTTTAACAAGAAATAAAGGGAGGATTAAATCATGGCAACTTTGAACACTGCTGTCGACGTCAAACGCGACGACATTTTTGTTGGCGCAGACGTCAACGCCATTACGAAAAATGTAGCCATCACGGCGGGTAAGACCCTTGTGAAAGGCACACTCATGACCATTGAATCAGGGACGGCCGTTGCTACTGCGAAAGACGCTGTCGCTGACTCCGTTCTGGCTTCTGATGTAAACACGACTGACACCGTAGCGACAGTATATGTGACTGGTCGCTTTGCAAAGGACGCCCTTATTGCTGCATCCGATGACACCGTTGAAGCCCATGAAGAAGAACTTCGTAAAATCGGGATCTTCATGAGCGAACGCAAATAAGAAGGAGGATTGAAGAATGATGAACTTTGATGATACGAGAGTGCTGCTGGAAGCTATCACTCAGGACCACACCCCCGGCAGTCTTCTGACGGAAACTTTTTTCCAGGAAGAACGGACCTATTCTTCTTCCGTCGTTGACGTCGAATACCGCGAAAAAGGACGTGTCATGGCTCCGTTTGTTGTTCCTGGGAGCAAAGGCGTCGAGCTGACCCGTGAAGGCTCTGTGGTTAGCACATATAAAGCCCCGCTCATGAGACCGACCCGCACCATCACACCGGGAGAAATTCTCGTTCGCGGTTTTGGTGAAGCCGTATATAGCGTGAAAACTCCGGAAGAACGTGCATCTGAGATGCGCGCTGATGACCTTTCTGATCTCAGAAATGCTATCCTTCGTCGACAGGAATGGATGGCAGCCCAGCTGTTGCTGAACGGCGGCTACGAAATCAATGGCTTTGCTGATGATGGTAAGACCGCCAAGATTGACAACATCAGCTTTTCCGGCTGGGCTGCTGAAAACAAGCTGGTCCTTTCTGGGAAAGATGCTTGGGATCAGTCCACCGCAGCTCCGATTGATGTCTTGCAGCAGATGTCTGACAAGATTTCCCGTGATACGGACAGAGTTCCGACGATTGCCATCTGCTCTAGAGCTACTGCAGACCTGCTGCTCAACAACGCTCAGGTCAAGGAAATGATGATGATTCCAGATCGGGATGCTGCGGCTTTTGTCAGCATGCAGCCTCAGATTATCAACTCTGCTGTGACCCGTATCGGTCATATCAATGGCCTTAACCTTGATATTTATGTTTATAATGCAGGCTTTACTAATGATGCGGGGGAATTTGAAAAATACATTCCTGACAATTATCTTGTCATGGGCAATCTTGGTCTAGGCCGTCGTCTTTATGGCGCTGTGACACAGCTGGAAGCTGACAGCCATTGGCACACCTATGAAGGTCAGTTTATTCCGAAAGTGATCAATTCTGTTGGTGATGATAAATCTACGCTGGCTCTTTCCAGCCGCTGTGTTATCGTGCCCAAAACGACGAGTGATTGGATGACAGTCAAAGTTAAATAAGGAGGTGATCCGCATGTCTCTCATCGCCTTGAAGGGCTGTTCTCTCATGCATGACGGACTACTTTATCCTAATGGCTCAATTATCCAAATGGACGATGCCGAAGCGATCAAAGTGGCCAAGGCCAACATTGGCCTTGTGGAGCTTATTGACACCGCAAAGTCAGCACCAACTGTTGAAGAAGCCACGGAAAAGAGACCCGATTACAACGAAGGACCAGACCTTGATTCGATGACCGTCAAGGAGCTGCTGAGATTTGCTAATTCCGAGGACATTGACCTGGATGGAGCTCGGAAGAAAGATGATATCATTGCAGCCATTCGCCGCGCCTATGACGCTGACAGCGCCTCGGACGTGGAAGAAGTTGACGGACTGCCGCCGGTTGATCCTTCGGCCACTATCTGATGTCTGATAGTGCTTTTAAGTCGCAGATTGCGGCTGACAACATCCAGGTCTTTTTAAACGAACTTGAATTTGCCGATGAGCATGACATCAATGGCACGACATGCAAGGCCATCTTGCAGAGCCTGACGAATACGACGCCAAGCACGGACCCCACCGATATTGTGGCGAATCAACTGCTGGGCGACCACCTTGTCGTGAACTGTTTGGAAGAGGCCTTGCCGGCCATGCCGACTTATGGAAACGCGTTTTTGGTTGACGGTAAGACTTATCTTGTTGAGTCTGTCGCCGCTGATATGGGGCTGTTGACAATCACCCTATATGTCACTAGTCGCTAAGGAGGGATGAACAATGATTAATGTTGACATTGACCCGACTGCGCTAGCGAAAGCGTCAGATTTACTGGCAACGGCGCCAAAGCAAATCCACATCGCAAGCCGCGTGTCCATCCAGCGGACCATCACGAGCGTCAAAAACCGAGTGTCGGTCCACGTCCGCAAGTCGTATCACATCGACGCTAAAACGGTCAAAGCATCCCTGACATCTAAGATGCAGGGGGGTAGAGGGCTGGTCATCTCTGAGGGCCAGCCCCTGCACCTGTCGCGCTTTAAGGTCAGAGGGAGCCGTTCCGGCCCGATGACTGCGGCGGTTAAGGTCGGTCACGCGCCTAAAAAGGTCCCCGGTCTTTTTCTGCATCCGCAGAAAAGTTTGCTGAAACGCCTCACTAAATCGGCCTATCCAATCAAAGTGCCTTACGGGCCATCCGTGCCTCAGATGGTGGGAAGCCCGCTCGTCCTTGAAACTATCAAGGACGATGCGGAACGCTATCTAAACCAGCGCTTTGAACATGAAGTCGAATTTAGGGTTGGGAGGTTTACATGACCATAAATGAAATTGCTGAGCATGTTGCGGCATATTTGCAGCATGTGCTCAAAGAATACACCATCTCAAATGATGTGGAGTGGAAGCCCGTCGATGTTTTTGCAGGATGGCCGCCCATCCGGAGAGAGGACCGAAAGAACTCCTTTATTTACGTCTGTATCACAGACTGGACGGATGACCTTGAAGGCACACCGTGGTCTAAGGCTACGGTGCAAATCGGATTTTCGGTTCATGGCAGTGACCTGAAAGATGGATGGCGTGACCTCTATAATCTTATGGAGCACGTCCGTCAGGCATTGCTGACCTGTAGGACTATTGCTGGACGTGCCCGTTTAGAAAGTCCGCTTAAAGGGATGATCGTTGCTGATAATCCGACATTCCCAGAGTGGACCGGCGCCATTACCGCCGTTTATTCAATCGCACAGCCGCAGGAGGTATCATCATGGCAATTAAAAAAGTGAAATCTCAAAAAGTAATTTATGTAGGACCGACTTTGTCGGACTACTCCGTCCGGAAATTTCAGGTCTTTGTTGAGGGAATTCCCGAAATTTTGAAGGACAAAATCTCGAAAGTGCCGGAACTGGAAAAGCTCTTTGTTCCGGTTAGCGAACTCAATAGCGCAGAAGCGGCAACTCGGAAAGCTGGGACGCCGCTTTTTAGCTATTTCGAAAAAGTTAAATATAATTTGTAAAAGGAGGTTAGAGCATGTCTTCTTTTTTCCATGGTGTTCGCACGAGCGAACAGGCAACTGCGATTAAGGCTCCGGCCAGTACCACAGCAGGACTGCCTGTTGTTTTCGGCACTGCACCCTTACATCTGGCTTCTGACCCAGCGGCTGTCAACCGTCCGGTGCTCTGCAGCTCTCTTTCTGAGGCTGTGGCAGCACTTGGATACAGCAGCGATTGGGAGAAATTCACCCTCTGCGAGGTTATGTATTCTGAATTCCAGCTCTTCAACGTGTCCCCGGTCGTTTTCGTTAACGTCCTTGACACGTCCAAGCATAAAAAGACCGTATCTGAACAAGTTGTAAAGATTGAAGACAAGGTCGGTAAGATTACGGATCCTGTCATCCTTTCTACGCTTGTTGTCAAGACCGCGGCTTCTTCTGGAACGACCTTAAAGGCCGGAACGGATTACGAAGCCGCCTACGACGATGATGGAAACACTGTTATTACCGCTCTTGAAAACGGAGGGATGACTAGCCTCTCTAACGTCTACTGCGATTTTGATGCTGTTGATCCGTCTAAGGTTACTGCTGATGACATCATCGGTGGAGTTGACCGGGACGGACGCAATACGGGCCTTGAAGTGCTGGAAGATGTCTTCCCGACGCTCCGACTCGTTCCTGGCGTGGTTGCCGCCCCTGGTTGGTCCGACAATGTCGAAGTGGCTGCAGTCATGAAAGCCAAGGCTTCCAGTATCAACGAGGTGTTTGCTGCTGGAGCGGTCCTAATTGACGCTCCGACGGACACGCTTACGAAATATACGGATGTCCCTGCCTGGAAGGAAAATAACAGTATTACAGGAATTGACGAAGTGCTTTATTGGCCGATGGCTAAAGTCGGTTCCAAAGTTTTCCACATGTCCACGCTTGCCATCGGCGCTATTGGCGTGACGGACGCGGCCAACAACGACGTTCCGCACAAATCACCATCCAACGTGGCTATGTCCATCACAGGGCTTTGCCTGAAGGATGGAACGGAAGTTATCATGACACTTCCAAAAGCAAGATACCTTAATGAAAACGGTATCGGAACGGCAATTAATTTCATTGGTGGGTGGAAACTTTGGGGAAACCGGACTTGCGCTTATCCGTCCAACACGGATGTTAAGGACGCTTTTATCAGTTCGCGCCGTATGTTCCGTTGGTATAGTCAGCGCTTTATCCAGACCTTTTGGAGCAATGTTGATGATGATATCAACAAGCGGTTCATTCAGCTTATTACAGACAGTGCAAACATTGACCTCAACGGTCTGACGGCTCTAGGATATCTTTTGGGCGGTAGAATTGAGTTTGAAGCTGACTTCAATCCGACGACGAACCTGCTGGATGGCAAGGTGAAATTCCATACATATCTTGGTGTCTGCGTTCCCGCGGAAGACATTGAGAACGTGCTGGAAGTCGACCCGTCTTATCTGCAGACGCTTTTTACTGCCTGAGGAGGTGATTGACAATGGCAAATCAAATCCCTGAAAAAATCGTTAACTTTGAAGCTTATGATAGTGAAACCGGTCGCTTCCTCGGTCTTGTTGATATCACCAATCCAAGCATCGAACCGATGACTTCTACCGTCAGTGGCGCAGGCATTGGCGGCGAAATCGAAGCTCCGACGCTTGGCCATTTTAAGTCTATGGAAGTGCAGTTTTCTTGGCGCACCGTGACAGATGCAGCCCTCGCTCTGGAAGAACCAAAAGCTCATACTATCTCCCTATATGCCGCTCAGCAGGAGCTGGACGCAGGGACTGGTGAGCTTAAAGTTGTTTCTATCAAGGAAGTTGTTCGCGGCCGTATGAAAAAGGACGACCTTGGAAAGCTTGCTGTCGGTGCCGATACGGGCGCTACGACGACGCTTGAACTGGACTATTTTAAACTCGATAAAGATGACACTAATGTCATCGAAATTGATAAATACAATCAAATCTTCAAGGTCAACGGCAAGGACTATCTAAGTGATGTTCGTCGTGCCCTGGGGCTTTAAGTATCAAAAAGCGGTCTGCATGTCGGGCCGCTTTATTTTCTATTAACACCTAACATTACGTGTTAACGGTAAAGGAGAATGATCATGACCACGAAAAAAAACGGATATAAGTTTTATGATTCAGAAAAGCTTTCCGAAGGGCTTAACGCGCTGACTGGGAAGGACTTTCAGGAGGCCGAAGCTGCAGCAAGACGGAGTGGTGACCAGACGCTTGATATCTGCATGTCTCGGACTTTCCATGCCGCCCTTGCAGCTAAGTGCTTTGGGGTTCCGCTTCCGGAAATCACGAAAGTAAGCATCCGTGAATATGCCCGCATTACCAATGACGTTGCGGTTTTTTTGCTGGCGGAGGGACAGGGAACGGAAATTTCCTTGCCCAATACAGGCGCTTGATTGCAAGACTTTCCTTCGCCGGTTACGGCCCACCGATGCTTTGGTGGGAGATGCCAATATCCGAGGTCTTTGAGTGGGCAGAAGCCATCCTTGAAGTCTCGAAAGAATATTCAAAGGAAGGAGGTTAACGCATGAAAACATTTGCTTTTACTTTTGCTATTGGCGCGATCATGACAAGCGGCTTTGCTCGCGGCTTTGCGACCGCCAATAAAACATTGGTCAATCTCAATAAGCGCATCCGGGACCTGAAACAGCAGCAAAAGAAACTTGATTCGACCTTTAAAAAAGGCGCTATTTCCGCTGATGATTATAATGCCTCGATGGACCGGCTTAACGCCAGTATGTCAAGACTGCAGAAGCAAAGGGGCGCCACAGAGTCCCTTGTTTCTGCACAAAGCCAATTCGGAAGTGCCATTGGAGCTTTTTCAAAAGTGGGCATGGCCGTATATGCCGCATCTCGTCCGGTCCTTGGCATGGTCGGCATTGCAGGCGACTTTGAGCAAGGGATGAGTAAGGTGGCAGCTATCACCGGCGCTAGCAGCTCGGAAATGGCGCGTCTTACCACGACAGCTAGAGAACTTGGTGAGCAAACCAAATTTACTGCGCGCGAATCTGCTGAAGCAATGAGCTATCTTGGCATGGCAGGCTGGAAAACAGAGCAAATCATCGCTGGCATGCCTGGGCTTCTGGATCTTGCCGCCGCTGGCGGAACGGACCTTGCAAGAACGGCTGACATAGTCTCTGATAACCTGACTGCTTTCGGCCTTGCCGCTGACCAATCGGCCCATATGGCTGACGTATACGCAACTGTCGTCACCAATACCAACACTAATGTTGAGCTCCTTGGTGAGACGATGAAGTATGCCGCACCAGTTGCCAAAGCTTTTGGTGCGTCAATGGAAGAGACAGCCGCTATGGCAGGACTCATGGCTAATGCGGGTATCAAGGGCAGTCAAGCAGGGACGTCGCTCCGCGCAGGTCTAATGAGACTGGCAGGACCTCCTAAGATGGCAGCAAATGCCCTTGCGGAACTCGGTCTTTCCATGACAGATATTACGCAGGAGCAAAAAGAAGCCACCATGGCTATGCAGTCCCTGGGGATCTCAATGAACGATACAAGCGGTCCGCGTAAGATGTCAGCCATCCTCAAAGAACTGCGTGAAAAAATGTCTGGACTCTCTCAGGAACAGCAGCTTGCCTATGCTAAATCCATCTTCGGGCAGCAGGCAGCGGCAGGTTGGCTAGCTGTGCTCAACAGCGGTGACGAAGCCTTTGATGGTCTCATCACGAAGCTTGAAAACAGCAACGGCGCCGCAGATAAGATGGCTAAGACGATGCAAAACAACCTTAACGGGGCTATGACACGTCTCAGTTCCGCGACGGAGTCCATCGCCATCAGTTTTGGGCAGGCACTCCTGCCTGGGCTCACGAAAATTGCAGACGGGGCGGCTTGGGCAGCTTCCGGCATCAGCAAATTCACGGCAGAGCATCCAAAACTAGTCCAGTGGTTAGCCACAACAGGCACCGCCATTGCCGGTGTCGCGCTCGCAGTAACAGGATGGGGCGTCATCAGTTCTTTGGCTTCTCTTGCCACGGCGGCCTTTGGCGTTGGGCTTGCAGGGCTACTCGGTCCGGTTGGACTGGTCGGCGCAGCCATTGTCGGTGTGATTGCAGTTGGGACCGCTTTATATCTCAACTGGGATACGATTACCACCAGGCTCAGCAGTGCCTGGGAAAATATTAGGACAGGTGTGACAGGTCTAGGAACAGCAATCGGCACGGCGGTGTCAAATGGGGCCGAGTATGCCAGAAACGCGCTCATGAATCTGCCCAGGGCGGCTTTGTATGCAACGGCATACACCATAGGTCTGTTCTTTTCGTGGCCATTTAAGGTGGCTAATGCCATGTTGGGACTCATCCCAGTTGGACAACAGTTTATTGCAAATGTGACCCAATGGGGGGGCGAGGCTGTTGCTGGTGCTATGTCCTTTTTTAGCAATCTCCCAAATCTGCTTTATAACGTCATTTTGGAGGCAGATTCTGCAGGTCAGCAATTTATTTCCGAGGCCAGCAGCTGGGGTAGTGCTGCCCTTGATGCCATTATGGACTGGCTAGGGGCACTGCCTAGTCGGCTAAGTGAGATGGCATCTAATGCCTGGGCGGCCGCTAAAAACGCCTTCGGCTCTTTTGCAGCAGGGTTCAGTGACGCCACAGAGGGAACGCCGGTCGCTCACAACGCAAACGGCGGCATTTATCGAAGGGGGGCTTTCCTCACGACGTTTGCTGAAAACTCTGGAGAATCGGCTATCCCTCACACGCCAACGGCACGAAATATCGGGCTGCTGGCCAGAACGAATGAAATCATGGGCCGGCCTCTTAGTGGGGGAAACATCAACGCCTCTTTTGCTCCTGTCATCAATGTGACGGGCGGAAATACGACTGATGTGGACGCCATTTTGACGCAGAAAATGAAAGAGTTTAGAGTCATGCTGGCTGAACTCCAGCATCAAGAGAGGAGAGTAGCTTATGCGTAAATACACAGCAGTCCAAGGCGACTACTGGGACGGCATCGCTAAAAAGATATATGGTGATGAATCTTACATGAATACGCTCCTCTTGGCTAATCCATCTCTTACTGGACTGACTGTCTTTGACGGTGGGGAAACGGTGCTGGTCCCGGACGTCGCCATCAAATTAACGGCCATTAAGCCACCATGGAAGGGGTGAGCAAATGGGGTTTATTGACTCGATTTTTCTCCCCGCATCGGTGGAGACAGGGCTAGCCAGACGCATTTTGCCTCATATTGCTTATAACGGCAAAGATATCAGTGACGACATCTCTCGATATCTTACAAATATTAGTTATACCGACGAGCTGTCAGGTGCGGCTGATGATCTGCAGCTTACCCTTGAAGACAAGGACGGGCTATGGTTATCAGATTGGTTCCCAGAAAAAGGCGCCACGTTGGATGCTGCGCTGGAGAGCCGCTATTGGAACAGCTCCGCCGACGGTCCGGAAGTCGTTAACTTCGGAACTTTTGAAATCGATGAAATCGAGTGCAGTGCCATGCCGTCCACGGTCAAGATTAAGGCGGTTTCAGTGCCTGACAACACCACGCTCAGAGGTGCCGAACATTCAAGATCTTGGGAAAAGGTGACGATTAAGAAGATTGCCGAAGACATTGCCCGTGGCGCTCAGATGGAACTCTTTTGGGATGCCGACGAAGGTGAGCAAGAAGACCGCATTGAACAGACGGAGGAATCGGATCTATCATTCCTTCAAAAACTCTGTGATGACCACGGTCTTGCACTTAAGGTCAGCGCTAAAAAAATTGTCATCTTTAACCTCAAAGACTACGAGGCCAAAGATGCGGTCTTTAATTTTAGCCGGAACACCAGCTTCTTAACCGAGGCACAGGCGGTCTTGCCCACATATAAGCTGGCTGACTGGTCCTTTCGGTCTGCCGTGCGTGATGTTTACAAAGAATGTAAGGTTGAATATCAAAACGAGGACAGCAAGGAAAAAATTTCCTACACCTTTACGGCTCCGGACAAAACTGTTGGGAAGACCCTAGTGGTCAACCAGCAGGTCAAGTCACAGGCAGAAGCTGAAAACCTTGCCAAGAACGAGCTCCGAAAGAAGAATGCTGAAGAGGTGCAGGGAGCTGTGACCCTGCGTGGCCAGCTGTCCTTAAGTGCAGGGCTGACAGTTAACGTCGTAGGCTTTGGAGTCTTTGATGGAAAATATCTAGTCAAGCGTGTCAGTCACGACATCGGAACGTCTGGATATACCTGCAAGGTCGAATTGAGACGATGCCTGGAAGGCTATTAAGGAGTGAGAACGTGGAAAATACGTTAAAGAATTTGATTAGGGTTGGCTGCGTTTCCTCCGTGAACATTGAGCGGATGACCGCCAAGGTCGTTTTTGGAGACAAAGATAATTTGGTGTCTGCTGACCTAAAAATCCTAAATAGAGGAAGCAAGCGTCATAAGGACTACTTTATCCCGGAAATCAATGAACAGGTGGTCTGTATCTTCCCGCAAAACAGCGGAGGGAAAGGCAGTAACTCTGGCTTTATCGTCGGCAGCTTTTTTAATAAAGCTGACGCACCGGTGAAAACAGGGGAGGGGCTGCGCAGGGTGGATGATGGAAGTGGGTCTTTTATCGAATTTGACAATGGATCCATCACCATCAGCGCAGCGGGCTCCCTTATCCTAAAGGGCGCCACAGTGGAGATCAACTGATGGCCGCCCAGACAAGAGTAGGAGACCTGAGCACTGGTCACGACGACTGTCCACCCGTCGCCTTGGTGTCAGGATCCACAAACGTTTTTATTAACGGGAAAGCCGCTGGACGTGTTGGTGATGTCTACGCAATACACGACTGTCCTAAGCACCCGACCCACACCGGGATGGTGGCAAGCGGCAGCGGGACGGTATTTATTAACGGAAAGGCGGCCGCTCGTGTAGGTGACTCCGTCAGTTGTGGCGGTTCGGTTGCCCGGGGAAGCAGCAATGTTTTTGTTGGTTAGGAGGTGGGACCATGGCCATGATTGGCAGCATGGGCGACGTTGCCTTTTCGGTGTCGTCTAGGACGGTTCGGACACTTGACGGCTTTCAGCGGTCCGGTGATACGGGCATCGGAACTCATGACATTATCGGTCAAAAATCTGAGACGGAATATACTGGCCTCCCGCCAGAGAAGGTGCAATTCAACATCCTTTTAAGGATCGATGGCGGCGTCAGCCCCGCCTACGAGCTCAAGAAGCTACGGACAATGCGGGATAAAGGAAAGGTCTTTCCGCTCATTATCGGCGGGCGGGTCATTGGGAAGAATTACTGGATCATTTCCAGCATCTCCGAAAACGTTCCCTACTGGACACCGTTTGGACAAATTGATACGGTGAGCGTGAGCGTGAGCCTTCAGGAATATCAGACGGATGCCCTGCTTATGGACAGTCCTTTTGCCGATGTGGCTGATCAGATCGCGGAGGTCAAGGACACGGTCGAAAGCAAGATTGAAGCCTTTGACAACGTCGCTAGTGACCTCCTAGGAGGGATGTTTTGATGACTGCATACAAAGTTACGGGAATAGACGGGAAAGTCGATTTTAACCCCGCTACGGTTGTTGAAGAGGTCCTCCAAAACGTAAGGACCATCCTGAGCACGCCAAAATTTTCCGTCCCTCTCGATAGGAATTTCGGCATTAGCGGTGACCTGGTTGACGCGCCCATCAATGACGACACACTGGGATATTGTCAATCTGAAGTGGTCGCAGCCGTCCAGACATACGAGCCCAGGGCGCAGGTGACGTCCGTGTCATGGGAAGCCGCAATGGATGGAAAACTGAGGCCAACCGTCACCATCACTATCGAGGAAGGAGGCGATTAAATGAGTCTGAAATTAAGCGACCTGCCGGATATTAACTTTGTTAATGCCGACAAAGAAACCGTGACCGCGCAGATCATCAATCTTTATGAATCGACAACGGGCAGGACGCTCGGAGCTGGCGACCCAGTGAGGCTCTTTTTGCTGGTTATCGCCAACGTAGTCATTCTGCTGTTGAACAAAATTAACTACACTGGAAAACAAAATCTGCTGGCTTACGCTAATGGGACGAAGCTTGACCACGTGGCAGCCATGATTGGGGTAGCTCGACAGGAAGCCTCCAAGGCAACCCTTACGGAGACCTTCACATTGAGTTCAACGCAAGCTTCCGGGACGGTCATCCCGGCTGGAACGAGAGTATCTGCCGGGGATGACACTTACTTTGCCCTAGATGAAGATCTCACTATTGCGGCTGGAAATCTAACCGGAACGGGGTCCTGCACCGCCCTTACTGCGGGGGCATCTGGCAATGGCTATCCGGTCGGCAAAGTGACCACTCTGGTTGACCCGCTCCCTTATGTGGCGAGCGTCACCAATATGACGGCATCGTCTGGTGGTGCAGACGCGGAAGCCGATGACCACTATCGCGAAAGGGCTCACAACTTTGCGGAAAGCTACTCAACGGCAGGCCCAGAAGGCGCTTACGAATATTGGGCAAAAGCGGCAAACACGGCTATTGAGTCGGTCCTCGTTGTTGTTCCGGGCGATACGGCTCCCGGCGAAGTGTGGATATATCCAATGCTAACAGGCGGCATCATCCCGGATGAGGAAATCCGGAAGGCTGTTGCTAACCAACTCAATGCGCGGAAACGGCGGCCCCTTACCGATAAGGTTAGCATCAAGACTCCGACGGAGGTCGACTACAATGTCAACCTAACTTACTACATCGAGGCCGACGAAGCCGAAAATGCTGCGAACATCAACGTGGCCGTCACAAAGGCTGTGGAAGAGTTTAAAACTTGGGAGCGCTCCAAGCTGGGGCGTGACATCAATCCCTCAGTCCTCATCGCCAAAGTTATTGCGGCAGGAGCAAAACGGGTTGAAGTAACCAGCCCCGTCTTTACACACGTCAAAAACGGCAGTGAGGCAGATGGCTTTGATGTCGAGCTCGCTAGATGCGCGAGTGTTGAAATCAAGGTAGGAGGGGCTGAAGATGAATAATATTGACGTCTTACGAGACCTCCCACCGTCGCTCTCCACGGATGAAAAAGCTGAAGCGATTGCCAAGGCTGCCACAGAGTGGCTGCTCCAAGTCGACAAAGGCACCAAGACCTTGAACCTTTTTGATGACTGGAGTCAAATGCCAGATGGCGTGCTAAAGCATCTCGCATGGGCCTATCACGTCGATGGGTGGAGTGACAGACTGCCGCGAAAAAAGCGCGAGACGTTAGTCAAGAGCACCATTAATTGGCATCGCCACAAGGGCACGGTCGGCCTTGTTGAGACTGTCGTCACAGAACTGTATCAGGCCGCGAAACTGCAGGAAAACTGGGAATACGGCGGGAGGCCTTACCATTTTCGCATACTCCTAGGCGGGCTTGCGATGGATAAGGAATCCAGGGCGACGCTTTTGGAGCGAATTAGAGACGTGAAAAACACTCGCAGCATCTTGGATGGCCTCTATTATCTGCAGAATGTAGAATCCGAATCGATACATGTTGGAGCTTATCTCAAGCCAGGTGGTGGCTTTACGACCGTTAAAACAAGCACAGACGTGGATATCGAACTTGCATCGCCAACCGGGTCTGTTGGAGCTTATCTCATGCCAAGAAGCGCCAAAACATATTTAAGTTAGGAGGACTAAAAAATGGCAATTTATCCCAAAGGGTATACAACATATGCCGGACTTGACCTGATTGCTAAGTCGGCAGCAAGTGGTGAAGCTTTGACTTTTACTGATTTTGTATATGGTGATGGCGACGTGCCGAGCGATATCCTGGCCCTCACTAAAATTGTCAACCAAAAGGCATCAACGCCTGTAGGAACGTTGACAAACAAAGGAGATGGAGCGTTTGAAGTCACGACGACGTTGGTCAACGACAGTGTCGAGAACGGATTTTTTATTAAAGAAGTTGGGGTCATGGCAAAGGTTGGCGATATGGACCCTGTGCTCTTTTGGTATACCAATGGCGGGAACTACGTTGATTATTGTCCAAAAGCGGGCACACTCTTTGATCCGCATCCCTTTGGGGTCACGGTAATCACGAGCAATGCCACCAGTGTGACTGTCAATCCTGTATACGACAGCATTGTCAACCAAGTCGAATTTTCCGCCCACGATAACAATGCCGACGCTCATGCAGCTCTGGCATCAACGATTAATGCACTGCTTGCGCCGTCAAAAGACACGGACACGGTCAGAAACTTACTGAGTTACCTAGCAAACCGCTACACTAAGGCGGCAGGCGTGGACGATTGGAAGACAGACCCTGCAACGACGCTTGCAGCGCTAAATGCGTTTGTCAGCAACTGCGCATCCGGTTCGGACGTCACATGGTCTGGCAAAAAGTTTACCAACAGCCGCCTCGGTATCACTGGGCTTATGGACTCCAATGGCTACGTCAGTTTTGGGCCGAATTTCGGCGGCCTAATTGTACAGTGGGGACATGGATATCAAGGTGATGTTTACTTCCCAATCGCTTTCAATTTGCTCATCCCTCGCATTTTAACCCAGCATGAGGGGATAGATTTTTATCAAACAAAGCCAAGCAACGTTTCTTTAACTCGGTTTACCTTAACCGTCGTCGGCGACGGCACCGCCAAAGATGCTGATTGGTATGCCGTAGGCGTCTAAACAGTGGGGAAAAATTTGTACGGCTATATCACATTCCCTATAGCATTTACTACAACTAGAGTTGTTATAACAAACCATCAAGGGGCATCGTTTATGGATACAAAGGCACTAGAATTCAATTCCTTAAACTACTTTACTTTAGCTGTACAAAGCAGCTCACAGAAATCCGAAGACGCGCAATGGATAGCGATTGGCGTGTAAAAACTACAGGCATATAGCAATCCAATGGCTCCATAATTGGCTGTTTGCCTGTTTGATTCTATCCCTGTAAACATTGAATGTACCTTTTCCATAGACCGCTGTGCTTAAGCACAGCGGGTTGGTATGTTCTGCTATATCATTGGCGACAACTGCAACCGGCGTGGCCGCTAGCGGCATTGTTATAGAGCTTCCAGAATCAATATACCCAAAGTCTCCCCACTGTCTAAGCCACTCCAGTCATGATGATATGGCAGTTCGTTGTTCCGGTGCTGCCACTACCATAGCAGATTAAATTGCCAGGGTTAAATCCGTAAGGATACCGCCCCGTCCCGTTGTCAGTGACGCACCCGGCGAAACAAGTAAAATCTAAAGGTGGGGTAACTTTATAAGATGTTTTTCCGGTCATATCTACTTTTATCCACTGTTTATTATTGTCCCAAGGCATGCCAGAGCACGATGTATCCTTCAGTGCCACCATGCCCATGCGTAAAACCATTATTATTAGGATTAACGATATCGCCACTTTTATTGTCACTGATTTTTCGCATGTCATCTATTATTCGTTGGTAATTCACATACTTGATTTCAGAGTAGGCCATACCGTGTAAAACAGAGCAATGCCGGAAAGCATTTTTATATCCACAGATGGCGCTGGCAGATGGATTTGTATCAGCTATGTGCCGGGATAACCACCTATGGTATAGTTCTTCAAATGTTAATTCGTGGTCAGCGAGGGAGGCATTCCGATGGATTTTGTTGTAATCAGCGGCAAAAATCTCAGCCTCAATCTGCGAGGCAAAATATTCAACCGGCTTCTGCCGTCCTTCCTGAGACACTACAAAGACAAACGGCCGCCTCCGGCGACCGCTGAGATGCTTAATGGATCTATATCCGTTTGGCTTTCGCATTCTGTTATCATTCCTTTCAACATGAATTGGAGGTAAAAAATGAAAGACTACTTAATCAAGTTTAACAGTGACGGACGGAGAGGCACCACTTATGCTGATGGCGTCCATTATTTTGTGGACCAGGCGGGGAATGTAACCGATGGTAGCATAAACGTCCAAGAGCTTTTAGAGCAAGGCTATGAGTTTGTTGATTTTGAGGACTATAACAATTTATTGGCGAATAATGACGACAATCAGGAATACTGCAAACAGGCTGATGGCACGTTCGCGCCGTATGTAGCTCCAGAGCCAACAGCAGAAGAAAAGGCTGCCACCGAAAAAGCCTCGCTTGCCGCGGAATACGAGTCTAACAAGACGGAGATGTTGACTGCGCTGCAGGCCGCTACCCTTGCCGGAAACGCTGATGCAGTGTCCAGTATCCAGCAAGACTATCAAGACATGACAGCGGCTTACAAAGCAGCGGTGGAAGGAGTGACGGCGGAATGAGCTTTTGGAAAAGAAAAAAATACTGTCAATATTGTGGCAGCGAACTTAAGTCCGATGGCAGCTGCAGCAACGAAAAATGTATCGCTTATGTCGGTGAAAAGGAAGCTAAGGACGAAGGAGCAGCAAAGAATGAGTGATCTTTTGATTGAAGGGTCACACACGCTCATTAGTCTTGCCATCGGCGGGCTAGCCGGGTACTGTGTGGCCTACGTGACTGGCCTCAAGGCCGTGCGTAAGGGAATGCAGCTCATCCTGCGGGCGTCCCTCAATGATATGTACTGCCGTTTTCAAAGCGCACCCCCGACGGTCGAGGAAAAACTGATTTGGCAGGAAATGTACGGCGTTTACGAACGTTTGGCGGAAAATGGCGTCATGCAGGCCAAGCACGAGGACGTGCTCCATATGAGTGAGAGGCGCTAAAATGTTCGAATTTGAAAAAATTGACATCGAAAATATTTTAGTCATCTTGGCCCTCTCGGTGAGCCTCATCATGGCCGTCCTCAGCCATATGGACAACTTGGCCATGTCAATCGTGACGGGCCTCTTAGGCTACATCGGCGGGACCATCAAAGGAGGTAACGGAACTAATGGCAAAAATAGTAACAGTTGACGAGCTGAAGCAGCTGGCAGACGCAGCCCGGAACGAACTTTTTGAGCAGGCCCGACAGATGGGACGTGACCCGAAAATATACCTGCACTGGACCGCAGGACGGTACGAAGCAGACTTTGACGACTACCACGTCTGTATCCACGGCAATGGCAAGATCATGTTGATGGCAGACCTAACGGAGACGCTGGCCCACACGTGGCGGCGGAACTCCGGAGCTATCGGCGTTGCCCTTGACTGCGCCTACAACGCCACCAGCGACGACTTAGGCGACTACGCCCCAACGGCCGTCCAGATTGAGACGCTGGCCCAGGTCGCGGCAGCCCTTGCGGACGGACTGTGGCTTACCATCGACAAGCCCCATGTCATGACACATGGGGAAGCGGCAGACAACGAGGACGGGATTGCCTGCCACGAGCCGTACGGGCCTAGGACCACCTGTGAGCGGTGGGACTTGGAATATCTTGGCACGCCTGAGAGTCCGTCCTTTAATCCTTGGGCGACGGACGGCAGCCGTGGCGGCGACGTGCTGCGCGGCAAGGCTAACTGGTATCGGGCCACATGGAAAAAATGACATGCCAAAATATCGGCTATTTTTTTGACAGCGAAAGGAGATTAAATCATGAGCAAATGGACTGATGTGAGAGATGGCGTCGTTGATGCGTTAAATCTCGACGACGTGACGGAGCAGGTCAAGGAGGACCTGACAGCTAGCCTGCTTAGTGACGGACTGCCCGCACTGGAGGATGTGGCAAGCACATTTGTTGCTAAGATACAGGCACAGGCGACGGCGGAAAAAGGTTGGACTAAGGTCCGTGACCAGATTGTCCTGCCGATCATCATCAAAGGAGCGCTGTATGGAATCCGCCTCGCGCTCCAAAAATCGGCAAAAGCGACAGCTTAAGATGTGTTAAAATCCCGTAGAGCTAGAGAATATCTAGTTCTACGGGATTTTTTGCTTTCAGCAACTCGCAAACTGGTCGATTTCGACCAGTTTAGACGAAAGTTGAGATTCTTTTTTTGTTATCCCTAAAATTTTTTTGAAAAAGGTATTGACATATACCGCTATTGGCGGTATACTTAAACCATCAAGAGGGAAACCTCAAAAAAATCTTGAGAGGCCAGTAAGGTGGCCGAAAGGAGAACAAACATGAAAAAGATTATCGGACTAAAAAAGACCTGCAGCGAAACGAAGCGTATTGGATGGGTCGTCAACAAAGTGCAAAGAAGAAGGGGAACACATTGAAAACCAAATGATTGAGAACCTGTAAGAGGACGATATAACTAAAAGCAGGGGCCGCAAGGCCCCTCCCATTAAAGGAGGAACTGAAAATGAGAGAAGTAACCCTTTACTCGGACGGCACCCCCGTCATGACGATAGGAAGTGATGATGTCACATATGATATGTTAGACGGAATTGATGGTGTCGTTGTGAAAGGCTTTGACGATTGGGATCTGTGCGACGCCGCTTTAGGTGGCTTTGACGAGGACGTCATGACGTTGCTAAAGCGATTGGGGGATGTGCCCGCGGAGGATGAAAACAAGGTTAAATGTGCCTTTGATTACTACACAGAGATTACTTGTGCTCTTGACCATTACAAAAGTGTGAGCACCTACGCCATGGAAACGCCCGAGGAAGCCGTATGTGCTCACATCCACGAGGTCGCTGGAATAGATTTTGAGGACTTACCGGATACCATTAAACGCAACCTAGATTTTGAGGGCGTGCAACATGATCTTGATATGAGATATTGCCCGGAAGCTGAATGCTACTATACGCTCACGCAAATTGACACATTGAGAGCATGACGATGAAAATTGATGAAGTGAGACAGCGTCTAGGAGTGACGGAGTCTGCCGTTTACTATGCTATCCGAAACGGAAGACTCCACACTGTGCCCGGCCGCCGCCCGATGGAAGTGACCGAGGAAGAACTGGAGCGGTATATTGAAGCAAAGAAGCATCCAGCCCCAGTGAAGAGAGTTGACCATTACGAAAATATTTTAAGTGTGGGGCAGAAATTTGGCCATTGGACGGTGCTTGACCCAAAGGTTTATAAGATAGCCTCAAACGGGTTTCGCTACCGCATGGTCAAGTGCAAGTGTGCCTGCGGGACAGAACGCCTGATTGCGCCAGCCCACCTTTTAAGCGGGCAGACGCTCTCCTGTGGCTGTCTCAGGTTAGAAAATAAGTCAAAAGGGCAAATCAAAGGCTTGAAGCAAGGCGTAGCGGTGACAAGACGCCTGCAAAAGGAAAAGCTGTCGTCAAAGTATCTAAACAAAAAGGCAAACGTTAACAGCTCTACTGGACACGTTGGCGTCAGCAGATACAAAAATGGAGCATACAGAGCCTATGTATCGATTGGCTCAAAACAGATTAACCTTGGCCAGTTTCAGACGCTTGACGAGGCCATCGCGGCCAGACGGTCAGGGGAAGAAAAATATTATCGTGCCCGTCAAGAACGGGCTGACCGTATCAAGGAAGAAATGAGGGAGAAAAGAATGGCAACGAAAAAAACAAGCATATATCTAAACCCTATCCTCTCGGAGGCAAAAGACCTCGCCGCGGAACGTGGACTCAGCCTAAGCAGACTGCTTGGTGATGTGTTTGAACGCTATCAAGGGATGATTCGCATGGTAAGGTTGCCGAATTTTACGCAGACGGAAAAAGAAATCTTGTCAGAGGTCATCCTAGGAAGCTATGTAAGCCCTGATATGCTTCGTGCTATGCCTGACTCCATCTTCGACGCCGCAACGGGAAGCGTTGCAGAAAAAGAGGCCTTAAAGGCTAAGCTCTTAGCCCTGCAACCTATTGAGCGGATGGCAGTGGTTGATGCTACGGAAACGGGCTTTAAAGATTGAGTTTTTTCTATTTTGGAAATAACTGAAAAAGCAACCGTGGAAACTACATAATAAAAAATATCGAAACCTCTCATAACGCTGATATTTGCGCTTTGAGAGGTTTTTTGCTTTTTGTAATAAAATCCATAAGCTACCTAAAATAAAAACGCTGTAAGACCGTGCATTTTCAAAAAATTTTTCTCAAAAATATTATTAAGCCAATATTTTATTAATAATGTGTTGACATATTAATAAAATGGTGATACAATAAAACCATCAAGAGGGAAACCTCAAAAAAATCTTGAGAGGCCAGAAAGAGCCTGTAAGAGGAGGAAAAAGATATGATTAACAACGCTTGGATGGCAAAACACGAAGGGCAGGACGTCCGCTTAGTATCGATCATGGTGGTGGACGAAAAGAAAGACATTGAATATGCTGTCCCCTTGACTGACAATCTGTTTGAGACGGAGGCTGAAGCACTGGAATGGCTGAAGACTGAGGATGGAAAGACCGCTGCCGCAAGGGCACGCAGATTAAGGAAAACCGACGTCTATACAAGCACGGCAACCTATCGAATTGAAGACGGGGAAGCAATCTTTATTGCTGGTTCAGATGATTCGGAATTCATGTCTTTGTAAGACCGTCAAGAGGGGCGGGAGCCCACCAAGGAGGAATCGGGAATGAAAACGTTAGCAGAATTGGTTATGGAATTCAAGAAATATCATCCGGATGCAGTGAAAACTAATGTCATTAACTGCAATCCGGAGACCATCAACAGTCCAATCGATATTTTAACAAAATCAGGAAAGAAAGCCTTCTTCAAATGGGCTTCCATCCACTCCGATGCGGCGCATCAAGGAATGTCGTTCAAGGGTCATCTCAATGATGTTCCCTGGACGGAACTGTCCGACACTCAGAAGCTCAAATACGCTACCATCGAAGCCTTGCAAGAAATGACGGAGGTCCGGGTTCGTGACGTGGCTTATTCCATCGGGCTGACCCACGTCGCAAGTGACGATGTTCGCGTGATGTGCGAACATCTCTTGAAGCGCTATCCAGACTATCGAATGGTCATGATGCTTGACCATCCAGACCAAGTCGCCAGTGCCTTCATGAATGCGACTTTGACCAGCTGTGAATACGAAGACTAATGAAGACTAATTGGGAGGCGCAACCATGATTAAGATCATCAACGGGAGACGTTACGATACGGCAAAAGCCACGCTGATTGGAGAATACTGGAACGGTTTGAGCAAATCTAATTTTAACTATGTTGAAGAGAAGCTATATCGAAAACGCGGCGGAGAATTTTTCATCCATGGAGAAGGCGGGCCTAAAACTCTGTATTGCAGGACCGTCGGGCTGCATGAGCGGACGAGCGGTGAAAAAATTGTCCCGCTGTCCTACGAAGAAGCTAGACGGTGGGGAGAAGACCACCTCAGTGTCGAAGACTATGACAAAATCTTTCCCTCCATCGACGATGATGATGAAGAAGCTGACAACAAAACGCTAGTGGGAGTCTATCTTCCAGCTGCTGTCAAGGAAAAATTGAAACGGCTTGCGTCTGAACACCAAATGAGCCAGTCGGATGTTGTTGCTGATTTAATTAAAAACTCATGAATTGAGCGTATGACTGCCGTGGAATCCGTTGAAAACAGGTTCAAAAAATAACCCATAACCTCCCCCTCGATTTTGAGGGGGATTTTTCTATCAATAAAGCGAACATAAGTTTGATATTTAAATGGTTTGATGATAAGATATTGATAAAGACTGGTCTAAATTTATTTTGGGAAGTGAAAAAATGAATGAATTTTACCTGAACAGGATTGTTCATGGGGATGCGCTTGAGCTACTTAGACAGCTTGAGGACTGTTCGGTAGACGCTGTCATCACCGACCCACCATATTGCAGTGGTGGTCAAACCGCCGCCGCCAGAGCACAGTCTCCATCGTCAAAATACGAACAATCTGACAACAAAATTGTCCATCGCCCTGATTTTGCTGGAGATACCATGGATCAGCGGTCCTGGACCCACTGGTGCGCCTTGTGGATATCTGAGTGTCAACGTATCCTTAAGCCCTCAGGATATTTTCTGATGTTCACGGACTGGCGACAGCTCCCATCCGCCTCAGATGCATTGCAGATGGGTGGCATCATATGGCGCGGGACCATATCCTGGAACAAAGGAAGAGCGGCCAGGTCCCCGCATAAGGGGTATTTTCGCCATCAATGCGAATATATCGTGTGGGGGACTAATGGCAAGTGCATTCCCCGTAAGGATGCCGGCCCATTCGATGGCTGCTTTTCCGTGCCGGTTTTCCAAAAAGATAAATTTCACTTGACCGGCAAACCCACAGCTCTCATGGAAGAACTCGTTAAAACCGTACCAAAGGGAGGCGTCGTTTTAGACCCTTTTGCTGGGAGTGGCACGACTTGTGTCGCCGCAGAAAAACTGGGTCGGAAATTTATTGGGTTTGAAAAGACCAAAGTTTACTGCGATATCGCCCAAAGTAGAATCCACACGATCACGCCACAGCTACCTGAGCTATAAAATAATCCTTATCAAAACTTATGATGGTGTTCGCCTTAATGTTTGATAGGGTCACCATGTCGAATCTTTAGCCTTCCTTTCGGGGAAGGCTTTTTTGTTTCACGGTGCGGTTCCTGATAGAAATCGCATTCTTTTTGGGCCCCAATATAATGAAATCAGACCACCACGAAAAAAGGGTCGGAATATGGGGCTTTTTCGATTCGATCAAGGCTGCGGCAGAAGAATGTGCAGTTTAGCAAAAGGCACAGATGCAGCTTAGCCCGGCCCGGGAATTTTTGGGGATGGAACGCTATGCCATTGACTGCTGCGGCGCCAATCTCTATGTTCATGATCATGCCGTTGTCATCGATAAGACGGGCGGCCTTTGGATCGTGGGGGACAACAATTTCAAGGTCATTCCTTTTAAGTCCATTGCTGCTATCCAGGTAAAGCTGCAGTCGACGATCATCAATGGGTACCTTGAATTTAAACCGGCAAACAGCCCCCTTACCATCGGCAGCGGTAAGGCCGAACAGACGCGTGAAAACAGTGTGATCCTAAGCGGAACGGATGAACGCTATGCCGAGGCAAAGGAAGCCCTGCCATACATCTTTGACAAAATCTGCAATCACTGAAAGGATTCTATCATAAGCCATGACTAGGTAAGGTCGTGGCTTTTTTTGTTATTTTTGTTGCAAAGAAGGTGAGCATTTCGTATGATAGGAACGTGATAAATACGAAGTAAAATAGGGGAGATTAAAATATGGGTAAAAATCCCAGATCATGGGAAATGGAGAATGGACCGAGGGCGTTTTTTGCCTTTGTGGCAATGACCTCATTTTTTTTGACGGGAAGCACTGCGGCTGCAGCAGACGAGCCTATTCAGGAGATTGTTATTACGGCGACGAAGACCAAAAACGACCGCAAGCTGATTCCTCAATCAGTTGATGTATTGACGCAGAAAGACTTTGCCAAATGGGGAGCCCAGACCGTGGAAGATGTCCTGAAACGGGTGCCGAATCTTGACCTGACGCCGACTTCCATGCAGGGTCAGTCGTCACAAGTGACGCACCAGGTGTCGCTGCGCGGCATGGGCAATAAGGGAACACTGATCCTCGTCGATGGGCGGCGGCTAGCCGGTGAAGACGCACCGGAAACAATCAATGGCTACGAATTGCGGCGCATCAACCTTCATGATGTGGACCGCATTGAAGTGCTCCGCGGGGCAGCCTCCGCCCTTTATGGCAGTGATGCTGTAGGCGGCGTAATCCAGATCTTTATGAAAAAGCCCGAGGGGGCATCGTCTTATGCCGGCGTCACGACGGGGTCCAGCGAAACTTCCTTGTATGGCGGCTTGAATACGGATAAGCTGGGAAAACTGAGCCTTGGCATGAGCTACGACCTTACCAAGGTCCGTAAGGATGAAAGTGAAGGCTGGACCAATATGTTTGGGCCCCGGCGCCATTTTTCTTTTGAAGGAACCTATGAGATGACGGATGAAGATAGTGTCCGCTTTGGAGCGTCTTTTATGCGCGAATCCCTGCGGCAAAGCGTCCAAAGCCGCGGCACCACTTGGTATGACAATAATCGTCAGGACTATCACTTGGCCTATGAAGGGACGCACGGAAAAAATGAGTACGATCTCAAGGTGTACCACAACCGCTTAGGAAAACACTCTTATTTGGGTGCAGGAACTGGGTACAATTTTGACCGGGCCGAGTATGCGACGAGTGCCGTCGAAGGGCGCGTGACGTACCGCGCCGATGAAAGCCATACCTTTACTTACGGGACAGAATACCGTCATCTAGAGGCGGGCAGCACGCGTTATGGCGGAAGCCGTACGGACCGTTTTCAGAGCGAGGGAGGCCTCACCAAGGGATATAGCGAACGGGGCACGGATCAGTATGCTTTTTACGGTGCCGATGAATGGAAAATCGGGAAGAAACTGCTTTTTGTGCCTAGTATCCGCTGGGACCATCATGAAGACTTTGGCAGTGAGTGGTCACCGCGGGCTGGACTGACCTACCTTATGGATGACCATAACCGTTTCAAGGTGAATTATGGCTTTGCCTACCGTGCACCATCCCTTTTTGAACGCTATGGTGATATGGAAGAAACGCCCGTACCCTATATGACGGTCATCGTCTACGGAAACGAGGACCTGCGCCCCGAAAAGACCCGCACTTTTGATGCCGGTTACGAAGGGGAGTGGGGCAAAGCAAAAGGCCGCGTGACCTACTTTTATAATCAGGCAAGAGACCTTATTGTCAGCAAGGTCATAGGCAGGATCCCGGGCCGCGGCCATATGACGCTCATCAACTCCTATGCAAATGTTGACCGCGCCACCATTCAAGGCATCGAAGGTGACTTCCATTATGACTTTGATGACCATTACGGTATCCGGGCCGCCTATACCTATATGGATGGGCGTGACGACGAAACCCATGAACCGCTTTCGGGGATGGCCCGAGCCACGGGGCTAATGGAAGTTTCCTACACGGATGGTAAGAAAGCCCCCTTTACTGTGAGCCTTGCCGCTAGATGGAACGACCGTTACCGCATCGAAAGCGCCAGGACCGGATTAGCAAGCCTTTATAGCTACAGCACGATGGATCTATCGCTTACTAAACAACTGGGTCGCATGATGGTCTTTGCCGGCATCGATAACCTTTTTGATAAAACGTTCGATACGGACAGTAGCTTTGCCATTCCCGGACGGGTTTGGAAGGTGGGGGCGGAGTGGAAGTTTTAGTTTAGTTTGGTTCGGCGCAAAGATTGCATCAAGTCAAGGTGTTGTGAAAAAACCATAACGCCGACCCTAAACCTAAAGAAAAGAGAGAAAAGCCCCACCTGGACAAAGAGACGCGTTCGGGTGGGAGCTTCAATCTGATTTCTTCTTTCATTCGGAATCAGATGATTCAATAGGTGTTGAAATATTTTCTGCAGATCGAACTGAGCGGAGCGATGTGAAGGCAAAAGCCCGTAAGGCAGGGATAGTACTGGAATGAAACATGGACTTTCTTGCCTTTATATTGCCTTATAACTGCCTTCTTCAGACAAGAAACGCATCCCCGACAACACAATTGGCGCCGGCCTCACAGTTTTTAGCCTGTCGCCATCGGCGGTCTTAGCCAAGCGGAGCGTCTTAGCCAAGGAAGACCCTTTTTCCTATGCTTTCCGCCTCAGCCAGCTGCCGAAGGCAGCCTTAGCGATATAGCATCAAAGCAGGCCTTTTAGCTCGACAGCCAGAGCCGCAGGCTCGTGACAGCCATTTTGGCCAAGCCTGAATAGACAGCTTGACAGCCTTTCTTTTCCCACAGCCTACGGGCCACCCTTGCACGCTGCAATGGTGGCCCGTTCTGCATTTTCTTATAATCTCATTTCCCGCACGCCGTCAAAGAGGACGACGGCTTTATCTTTCTTGAGGTTCTTCATGACATTTTCGTCTTGGCTTTCTGCAAACTTCCCGTCCTTTAAGTCAAGGCGCACAATCTTACTGGGGGCACCGCCGCCGCTTCTCCGGACGATGAGGCTTGTTGGATCTGCCGTAACAATAAGGGGCGTTCTCATGAGGGTGAAGGTCTGCTTTACCTCAAAGGTGCCGTTCCGGAAGGTCCCCCACAGGGCTGAATCACCGCCTGTGCCACTTGTGTAAGGCCCGGAAACAATCGCAAGGACGTCAAGAGTCCCGTCTCCATCCAGGTCAAGGATTTCATAGGCGTATCTTGTATCTTTCCGCTCCGCCTCGTCGATGCCGTAGGTTTTTATGATGGCCCTTTCAAGGGGCGGAAACTTTTTCATGCCGCTTGTTATGCGGCGAATGTCCTCTGGAATCCACTTACCGCCCCATAAAGGCGGTGTAACCGTGTGGCCTCTCTTTTCAGAGGGGGTGACTTCAAGGGCCGACAGTCCATACATTTGGTAGAGCCGAATTCGGGCATTTTCATGGGTCCATTCTGTATAAGTGGCTCCTGCTTCAGACGGAACCGATTGGACCTTTGTCGGAGCACCATAGTACCACGTTAGGACCGGTTCATAGGCAGCGGCCCGGGAATCTTCGAGCTGGACCGTAATGCTCTGCACCTTGCCGTCCCGGTCATAGAGTGTTCCCGCTTCCCGGTTTTCACCAAAGAGGCGGACCGGATAGGTGCGGCCAATTGTAAATGTTCCATCGGCGGAATCAGTGGGCGTGCCGCCACCAAAAAATTCTGCGGCTTCTTTGTCATTTTTTCCTAACAGGGCAAAAAAGTGGGTAAGGGTCCAGCGGGTCCCCGTGTGCCGTAGCGGAGTATAGAGGGCTGCCTCATTTTTTTCAAGTAATGAAGGAAAGGCTTGAGCGGCCCCCATAAACCCCATGGAAAGACAAGTGAGTAGGATAGAGGCAGCAATTTTCTTATTCATAAGATCCTCCTTGTGGAACGAATGAAATGAAGATTCCTGCAGGAACCTATTATTTACGGTGCTTGATACGTATAAACACATAGATAAGGCAGAAGACCCATACCGTATGGGTCCGCGCGTCAGAAGGAAAAAGAAAGGAAGCTCCCAAAATAGCAAGCATGAGATAATCAGATAGATACATAGGCACTCCTTTTGAGGATGGTAAGGACTGGTTTGATAGGTCCATTATAGCATGCTTCTGTTACCGCATCTTAGGGAAATCCCATACAGGTGGTTTTAAGCAAACGATTTATCTAAAATCTAAAATGTCATTCGTATCGATTTGAACATTCATCGTGATGGACTGAAAGAAGAATTTAGTAAGGAGCTTTCTTTTTACACTCCGTCACGGACGGACGAATTCGTGAATTGATTTGAAAAGTATTAGAATTTTCTGCAAAAATGTAAAGAATAATATATGTGATTCGTAGATACTTTTATATATAGTTGATAAAATCAAACTTTATATACTTATTTTGCAATACGTAAATTATAGAAAATGTAAAATAATTGAGAGTTCACAATATTGACGTAAAATTCTGTTCATGATATTCTTTATTCATAAAATATGTTTCGCAATTCCATTTATGGTTGAGTCATTTTATCAATGAGGATGCGTGGGTCCCCTATTGAGCACTGCAAATGATTGCCATATGGGATAATTGTGAAAGCATAGCAGAAAAGGGTTTAAAAAGGAGGCGTTATCATGAAAGTCAAAAAAGTCGTTACCTCAATTTTAGCCATGCTTGTTGCCGGTTCCGTCATTGCCGGCTGCGGCGGTAGCGGCGGGGATAAGAAATCCGCTGATGGTAAGCTTGATCGAAGCAAACAGTTTGTAACCGTGCTGACTGGACCTACGAGCGGGATTTATTTCCCCATTGGAGGTGCATTCTCTAAGGTTGTAGGAGAGATGGGCTATAAGACGTCTTCGACGGCAACAGGTGCAACGGTTGAAAACATCAATGGCATCCTCACTGGAAAAGGTGAACTTGCCATTGCTATGTCGGACTCGGTTATTCAATGCCAAGAAGCATTCGGCGCTTTTGAAGGTAAGAAAAAGGAACCGGATTTGCGCGTTATGATGGGCCTGTGGCCTAACGTTGTCCAGATTGTCACGACTGAAGACACGGGCATCAAGACTTTTGCTGATATCAAAGGCAAGAGAGTCGGTGTTGGTGCCCCAAACTCTGGCGTTGAACTAAATGCCCGTATGATTTTTGAAGCCAATGGCATGAGTTATGATGATGCTAAGGTTGACTACTTGTCCTATGGCGAAGCCATCGATCAGATTAAGAACGGTCAGTGCGACGTTGCTTTTGTAACGAGCGGTCTTGGCAACGCAACCATTAAAGAACTAGGTACGATGAAAAAGATTCGCTTTATCCCTATTGACGGGAAAGCTATTGAAAACTTGACTAAGAAGTACCCGTTCTATATGCCATACAGCATTCCTAAGACTTCCTATGATACCGAAGTCGATACGCCGACGGCTGCTGTTATGAATGTTATGCTTGTTGATAAGAAACTGCCGGATGATGTTGTTTATGACATTCTGACAGGAATTTATTCTGAAAAAGGACTTGCCACCATCGGTGCTTCCCACGCAACGGCAAAACGTGAAATTAAACTGGATACGGGCCTCCGTGGAATTAAGGGAACTCAGCTGATTCTCCATCCGGGTGCTGAAAAGTTCTGGAAGGAAAAAGGAAAGCTCTAATCCAGGATGAAAGGCAAACAAAAAATTGCCTTGTGTTTGGTCTTTCTGCCCCTTGCCATTGGACTTTTGGCCTGGTGGCATTGGGCAAGCCAAACCGTCATGAGAATCAAAAATTATGATACCCAGCACATCTATGTTGAGTTCCCTGCCAAAGCTGGGGATCGTTTATTTTTTGGTTGGATTCATTCACTCGAACATATTCACTGGCATGAGTACTTCCACATCGCTCCGGACCATTCATTGATTCTTGATACCATCTCGTTTCCTGCTTTTGGGGCAGGAATCCCAGAAAATAGAGGGAAGAAAACATGGGTGGATGAGAAGGGCAACATCTTTATGGATGAAATTGACCAGTCATTTCCACGGATTGACTGGATCAACTCCCATTACGCGACACGGAAAATCAAGCTCAATGACGAGCTTATCACCAGTGGCAGACTCCTGCCGGAACATACTCGATTGATTCTTGTAATTGAAGAGAGGGGATTCTTTGATGGAAGATTTGAAGAAAGCATCCACAACCAACCCTACCTCGGCAAGTTCTTTCAGTGATGCACCACTTAATAAGGATGGTGTCATTACCGGTGATATGTCCGAAGAAATGATGGCTAAAACAACGGCCATTATTGAAAAGGTAGATAAGGAATCGGCGACCCGTAAATTTACTGGCGTCATGCAATCGTTCTTTTACATTTTTTGTATCCTTGTTTCGCTTTATCATCTTTATACGGCTATCTTTGGTCCTCCTGTGACTTTGGTGCATCGGAGTCTTCATGTGGCCATGATGACGAGCTTGTGTTTTTTGATGTATCCGATGCGCAAGAAATCCAGTCGGACGAAACCTTCTATTCTTGATTGGATTTTGGCGCTCGCTGCGTTCGCAGTTCCAATCTATATCTATACCGATTATCTCGGTGTCGTGGAACGAGCTGGCCGAGCCAGTCAGACTGATATGATTATGGCTACGCTCCTTGTTGCCCTGGTCCTCGAAGCGACCCGCAGATGCAGTGGGAAGGCTTTGCCTCTTTTGAGTATTGGCTTCATTCTATACGGAATATATGGCCGTGAGTTTCCCGGCATGTTTATGCACCGGGGATACGACTGGCTGAGCCTTTCGAATCATTTCTTTGCCAACACGGAAGGTATCTATGGCACGTCGGTCAACGTTTCGGCAAGCTATATCTTCCTTTTCATTCTTTTTGGCTGCGTGATGACAAAGTCAGGAATGGGTAAATTCTTCAACGATATATCCCTTGCACTCGCTGGTCATACAAAAGGCGGTCCGGCCAAGGTTTCTGTTGTCGCTGCGGGTCTTTTGGGTTCCATCAATGGCAGTGCCGTTGCAAATGTTGTAACGACGGGATCCTTTACCATTCCGCTTATGAAAAAGACCGGTTACAGTGCCGAATTTTCTGGTGCTGTATCGGCCGCGGCTTCTGTCGGCGGCCAGCTCCTTCCGCCAATCATGGGAGCGGCGGCCTTTATCATGGCAGAAATTTTGGGTGTCAAGTATTCAGAAATCATTGTATGGGCAGCCATTCCGGCACTTCTTTACTACATGGGTATTTTAATTCAGGTTCAACTGCGTGCTTCTAAGGATGGGCTTGTAGGTGTCCCTAAATCACAACTGCCTAAAGCTATGGAAGTATTGAAAGCACAGGGCCATTTGATTATTCCCATTCTGTTCCTTCTGTATATGCTCTTTTTCTCAGGTTCTACCGTTGTTTATGCTGCCGTTCTGACAATTGGTGTTACGATTGTCGTTGCAGCTGTGAAAAAAGCAACGCGAATGAGCCTTAAACAAATTGTTGATGCTTTAGCCGATGGAGCTAAACAGACCGTCAGTGTGGCAATGGCTTGTGCTTGTGTCGGTATTGTCGTTGGCGTGTCCTCCAAGACTGGTTTTGGCCTGACCATGGCAAATACCATTATCAGTTTGGGCCAGACATCCATTCTCTTTACCCTCGTCTTTACCATGGTGACGTGCATGATCCTCGGCATGGGGCTTCCTTCCATTCCGTCCTACATCATCACGTCCTCCATTGCAGCACCGGCACTGTTTAAGCTGGGGATCCCGAACGCATCGGCCCATATGTTCAGCTTCTACTTTGCCATGTTTGCAAACCTCACGCCCCCTGTTGCCCTGGCTGCCTTTGCGGCAGCTGGCGTTTCTGGCGGCAATCCCATGAAGACGGGGTGGACAAGCGTACGTCTTGCTATTGCAGGCTTTATCATTCCGTACATCTTTGTGCTGTCCCCACAGCTCATGCTCATTAATACGACCCTTGCAGAAGGGCTTCTGACAACGGCGACGGCAGCACTTGGTGTATTCCTTCTAGCAGTTGCCTGTGAAGGCTACGTCTATGCACCGGTTGCTCTCCCTCTTCGAGTAGTGGCCCTTGCTGGGGCATTGTGCCTCATGATTCCGGGCTTCCAGACCGATATCGTTGGTGCGGCTGTGCTTGTGGGTCTGATTTTGATTCAGAAAAAGAAAAAAGCCGGTCTGAAATCAGCTGCGTGATAAGATTGGAGAAAGACTTCCCTATAAATGCGTAGGGAAGTCTTTTTGATATCATCAATGACCTAATGGGGAAGACCTTACGGAAGCATGAGTGAAGTACTGTGGATGCAGAAATAGAAGCCTATTCCTATTGGCTTTCTTTTAAAATTCTTGGAAGATTCATCAGAAAATCTGAATGATACAAGAATATTCTGTCATCTCTTTATGTTATACTTTGAGGGGAAGGAATGCTTGGGAGGTGTCATGATATGATGGATGCGCTAAAGAAAATGCTTGATGAATACAGGATTCCTCCTGTTATTGAAATCAAAACGAAATTTGATAAAACTCGTCTGCCTAAGGCAGAAGAGGTCCTTTTGGCGCGCCTTCAAGAGAAAAAACTCCCCATACGGCCAGACATGCGAATCGCTATTACAGGTGGAAGTCGCGGTATTGCGGATTATCCTGCCGTGATGAGGGCTGCGGTCCGTTATATCAAGGCATGTGGGGCTGTCCCCTTTATCGTTCCTGCCATGGGAAGCCATGGCGGGGCCACTGCAGAAGGTCAGGTTGAGGTCTTAAAGAATCTTGGCATTACGGAAGAGACCGTGGGTGCTCCAATCTATTCAAGTATGGATGTCGTTGAGATTGCCCGAACGGAACTGGGACTCCCTGTTTATTTGGACCGGATTGCATCGGAGGCAGATGGCATCCTGCTGCTCAATCGGGTAAAGACTCATACATCCATTTATGGTGCCTATCAGAGTGGTCTTGTCAAGATGATGGCTATTGGACTGGCTAAACACAAAGGAGCAGCGATGACCCACAGCCTTGGTACGGATTATCTGAACGATAACATGGCAAGGGTGGGGCTTCTGGCTCTTAAAACCGCTAAAGTCGTTGGCGGGATTGCGGTCATAGAAAATGGTTACGATGAACTCGCTGATGTCTATGCCCTCAGAAAAGAAGAAATCCCAACAGAAGAACCCAAAATCCTGGAACGGGCCAAGAAAATGGTCCCGCGCATTCCCTTTGACGCGATGGACGTGCTGATTTGCTGTGAGCTAGGAAAAAATATATCAGGGACCGGGATGGACCCTGCAATTGTGGGAAGACCCATCAATAATCGGCCCAATGTTGGACCTGATGTGACGGAGCTGGGGATTCTCTCCATTACGCCTCAATCCGAAGGCAATGGCAATGGAATCGGCATGGGAAACTTTATTTCCCGGCGCGTTCGGGACGAACTTGATGAATCCATGACGGTCATTAATGCTTTGACGGGAATGAAGCCCTTTACGGCTATGATTCCGCCGACGATGGAAACGGACGAACTTGTTTTTAAAGCCTGTATCAAGGCCGCAGGAAGAATTGCCCCGGAAGATCTTCGCATGGCGATTATCCGCAATACAGGGAACCTCGAACGAATCTGGGTATCAAAAGCCCTTGCAAAAGAACTCGAACCAGAGCGAGGATCCTTGGTAGGGGATTATTTCCCTGTTCCTTTTGAAGGTAATGGTGCCCTCAAACATTTTTGGAAATAATAAGAGGTCACTTTACACGAAAGTATTGGATAACAAAAAGATGGAAACAACAGTATGTGAAGTGCTGTTGCTTCCATCTTTTTTGTTGTTACTTTTTTGATTCGCGTACAAATTTTTTCGGTGACATTCCAATTTTATTGGTAAAGGTTCGAATGAAATGCGGATAGCTCTTAAATCCTACCGCAGCTGCTACATCCCGTACCATCATGGTATTTTCTTTCAAGAGGACACAAGCTTTTTGCAGACGGAGCATTGTCATATAGTCGCCAATGGAAATCCCCGTATGATCCTTGAAAATCTTGCAGAGACGGGATTTGCTGACATAAAGGTGGGTGGCGATATCGTCAAGATGGATGGACTCCAGGTAATGGGCCGAAATATAGGTGATGGTATCCATAATGGTGCGGTCGCGCGTTTCGATTTCGGCTGTTTCGTCTGTCTTGCAATCGTGCAGTTTCCTTGCCACAGCAAGCAGAAATTTTTCTAGCAAAAGGGTGCGATAGATATCTTCCCCAAATTGGGGGCGTACAGGAGCAATCAAGTCCTCCATAAGACTCGAAAATTTAATGAGGTCATGCTGAGAAAGCATGATATGGTGGGGAACATTTTCAAATAGCTTTTTTAGATTAGTTTCCGGTGTGGACATCTTTTCAAGGAAACCAACAGGAAAGCGTAAAGCATAACGATCTGTATGATCCTTGACTGAACTGAATAAATAATGGATTTCAAAGGGTCGGATGATGATCAGACTGCCCGTTTCGAGGGGATAACGGGTATCTTGGACCAGAAAGCTGCCATTATGATTCAGACTGAGATAAATTTCCATTTCATCATGGAGCTGTGGAACGGAATAAACGATAGAGGATCCAAAATAGGCATAATAAGGAAGCTTACCCAAGAAAATCGCCTTCTTTAATTTGCATTTATTCTTGCCTTTAAGGTGAATATTAACAAATTAAATCAATATAATCAATATAAATTGACTAGAACTTAAATATTTCCTAGGATGAAAGAGGAGATTGTGATCACAACTGCAGAAAACTGAATATTACGAGTCCTTTGAATTTTTACGGAGACATATTGAAGGAGGCGCAAATATGTCCGAGACTACACTATGTATCGTAATTGTCGCAGTTACGATGGTCTTATTCATCACGAGGGCGTTCCCTATGGCGGTTACGGCCGTCCTTTGCTCACTGGCAATGGGAATCATGCTCCCCAGTGTCAAGTTATCTGCCATCTATTCGGGATTTGGCAGTGCTCCTGTCTGTATGATTGCCGGGATGATGATTGTTGGAGACGCTATTTTTCAAACCGGCGTGGCTCAAAAGATGGGGGTTGCCATTGGAAAACTAAGGATTGTGCAGAATGAAAGGATCTTTACTGTTGTTGTGGTGACCATCTGTACCTTCATGTCTGCTTTCATGAGTGATTCTGGATGCATTGCCATGTGGATGCCAATCATAGCAGCGGTTGCGGCTGGTTCGAGAGGAAAAATCCGTTCCAAGATGGTCATTATGCCCGCCGGAATTGCCTGCATTGTTGGTGGGGCAACGACCCTTGTTGGGTCAACTTCACAGAATACAGCCAACAGTTTCCTCATGCAGACAGCAGGGTATGAGATGGGAATGGGGGTTTTTGATGTTACACGCATCATGTGGATCGTTGATATTGTCATGGTCCTTTACTTTGCAACGATTGGGTATACCATTACTAAAAAGACCCTAAAGCCAGGGTCCCCTCATTTTGACGATGGAAACCAATATGCAGCGGCGCCCTGTGATGAACTCGATGGGGTCGGGATTCCTCAGGTTCCTAAGAAAAAGCAGGTCATCTCGGTCTTTACGTTGGGAATTTGCATTGTGGGATTTATCCTTTGTGGTTTCAGGCCCTTCAGTGCCTATTTGAATATTGCAAATGTTGCCCTGATTGGCGCGACGATCCTTTTTATGACCAAAACGATTTCTTTTGAGAAAACCTTGCACGAACTCAATTGGGGTGTTCTTCTGACCGTCGGCGCCATTACCACTTTGGGAACGGGATTGGAAAAGACCGGAGCAGGAGAGCTGATTGCCAGTAGTATCCTTGATTTTTTCGGAGGTGAAAATGCTTCCTTGACGGTCGTCATTTGTGTGATGTTTGTCTTAGGAAGTTTCTTGACCTTATTTATGCAGAATGTTTCGGTTTCGGCGATGCTTGCACCTATTTATATTCCTTTGGCACTCAAGATGGGGCTCAGTCCTGTACCGTTTATCATTCTCATTGCTGTGGCGTCTAATATGGCCATTGCAACCCCAATCGGGACGCCTGTAAATATGCAGATACTTCCCGCTGGGTATAAATTTAGTGATTACGTTAAAATTGGGGGGCCCTTATGGTTGTTATTCATGATTGTGGTTTGCCTAACAGCGCCTTCCCTGCTATTTTAGAAAGGAACCTTGAATAAGGAGGAAAAAGAAGAATGGAACAATACGATGTCATTGTCATTGGCGCAGGGGTCGTAGGAAGCGCCATTGCAAGGGAACTATCCCGATATGAACTAAAAACAGCCGTTCTTGAAAAGGAACTGGATGTGGCGACAGGAAACTCCAGCCGCAACACGGGCATGCTTCACGGTGGGTTTACGTATAAACTGGGGACGCTGCGGGCCCAATGTTCCGTAGAAGGCAATCAGGAATTCGATAAAGTGGCTTCCGAACTGGGTGTGCCTTTTAAGAGAACGGGAAAATTGGTTGTTGGATTTACCGAACATGACCGCCAAAATATCCTGCGCTTTAAGGCCAACGGGGAAGCAAACGGCGTCAAAGGTATGCGTATGGTCGATGCTGACGAAATGCATCGCATTGAACCTAACGCAGGCGGCAATTTTGCCATGTATGTTCCTAGTTCCGGAATCTTGGATCCTTTCCAGTACACCATTGGACTTGCTGAAAATGCCTGCCATAATGGCGTTCATTTCTACTTCGGATCCCGTGTCACGGGCATTAAGCAGATTGCTAAGGATACACCCGACATGGCTCTTCTTATCAAGCGAAATCCTTCCATATCAGGGAAAGAAGACTTGTATGAGGTAACGACAGAACGGGCCATTTTCCTTGCAAGATGGGTCATTAACAGCGCCGGTGCCTATGCCAACAAGATCGGCCAAATGATGGGCTATCCGCATGTTCCTCAGTATGGATGCAAAGGAGAGTATTACGTCCTTGATAAAAAGGCCGGCCAGTTTCTCAAGATCCCTGTCTATCCAGCTCCAAATGACCAAGGGGGATTCGTGACGCACGCAACGCCTACGGTGGATGGCAATATTCTCGTAGGACCTGATTGGTATGATACGGAAGGCCCCGAGGATTATGCAAACCAGAAGCAGAGTTTGGATAAACTTTTTACTGATGGAAAAAAGATGTTCCCCAAGATGGCGCGCCCTTATTTCATCCGTAATTTTGTGGGAATCCGGTGGCGCAACTGTAATCCGACAACAAAGGAAGCTCTGGATTTCCGGATTGATACAAATGCAGGGATCCCCCATACCATCAGCCTTGTAGGAATCGAGTCTCCTGGTGTCACGGCGGCAACACCGCTGGCTCGCCGCGTGGCAGCCATTCTCCTTGGTACGGAAGAAAATGAAGGAACCCGCATTAAGAAAAAAGCGGCTTTCGATCCAATCCGCAAACCGATTCCGCGTTTTGCTGAAATGACCTTGGAAGAACGGGTGGAAGCGATCAGAGAAGATCCAAACTATGGACAGATCTTTTGCCGCTGTGAAAACGTGACCAAGGCTGAGGTCTTGGCGGCTCTTCATAATCCTTTGGGAGTCCATACAGTGACGGGAATCAAGAACCGGACCCGATCCATGATGGGAAGATGCCAGGGCGGTTATTGCCAGACGCGGATTACGGAACTCATCGAAAAGGAACTGGGGCTTTCTCCGGAAGATCTTCGTTACCAGCGTGAAGGCGGCTGGATCTTTACAGGAACAGTTCGGAATGAAGCCGGGAAATGAGAGGGAGCAGATGGAAATGAAAGCGGAAAAAGCTAAGGTGCTGCATACGGATGTCGTCATTGTCGGCGGCGGCCCAGCTGGTCTTGCAGCGGCGGTCCAGCTCTATGATGAAGGAATTACGGATCTTTTGATCCTTGAAAGGGAACATGCCTTGGGCGGCATACTCAAACAGTGTATCCATGATGGATTTGGCCTCACACGGTTTGGAGAATCGTTAAGCGGTCCTGAATATGCGGCCCGTTTTATCAAGGAAGTGGAAAAACGGAAGATCCCTTATGTGACGGATACGACGGTCATTAACGTGACACCTGATCATGAGGTGCAGGCAGCCCATGAATCGGGCATGATCATTGCTAAAGCAAAAGCGGTTGTCCTCACTATGGGCTGCCGGGAACGGACAAGAGGAGCCCTTGCTATTCCGGGAACCCGCCCGGCTGGTGTCATTACGGCAGGCGTGGCCCAGGCCTATATCAATCTTCAAAACCGGATGCCTGGCAAAGAAGTGGTGATCCTAGGGTCCGGGGATATTGGCCTTATCATGGCTCGCCGCCTTACCCTTGAAGGAGCGCATGTCATCGGCGTCTACGAGATCAACCCTATCCCGAGCGGCCTTCCCCGCAATATTGAGCAGTGTCTCCACGATTATGACATTCCCCTGCACTTGGGATACACCGTATCAGATATCAAGGGAACGGACCGTGTGACGAGCGTTGTCGTATCCAAAGTGGATAAAAAGCTTCAAGTGATTGAAGGAACAGAAGAGGAAATCCCTTGTGACACCCTTGTCCTTTCTGTTGGATTGATCCCGGAAAATGAACTGACCTTGGGTGCAGGCGCTGTTCTTACCCCGGCTACGAGTGGGGCCATTGTCGATGAATACTTTGAAACGACCGTACCGGGAATCTTTGCCGCAGGCAACGTCCTACATGTTCATGACTTGGTTGATTTTGTCTCCCTGGAAGCAGAAGCTATGGCCCGGGGAATCAAGCGCTACCTGGAAGGAAGCCGCTATGAGGCTGTCATTGACGTTAAAACGGGCCGTAATGTGGGACACACGGTTCCTCAAAAGCTTACAGGAAAAGAAGATGTAACCCTTTCCCTTCGTGTACGGGGCCCTCAGAAAAATGCCAAAATTACGGTTCGCCAAGGGAATCATGTTGTTGCCCAAAAGCTTGTAAAAAATGCCCTGCCGGCAAATATGATTGAACTGCCCATTAAGAGTAACCAGATTATTGGAACAGCGTCCTTGGAGGTGAGCGTTGATGAATAAGGAGTTAACCTGTATTGTCTGCCCCAATGGCTGTGACCTGCATATCGCCTATGAAAAAAGCGCAGAAACCATTGAGGTCCTTTCCGTTGAGGGGGCGCTATGTAAGCGGGGGGAAACCTATGCTCGGCAGGAGCTCATTGCCCCCAAACGCAGTATTGCTAGCTCTGTCCTTGTTGAAGGTGGAGAATTGCCGCTCGTGAGTGTAAGAACTAAAGGCGTGATTCCTAAAAACATGATTTTCCCCGTGATGAAAGAAATCCGGAAGACGGTGGTGAAGGCTCCTGTCGAAGAAGGAAGTGTGCTTATTCCAGATGTACTGGGGCTTGGCATTGACGTGATTGCAACTAAGCGGGTGGAAAAGAAGCAAGGATAACAAATGGCCCTCTCCTACAGAAATGCAGGAGAGAGCCATTTTTAGTAGAATCAGATGATCTTCGTCAAAAGGTTGCCTTCATCGTCAAATTCCATATATTCAGGCGTATCTAGGGCTTCCAGTCCTTCATATTTGCCTTCTGCGACATCAGCATAATAGGCTTCGGAAAGCATGATGGTTCCGATATGGAGACTGTTGGGAATCCGGATGACACGGGCATGTACCTTATCAACCCCATTTAACGTGCGGATGCAGAACTGGATGCTTTCCTTGTCCGTTGCCATGATGATAGGAAGCTCTGCCGAACGGATGACCGTGTTGGTAATGGTGTTGGGATACATCATCTGCAGGTCAATCTTGTCAAAGAGGCGCTTAGATATACAGCTTGCGAGGCCCGTCCCGAGGGCGTTGCCATGAGAAGCTTCCGTTAGATCAAGAAAACATGTCCGCTGCACGTTGACGCCGCCATGGGCATAAGGCGTGGAGAAGGTTCCTGTAATGTTGGGGTCAACGCCGGTGCCGCTGTAATTCTTCCCAATCTCGTCGACGATGAGTACATCGCATTCACCAACGATGAGACGGGGCATATTGCCAAAGGCTTCTTTAAGAAGCCCCGGTTCCTCCGTTAGGATGTCATCCCGATGAACCGCTGCAATTCTAGCTGTTTCGTCGTAAGCATTTTCAATGGTACAGACGCCCATGAGAATGGGGGCTTTATCGAGAATGACTTTGGCGTTTGCTGGAAGATTCTTGGCAATGACGCCCATGCCGTCGCTGTGGACGCTTTCGGCGCCTTCCTGTTTGCCGAGGCCAACAACCATCATCTTGCAGAACCCGCTTTCATAGGGGCCGCGAAAGGCATTGTGGGGCTTTACGCGGCAGGAGACGATGATGCCGTCGGAATGATAGGCAATCTTGTCTAGGTAAACAGGTTTTCCCAGCTCGCTTGTTCCCAAAAGGACGGTTTCCATGGAGGAGCGGATAGGGCAACCCATGCTTTCTTCCGTAATGTTGTAGCCTTCAAGGATCTGGAGCTGTCCTTCTGCTGTCGCCCCGCCGTGGCTTCCCATGGCAGGAACGATAAAGGGATGAGCCCCCTTTTTCTTTACGAAATCAACAATAGCTTTAGTGATGACGTCGACATTGGCAATGCCGCGGCTGCCTGCCGTGATGGCAATGTTCATACCTGGTTTGATGAGTGAAGCTACACGTTCGCCTTCCATGGCTTGCCAAACGGCAGCGGGGATATCTTCCCGTTTGATGAGAGGCCGGGGAAAGCTTTGCTTTGCCCGGAACATCTTTGGGATAGGCACGCCTTCAAGCAGTTTTGAAACAACACCGCCTCTAACAATTTCCATTATTTTTCCTCCTTGTGTTTCCTGCACGTAAGGTAAATCCGGTAGCGGACACAAAATGGTCCAGTTCTTTTTCAAAATAAGTTAGCAGTTCCTTACGGACGGGATCGAGATCCCGATGGGTTACCTTATACGTCACGCGGCGCGGTGGCGGCGTAGTCAGTTCGTAGAGAAATAGGCCTAAGCGATCCAAGATTCCAGAGTCCTTGAGATAGAGGGCAAAGGCTTCTGGAATAATGCTCCACGTTTCTTTTCCCAAAAGGGAAAGCAGGGCTTGGGATGTGTCCACCGTGGCAAGGGGACTTGCCGATGAACCGAAAACTTCTTGATGCCAGGGCTCAAAATCTGGTGACCAGTCAGCAAGCAGCTCTTGACCAGGTGGGAGAGTGGTTGGATCAATAGGCTGGGGATGATTTCCAAAATCTCCAACAACATAGTGTTCTTCGGAAAAAAGGGGATCTGTTACAAGAAGGGGACTGCGCCGCTTCCTTACGACCAGAGCCACGTCAAGTTGATGGGCTTCCAGGGAATCATAGAGTTTAAAGGATGGGCTTGTTGTGTAAAAGAGGTGGAGCGGGGAAGAGCCCCCTTTGTCATTGAGCAGTCTTTTGTAAAACGGGCTCATGACCATGCTGATGGATTCTATACTGCCGATACGCAGCATCTGGGACCGTCTTCCTAGGTGAAACCCCTTGATGGAACGGGATAGGTGCATCCAATCCTCGGCAAGAGGGATAAACTCCAACCCTGCTTCAGTAAGGTGAAAATTCCGTTTCCCTCGGCTGCGGCAAACGAGGATATTTCCCAATTCTTCTTCTAGCTGATGGAGACGATGACTCAACGTGGATTGGGAAATGGTGAGCTTTTCGGCAGCCGTGGAAAAACTGTTGCATTGGGCAAGCGTCAAAAAAGTACGAATCAAATCAGTATCCATGGCACCTCCTGGAAATTAATTTTAAAGATAATATATCATGATATTATCTAAAATTCAAATTAAATATATTGGATTGTGAGGCAAGAAGGATTGATGTAATCGATGCATTGCAAAAATCTCTCTATGATGAAACAAAAGCCTGGCAGCTCCTGATAGGTTGGAGTGCACAGGCTTTTGTTTACTTATTGGAAGTCAGCTTGACAATAGACGCAGCGACCATCTTTAAATGTCATTTGAGGTACAAGAACATGATGGCCAATGAAGGTATGACCATTGCAATCTTCATAGGGGACTTGTTTTCTTTTATCTTTAAAAATTACAAGATCTGCAGGCGTACCGACCTTCAGCGTTCCTAATTCAGGATGGCCAATGAGATGTGCTGGTTTCTTTGTTGCTGTTAAGAGCACACTTTCTAAACTCATCCCGAAATCTACATATTTTGAGAGAATGCGGGGAAGGGAATGAAGGGGTTGAAGAAACCAACTGGATGCATTGTTATCGGAACTGATGATGTCTGGCACAAATCCTTCTTGGACTGCGTTTTGAGCCACGACGAGATCGAAATTGCTTCTTCCATTACAGGCATCGAAGAGGACACCGCGCCGGCGTGCTTCCCATAAGCCTTTGAGAACATGGCCATCTTTGTCTAGACAGGTATGTTTACCCTTTCCGTGGAAAATATGGCAGATGACATCGCCAGGACGGAGATACGATGCAAGTTCGTCAAGGGGAATGGGAGAATCGGTGACGTGAACCACAACACGGGTACCAATGCGATCCGCAATTTCAATGGTCTTTTTTAAGGAAATACGAGCCATTCCTGCAGAGAGAATATTTTTTGACAGTCTTGTTTTCAGTCCAACAAGGTTATGACCATACCTCTTGAATAGTGACATAATCTTTTCTTCATCAAAATATTTGGGGTCTAGATTCTCTGGATATCGGTTATTGGATTGACCACCGGAGGCGACGAGCAGACAGTTAAGAATCCGTACGTCAGACATCGATATAATGGTCTTGTAGTAAAGTTCATAGCCACCCGCACCTGTTGTGCCTGCATCCACTGCTGTTGTAATACCAGTGCAGAATGAAGTCGCGTCTGGATTCACACCATTTTCACTGCCGCCTTCGTAGTAGTGGGTGTGATAATCAATGAGACCTGGCGTAATGAGACAATCTTTGGCATCGATGATACGATAGTTTTTCGATTTGTGAGGGAGTGGCGTCTCCGCAATCTTTCCACCTATGATAGCAAGATTGGAATGAATCCAAGTGCCTGTTTCTGTATCCAAGAAAGTTCCATTCTTGATGAGAAAATTCATAAAGTACATCCTTTCTAAAAGCCTTGATGGCAGGCATCAAGGCTTTTGTAAATTACTGCTTTTTGGTTTGTGCAATTGCGTCCATGAGTTGGTCAACAATTTCATTACCTACATCGCGCCGGACCATTTGCTGTACGACTTTGCCTTTTTGGCGAATTTCTTCTACGACAGAGGGATCCAGCGTAATAATCTGATCACCTGCGTCAATGCAGATCTGTTTGTATTCTTTGATGCTGGCATCCGCTTTGGTATTGCCATACGCAGTAGCGGCCGCAGCGCATTCGTCGACAAGCTGACGGACATTTTCAGGCAGAGAGTTATAAACATCCTTGTTCATGAAGAAGGTGATGATGTGCCCGATATGATTGGTTTCGATTACATATTTCTGCACTTCCTGAACATTGTTTCCTACAATGTTCATATAAGGGTTTTCCTGTCCGTCAATGGTTCCTTGCTGCAGTCCCATGAATACTTCTGTGAACTGCATCGGTGTTGCTGCTGCACCTAGGGCATCCCAATAAGCAAGATGGTAAGGATTGGTCATAACGCGGATTTTTTGCCCTTTCAGATCATCCAGTTTTCTTACGATCTTGTTTGTTGTGAGTTGACGGAATCCAGCATCAGAGTAACCAAGCATTTGGATGCCGCCCGCATTGCAATACTGGTTCATGATGTTAGGAAAATTCCCGTTGAGGACGGCTCTCATTTGTTTTACATCATCAAATAGGTTTGGCATGTCAAAGACGGCATATTGGGGGATAAAATCAACAAGGTCTGTTGTCATTCCTGTCCCGATGTCTATTGAACCACTGACCACAGCTTCCGTAAATTCCGTTGTGTTGCCCAGCTGACCGCTTGGATAGATATCAACCGTGATCTTACCGCCGGATTTTTGGTGAATTAAATACGCAAATTCAGAGACCATCTTATAGTTGATAGATGAGTCAGCAACAGTCATGGCGGCTCTCCAATGGTATTCTGCAGGAATCGACGCAGGGTCCAAGGCTTTGATGTTTTTTCCATAAAAATCGGCATCAGCATCCAAAGCAGGTGTTGTCGTTGCTGCAACTTTTGCAGTATCTTTGGAGAGGGCACTGACAAGCCCCATAGAAATCCCTGGAACAGCGGTAATCAGACCTAGGGAAATCAGGAATGTAACGAGGAAGGGAACGACGGAACGGGCAAGTCTCAGCATAGGAATTTTTGTCATGCCGGATGCAACAAAAAGATTGATTCCCATGGGAGGAGTAACCATACCAATAGCTAGGTTGCAGGTCATGATGATCCCAAAATGAATCGGGTCAACACCTAAGGCCGTAGCGACTGGAACCATGATTGGAGTTAAAATCATGATATTTGGAATGTTGTCGATGAACATGCCGCATACAAGCATGACAAGGTTCATGATGAGAAGGACTGCATACTTATTGTCCGAAAGGGCAAGAACCCCTTGGCTGATGGTCTGAGGATAACGGAGCAGCGTCAATACCTTTGCAAAAGCGGCTGCTGCAGCGATGACGAAAAGAATATTGACGTATGTCTTGGCACCTTCCATAAAAACATGTCCAAGGTCCTTGATAGAAAGTGTTCGATAGACACAGATGCACACAAAAAGACCGTAGAAAACGCTGATTACAGCAGCCTCAGTAGGACTGCAGATGCCTGTATAAATCGTTCCCAAAATGATGACCGGTGTCATAAGAGCAAAGAAGCTGTCTTTAAAGAGCTTCCATAATCCGTCTTTGTGGAGCTTGGCATAGCTTTCCTGAAGTTTTTGTTTATCTTCACCATGCTTCTTGCAGTAAATGTAGCAATAAACCATGAGGGCAACGCCAATGAGGATGCCCGGAATGATTCCGGCAATGAAGAGTTTTGAGGGAGAACAGTTGGCGATGGAAGCGTAGACAATGTAAGATATGGACGGTGGAATGATGACTCCAAGTCCACCTGCAACTGTCACAATTGAAGTTGCAAAGATCTTGTCGTATCCTTTGGCTACGAGAAATGGAATTGTCATGGATCCTACAGCAGAAACTGTAGCTGGGGAGGATCCGGAAATAGCCGCATAGAACATACAGGTAACGACGACAGCGCAGGGAAATCCTGCCGTTTTATTGCCGATAAAATAACCAAAGAAATTGAAGAGTTTCTTCGAAATACCGCCCCTTGCCATAATCATACCGGAGACCATGAACATAGGCACGGCTAGAAGGGTGAAGCTGTTTAGCCCCGAAAACATGGCACGGGCAACATCACTTACACCAAAGGAAAAGGCTTGATTTGCTAAATGGGGCAACATAGAGAGAAAGGAAAAAACGCCTCCAATGGGAAGTGCCGCGATGATAAGCACGAATAGAACTAGAAAGAAAATCCCGATACCCATTAGTTCATCTCCTCCTTCTCATTTTCCATATCGTTTCCGTTGTCTGCTTCTGTTTGCGCTTTTCCTGTAAAGAGACGATATAGAAGCTGAAGGTAACGAACCATTCCAAGTGCAAGGCCTAAGGCCATGAAACGGTACAGCGAAGCGACTGGAATCCGGAGTGCAGGACTGGCCTGATGAATCAAATCAGCTTTTCCTATCAGTTCAATGGTTCCTTGAAAAAGAAACCAAATAATCCCCATCATGACAAGGGTGATGAGAATTTCAATATACTTTTGAATTGATTCAGGGAGCAGTCTTGTAAAGGTATCTACCTTTAGACTGACCCCTCTCCGAATGGCGCAAGGTAGGCAGAAGAATGCTGACAGTGCAAGCAGGTAGCAACATACCTCATCTGACCAAGTCAAGGCATGGTGGAATCCATAGCGCATGACAACATTTGCAAAGGACAGTACGCACATGACAGCGAGCATGATTGCCAAAATCAGGAGCTCGAAATTTCGGTCAAGCCAGTGTAATACTTTCATGATGTAACCCCTTTCTTTACCTTTTCCTAGGGAGATGAAATAAAAAAATATTCCGATAACTCTTGCGATTCATTTTACTGGCTTGACGAAATGAAATGAAGGTGATAATAATTTATTTTATAAGTAGAAAAACTACTATTAAGGAGGATCCTCCATGGATATTAAGATGCTGGATTACGTCGTCATGATTGCCAAGTGTGAGAGCATTTCCAAAGCCGCTGAGAAACTTTATTTAACGCAGTCCGGTCTCAACCAGCAATTACTGAAGCTGGAACGCAATCTTGGAATCAAGCTCTTTGAGCGGGATCATCATCATTTTCGGATTACTGATGCAGGAAAAATTTATGTGCGCAATGCAATGGAAATCCTCCGAATACAGCGTAATACCCTTATGCAGCTAAGTGATCTCAAGAATAATATCCATGCTGAAATTTCCATAGGTCTTACCCATGAACATGGAATTGATCTTTTTACGGCTGTCTATCCTATTTTTCGTCATCATTACCCTTATCTTCGATGCAAATTGGCAGAACATATTGTACGTGATCAATATCAGCTCATCGAAGAGGGGGAACTTGATATTGGGATTGTCTTGACCAATATTAACACTGCAAAATGTTTTCCAGATTTGGTCTTTCATGAAGTTTATCAGGAAGATTTGCTATTGGGGATTCCAATGACCCATCCTATGGCTAAAAATGCCGTACCTATTGGAACCGCCCAGCCGCTCCGAGTCACCGATATCCATCTATTTAAAGATGAGCCATTTTCTCTTATTTTTGAGGATTCTACCATGCGCAAGGAAGTTATTGATCCTATGTTTGAGGAAAATCAACTGCATCCTATCATTATGCTTGAAACGGCAATCAATACAGCACTCACACAAATTGTGGGTAAGGGGCTTTCCTGTACAATCCTCCCGCATTCTCGTGTCTTATCTAGTCCATATCGCGATGATTGTGCATGGTTTCGCCTGCTTGATAATCCCGTGTGGAGTGTCTCTATCGTCCACAGGAAAGACTATAAACTCAGCAAATCAATATATGATCTTATCCGTTTGATGGATCAGTATGGTCAAAAATTAGAAAAGATATTTTTAACTGAAAGTCCTGGCTATCTAAAATAATGCATATTAAAAGACCTTTCGAGAATGGCAGATCAATGAAATGTACCCTCTTTACTGGACACCCAGTAAGGAGGGTACATTTTGCGTTATACGACTGAATTTAAGCTGATGTG
>PPYF01027290.1_pt1 | contig 65764 bp, 64 predicted proteins | sample 1559871 | NCBI WGS metagenome assembly PPYF01 (sample SAMN08240021, study PRJNA423297) | Human gut metagenome, whole genome shotgun sequencing project. | reverse complement strand
CTTCGAGGCCGCCAACGGCAACGGGGACAGGGTCGTGCCGGTATCGACCGCCGACTACTACGCGAGCGCCGAGGGCCCCATCGCCCCGCGCCCGGTCCACTCCGCGCTCGACCTCTCGAAGCTCGAGGCCGCTGGCTTCCACATGCCCGACTGGGAGGAGGAGCTGGGGGAGCATCTCGTCATGGGTAATTTACTGTGAAAGGTTAAATAATGGCGGATGTAGATATTTTAATGGCAACTTATAACGGCCAGAATTATATTTGCGAACAAATTAAGTCACTTCAAGCACAATCATATGAGAACTGGGAGCTCTTGATATCTGACGATTGCTCCTCGGACAATACTCTTGATATTGTTAGCCAGTTCTCTGAACAAGATGCTAGGATTCGAATTGTTTCTAAGGGCACACGTTTTGGTTCCGCAAAATCTAACTTTCTATATTTATTAAGTCAAGCCAAGTCTCCATATGTGATGTTTTGTGATCAAGATGATGTCTGGCTTCCCAATAAAATAGAAATCTCTCTCGATCGTATTCAATCAATTGAAAAAAGCCATGAAAGTAATGTTCCCTGTTTAGTATTTACAGATATGACAGTAGTGGATTCAGATTTAAATATTATTGATGATAGCTTTACCAGCTATTCAAATATTAACCCACTACGAACTAGTTTTTCTCATATGCTTGCACAATCAGTGGGTGCCGGTTGTACGATGATGATTAACAAAGCTGCTACGGACCTTGCTCGGATTGGTGGAACAAACGATAATATTATTATGCATGATTGGTGGCTTTGTATCATTTGCTCAGCATTTGGTGCTATTGATTATGTTGACAAATCTACGTCGTTATATCGTCAACATTCTGCTAATGATGTTGGAGCAATTAGATTCTCATTATTGTGCTGGGCCAAAAAGATCGGAACATTTAAATACCGTCAAGCCGCTATCTCCAAACAAGCAGAATACTTTGAAGAAGTGTTCAATGAACTTCTGTCAGACAATCAACGCGGCATTGTGAAGTATTGTGCAAATGCATGCAAAGGGTCTCCGGTTCAGAATTTCTCTAACTTAATCAAATCAAAAGCATGGAAATCTGGTACGAGAAAAATCGGCCAAATAATTGCCGTGATCGATTGTGGTTTTCACTCAAATATTTGAGGCTATTAATACAAAGGTGCATGGTGCTCATTTTGAATAGATCACTGAAAGTTGTACATATTAGTGGGTCCGGTGATTTTTTGGGAGGTGCTGAATTGTGCCTCTATGAGCTCATTAAAGAAGAATGTGCCAGTGATTATCGCTGTGCTCTTATTGTTCCTTATGTTGGTGAGTTTGCAAAAGCTGTTGTTGAATTAAACGTTCCAGTGAAGGTAATTAAGTTTAAGCCTTGGTCTAAGTCTACTTCAGATGGAATACTTAAACTACTCATCAAACTGCTTATTAAACTGTTTATTAATGTAGCTGCTGAGATTCGCTTGTTCCTTTTTTTACTTACCGTAAAACCATGTGCTATTCACATAAATACATCTGCGGTGGGTACGGGCTGTTTCGCGTCAAAGATATTAAATATTCCGCTAATTTGGCATATTCGAGAATTACTAAATTGGGAAAGCGGAAGGACGCTTTATTTTCCTAAAGTTCAGCGCAATTTAATTAGTACAGCAAATTCAGTTATTGCTGTTTCAAAGTCTGCCGCTGACACTTTACATAGCTGTAAAAGAATTATTAATCCAATTATTGTTTATGATTCCATTCCAGTCCCTGATTATCGGGATCGGAATATTTTTAGAAAAGGTATTCCGAACGTTGCTCTGATTGGAAGTATTTTTCCAGCTAAAGGACAGTATGATGCTGTTCGAGCAATTTCCATAGTGCTTGCTAGAGGCTATGAACTCACCCTATTAATTGCTGGAGATATAAAGGATAGCGGTTATTTTGACCAGTTAACCTCTTTTATTAAGGTTAATAATATCAGCACCTATGTGAAGTTCCTTGGTCAAGTTGACGAACCTTATGCCGTGTTAAAAGACTCGGATATTTGTTTAAATTGCTCTATGGCCGAGTCCTTTGGTCGAGTAACAGTTGAAGGTTTGTTGTCGGGCTCTTTGGTAGTCGGTAGAAATACTTCAGGAACAGCTGAATTGCTTAACAATGGCAATGGTCTTCTGTTTAACACGGTTGACGAATTAGCTTCACTTTTGATTGACGCAATAGACCATTTTGAAAAATCAAGGAAGATAGCTAAAGCAGGCCAAGAGTTTGCCTGGGATAGGTTTTCTGATAGTTCGCTGTCCTGTAATAAAATAATGGAGGTATTTGATAATGCAAAATAAAAATAAGATGAATAAAATCGGTATTATTTCTTTGTTCGGTCTCTATAACTATGGAAATCGTTTGCAAGGATATGCTTTAGACTGCGCTCTTTCAGAATTGGGCTTCTGCCCCGAAACTATTGTTTTATATCGAAAGCTAGGATTAAGTTTTTTAGCAGCTCAAATAAGGACGTTTTTTAGGGCTTGTTTTAAGTCTAGTAATACTAAAAAAAGGGATAATAGATTTAGAGAGTTTGTTTCTGGTCAAAAAATCAAATATGTGATTTTCCCTTACCAAATTAGGCATTTATCAAAAAAGTATTCTTATTTCTGTGTTGGAAGCGATCAAGTTTGGAATCCTAACGCCGACTTATTCAAACATACAAAATTACTTGAATTTGCGGAGTGTGGTCAAAAAATCGCCGTTGCTCCAAGTTTCGGGGTATCCGAATTACCTGAATCCTGCATTGATGAATACAGGCTGGCTTTATCTAGCTATAAATCTATTTCCGTGAGAGAAGAGGAGGGCGCTGCTCTTGTGGAATCTCTCGTTGGAAAAAGACCGAAAGTGCTCATTGATCCAACCTTAGCAATTTCAGATCATAAGTGGCGTGAGGTCGCTGACTATTCATTTGTTCCCCAACAGAAATATGTTTTAGTTTACTTCTTGGGTGGTTGGTCCGGAAATCTTTCGGATTACATATACGGAATCGATGATAACAGTTATCAAGTCATTGATTTACTTGATAACAATTCAATTTATTATGCATGTGGTCCCCAAGACTTCATTGGTCTTATCGATAAGGCCAATCTTGTTTTAACAGATTCGTTCCATGCATCAGTCTTTTCTACTCTTTTCGGCACACCCTTTAGGGTTTTCCATCGTTCGGAAAAACTATCAACTTATTCACGTATTGCGACCCTTCTTAAGACCTATCAAGTTGGGAATGTAGAGGGGTACGGCGCTATTCCAGAAATATCTAATGACCAAAGAGACATAACGGTTGGGTTGTTGGAATCAAAACGTATTGAATTTATCCAATACCTTAGGAAGGCATTGGATGTCTAGGATTAATAATGCCGTGAGGCATAACACCGACTACTTTGTTTCTGTTCTACTACTTTTGCAGCCCTGCTTTAAACACTTAATGCCAACTATTATTGGCCTGCCTTTATTTTTTATTGGCTTTTTGTTGCTATTACTGCTGCATTGCAAGCCAAGTCAAATAGCACTTAGATCGTTATCGTTTATTCCAATCGTCGGTCTATCGGTTCTAGGAACGTTGCTGAATGGTGTTGTAGATTCAGACTATTATCTATTTGTTTTTGGTGCACTAGCATTTGCCTTGGCTTCCGGCGATACGAGGTGGGTCAAACCCTTCTTCATCGTTTTCCTAGTCATGTGCCTGATTCATTGTCTTGCAACAATTTCTTTTTATCTATTCCCTGATTTTGGAAGACAAATTATTCAAAATTCATTACTTTCACAATATCCTACTGCAAGAGACTACAGGTCCGCACTGTCGGGAAGTTATAGTTGGAATGGAATGTATACGAGCCTATGCTTTATTTTAAGTTCGGGCGTTGCATTTTCCGGCTCTAGGCATTCAAAAATAGGCTGTTTGCTTTGCGGCATTAGCGCTATTGCATTGCTGCTTACCACCAAGAGAGCTCACCTAATGTTTTGCATTGCTGCCTTTACGTTAATGTTTTATTTGGCTAATCGGACTAAGGGTATCAGCAAGTTTGTAAAATTTTGTCTTATTGTTTTATTGATTTTGATTGCTTTCGGTATTTCTTCTATCTATTTTCCTCAGCTAAGCCTTGTGTTTGACCGCTTTTCCGAAACGTCTGAAAATGCGGATGAACTGCTATCTGGTAGAACCTATCTCTGGCAGCACGCTTTAGATCAATGGACAAATAAACCCATATTTGGTCAAGGTTGGGCTTCCTATAAATTTAGTTGGATTGATGGCGGTACACCTGTTGTATCTGTTGCTGCACACTGTGTGCTCCTTCAGCTATTAGCTGAAACTGGGTTATTCGGTTTGTCACTCGCTATAATTCCTTTTTTTATTTTAATAAAGGGTGCTTTTGAAACTTCAATTCATCTGGATAGTTACTCGGCTGGTACAAGGAGCTTAGTACTTGCTTCCGCTGGAATTGTAGCGTTCTTCATTCTTTACTCCTTTTGCGGAAATCCACTATACGATTCACCGATGTTCATTTCTATGCTAGCGATTTTTTCTTTATACACGGGAAGTACCGTGTTTATTTAATTCACTTAATTTCAATCGTTTGTGTTTCTTGGGGTGTTATTTGCTGTGGGGAATGAAAGACGTCTAGGAGCTTTACTAGGCTATTTGAATATCATTATTAAAAATATAGTTAATTTGGTTTACACACCAATGCTCCTCGCGTTCGTAGGCCAGGCAGATTATGGTGTTTTCCAGACTTCTAACTCGTTTGTGTTCTCACTTTCATTACTTACATTCGGTTTCTCGGACGCTTATATCCGTTTTTATACGCAGAAGAGGGCTAGGGGAACCGAGCGGGACATTCGCTCGCTTAATGGCATGTACCTCATCCTGTATGTTGTTATTTGCGCTGCCGCTCTTATTCTTGGGCTTATGTTCGCCTCTAATGTTGAGACATTCTTCTCGGGTAGCTTCACGACCGCTCAGGTTGGGCTTGCAGGTGAGCTCATGGCGATCATGGCATTCAGCGTGGCGTGTACCCTCTTCTCTACTATTTTCGATGCCTACATACTTGCGCATGAGCAGTTTCGCTTCCAACAGTCACGCCAAATGTTCACGTCCTTAGCGACGCCCGGTGTGGCGTATGTATTACTTTGCCTTGGGATGGGGGCTGTTGGCGTCGCTCTGGCTCAGCTTGCGGTAAACGTGACGCTGCTCGTTCTTAATGCTCGTTTCGCCATCGTGAAGCTCGGTATGCGCTTCGATGTACGGAGGTTTGATAGGGATTTATTCTGCTCTGTTGCAGCCTTTAGTGCTTGGATTTTCGGCAACCAGGTTTGCGAGCTCGTAAACCAGAGCGTCCCTAACATACTGCTGGGCGTCTTGACAAGCGCAATTACTGTGTCGGTCTTCGCCGTCGGCTTGCAGGTTAGAAGTGTGTTCATTTCGCTTTCAACTGTGATGTCAAACGTTTTCGTGCCGAAGATCAATCGCATTGTGGCAACCTCGGATGACAACGCGGAGCTTACCCGCCTCATGACGCGCGTGGGTCGTTACCAGATGTTCCTTTTCTGCTGGATATACTGCGGGTTTTTTTTGCTTGGACGATTTTTTATCACTAAGTGGGCGGGCGAGGGCTTCCTAGATGCCTATTATTTGATTTGTGCGATGGCGCTACCCCTTGGAGTACCGCTATGCCAGAATACGGGCATCGAAATCCAGCGCGCGAAAAATAGGCATAAGGCGCGTAGTGTCGTCTATCTCTTTATGGCGGTGTTGAACGTTGTCTTCACTTGGATTGCTTCTCCTTATCTGGGTTATTGGGCTCCTGCGATTGCCTACATTGCGAGCATCGTGTTGGGCAACGGTCTCTTTATGAACTGGTACTACCAAAACCGTATCGGGCTTGACATGATCTACTTCTGGAAACGCAACCTTCCTGTAGCGCTGACGTCCGCGCTGGTCCTTGTCGTCTGCAAAGGGCTAAGCATTTTTCTTCCCGTCACGAGCTGGTTACTGTTCCTCGCATGGGGCGCCGTGTACACCGTGCTATTCGCGATTGCTATGTGGCTGTTCGTGCTTGATTCAAATGAGAAGGCGGGGATTACCGCCAGAGTTCCATTCATCCGTTAGGGGTCATCAATGCCTAAAACTGCGATTTGTACGCTCGCTGACGCCTGCTGCGGCTGCGGTGCCTGCTCCGCCGCCTGCCCTAAAGGGTGCATTTCCATGGAGCGAGACGATCTCGGCTTTTCACGTCCTATTGTGAATGCCGAAATTTGCATCGACTGTGGTGCTTGCGAGCAAGCCTGTCCTGCGATAGGGGAGCGATCTGTCGACCAGTTGCAATCAGTCTCATGGGCGAAGTCCGACTCATCAGAGCTTCTGGATCGGTCCTCATCTGGCGGTATTTTCGGGCTCCTTGCTCGCAAGGTGCTTTCGGAAGGCGGTGTAGTCTGCGGTGCGGCCTTCGATGAGGGGTGCCGCACGGTCCGCCACGTGCTCGTCGGCAACGAAACCGGTCTCGATGCCGTCATGCGTTCCAAATACGTGCAGAGCTCTATCGGGAAAGAGGTGTACAGAGGGGTTCGAAATGCAATCCGTTCCGGTCGACGCGTCCTCTTCGCCGGCACCGCCTGCCAGGTCGCAGGCATGAGAGGATATCTCGGGAAGCTCGGTGAGAGTGACCTCTTTCTGTCCGTCGACGTCATCTGTCATGGCGTTCCCTCTCCCGAGCTCTGGTCACGATGGATCGACTACCGAGGCGAGGCCTTCGGGTCTGACGTGTGTGACGTCAATATGCGGAGTAAGACAACCGGATGGTTGTCTTACTCCGCTGCGTACAAGCACGCAGCGGAGAAAGACAACACCGGGGATACTGAGTCCCGTGTGTTCGGTGAAGATTGGTATATGAAAGCGTTCCTGGCCAATGCGAGCCTACGTTCGTCGTGTCTCGCGTGTCCCGCAAAACGCTCGAGCGGAGCCGATATCACACTTGGTGATTTCTGGGGTTTTCAGAATATCCATCCCGAGGTCGACTGTTCCAAGGGCGTCTCGGCAGTCCTATGTAATAGCAAGAAGGGCGAGCGCGCTTTCAAGGCTATTTCGAGGATCACTTTGAACGGTTCGGCGACGCTGGACGAGGTCGTTGCCGGTAATCCTAGTCTTATTCGCTCAGTTTCCCCACATCCGATGCGGGACGAGTTCTTGAATGACGTGGCCTCCGGATCTTCCATCCCGGACCTTATGGCTAAGTGGAAATTCCGCCAGTCTCTACGACAACGCGTTCGCGGTAAACTTGGCGCTATTAAACGTCGTTTGAAGAAGTTCCAAATTTAGGATTTAACATCCTGTTTGCATTCCTTACCCGTTAGATTCTGGCTTCATTTGGCATTCATCTATCTTAGACAATCGCTGGATTTTGGTGACTACTCTGATTGAAACATTGATTAGCAATTTCGTGAACTCTGCTAAAGGCTTACGACAGCGTCATCAGTTTCTTGTTGAATTCAGTATTGCCTTCATCTGGAATCTGGTAGGCATTCTTCTTCCGACAATAGCCTGTGGCATATTGCTTCAAATCTCTGGGCTTCAGTCTTTCTGCGAGTATTTATTGAGCGATCTGAGCAAGGCGGCTTTCAGCTTTTCTTCTGCTTCACTTCTTTGTGTTGAGCTAATTCATGGCAATTGTTCAGAAATTCACTCGGGTATTAAATGGGGCGTTGGAATTCTTTTATTAATGCTTTCGCTTTTGTTGTCTTGCGGGCTGGCAGTCAACCAGATACTTTTTGAATCGTCCTATCTTAAGGATCAGGCTAGCATGTCTCCTTTCATTAATTCACTGGTCGCACTATCCGTCTCAGTATATTTGGCAGCCATGTCTTGTGCCGGCAGCGACATAAGCTATGGGTCGGATGTAGATGTGGAAGATAAAGCGAGTGATGACGGGTACATAATTAGTGCCGATGATTTGAAATCGTTGATTCGAGATGTGCGGAGCCTCGATCGCAGCGAGAATGGCGATATAAATTGAACGCACTAGAGTTCTTAATTTCAATATTGACGGGCGTATGCACGCTTTTGTCGGTGCTTGCGGCCTATAAGGCTGTACATTCAGCACCCAAATTCAAAATGAGTGGAAAAGCTCTTTCGCAGCTAAATGACTACTATCATTCCAATGACGGCTCTCATATCTTTTCCGATCCAGATGTAATCAAAACGATTGCGATTATCCGCGATTCCGTTTCACTTCTGAATGTGGAGCTTGATGAATCAAACAGCAAGAACGTTTGGTATTCGTCATTGATGAATGACGAGTTCAAATCCGCTCTACTAAGTACGGTTTCCAAGTGTCTGCGAATTCCTACTAATGAGTTATCAAAACAGATAATTGAGACCTTATTTGTAAGTACTTCCAGCTTTTTACGCGCGGCAGAACTTCTTGATCTTAATAAAGATGCGCAGAGTACCATTGCCAAATATGCTGAGATTTGCTCCATTGCTAAATGTAAAGTCGATCTTTGCAACGCTTATGTAGATACAGATTCAGCAGTAAATAATGAAAGCACATATAACCGCGACAGCAACTTTGCTAATAAGCAAATTTCCGACAGAAACATTTTAGTGGGGTAAAGCATGAACGATCATCCTATTCAGGACATTCCGTTTATGGATTTGTTGACGCATAATTTGGAATCTAGTGATGTGAAGAAGTTTATCAACTCTTTGGATATGACCAAAGACGATGACTCTGCCATACAGGCACTGAAGAGGTCCTACGAGACGTATATTTCGAATGAATCGCTATCCACAGGGGACGTTGTGTCTTGGAAACCTGGTATGCGTAATCGTACGCTGCCAAACTACAGACAGCCTGCCATTGTGATTGAAAAATTACAGTACCCGATTTTTGATGAATCGCAGAATGCTGGAAGCCAGTACTTCCACGAGCCCCTTGATTTACGAGTGGGCTTTTTGGATGACAACAACCAGTTCGTTACCTATTTTTATGATTCTCGTAGGTTTGAAAAATATCGTGGCCCTCTTTCTGACCTCGAGCGTTATTTAGTGTTGCTGAAAAACAAGGAAACACACGAGGAACAAGAGAAGTCTGACGACTAATCCCGTATAAACTGTCATGAATTATTATCTTGCGACCGATTTCCTTAGTGACTTGTTGGTCAAATCCTTTGGGATGAGAACCTTGTCCGGCGAGGTATTAGACATTGCTAAAAGGCATCATATCCCGCGCGGATATCTGAACGACAGGTGCTCTCATAAGCCGCCTATCAACAAACTTACCGCAGATCGATTAATTATATTGTTCGGCGCTGTTTTCTCCGAAGCATCAAGTTCTACTAAGGCCCAGGCTGTTACTGGGCTGTGCGCAGTTCTAGCCAATTGTTTTGCTTTCTCTGAGGAGCAAATTAGTGAGGTTGTCGACACCCTAGACGAGGATTCCGGCAATGAGTTTCTTATTGATCTTCTTCAGACTGCTTTAGAAAAGTTTATGGCTAAGCATAGCGTATGGCCCCCGCTTGCCATCTCCACAGGGATTCAAACAATTCGTTATTACAATTTGCCTGTTACCGTTCCCATCCCTACTGATTACTCTGGAAATGCGTTAATTCTAATAACCGACATTCCAGAGAGTGGCAGGGTCTCCATGCTCAGCCTTCACCAAGCATAAAACCGTCTGCGACCGTCTGGGCGCCATCCGCCGTTAAGCACCGTCGTCCACCTTTCTTCTCTTCTAGGATAACGTCAAACGAATAGGTAAGAGATTCGAAAGGAGGAGGCTATGAAAGCACGAGGTCCTTAAGCGGTCCAATCGGAAAGCAAGCGGAATAACAACAACTCAATATAGCATACTCGGATGATATACATCTTGATGGGGGACCACAAGGCGGGTATGACGGCTAACGTTATAGGGTGGTTTGAGATGGATACTTCATGGTTTATGGAATTCGTAGGCTTCGTCAGAGAGAACTGGCAGTGGTGTGTCGCTGCTGTTGGAATCCTGTATTGCTTGCGTCATTTTATGGGCAACTCTGATGACAGTCAGATTGAGAATAGCCAGTCGAGCTCTCGGTCTTGCACAACTGGCAATAACTGCGTGACAACGGTTAGCCCGGTAATCAACGTTCCCTGCTACAGCGTATCGGACCAAAAACTCAGGTCTGAGCTCAATCCTTCCGATAGGCTCTACTTCGATAGAGTCGTTTCCAATAGCCAACAATTTGTTGATTTTGGCGCTCATTATTCTTTTGATAATCCGGGTTCCGCGAAGGAACTTAAAACCAAAGCCTCTGCTTTGCAGAAGTCTGTTGCGATCAATGACCCCTCCTGTTTGAGGGACAAATCTTTCGAACAGTGCCTGGCTGCGTATCGTATGTCAGTCGAAATTGGAGACGCCCTCCACGAATCACGTGTCAATTTGCAAAATACTTGCGCTTCAGTTTCAAAGGCTAATAGGTCAAAGCCTGGCTACAAAACACTTGTTGACCTCGAAAAAGATCTATACAGACGTGAACAGGCCCAGAATCACATGAGTGCGATTGCTCGGAATTACATCGGCTCATCTTTTGGGGATCGAGGCAAGCGGTGGTATCAAGAAAACCGCAGGCGCGCAATAGATAAAAAGGCAAATGCTAGGTAATCTTAACGGATATTCTGACTCATTTGGCATAATGTGACAGCTTGTATGAATTCATGCGGCGTCGAGTTCAGCGAGAGCCCGGCGCCGTTAGCGCGCTTAAATGTCAGCGCAGAAAAAATATTCGCTTGCTAGCGTCATGAGTCTAAAATCTATAGCACTGCATTATGGGAGGACATCCGGATTGATGAGTAACATAGAGCAAGGATGGCGTATTGGTGCAGAATCTGATACCGGTAGCTGCCTCTTAATTATAGGAAACGGATTCGATCTTCATCATGGTCTAGCAACCGGGTATTCGGATTATCACGACTGGCTGGTAGACCATGATGAGCAAGTGGCTACTGACTTCGAAACGTTTTGCTTTGCAGCGGAATGCTCAGATCTTGAGGGCAGCCTTGACTACATACGAAGTTCCGCCAAAGGTGTCGACTCCCGATGGTGCTCTCTTGAAGAATCACTCGGCATTGAATGGGACGACCTTTGTTATGAAACGCTCGATCACACGTATCCAGATGTAACCGAAGACAATCCAGGATGGGACGATTTCTGGATCGAGTTGCACATGCGTCTTGAATACCTGAAGAAGCTCACCAGGGATCACTTTCGGGAATGGGTAGAGTCTATCGATGTGTCTAAAATTAAGCCTGCACTTGATTTACCAGACACTGCTTCGTTCGTTACCTTTAATTACACTCCAACGCTGGAGTATGTCTACGGTGTTCGTTCAGCCAACATCCTCCATATCCATGGTTGCGTCTTGGATAAAAACGAGCTTCTTCAATTTGGTTCTCCCGACAATAATCCTTTCGAGCTTGAGAAGATGCTTGAAGACAAATATGGAATGGATGATTTTTACGGTGCGACTATTCAGCAGGGCGTAACTGTCGCATGCGATCGCTGCGCAGATACATGGAAAAACATCGAGGGTAACTACGACGCCCTAAACCAATTCTTGGACACCCTTGCCAAGATTGATACCGTAATTATCATGGGCAACTCGTTCGACAAAGTCGATAAGCCGTACTACCGCGACGTTCTGGCTCCACGCTACCGCGATGCCGAATGGGTCTTTTGCGAGTACGATTCCAGCGAGAATAAGCAGTACGGTATTTACAAATTTTGCCACGAGCTTGCCATCTCAAACTATCGCATGACGAGGTACGAGGAGTTTAAATAGATAAGTCCGCTTAGCAAAAGGATACGGATTTAAACATAACTGATAACTGCTTATTTCACTCTACTTTGAGTAAGTAAAATTGTTATGAGCATATAATAATCGTTAGGTTAAGACAGCTCTCAGAAGTGTTATTGCGTTGGGAAGGTGGACAATCTTGTCATCCTATTTGTTAGACCCAGCGTGGAAATCTTGGTATAAAGCAAAACATGACTCCCGCTATACACGCTATTCAGGAGAAAAGTTTGAGGAATACATAACTTCAGTCCTACGCCGCGAATATGATGATTTCCTAAATCCTTCACCGATGGGGCAAAGCGGCGACGGAGGCTGCGATGGTCTTGCGAACTCAGGTCGAATTCTATTCGCCTGTTACGGGCAAAGAGCTCAATCTGGGCAAGACCAAAAAACAAAGGATAAACTAATACATGACTTTGAACGCGCTCTTGACGTGTGGCCTTCATTTGAAGAATGGCAATTTATCACCAACGCGTCTTTTGGTCCTCAACCTACACAAGTTCTTTTGGACTTCCAACGAGATCACGAGGTCGGTTCCGATAGACCGATTCGCGTGAGGGCCATCAGCGACTCAGACATGTTCTGGCACGAACACGTTTCGCGCTTGGACCAGGGATCTCTCGATACATTGTTTCCAGGAGTTCCTCATGCCCAATCAGCCGAATTGGAGGAAATTGTTGACCTAATCAACGAGCTCCATGATTTTCCAATTCTGGACTGTACGCCTGCGGAACTTAAACCCGTCTCTGATGAGAAAATGTCGTATAACCAGCTTTCATGGGCAAATATATGCGAGCTTAACGAGGGGCGTATTTCGTCGCCGAGAATTGACAACTGGTTCAATAGTCAACCTAACCCTGAGCTGCGAGACGAGATAGCCAATACCTTTAATCGAATATATTTAAATGCAAAGACTGAAACTGATAGGCCTTCGGAAATAATGAGCAGAATATACATTGCAATCGCAGGCTCTGATTTCAGTTTGGACAGTGGGAGAGCCAATGCCGCTTACGCTCTCGCGGCTTACTTTTTCGACACTTGCGACATATTCGAAAGCGTTCCAGAGGAGGAGTCTTGATTCTCCCAACAAAGGGTATCACGCCAGACAGGAGTATTCTTGCCGTCGGCAGTGATCTTTTGGATTTATTGGATAGTCCTCTAAGTGTTTCCAACTTATGGTCTCGCTATTTAAATCTTAGAAAACAGTTGGGGCTTGAAAGGCCCGTCAACTTTGACTGGTTTGTTCTGACTCTCGATTTTCTATTTACAATCGGAGCAATTAATCTTGACGACAGGGGAAGACTGGTGAAGCACCGTGCATCTTGATTGCCTAGGGTCTGATGACCCCCGATTCAAGAGACTGGAATTTCATAGCGGGTTCAATCTAATACTTGCAGATAAAACTGAAGGCTCTGGCGCTACCGATAGTCGAAATGGCGCCGGTAAGACAAGTATTATTAGGCTGCTAAGATATCTACTGGGCGGCAAATCTACGCCATGGATTAATACTTTAAAAGAATATACTGAAGGCGAATTTTATGCCAAGTTCCTCGTTGGCAATAAGTCCATTGAGGTTAAACGTGCACTAGGAAGCAATGAGATAATTTGCAACAACTCCACTTACGACACCAAGTCGTATCAAAACCAGATCGGAATAGAACTATTTGGGTTCAACAACAAACATGTTAAGCCAACCGTTGCTCAAGTCTACAGTCATTTAATCAGGGAAGACTTTTCTGACCCCATTAAGATACACCCCTCTGAAAGTCTTCAGGTATCTGGCGCGCGCATTGGTTATTATTTAGGCATATCCGAGGATGCGCTAGAAAAAGCCGCTGCTGCATCTTCCTTCGAGTCTAATAAAAAGGCTTTAAATAAAGCAGTGAAAGACGGCATCATCGGAGGCCTTGGCCCTAATAAGGCAGAATGCAAATCCGATCTGGCCTCACTTGAGCAACGTCGTGATAGGCTCGCAAATAGGCTAGCTTCTTTTCAAATCGATGAACACTACTTAGAGCATCAATCACGGGCAGATAAACTTAGTCAAGAGATTGCTCAGCTCAATGATACCGGCATTTCACTAAGATCACGCCTAAACGCTCTGGAAGTCGCCACCAAACAGGACCTTACGACATTAGACAACGCTCTCCTATCATCGCGAATTGAGCGGCTATATAAAGAGACCGGTGCAGTATTACCGAATTGCGTTTTGAAATCATTTCAGGATGTAATGGAGTTTCATAAATCGGTTACTAGAAATCGTAAGCTTTTCCTTGAAGAAGAGTTGCATAACGTGCAAGAGGAACTTCGTGAAAACGATAAACATGTTCAGAAGCTTGACGAGAAAAGAGCGGAGATACTCGAATTATTGAGTAGTTCTATGGCTCTTGAAGCTTACACAAAGGCGCAGGAAGACCTAACTGATCTGGATGCACAGATTGCCAAGCTTGAATTAAGAATAGAAGATTATGAACGCCTAGAAGATATGGATTCATCTTTGAAGCGCATGAGGCTTGATGCGATTGAATCGGTTAAAACTGAGCTTAAAGATAATGATGATGTTATTAACGAAGTCACCGGTCTGTTCGTTTCCATCTGCGAAGAAATTTATTCCGATCGAAAGGCTCGACTGCTTTTTGAGGTAACCAATAAAGGCGTATTGAAGGTTGAGCCGAAAATTGATGGTGACGACTCAAAAGGAATTAAAGAGGTTTCTATCTTTGCTTTTGATCTAGCGTGCGTCATCATCGGTAGCGAAGGGGGATATATACCAAGTTTTCTAATTCACGATAGCCATTTATTCGATGCCATGGACGATAGGCAATTGTGCTCGTGCTTGAATATAGGCGCTAGGCTTTCTGATGTGTATGGGGTTCAGTACATCGTGTTGTTGAATACAGACAGACTTGAGGCGGCCGAGCGAATCGGATTTGATAGGGCAGATTATCCCATTTCAACCATTTTGACTGATAAAGGCGATGATAGCGGTCTATTTGGGTTCAGATTCAACTAGAGCGGCAAGTCTCATTTTTGAAACAGCCCAATCGCACCCGCAAGGACTTCGTGGCCGACGGGTGCTGCAGATGGTGTGGGACCGCGTCTACGAGGGCAAGGAGAAGCCGGTCGTGGGCGTTTACCGCCTGACGATGAAGTCCAACTCCGACAACTTCCGCGCGAGCTCCATCCAGGGCGTCATGAAGCGCGTGAAGGCCAAGGGCGTGCCCGTGATGGTCTACGAGCCCACGCTGGACGCGCCGGAGTTCTTCGGCTCCGAGGTGACCCACGACCTGGAGGCCTTCAAGGCCGGCTGCGACGTGATCGTGGCCAACCGCTGGAGCGACGAGCTCGCGGACGTGGCGGACAAGGTGTACACGAGGGATCTGTTTAAGCGGGACTAGGGGGAGCGGCCCGCGCTGGGCTAAGTTGACCTTAGGCACAAACAACTGTTTAAGAGCGAGGGTATTGGCTGACGCCAATACCCTCGCTCTCTTTGTATAAGAGTTGCGTCCATAAAATATGAATTGGATTGTATTTATATAGTCTATATTCGTACGTGCGATATACTATTATTGTACTAACGTAACTGGAAGGGGCTAATTATGGCTAGCTCAACTTTAACCATCAGGGTCGATGACGACCTCAAGCGCGAAGCGGCAGAGGTGGCTGATTACTATGGGCTCGATCTGTCATCCGTGACACGTGCTTTCTTCAAGCAAATGGTCAACACTCACCGCATTCCGTTGACTTTTGCCCCTGAGGAGCCGAATGCCGAAAGCCTTGAGGCCATTCGTGAAGGGGACGCATTCTTGAAATCTGGCAAAAAAGGGCGTTTTGACAATGGTGCCGATCTTATCGCTGCGGCGATGGCGCAATGACCACGCTGACCGCAGAGTTCTCTGCTGCCTTTTCACGCGATTTAAAGAAAAAAGCAAAACGCCGGAATTGGAATCTAACAGAACTTCAAAAGCTCATTGACTTGGTGTTGCAGAATACACCCGAGTCAATAGACATATTGAAACGACGTCATAATATGCATCGGCTAAGCGGCAACTGGGCCGGACGAAACGAATGCCACGTAGCAAACTCAGGCAACTGGCTTGTCATATGGTCATCAAACGATGAGGTGGCATTCTTTGAGCGCACGGGCAGCCATGATGAATTGTTTTGATGAGCATCTTAGCCCCAAAGCGCCATCTTCAAGAATGACGCAAGATCCGCTCTCATACCCAGACATTGTGGCTACCCGAACGCAGTCGGCAGATTTTTGAGGAAGAAGGTTGGCAAGGCAAAAATGGACGACTACCAATTTGAAATTAATGCCATTTCGTTTAAAAATGGCGAAAAATACTCGCCTCGTAAAATTAATATTGTTATAGGAGCAAATAATTCTGGAAAGAGCCAATTTCTAAAAGAAATACGCTCGGCAATTCTCGGGAATACCGATGGACCTAACGGGCCGTATGCACACGACACCAACAATGTAATGACAGATTCAATAGATCTAACGTTGCCAAAGAATGTAGAGGATCTTAATGACTCTTATGGACTTTCCGATCATGTTGTACGCGGAATGAACGGATGGCGCGTTAGGGATTTTTGTAACATCGGTACTCAATTAACACCTAACGGAGGATATGCGTATCAATCGCTTCCTTGTTCTTTTTCTTTGCAAGATGACTGGCATACTTGCTTGAACCATTTGCTTCAACCCAGTGAAACTGATTATCCACTGGAAGAGAAAGAGCGGCAAAGGCAGATACTACAATTCCTAGGTCCCATGTTTGTTGATTATACGGGGACCGAAGACCGCCTACTTCTCTCGATTGGTGAACCGGCGCGTGGAGTTAGAGACGATTCCTACAACACGTTATCGGCCGCACTTGACGTTGATGAAACGTGCAGCAGCATTTCTGAAACTGTCAAACGATTATTCCATAAGGATATTGCCCTAGACAATACGACAAGCCGTCAAGTCGTTATACCGGTCGTGTCTGAAGACTTTTCAAGCTATCGGAATAGTCATGATTCGCCGGAAAAGCTGGCCTATATGGAGAATGCAACTCAGCTACGAAACGAAGGTGACGGTTTTCGGAGCTATGTAACCATTCTGTTGACTGTTATGGGCGCCTCTAAGCCAATACTGCTTGTGGACGAGCCTGAGGCTTTTCTGCACCCAACCTATGCCATGGAGCTCGGCAAACAATTGGGAACTATGCTTGCCAAATCTAACGCACTGCACAACGCTTTTATTTCAACTCATAGTTCATATTTTTTGCAGGGAATTCTTGACTCTGCTGCTTCTGAGCTTTCGCTAATTAGACTAAAACGTAATGGAAACAAGAGCACATTTAACATTGTCGATAAAGACGAGATCGAAAAACTAAAAAATAGAAGCGACTATTCACCGCAATATATAGATGCGCTATTCTCAAAGAAAGCAATTCTCGTTGAAGCGCCTCGGGATGCGATCATCTATTCTGCAATCTGTGACAAAATCTCCGAAATCGACAATCCGATTTTCGTTTCTACAAATGGGAAAGACGCATTCAAAGGCGTTAAAGAGTTTTATGCAGGATCAGGGCTTCCCTGTAGGTGCATCTGTGACTTTGACATCATCAATGATCGTAATAAATTTAAGAACTTAATGAAAGCTTTTTCTGTCGATCAAGAGGTTCGCGAAAGTGCTCTTTGCGCTGCTGACGATTTAAAGAATATCTATCAAGAATTTGCGATTCAAAAGACATCCGATAAAAAAGAAATCGCCAATATAATCAAAGAGCGTTACAAAAAAGACGTATTTTTCGACATCCCTGATAGCGTTCGCCAAAACTGCTGCTTGTCACTTCGTGATCTGGATCGATTTGGCATTTTCGTTCTAACAACCGGGGAACTCGAGTCATTATTCGAAGACAGCGGGATTGAGCACTCCCATGATTCGGATGATTGGCTCAAACAATCCCTGTCGTTTATTAGAGAAAATGATATTTATAAGCTGAAGAGCAATACGCATATTAGCGAATTGATTTCATTTTTGAGTAATTTCGCAGGCAATTTAACGACGTAGCCTATATCCGACTCGACGTGTCCGACTCCCTCCTTTCACCGCTTGGCAAAACGTTTTACACCTAATTTCGGGAACCGATCACAGGCTTTCTTCCTTGCTCGTAGCTTGATCTCGCTACACTAATAGCTGCTGCTACCAGGTCATTTCCTGTCGCAGTTTCCATTGGCTCTTGCGAAGATCGGAGCGGTTATGTTTGCCGCCGCATTCCACACTAGCCGTCACTACATCCTGTTTACTGCCATGGCCTGCCTATGCGTTTTGCTGGGCGGGCCATCTTATGCCGCGGGCGCGGACAGCCTGTTCATTGCGGGCGACACGTACTGCGAGCCCGGCGTGTCGGGTCCCGGATGGGCTTGGACAAATTACGATCATCTTGAGCTAACCGGCTATGCGGGCGAGGCCATCGGCGCCGATGGCAATCTGGTGGTGACGCTTGTGGGGCCAAACTCCGTGGTCGAGACGCATGCGCCCGATGCAGACATTTCCATGAGCGGCATGGAGGTGTGGGGAAACCTTACGCTTCGCGGCTCCGGCATGCTCACGGCGACGGGTTCGCAATGCGGGATCCATGTGTCCCAGGCGCTGGTGGTGGATGGCTGCACGGTCGATGCCAGGGCCGACGGGGCAGGCGTTGTTGGCCAGACCGTGGCCGGCATCGCCGCAGGCAGCTTGACCGTACACGGTGGCGGACACCTTTCTGCATCGGGAGCGGGGTCTGATACTGGCTTGCGCTTTTATGGCGTGCGCTTGCTCGACGAGGGGTTTGGTGCCGACGCTGCGAGCGAGACGCTTGTCGTGGATGCGTCCTGGCTGGATGCGACCGGCACGGATGCCGGCGTTGCCTGCGATGGCGGGTCGCTCATGGCTGCGCACTTTGTGACGCCTGCAGGCGGGGTCTTTGGCGCTGCCAGCGTGGTCGATGCTGACGGGTGTTGATGTTCACTAAGAAGTGGTCCGAGTGATCACTGGGAAATGAGCACCGTGAGCGCGAAAAGTTGAGCAGTTTAAGCAAGAGGGCCGCGCCCCGGGGACCGGGGGCGCGGCCCTCGCCGTATGTTTTCCCCGGGCGGTTACTTTGGCGAGCCCGCCCGGGAAGGATGGAGGAGATGACCGTGCCCCTGGACACAGTGAATGATATACGGTCGATGGATGCCGCCGGGCGCTCGAGGTCCGAGATCGCCCGAGTGCTCCACGTGAGCCGGAACACCGTGGCGAAGTACGCCGACATGGAGGACATGTCGCCCGCCGCGCCGATGCCCCAGAGGAGGGGCAGGCCCGCACTCGAGGACAACGAGGAATGGGTCATCGGCGTTCTCGAGGCCTGTCCACATCAGTGTAGCCAATCCACGTGCTGGCGAGGCGCATCGCGGGAGGCGGCGGCGGGGCCGGCGCCGCCGACCTGTCGGTCTACGACGGGTTCCTGAAGGGGGCGGTCGCCGATGGCCGCTAGCGAGGAGCTGGCCCGCAGGGTCGTGGAGGCCGGGCGGTCGTGCTCGCTCACCACCGCCGTCCTGGAGGAGTGGTCGAGGCTCGGCACCCCGAAACAGGTGGAGTACCTGGCGGGCTACCTCGAGGCGGAGAGGTCCAGCCGCGAGGCCTCGAAGCGCGCGACGCTGCTCAGGCGCTGCGCGCTGCCGGCGCCCAAGACCTTCGACGGCTACGACTGGTCGGCCGTGTCGTGGCCGGAGGACATGGGGCGCGAGTCGCTGCTCGCGCTAGACTTCGTCGAGCGCAGGGAGGACCTCGTGCTCATGGGCGACGTCGGCACCGGCAAGACGCATATGGCGTCGGCCCTCTGCGCGCTGGCGTGCGAGAGGAGGCTCGAGGCGCGCTTCTTCACGGCGTCCTCGCTCGTGATGCGGCTGAGGCGCGCCCGCGACGACGGGAGGCTCGACCGGGAGGCCGCGCTCATCGGCAAGGCCCGCCTGCTCGTCATCGACGAGCTCGGGTTTCTCCCGCTCGACGCGGACGGGGCGAGGCTGCTCTTCCAGATCTTCGCGGACGCATACGAGAGGCAGTCGGTGGTAATCACCACGAACCTGGAGTTCAGCAGGTGGGGGTCGGTGTTCGGGGACGACCAGATGACCGCCGCCGTGATCGACCGCATCGTCCACCACGGGAGGCTCGTCCAGTTCCGCGGCGAGTCCTACCGCGTCCGCCATGCCCTCATGCAGGAGGGCTAGCCGCTCAAAAAGCGTGCGCGCTTCCGATGCTGCGACTGCTCAATTTCCGATGCTCTTTCTGCTCAAATCCTCTTGACGAAACACAGACGGGACCGTGGCGCCGCATGTGGTGATTGAGCCCGAGGGCGCCACCGCCCCGGCGGGGGAGACCGTTACACCCGGCGGCGAGGTGCCGGGGGATGACACGGGCGAGCCTACTGGTGGCGCCGACCCCGCTACGGGGCAACCCGGTGCGGGGCCGGCGACGGATCCCGCGGTGAAACCCGCAGCCACGTCGCTCAAGACAACGGTCACCAAGACCACAGTCACCAAAACTACCAAGCCCAAATCCACTATGGCAACAACTTCGGCGCTTCCCAAGACCGGCGACAACTACTGGATAGCTGCCTCCTTAACGCTATTCCTGCTGGGGACAGTGCTTCTGAGCGCCGCATATCGCTGCTGATGCGGTACGACGCACTTGGCTGTGATACAAGAGCTCTGTAGGAACTTTAAAGGCAACGCTTTCGGCAAGGGAGCGTTGCTTTTTTCATGCATGCAATGTCTAACGTGCAGCCATATGCGTTTTCGAAACAAGAACTATCGCTTGTGTAGCCAGCCGCAGGGTACGGGTCTTATTGGATCAATTCTATTCACCTCGTGTTAAATCCACTCCGTTCTTTATACTCAAATGCAAACACTAAGGAGGTAGTCATGTTTTGGAGCTATGTTCAGCTTGATGATGGCACCCAGTTTGCCTACTCAGAGACAAGAGAAGACGGAACCGTTCGCGTAGCCGTCGAGCGCCCGGTTGACTTTGGCTTTGACCATGCGGAATGCTTCTTGCCTGCGGTCAAATGGTTCAATGTCGAAGGATTTACTGCTGATGACCTCAATTTCTTGACAGAATTTGTTAGATCAAACGCCCCGTTTATCTTCGAGCTCGCCGAACGCCAAAAAGCCGGACTGGCGGTTTCGGCGCTGGCCCTCTGACGTTCTACTGTTGAACGGTAAATAACCCATGATTTCGACTACCGACATATCCACTGCCGTCTCCCGCGTGCTGACTCAATACGACGTCAGCGAAGCATATTTATTTGGCTCGTTTGCCCGAGGCGAGCAAACGCCCGATAGCGATATTGACTTGCGCCTAGTTTGCGGCAACACCATGACGTTCGGCACGCTTTACGAACTCTCCTATGAGCTCGAGATGGAACTTGGGCGAAAGGTCGATGTCGTCACCAACCCAGCAGAGCACATGCGCCCGGCCTTCCGCAAAAGCATCGAGCAGGATGAGGTGCGCATCTATGAAGTGCTGTAGCAGGTAGAGGCGTTGGTGCGCTCCAGCGTGGGCAACAAGTCAGAATTTTGCCGCATACTTCCGGACACGGAGAGTCTTGGAAGCCAGTATTGAACTCAAACTCGGTTCCATCCGCCCTCTCGATCTTTCAATACGGGTATCGCTCTAGCGATAGTATGTTAGACTATCGCTAGAGCGATACCCGTTAGGAGACTCGCGTGGAACTGTGGCATGGTTCTCTGAAAATCATTGAGACTCCCCAGCTTGACCTGGGGAAAGTCCATAAAGACTATGGACAGGGATTCTATTGCACAGAGAGCCTCGACCTTGCAAGGGAATGGGCATGCTCGCGTGATGCCGATGGCTTTGCGAATCGCTATGAACTCGATATGGCCGATCTCAAGGTACTCGACCTGCTATCGCCGCAATATTCAGTTTTGCATTGGATAGCGTTGCTTGTAGAGCATCGTTCTTTTCGCAAGGACACCGCTATTGCCGTGGGGGCGTGCGAATATCTCCACGATCATTTTCTACCTGACACGAGCGCTTGCGACGTGATAAGGGGATGGCGCGCGGATGACTCGTACTTCAGTTATGCCAGGGCGTTTGTAAACAATACGATTACCGTTGATCAGCTTGGTCAATCTATGAGGCTCGGCAACCTGGGAGAGCAGATTATGCTCAAAAGCGAGCGTGCGTTTAAGAGCATTCGTTTTGCTGGATTTGAACGTGCGCCGCAAACTCTGTATGGTCCATTGGCCAGGGAACGAGATGAAGTGGCAAGGGCGCAGTATCGGGAGCTACTTACCGAAAATCCGTTTGAGGGAATTCGTATCGTCGATATCATTCGAGAGGGGATGACGGGCGATGACCCACGCCTACAGTGAGATGTATCTCGACGATGCCATGAGAACGCTGGGCGAGGCGGTCGATTTTGCCCTCTGTGACCAGGGGTTGAATCCAGCCGAGTTGACGGCGATCCTGTCGAACGCTTTTGAGATGAAACAGTTTGAGCACGGTATACCTCGCGTCGTCTGCGGCATGTCGGGCGACGAGCTCGCGCGCGATATTATCGCCCGTGCGGGACTAAGCCCCGTCGAATGCAGGGAGACCTATCCGTTCGACCGTTCGCCTCAGTATTGGGCGGGCTGGGTTTTGGCCTATGCGCAATGGATGTACAGCCTGGGCTTTAATGAGCTACTCGAGGTCGCTCCGCTCGATTGGATCATCGGCTCGCACCATCCGCTCCACGAGGCCTCCGAAGACAAATTTGCGCAGATTGTCATTGAAAAATGGAACAATGCCCAGGCAGGTAAAAAAGGCCTCAAGGCAGCACGAAAGGCGGCCGGCCTAACGCAAAAACAGCTCGCCGCCCAATCGGGGGTTAAACTTCGCGCCATACAACTCTACGAGCAGAACCAGCTCGACCTACGCCGCGCCTCAGTCTCCTCGGCATTGGCGCTCGCAAAATCCCTAAACTGCACCATCGAAGACCTCATCTGGCAGCCGGTTGCCCTGGAGTACGACTCGCAGGCCATTCCGTCCGTAAAGCTATAGAGGGGACAGTCATGCCTTGGAGCTATGTTCAACAAGATGACGGCGCTGATTGCGTTGCTCAAAAAGATCATTCAACTGCGCACGTGGCAAATTCAGCATCACCGATTTTGCCCGACAGCGCCACGTCAATCGACGAAGCTATTCGGCTGACCATTGCGGGCATGCCCAACGCGCTCAGACTCTTGGAGAACTCATGATGGCGAACACGAAGCAGGGCACGCATCCGTTCGCGCCGCTCGTGCTCGACGATGCCGGTTCGCTCGAAGCTATGGCCGCGGCCGTGATGCGTCTACACAGCACGCTGATGACCGTCGGGCGCTGCTATACGACCGACGCCGCGGGCGACCGTGCCGCGCTTGAGCTTGGACGCCTCGAGTCCGTGCTTGCGGGTGCGTTTTGCACGATATTCGGCCAATCGCCGGCCGATCGCTTCGCAGACATCTTTGACCAGGTCACTTATGTGGCCGAGCACATGGTCAAGGACCACATCTTTGAAGACGGCAACAAACGCACCAGCCTTGTCTTTGCGTTGTCCGTCTTAAGGTGCGCCGGCACTCCGGTCGTGCTGTCCGACAGCCCCGAGCCCAAAGACAACCAGTACTACGCCTGGATCCAGGACCTCGTTGCTGGACGCCGCACGAACAGCGAGCTCGCTGACGAGCTGCGCCGCGGATGCGTTGTGGGCGCGGGCGACCCATCGCACGTATAGAATCTAAGCATCCGCACGCCAGTTATTGAATGGATTGGACGCCACATGGAAATCCCCAGCACCCTGTGCAGCAATGTCTACGACTTTGCGTTTTGCCCCGAGCCCTGCTACGACCGCCTGGTCGACCTCGCCGATCCCGAGGACTGGGGCCCCAGTAACCGCATCCTCAAAAACTACCTGTCGTTTTCGTTTAGCCGCGCGGTGTTTTTGACCGAGCGCGACGTGGACCAGACCGCACCGTCCAACCTGCCGCTGGTGTTCGACGAGGATCGTTGCCTGTTCAACACCGGCCTGTACACGCGCCGCTACGAGACCATCTACGGTCTGTTTGAGCCCAATACCAAGCCCGATGCGCGACAGCGCTGGTTTTTGAAGGGTTTCTTTAAGGAAAGCGACCCCATGCTGGTCTCGTTTGAGTACCTGCCGTGCCGTGTGCGCTTTGCCGAGGACCCCTCCGAGCTGGTCTTTGACTACCGCCTGCCCATCCACTCCAACATCGACCACATTCTGGGCGATGAGGAGAACCTTACACGCATTCCCGTCAGCCTGATGGGGGAGGGCAACTCGCTGCTGCTGCGCCGCGCCTTTGAGGGCGCCGTCGTCGAGGCCGCCCGCCGCGCCGCAGCTAACTACACGCTCGCGGTGCCGCAGTTCTACGGCGGACGAATCCAACTGCTGCTGCCGCTGTGCCTGACCGGCGACAAGCCCGAGCTGGCGCTGACCATCCAGCGCGAGGACGGCTTTTACGCCGCGCGTACCTGTCTCACACTCGACATGGCCTACAACAACGCGCGACTTATCTGCCGCCCCGAGACATCGTGGATCAAGCGATAGAGGGCTGTTTAGCTGGTGGTTTGTCGGCTGCCCTGATTGCGGTGGCGCGGTTTGCGCCCACGAATTTAAAATCGAGGGCAAAAAGTTCTTGGTAAACCAGGCGCGGCTATGATAGTATCTCTTTTGCCGAAAGGCGACGGGCGATTGGCTCAGGGGTAGAGCATATCCTTCACACGGATGGGGTCACAAGTTCGAATCTTGTATCGCCCACCATCTAAAGCACAGGTCAGAGGTGTAAGCCTCTGGCCTTTTTCTTTTTGACACCGAGGCTGACACCAAAAAATAAATCGTAGTCGTCTAAGGCGTCATTTTTTTTCGCACCCTTTTCGCTGACGCCATTGCGCGTTCTGCATAAAACGCATGCGAAATTTCATTGAATTCCCCATGCAATCCAAGTGCAAATGTGGAGACAGGGACCATATGCCCAAAGCGCCTTCCAGCGGATTTCTATCACACGACGGTTTTTCGGCGGAACTCGTCAAGCTTTTGGTTTGCTTCCGGTACTTACCCGCATGATGCCCCGGTAGATAATCGGCCATGTCCGCAATCCACATGGCCTACGGCCGATACCAGGGGAGGCGCAAATGGACGAAATTGTCTGCGCAAACACCGCATTCCGTTACTGGCGCTGCCCACCACAAGTGCGCGACCTTTACCCGCGCCTACCTAACGCCGAAGACGGCTGGCGAGCTCTATCCCAAGCCCCTTTCGTAGTCGACGTCCTCAAGGTCCCAATTATTACCTCGACGGAGCCCGGTGGCGTTAACTACCATTCGGGATTGCGGACAACAATCCATTGCGGAGACGCTTCTGGGGTGGAATTTACCTTGGAAGCTACGATGGGCTATAGGGTAACAAATCCACTTGCGACGCTTTTTACCATGGCGCGCTTCGTGTCTGAAATCGATCTTGTCCTTGCCATGTACGAATTCTGCGGGTGGTTCTCCGTCTTTGAGCCCTCTGCTGCGGCCGAAGCGGAACTAGTCAAAGCCGAAGGCGCCGCTCAGGACACCACCACCGAATCCCTCTTTGACCTTGATGAAAGCCAGAATGAAGCGCAATGGAAACGCGTTTATGCGCGCGTAAAAGTCAAAGAACAAGTGAATTTAAAGGGGCCAAACAGGCAAAAGAAGATGAAAGAGGCCATAAAGCTAAAGGGCACATCGCTCTGGATGAGAAAGCCGCTCATCGAATTACACGAGCTTCATGAGTACGCCAGTAAGATGAAAAAACGAAAGTGGGGTACGAAGTTTTACAACGCCTCGCAGCTGGTGACGGGTATAGCCGCTTCTCCGCTGGAAGTTGCAGGAATTTTATTGCTATCGCTTCCTCGCTCTCGCGGCGGTGCCGGCTTTCGAAACGTTTACGTCAACGACCTTACGCCGCTTACCGCATCGGCGCAGAGCATTGCGGGGCAAAAAGTCTGCTACGGGGATATCGTGATCGTGAATCCAACCATAATGAAGGCAGGCATCGTGGAGCTTCAGGGAGAGGTTGTCCATGGTTCGGGCGCCGTGCTCGACCACGATGCCAAACGCATGACAGCGCTGCAAAGCATGGGATATGACGTCTTTCTGGTTACGCACGACATGCTTAATGATGCTAAGCAGCTTGATGCGATCGTGCGAAGTCTTTGCTCGCGCTTGGGTTTGCGCTACTTCCGGGTGTCCTCGGTCGGCTGCCTGCGATGCCTCCCGCCACGGAACCGGCCCATCTACTACGTTTAGCTCCGGCCCCTCGACCATACCCCGTATTTCGCGAAAACCGCAGGCCGTCTACCTGCGGTTTTATTTTTGCCCGAGACGCCATGGTCGGGGGATGCCGCCCAAACGTAGTAGATGGGCCGGTTCCGTGGCGGGAGGCCCCCGGGGGCGGCCGGGCGGGCGCCGGGAAGGAGGGCGGCGGCCTCGCCGCCGCCTGCGGGACGCGCCCCGCGGGCCGGATCGGGCATCGCGGGCCCCTCGCCCTCGAGCCCGATCCGCGTCCTCGCCCCGCCCCCGAAAGTTTTTCCGAAATTGTCCTTGCATCGCCGTCCGAGTTCCCGTATAGTACTTCTTCGCACGGGGGCGTAGCTCAGCTGGGAGAGCGCTTGACTGGCAGTCAAGAGGTCAGGGCAACGCAAGTTGGGGCCTTTTTTCATATAGGCACACAAGGTCAAAGGCGGCACCATGATCCTCCTGGTCGACAAGATCGAAAAAAGCTTCGGCGCGCGCGTCCTCTTTAGCGGCGCGTCCTTCCAGATCAACCCCGGCGAGCGCTTTGCGCTCGTGGGACCCAACGGCGCCGGCAAAACCACCATGCTCAAGATCATCATGGGCATCGACAGCCCCGACTCCGGCCAGGTCCAGTACGCCAAGGACTGCCAAGTGGGCTACCTAGAGCAGGAAACCAACCTGGAGCACAAGGACACCACCATCCTCGCCGAGGTCATGGCAGCCGCCAAGGAAATCCGTCGCATGGGCGAGCGCGCCAACGAGCTGCAAGCCCAGATCACCGAGCTCTCCGAGAAGGGCAAAGACGTCGACGCCCTCCTCAACGAGTACGGCCAGGTCCAGGACCGCTTTGAGCACCTGGGCGGCTACGAGCTCGAGAGCAACGCCCGCAAGATCCTGTCCGGGCTTGGCTTTAAGGTCACCGACTTTGAGCGCCCGTGCTCCGAGTTCTCCGGCGGCTGGCAGATGCGTATCGCGCTCGCCAAGCTCTTCCTGCGCCACCCCGACCTGCTGCTGCTCGACGAGCCCACCAACCACCTAGACCTCGAGAGCGTCCAGTGGCTGCGCGGCTTTATCGCCAACTACGACGGCGCCGTGCTCATCGTCAGCCACGACCGCGCCTTCATGGACGCCTGCGTCGACCACGTCGCCGCGCTCGAGAACCGCCGCGTGACCACCTACACCGGCAACTACAGCAGTTACCTCAAGCAACGCGAGGACAATCTGGAGCAGATGCGCGCCAAGCGCGCCGCGCAGGAGCGCGACATCGCCCACATGCAGGTCTTCGTCGACAAGTTCCGCTACAAGCCCACCAAGGCCGCCCAGGCGCAGGAGCGCATCCGCAAGATCGAGCAGATCAAAAAGGAACTTGTCATCCTGCCCGAAGGCCACAAGCACATCGACTTTAAGTTCCCCGACCCGCCGCGCTCGGGCGACATGGTCGTGGACCTGGAGGGCGTATCCAAATCCTACGGCAACAAGCACATCTACAGCGACATCGACCTTAAGCTCTACCGCGGCGAGCACGTGGCGCTCGTCGGCCCCAACGGCGCCGGCAAGTCCACCCTCATGAAGATCCTCGCCGGCCTGGAGCCGCCCACCACCGGCACGCGCGACCTGGGCACCAACGTGGGTGTGGCCTACTATGCCCAGCACGCGCTCGAGGGCATGACCGAGTCCAACACCGTCCTGCAAGAGATCGACACTGTCACGCCCAAGTGGACCGTACCGCAGCAGCGCAGCCTGCTGGGCGCCTTCCTATTTAGCGACAACGATTCCATCGAGAAGCAGGTTCGAGTCCTCTCCGGCGGCGAAAAGGCTCGTCTGGCCCTGGCCAAGATGCTCGTGGCGCCCGAGGCGCTCCTGTGCCTAGACGAGCCCACCAACCACTTGGACATCGACTCGGTGGACATGCTCGAGAACGCTCTGCAAAACTTCCCCGGTACCATTGTGCTGATCAGCCACGACGAGCACTTGGTGCGCGCTGTGGCCAACCGCATCATCGACATCCGCGACGGCAAGGTCACGGTCTACGATGGCGACTACGACTACTACCTCTTCAAACGCGAGGACCTCGCTGCCCGCGCCGCCGCCGAAGCAGCAGGGGAGAGCGCGCCGGCGGCAGGCAAGAGCACTAAGCCCGCCAACGCCGCCCAGGACAGCAGCCCCGCCGCGGCCCCTAAGCCGGCCGAGGGCAAAAAGACCAAGGAGCAAAAGCGCGCCGAGGCCCAGGCCCGCGCCGCGCTCAACAAAAAGCTCAAGGGCGTGCGCAACCAGCTCAAGAAGATCGAGGCAGAGCTGGACAAAAAGCGTGCCCGCTATGACGAGCTTATGGAATTGATGGCAAGCGAAGAGCTTTATGCCGATCAGGACAAGTTCAACGCCGCGCTGGGGGAATATAACGGCCTTAAGCAAGAGCTGCCCAAGCTCGAGGACGAATGGCTGGAGCTTTCCACCCAGATCGAAGAGGAGACCGCGCGTGAACTCTCGTAAAGCCACCGCCGTGGCGATGAGCATCATAGCCATCGCGTGCCGCATCTGCGGCATCTTTATGAGCGCGATGACCGTTCTGCTGTGCTTTAGCGGCCTCACCGCCAAGTTGCAGATCGTGGGCTTTGTCGTCGAGCTTTCGCGTGCGTTGCCGAGCGCCATCGCCGGCTACGGCGTTATCACCTCGCCCTTTGGCGGTGTCTTCCGCTTGGATTACGCCATCGTGGCCGTCATCCTGTTTGTGGCCGACTACCTGCTTACGCGCGCCTCGCGCCGCGTCCGCTAGGGGAGTGACATGTCCAGCAGCTACCTCATGAACCTGCTCGCCAGCGCCGTCGCCGTCATCGTGGGCATCGTGATCCACGAGAGCGCGCACGCCGCCGCGGCCTGGGCGCTCGGCGACAAGACGGCCCGCTCGCGCGGCCGCGTCTCGCTCAACCCGCTCAACCATATCGACCCATTTGGCACCATTCTCCTGCCGCTGCTGATGCTCGCGGCCGGCGGCCCGGTGTTCGCCTTCGCCAAGCCGGTGCCCGTATGCCTCAATAACCTTAAGCACCCCAAGCGCGACGAAGTCCTGGTGAGCGCGGCCGGCCCCGCATCGAACATTGCGCTGGCATGCCTTGCGGCCGCACTCATGCACGCGGCATACGGCAACCTCTACGCCAGCATGTCCTTTGCTGTGGCATCACAAATCATGAACTTCGGTGCCACCTTTATTGTGGTCAACCTGTCGCTCGCGTTCTTTAACCTCATCCCGATCCCGCCGCTCGACGGCTCGTCGATTATCGTGCCGTTCCTCAAGGGCAAGGCGCTCACCAACTACTACCGCCTGCAGCAATACGCCATGCCCATCCTCATCCTAGTGCTGTATCTGCTGCCCATGTGGACCGGCATCGACGTGATCGGACGGTATTTCGACGTTACCGTGTATCCGCTGGCCGAGTGGCTGCTCAACTTCGCAATCGCCGGCATCTAAGGTAAACTTACAGGTCGACCGTGTAAAACGGTCGCAACATGCACCCAAACCGCGCCGCGAAGGCGCCGTCAAAGGAGGTCGAAGATGTCGTATCGCGTGTCGACGCAGGTCTACAGCGGACCGTTCGACCTGCTGCTGCAGCTGGTAACCCGCCAAAAAGTTGATATCGGTGCCATCTCGATCAGCGAGGTAGCCGAGCAATACCTTGCCGAGGCCGAGCGCATCGAGGCGCTGGACCTGGACGTGGCGAGCGACTTTTTGCTGGTCGCGGCAACTCTTTTGGACATCAAGGCCGCCTCGCTGGTGCCCCAGGAGGCCCCGCGCAAGACAGTCGACGATTACGAGGACGATGAAGACCTCGAGGAACTCAGCGCGCTCGACGGCGACGCCCTGCGCGAGGTCCTGATTCAGCGCCTGATCGCCTATAAGCAGTTTAAGGGCGCGGCGGCAGCCCTTGGCGCGCGGATGCAGGCCGAGAGCCGCATGCATCCGCGCGTGGCCGGCCCCGACCCCGAGTTCCTAGGCCTTATGCCCGACTATCTGGCCGGCATTACCCTGCGCGGCCTCGCCGTCATCTGCGCCGACCTGGACGGCAAACGCCAGACCTTCCTGCTGGAGGCCGAGCACGTGGCACCGCATCGCGTGCCGCTCGACCTGACGGTGGCCTCGGTCGACCGCTTTACCATGGCACACCAAGCCTGCACCTTCCGCGAGCTGCTGGACGGCGACGCCACCACCGAGCAGCTCGTTGTCACCTTCCTGGCCATGCTAGAGCTTGCCAAGCGCGGCTCGCTTACGCTAAGCCAGGACGAGATCTTCGGAACCATCTGCATCAACCGAGTCGAGGGAGCCGAGGCATACGTGCCCGGCGAGGGCCCCGAGCTCACCGAATAGGAGCCGCAACCATGTCAACCCTTTCCACGCTGGAGGCAAACAGCCTCAAAGGCGCCCTCGAGGCGCTGCTGCTGGTGTCGAGCGACCCCGTGAGCGCACCCGCGCTGGCAGGTGCGCTGGATATCGCCCCGGGCGAGTGCGCGTCACTTTTGGCCGAGCTCAAGGTTGAGTACGAGGAGGCCAACCGCGGTTTTCAGCTGCGCGAGGTCGCCGGTGGCTGGCGCCTGTTTACACACCCCGCCTACCACGATGTGGTCGAGGCCTACGTGCTGAGCTGGGACACGCAAAAGCTATCACAGGCGGCGCTCGAGACCTTGGCCGTCATCGCCTACCACCAGCCCGTCACGCGCGAGGTGGTCAAGGGCATCCGCGGCGTCAACTCCGACGGCGTCATCGCGTCGCTCGTGGACAAGGGTCTGGTGCGCGAGCTCGGCCGCGACCCCGAACGCGGTCAGGCCATCATCTATGGCACGACCAACGCCTTCTTGGAAAAGTTCGGCCTACGCTCCACCCGCGACCTGCCCGATCTGGAGCAGTTTGCCCCCGACGAGCAGTCGCGCCAGTTTATCCGCGAGCGCCTGAGCGGCCGCAGCATTCAGTCAACGCTCGAGGAGCAGGCCGAGGACCTGGACGAAGAGCGCGAACTGATCGATACCGATGTTGAGGACACCGATGGCGAGGAGCTTCTGCCCACCGGTAACACCTCGGAGGATATGCATGACGAGGACTAACGAAGCAGGGGAGACGCGCGCCGCCGGTGCCACGGGCGCGCCCGCAACCGATGCCCAGCCCGTCTACCCGCACACCATGCGCCTGCAGCGCTTTTTGGCGCGCGCAGGCGTGGCGAGCCGCCGCGGCTCGGAGGACCTGATGACCACCGGTCGCGTGACCGTCAACGGCCAGGTAGCGACCGAACTGGGCACCAAGGTCGATGTCGACCGCGACCATATCGAGGTCGACGGCATGCCCGTCAAGCTCGACCAAGGCGCCGTGTACCTGATGCTCTACAAGCCGACCGGCTACCTCACCACCATGAGCGATCCGCAGGAGCGCCCTTGCGTGGCCGACCTGGTACCGCGCGACCGCTTTCCGGGGCTCTTCCCGGTGGGTCGCCTGGACCGCGACACCACGGGCCTTTTGCTCTTTACCACCGACGGCGACCTGTCGCAGGATCTGCTGCACCCCAGCAAGCACGTCTACAAGACCTACCAGGCGCTTGTGGACGGCCACCTGACCGATCGCGACTTAGAACCGCTCCGCCGCGGAATCGAGCTCGACGACGGCCTGTGCCAGCCGGCGATCTGCCGCATCATTACTGCGCGCGAGGCCGAGGCCGTGGCTCCGCAAGGCGTCAAGCCCGGCACCACTGCCGTGGAGGTCATCATCCGCGAGGGGCGCAAGAACCAGGTCAAGCGCATGCTGAGCAAGATTCACCATCCGGTGATCCGCCTGCACCGCTGCAACTTTGCCGGCCTGGAGCTCAAGGACGTGGCCAAGGGCTCGTGGCGCGAACTTACCGATCGCGAGGTGCAGATCCTCAAGGCCGGCGGCATCCCGCCCAAGCAGGCCAGCTCCAAGCACGGCGCCGCGCCGTCGACCAACACGGCGAGCCGCACGCGTCACCACGGCAGCCACGGTTCCGCGCCCAAGCGCAACACCTACCGCGAGCGCTACACGGGTTAGCCAGTACACCAAGCCGCAGCTCCCGCGTCCCATACCAGCACGTCAACCACCGAAAGGAAGCATTGCATGATCGTCGCCATCGACGGCCCCGCCGGTTCCGGCAAGTCCACTATCGCCAAGGAGATCGCCCGCCAGCTGGGCTTTAACAAGCTCGACACGGGCGCCATGTATCGCGCCGTCACCTTCGCCGCGCTCGACCGCGGCATCGACCTGGACGACGAGGCGGCCATCGACGCCCTCGCCGAGCAGATCGAGATTCGCTTTACCAACGGCACCGGCGAGGACACGCGCCTGACCATCAACGGCCAGGACGCATCGGCTGCCATCCGCACCCCGCAGGTCGACGCCAACGTGTCCAAGGTCTCGGCCTACCTGGGCGTGCGCGCCGCCATGCTCATCCACCAGCGCCGCGCTGCCGAGGACCGCGATATCGTGGCCGAGGGTCGCGACATCGGCACCGTCGTGTTCCCCAACGCGCAGGTCAAGGTGTTCCTGACCGCCGACCCGCGTGAGCGTGCCCGCCGCCGCGTGCTGCAGCGCCACCAAAACGACGCCCAGCCGCTCACCGAAGAGCAGCTCGAGGTCGAGGTTGACGAGACCCTCGATGCCCTCAAGCAACGCGATAAACTCGACAGCAGCCGCGAGGTCGCGCCGCTCGTTCCCGCTGAGGACGCCGTGCACGTCGACTCCACCGCCCACACCATCGATGAGGTCGTCTCGATCATCGAGGACCTCATCAACCAAAGGAGGTAGCCCATGCGCCTGTTTAAGCAGACGCCCGAGGATTACTACAACGCCCCCTACGCCGAGTTTCCGGCGCTCATCCGCGGCACCGTCGCCGTGGTCATGGGCATCCTGTGGGTCTTCTCCAAGCTCATGTGGCGCTGGAAGGTCGAGGACAGCGACCTGCTGTTTGAGCGCCAGGAAGGCCGCGGCAGCGTGGTCATCTGCAACCACACCTCGATGGCCGAGTTGCTGGCCGTGGAGACGGCACTGTTCTTTGGCGGCCGCCGTGTGCGCCCCATCTTTAAATCCGAGTTTGCCAAGAGCAAGATCGTGCGCTGGGCCTTTAGCCGTGTGGGCGGCATTCCCGTCGAGCGCGGCACCGCCGACATGAAGTGCCTGCGCGCCGCCCAGCATGCGCTGCAACGCGGCGAGGACGTCCTGATCTTCCCCGAGGGCACGCGCATCCGCTCGCGCGAGATCAAGCCCGAGGTCCACGGCGGATTTGCGCTCATCGCTCAGATGGGCAAGTCGCCCGTCAACCCGCTCGCCATCTGCGGCTGGTCCGATATCACGCCTGCGGGCAAAAAGATCATGCGCCCCAAAAAGTGCTGGATACGTGCCGGCAAGGCCGTCTCGCTTTCCGATGCTCCAGCCGAGCTCAAGCGCAAGGAACGCCTGGCTTGGTTTGAGTCCGAGGCCATGAGTCGCGTCTACGCCATGCGCGATGACCTGTGCGCCGAGCATCCGGGTAGGTTCTAACCATGGTCGAGGAAGTCATGAACACCGTCGAGGCCGTTGCCGGAAAGGCGGACGCCCCTACCATTGAGATCGCTGCCCACGCCGGCACCTGCTACGGCGTGCAGCGCGCGCTCGATATGGCCCTGGCGGCCGCCCCGCAGGCGGGGGAGAGCGCCCAGGTCCACACCCTGGGTCCGCTCATCCATAACCCCATCGTGGTGCGCGAGCTTGCCGAGGCAGGCGTCGGTCTGGCCGAGACCCTGGACGATGCCGCATCGGGCACCGTGATCATTCGCGCGCACGGCGTGGTCCCGCAGGTGATTGAGGCTGCTCGCGAGCGCGGCCTCGACGTGGTCGATGCCACCTGCCCCTATGTGAAGAAGGTCCACGTGGCTGCCGAGCGCCTGGTACGCGAGGGCTATCGCGTGCTCGTCGTGGGAGAGCCGGGCCATCCCGAGGTGGAGGGCATCCTGGGCCATGCCGGTGATGACGCGCAGGTCGTGAGCTGCGCCGCCGATGCGGACGCGCTGCCGCTCAAGGGCAAGGTAGGCCTCGTCGTGCAGACCACCCAGACCGCGCAGAACCTGGCCGAGGTTGTGGCCTCCATCACCCCGCGCGTGCAGGAACTGCGTGTGATCAACACCATCTGCGCCGCCACGAGCGAGCGTCAACAGGCAGCAGCCGCACTTGCCAGCCGCTGCGACTGCATGGTTGTGGTGGGCGGCAAGAACTCGGGCAACACCCGCCGCCTGGCGCAGATTTGCGCCGATGTCTGCGAGCAAACGCATCACATCGAGGAGGCATCCGAGATCGAGGCCGCGTGGTTTACCGACGCTCACCACATCGGCATCACCGCCGGAGCCTCCACCCCGCAAGAACACATCGAGCGCGCCGTCGAGCGCATCAAGGAGCTTTGCCGCTAATCATGGACCAGACCGTACCCGCATACGCCGTCGAGGTGGCCGATTACGGGCGCAGCCGCGACCCCGAGCCGGGTGAGGGCGCGCTCGTTAAAAACGTGCGCCCCGAATCGCCCGCATGGGATGTGGGTATCGAGCCGGGCATGCGCGTGCTCACGGTCAACGGCGAGCAGCTGACCGATATGATCGTGTGGCTCTGGGAGGCAGATGACGACACTGTCGAGCTGGAGGTATTCGACCCGCGCGACGACACCGTCACCCCCGTCGAGCTCGATCGCTTTCCCGGCGAGGACTGGGGTCTGGAGTTCGATGGCCCCATCTTCGATGGCATGCGTACCTGCGTAAATGCCTGCGTGTTCTGCTTTATGACCATGCTGCCCAAGGGCGGTCGCTCCACGCTCTACATTCGCGATGATGACTACCGCTTGAGCTTTTTGCAGGGCAACTTTGTCACGCTGACCAACCTTTCCGACGAGGACGTGCAAAACGTCATCGACCGCAACATGAGCCCCATGAACGTGTCGGTCCACGCCGTGAGCCCCGACGTCCGCCGCCGCATGATGGGCCGCAACGCCCAGCGCGGCATGGATGTGCTCGAGACCATCATGGCCGCCGGCATCGAGATTCACGCGCAGATTGTGCTGTGTCCCGGCATGAACGACGGCGAGGAGCTGCAAAAGACCCTGCGCTTCTGCGAGGAGCACGAGCAAATCACGAGCCTGGGCATTGTGCCGCTTGGATTTACCAAGCATCAGAACCGCTTTAGCTGGTCCTACAGCGACAAGCCCGAGCTGGCGCGCGAGACTATCGCCATGATCCGACCCTTCCAGGACCGCGCGTACGAGCGCTTTGGCCGCCACACCTTTCAGATGAGCGATGAGTTCTACCTGGACGCCGGCATCGAGCCGCCCGAGGCCGATTTCTACGACGGCTACCCGCAGTACTACGACGGCATCGGCATGATCCGCTCGTATCTGGACGAGACCGACAACGTGCTCGCCGCCGATGCCGAGCGCCTGACCCGAGTTCGCGAGGGAATCGCCGCCCGTGGCCAGCGTCTGCTGTGCCTCTCGGGCGCCAGCGCACGCGATACCGTGGCGCGCTTCGTGGAGTCTCCACAGGGCCTTGCCGGCACCGTCACGGCCATCAAGAACCGCTACTTTGGCGGTAACGTGGACGTGACCGGCCTCATCGTCGCGAGCGACATCCTGGAGCAGCTGCCGCGAGACCTGTCGGGGGTTATGCTCTTTGTGCCTAAGCTCATGTTCAACGCTGACGGCATGACGCTTGACGAGTATCATCGTGACGATTTACTCGCAAGCCTTACCAGTCGCGGCGCCGAGGTTCATGTGGTGTCGACCATGCCGCATGAGCTGCTCGATACCCTGGAGCACATCCTTGGCATTGCCCGCGAACTCGCATAATTTACGCGAACCCTATCCATTAAAGGAGAGCAGATGAAACCTATCGTCGCCGTCGTCGGACGCCCCAACGTGGGCAAGTCCACGCTCGTTAACCGCCTGGCCCAGACCTCGGACGCCATCGTCCACGAGTCTCGCGGCGTCACGCGCGACCGCTCGTATCACACGGCCGATTGGAACGGCCGCGAGTTCACCATCGTTGACACGGGCGGTATCGAGCCCCTCAAGAGTGACGACGTCTTTGCCACGTCCATCCGCGACCAGGCACTCGCCGCCGCCGAGGAAGCCGCCGTCATCCTGTTTGTGGTCGACGGCCGCACGGGCGTCACCGAGGAGGACGAGTCGGTCGCCCGCATGCTCAAGCGCTCCGACAAGCCGGTCTTCTTGCTGGTGAACAAGCTCGACAACCCCGATCGCGAGAACGACAACATCTGGGAGTTCTATTCGCTTGGCATCGGTGAGCCCATGCCGCTGTCGGCCCTGCACGGCCATGGCACGGGCGACCTGCTCGACGACATCGTGGCCCTGCTTCCGGAGGAGGAGGACGAGGTCGCCGACGAGTTCCCCGACGCGCTGAACGTGGCCATTATCGGGCGCCCCAACGCCGGTAAGTCGTCGCTGTTCAACCGCATCCTGGGAGCCGAACGCTCCATCGTGTCGAACATTGCCGGCACCACGCGCGATGCCATCGACACCGTCGTCGAGCGCAACGGCAAGCACTACCGCATGGTCGATACCGCGGGTATCCGCAAGAAGAGCACCGTCTACGAGAACATCGAGTACTACTCCATGGTCCGTGGCCTGCGTGCCATCGACCGCGCCGACGTGGCGCTGCTCGTCGTCGACGCCTCCGTGGGCGTTACCGAGCAGGACCAGAAGGTCATGGGCCTCGCCATTGAGCGCGGCTGCGCCATCGTGGTGCTGCTCAACAAGTGGGACCTGCTCGACGATGACCGCAAGCGCGAGGCCTGCATGGAGACCGTCGACCGCCGTCTGGGCGTCATGGCTCCCTGGGCCCAGTACCTGCGCATCTCTGCCCTGACCGGCCGCAGCGTCGAGAAGATCTGGGCGATGGTCGACGCTGCCGAGAAGACGCGCTCGCAAAAGATCAGTACCTCGCGCCTCAACACGTTCCTCACCGACCTGCGCGAGTTTGGCCACACCGTAGTGGACGGCAAACGCCGCCTGCGCATGCACTACGTGACCCAGACGGGCGTCAATCCGCCGACGTTCACGTTCTTCGTCAACCACAGCGACCTGGTCAATGACACCTACCAGCGCTACGTGGAGAACCGCATGCGCTCGACCTTCGACTTCGCCGGCACGCCCATTCGACTCTTCTTTAGGAAGAAGGAGCAAAAGGATGCTTAATCCGATCCTGCTGACCGCCATCTGCGCCGTGGTCTCGTTCTTTATCGGAGCGATTCCGTTTGGCCTGATCCTGGGCCGCGTGTTCAACCACACGGACATTCGCAAGGCGGGCTCCGGCAACATCGGCACCACCAACGCGCTGCGCGTGGCCGGCCCCAAGGTGGCCGCGCTCACGCTGCTGCTCGACTGCCTTAAGGGCGCCATCTGCGTCCTTATCGCGCGTCCGCTCATCGCGAGCGTGGGCTATGGCTTCCCCGTGAGCATCATGGCTCCCGGTGCCGCCGGTGACTGGATGATCGGCGTCATTTGCCTGGCTGCCGTGTGGGGACACATCTTCTCGCCTTACCTTAACTTCCACGGCGGTAAGGGCATCGCCGTGGGCCTGGGCGTGATTCTTGCCTGGTACTGGCCCATTGGCCTATCGCTGCTGGGCATGTTTATCGTTGCCGTCGCCATCACCAAGTTTGTGTCGGTGGGCTCGCTTGCCGCCGCCATTGGTCTTCCCATCGCTGCCTGTGCGGTCTTTCCGTACAGCAGCCTGGGCCTCAAGTTTTGCATGGCGATGATCGGCATCACCGTAGTGTGGGCCCATCGCGCGAACATCAAAAAGCTCATGACCGGTAAGGAGTCCAAGCTCTCGTTTACCAAGCGCGTCACCGAGCCCGACGATAAGTAGGAGAGAGTCATGAATGTTGCGCTGATTGGCTCCGGCTCCTGGGGAACTGCCGTCGCCGGCCTTGCCGCCGCGCGAGCCGAGCGCGTGACCATGTGGGCCCATAGCGAGCAGACGGCCGCCGGCATTAACGGCGAGCACCGTAACCCGCGCTATCTGGTGGGCTACGAGCTGCCGGAAAACGTTGTGGCCACGACGGATCTGACCCAGGCGCTCGATGGAGCCGAGGCCGTCATCTTTGCCGTGCCATCCACCCACCTGCGCGGCGTCTGCCACCAGGCGGCGCCGCTTATCGCGGACGAGACGCCGGTGCTCTGCCTCACCAAGGGCATCGAGCCCGAGTCCGGTCTGCTCATGAGCGAGGTCATCGCCAGCGAGATCGGCAATGAGCGTCGTGTGGCTGCGCTTTCGGGCCCCAATCATGCCGAGGAGATCTGCCGCGGCGGGCTTTCTGCCGCCGTAATCGCCAGTAAAGACCAGCAGGTGGGGGAGACCTTTAAGGAGCTGCTGCTTTCCACGGCCTTCCGCATCTACCTGTCGCAGGACATGACTGGCGTCGAGGTCTGCGGCGCCATGAAAAACGTCATCGCCATCGTGTGCGGCATCTCCGCCGGCTCGGGCGCGGGCGACAACACGCTTGCCCTCATCATGACACGCGGTCTGGCCGAAATCAGCCGCCTGGTTCACGCCCGCGGCGGCCAGGCCATGACTTGCATGGGACTTGCCGGTATGGGCGACCTTATCGCCACCTGCACTTCGGAGCATTCGCGCAACCGGACCTTTGGCTACGAGTTCGCCCACGGCGTGTCGCTCGACGAGTACCAGGCACGCACGCATATGGTGGTCGAGGGTGCCGTCGCGGCCCGCAGCGTCAGCGAACTCGCCCGTTCACTGGGCGTAGACATCCCGCTCACCTTTGCCGTGGAGCAAACGCTCTACAACGGTGTTACTTTGGATAGGGCACTCGAGATTCTTACCGACCGCGTCCCCTCTCAAGAGTTCTACGGACTCGCTGACTAGCGCAGAAAGGCTACTACCATGGGTTCCATCAAAATCGCTCCGTCCGTCCTTTCGGCCGACATGGCCAACCTCAAGGGCGAGCTCGACAAGATCGCCGGTGCCGACTACGTGCACTTCGACGTCATGGACGGTCACTTTACCGGCAACCTGACCTTTGGCGTTGACATCCTTAAGGCCGTCAAGCGCTCCACCGACGTGCCGGTCGACGCGCACCTGATGGTGTCGAACCCCGACGAGACGGTCGATTGGTACGCCGACGCCGGCGCCGATATGATCACCGTGCACTACGAGGCTTCCACGCACCTGCACCGCACGCTCACGCATCTGCAGCAGCGCGGCGTCAAGGCCGGCGTGGTGCTCAACCCCGCCACCCCCGTCTGCGTACTCGAGAGCATCATCGACGTCGTGGATATGGTGCTGTTGATGAGCGTAAACCCTGGCTTTGGCGGCCAGAGCTTTATCCCCGGTACCATCGCCAAACTGCACGAGCTTACGGCCATGTGCGAGCGTCACGGCGTTTCGCCCCTCATCGAGGTCGACGGTGGTATTTCTTCCAAGAACATCGCAGACGTCGTCAAGGCCGGCGCCAACGTGCTCGTAGCCGGCTCCGCCGTATTTAAGTGCGAAGATCCCGCTGCCGAGGTTGCGCTGCTGCAGAAGCTGGGCAACGAGGCTGCACAGGAGGCATAAACCCTTATGACCGCAGGTCAAAACCGCATACCCGTGAATCTTGACTATGCCGCCTCGACGCCCATGCGCGCCGAGGCGCTCCTTGCGCAGCGCGAATATGACGACAGCGAGCTTGCCGGCGTCAACCCCAACTCGCTACATTCGCTCGGCCGCAAGGCCGCCGCACGCCTGGAAGTTGCCCGTCGCGAGATCGCCCGCAGCTTTGGCGCGCGCGTTCGCCCGTCCGAGATCATCCTTACCAACGGCGGCACCGAGGCCAACCAGCTGGCGCTGCTCGGTCTTGCCGAGGGCGCCCGTCAGCGCGATCGAAAGCGCGATCGTGTAATCGTTTCGGCCATCGAGCACGATTCGATTCTGGACAACCTGCCGCTGCTGCGTGCCGCCGGTTTTACCGTCGACCTCGTGCAGCCCTGCCGCGCAGGCTACATTGAGCCTGCCACACTTGTCGAGCTGCTCGGCGACGACGTGGCGCTCGTGAGCATTATGGTCGCCAACAACGAGACCGGCGTGGTGCAGCCCATCCGCGAGCTGGCCGCCGCCGCACATGCTGCCGGTGCCTTGTTTCATACCGATGCCATCCAGGGCTACTTGCATATTCCGCTCGATGTCACCGAGCTGGGCGTCGATGCCATGACCGTTGCCGCGCACAAGATCGGCGGCCCTGTGGCATCCGGCGCGCTCTACCTTAAAAACCGCACGCCGCTGCGTCCGCGCATCTTTGGCGGTGGACAGGAAGCAGGCCGTCGCGCCGGCACGCAGGACCTGCGTACGCAGCTGGCCTTTGCCGCTGCCGTGTCTGTGCTGCTGCCCAACGTGGCCCAGGAGCGCGCGGAGCTGCAGGCCTTGTCCGATAAGCTCTACGCCACGCTTACGGCCCATCCGCGCATTCACGCCACGATGGGCGACTACGTGCAGGCAGATCGTCTGCCGGGTATGGTTTCGATCTACGTCGACGGCATGGACTCCGAGGAGCTCATCATCAAGCTCGACGCCGCCGGCTTTGAGGTTTCGGCCGGATCGGCTTGCTCGAGCGGCAGCATGGACCCGAGCCACGTGCTCAGCGCCATGGGTATTGGCCGCGAGCAGGCGCTGGGTGCGCTGCGTATCTCGTTTGATGACCGCGTGAACCCTGCCGACCTAGATGAGTTTGCCCAGGCGCTGCTCTCGATCGTGGGTGCCGCATGATCGTTTCCGAGCTTGAACGTGCACTGCTAGAGCGCTATCCCAAGGCGGATGCCGAGAGCTGGGACCATGTGGGGCTATCTGTGGGAGATCCCGCTGCCGAGATCACCGGCGTTGCCTGCGCACTCGACGCGACCGAGGCCAACGTGCACCGCGCTCTCGAGGCCGGCGCCAACGTTCTGCTGACGCATCATCCCATCTATATCAAGGCGCCCGAGGCCTTTTGTCCGGCCAATTCTTCTCGCCCCCAGTGCAGCTCGGCGCTGTACGAGGCAGCCCGTTGCGGCGTAAGCATCATCTCGCTTCACACCAACCTGGACCGCTCGCATGAGGCTCGTGTTTGCCTAAGTACGCTGTTGGACGCCGCACCCGCAAGCTCACTGGAGCACGTGGACGACCCCGAAGCGACCGGCCTGGGCGCGATTGCAACGCTGAACGACCCCTGCAGCCTGCGTAACCTTGCCGCGCGCGCCGCAGCGGCGTTTGGCAGCGACCCACGCGTGTGGGGCGAGGCCAAACGCCCGTGCCGCACCGTCGCCATTCTGGGCGGCTCCCTCGGCGATTTTGGAGAGCTTGCCATCGCCGCAGGCGCAGATGTAATTGTGACTGGAGAAGCCGGCTACCACGTGGCGCAGGACCTTGCCTTACGTGGCCTGGGCGTGATCCTACTCGGCCACGACCGCTCCGAAGAGCCGTTCGTTGATATATTGATGAACTCTGCAGTTGACGCCGGGGTCGACCCCCGTCATGCGATTAAAATACTGAACCCTTGCCAATGGTGGACTGTGACAAAAGGAGAGAACTTATGAGCGCCGGCGCTACGCTACTCAAGCTGCAACAGATCGATTTGGAGCTCGCGCGCAACAAGAGCGAACTTGCCAATATGCCGGAGCTCAAGGAGCTCGCTTCCAAGCGCAAGACCTATGTGAAGCTTAAGTCCGAGATGACCAAGCTCTACGCCCAGCGCAAGGATCTGGACATTGAGCTCGACGATCTCAACACCACTGAGATTCAGACCAATAACGCCATCGAGGCTGCCAAGAAGCGTCACGTCGACGGTTCTGACTACCGCGAGGTTCAGGACCTGGAGAACGAGCTCGCCACCCTGGCCAAGCGCCTGGACAAGATCGAGCACACCCGCAAGGACGTCGTCATCGCCCATAAGGAGGCGCTCGACCGCGAGGCTCGCGCTCAGGCCATCATCGCCAAATTCGAGGAGGGCGTGAAGGCCGATACCAAGGCCGCCCGCGCCAAGGCCGCCGACCTGCAGGCCCAGATTGACGCCGCCACCAAGGAGCGCACCGCCCTTGCCGCCACGCTGCCGACCGACGTGCTCACCGACTACGAGCGCCTGCTCAAGCAGTTCCGCGGCCTGGCCGTCGAGACCATCCAGGGCAACATTCCCACCATCTGCCACACCGCGCTGCAGGCATCGTCCATGAGCGACCTCAACCACGACGGTAGCGAGATCGCGCACTGCCCGTATTGCCACCGCCTGCTGGTGCTTCCCAGCAAGGAAGCCTAACGATGACGGCGGCACCCAACAATTCAATGCAACTTGAGGGAAAAACGATCCTGCTGGGTATTACCGGCGGGATCGCCGCCTATAAGTCGTGCAATATCGTGCGCCTGCTACAAAAGCGCGGCGCACGCATCAAGGTCGTTATGAGCGAGCATGCCACGGAGTTTGTGGGGCCGCTTACCTTCCGCGCGCTCACCAATGAGCCGGTCGCGGTGGGCCTGTTCGACGACCCCTCCGACCCCATCCACCACATTTCGCTGGCGCAGGAGCCCGACCTGGTGGTCGTGGCGCCCGCGACGGCCAATATCATCGCTAAGATGGCCAACGGCATCGCCGATGACCTCATCTCCACGACGCTGCTTGCCACGCCGCGACCCATTGTGATCGCGCCGGCCATGAACAACGGCATGTGGAAGGCGCCGGCGACGCAGGCCAACATGGCCACGCTGCGCGACCGTGGCGTCCATGTGGTGGGACCCGGCAGCGGCTACCTTGCCTGCGGCGACGTGGACACGGGACGCATGAGCGAGCCCGAGGACATTGTCGAAGCCATCTGCGAGGTGCTCAATCCCGTGCCGCAGGACCTGGCGGACAAGCGCATCGTGATCACCGCCGGCCCCACGCATGAGCCAATCGATCCGGTGCGTTTTATCGGCAATCGGTCGTCGGGCAAGATGGGCATCGCCCTGGCGGGGGAGGCTGCTCGCCGCGGTGCTGAGGTCACGCTTGTGCTGGGACCGACATCGCTCGATGTTCCCCGAGGTGTAGAGTGCGTGCGGGTGCAGACCGCCGCAGAGATGCTGCAGGCGGCGCTGGACGCCTTTCAGACGGCCGATGCGGCTATTTGTGCGGCGGCTGTCGCCGACTACACACCCGTATCCCCTGCGGATCACAAGCTCAAAAAGACCAACGAACGCTTGGATCGCATCGAGCTCGTCGAGACGGTCGATATTTTGGCCGAGCTTTCGCGCCAAAAGGGAGAGCGGTGCGTGATCGGCTTTGCAGCCGAGACCGATAACGTCGTGGAGTTCGCTGAGCGTAAATTGGCCCGCAAGGGCTGCGATGCGATCATCGCCAACGATGTCTCGCGCGCCGACTCGGGCTTTGGAACCGACACCAATAAGGCCTGGATTGTTAGCACGGCAGGTCAAGGGGTCGCTGGTTCGAATCCAGTCGTCCCGACCAGAAGTTTGCAGGTCAGGCACCTAGTGCCTGACCTTTTTTGTTTTAAGCAATTGCTTAATTTTCAGTAAGCAACAGGGTGCAAAAACCTACCTACGCGATAATCGCTTTTTGCGGCTATTTGCGCGTTTTGCACGCGCTTGAGCCGATTTATTAACGCGATATGAATCTACATACGCGTAGCTGGTATACAGCCGAATACAGGCTGTATTTATCGCGGCGATTTACGTAGATATAGCGACTGTAACGAACAAGCGTGTCGCTGTATTTATTCCAGTAGTTCACTTGATCGGTGGACAAGTGGGCTGTTGCAACGAAACGCCAAGCGGGATGGACCCCATACGAGGGCGCCGCAAAGATAATGGCGGGGGAGTGCGGCAGATGCTCTGAGAGCCGCTTTATGACCCCATTTTTCCTCAACCAGAATACCTGTGCCACGAACCTCAATTTGTTCGTACGTTAGCCAAAAGAAAGGCCCGAGCGGGGTGGCGCGGGCCTTCATCCAGAAGGCTAGAAGCACCAAGCGGGACAGAAGCAAGTCATACCCGCCGCGCGATTGCTGTCCGATGGATTACCACTGTAGGTGACATCCAGAAATCTCGAAGAAGATGTCGGATCCACCGATCGCTCCCACGTGTAGTTAGACGAGAAGTAGCTGCCAAAGGCAGCGTTGCCACCGTGGTTATTCGTCACCTTGCCCTTGAATGCCTCGTACTGGGTGCCCTCGGAGGAAGTCCAAGAGTAGTCGGATGCCCAGTAGGAGGTGGAGACGATCTCGGAGTAGCTGAGCAGGAACAGCTTGTCCGAGGTTGCGGTTACGGCGGCGTCCCTGTTCGCCTTGCCGCCACCGACATTGTTCGTGAACTTCGTGACCGATTTCACCTTGGATTGGAATTCAGACGGCATCAGGTTCCAGATTTCGCCGGAGTTCATTTTCGCGCGGAGTTCAGAGGCCTCCCAACCGCCGGCGTTGGTGTCCGTAGCGTTCATACGGGAATCAATTCCCGATGAGATGGCAAAGAAAGTCAAACCTGCCTTGCCGCTGCCGTCGGCCAAATCATCGTGGATGATGCCGATGATGCGGTACTCGAGCGTCTTACCGTTAGTCAGCTGCATCGAAAACTTGGTGCCGGCATCCATAGCGGCCTTCGCCTTGGCATAGACGACCGAAGAGGTGCCGTTCTTCGCGATGTCGGTGGCCGCCGCCTTCTGCTCGTCGAGCGTCCAGTCCTTGGCCTCCTTGCTCGCGACGGTCTTCATCGCCTCGCGGTAGGCCTTCTCCTCTGCCGAGATGAAGTTATCGCCATCGGTACCGGAGTCGACCGTGTTGGTCACCTGGTTGAACTGGTTTCGGATGGCGCCGGAGACCTGCCGGCCGGCGAAGATCACTACCAGACCGATAATGGCCGCGATCAGAACGTATTCGATGATTGATTGCCCTCGGAGGCAGGTATTCCTGGGGGATACCCATTACAGTCAAAAATGAGCTATTCGATACCCCGTTGATGTATTTCCCCGGTGTCGGATACGATTCAAGCAAGCCCGAAAGGGCCGCCGATCGGGCGCCCGCGTACGGCCGTCTGCCCCTGCCCCGAAGAGGGCCCGGGGGGTGTTGCCGACGCGGGCGTCGCCGTTTCAGACGACTGATAGGAAACTGCCGGACCTCAGGGAAGACGGCCACGGCCAGGTAATGTGGGTGTCGCGGGAAACGGCTTCCGATCGACCGACGATTGGAGGATACCATGGCCGATAACGCAGCGCCCGCGAGGAGGGCCGTCCTCGGGCTCGACGTCGGGAAGGCCACCCACTGGGCCTGCATGCTCACCCGGGACGGGGAGATCGCCGTCAACCGCCCCGTCGCGAACTCCGAGCATGAGCTCGACAGGCTGTTCTCGCAGGTCGGAGAGGGGACCCTGGTCGTCGTGGACCAGGCCCGCAACATCGGCGCCCTGCCCATATCCAGGGCCAGGAGGGCCGGGCTCGACGTCGCCTACCTGCCCGGCATAGCGGCGCACCAGGCCTCCAGGATGTTCGCCGGCGACGCCAAGACCGACGAGCGAGACGCCCATGTGATCGCCAGGACCGCCATGGGCCTGCCCGACGCGCTGCTGCCGGTCCCGGAACGCGACGGGAACCTCGAGGCCGCGAGGTCGCTCGCCTCGCAGCGCGACCACATGGTGACGTGCGCCACGAGGGACAAGAACCGGCTGCGCTCCATCCTCTTGGAATCCTGCCCGGCGTTCGAGGCCCTGGTTGACCCCTCGGACCCGAGGTGGCTGCGCGTCCTCGCCCGCCTCGGCGGAGCCTGGGGCGTGGCGGACGCGGGGAGGGCGTCGTTCTCCGCGCTCATGCGGGGCGCGGGCGGATCGGCGCGCGCGGACGCCTGGACCGCGATAGCCTCGTCGACCAGGCCCTCCGAGGTCATGGTGAGGGCCGAGAATCCGCAGGTGAAGATGCTTGCGAGGCGCATATCGGAGGCGATGGAGGAGGCGTCGCGCCTCGACGCCGAGATCGCGTCCCTGCTCGAGTCGGACGACACCTACGCGTGCCTGCTGACGATCCCGGGCATCGGGCCGAGGACGGCGTCGGAGCTGACGATAGCGATCGACATATCGTCGTTCCCCGACCACGACCACCTGGCTTCGTACTGCGGCATCGCCCCGAGGAACCGCAGGTCCGGGACCTCGATAGCGTCGGTGGCTGCATCGAGGCAGGGAAACAAGAGGCTGAAGAACCTGCTCATATTCTCATGCAACTCGCTGACGAGAAGCGCGAACAGGTTCGGCGAGTACTACCGCGCGTGCAGGGGCCGCGGGATGTGCCACGGCGAGGCGCTGAAGGCGGTCGCGAGGAAGAGGCTGAAGGTGATCTACGCGGTCATGCGGGACAAGGCCCCCTACGCGGCCTAGCCCCGCAAAAATGAAAGAGAGCTGCCGCGCCGATGGGCTGGCGCCAGCATGGAGAGAATCTAGGTAGCTCAACGGAGAAAACCGTTGACAAAACTATAGGAACCCCCCGAAAGGAATTTCCGCTGCATGCATATGCGGCTCCTCTCGGATTGCTTTGGCTGATGCTGCAGAGGATAGACGCGATTACTAAGGATGAGTCAACAATGCCGCAGCGGCATTCACACTAAGAGGGTAAGGCGTTCGGAGTGACATCCCGTTCCAAAACGTATACTTGATTTAAGGCGGAGTGGAATGTGGGCGCGCAAGGAGATGCGGAATCGATGAGAGCCTCAAAAAAAATTACTGCAGTGTTATCATCTTTCATCCTCTCTATTCTTCCATTTCTGATTCTATGGGCGGCTTGGTCAGTCCTCCCTGATACAATTCCCGCTCATTGGAGTGGGGGTGTGGTTGATCGATGGGGTAATAAGCTTGAATTGCTGGTTGTTCCGCTGTTTTCTCTGATTGGTTCTATTGCAATTTCTGTGTACCTTATTGTTTCCACGCGGCGAAGAGAGTTCGCGGATTTCTCTGTTCGAATGCGACGGGACTTTGTTGCGTGCTATATGTCTAGTCTTCTTTTATCGACAACCTGCTCAGTGATAATTGCCGTTTGGGTTCAGTTGATTCTTACGCAAAGCACTGCGGTTGATGGGGGACTTGGACTATCGATCCTGTATTCCCTTCCCGGGCTATATGTGATTTTGTGCGCTTTGCCGCCTTTTTATGCGAGCGGCGAGAGCAAAAAGGCAGAGCGCCTGATAACAGTTCTTATTGGCGGCGCGGAGATTGTTCTTTGTGGAATAGTGCTTGAAGGTTCGGCTGCCTCTTATGCGATGATTGGACTGATGATTCTGTTCTGTGCGTTTGAGATTGTGTCACAGGTAAGGGATAGCCGGTCCTTATGAGTTGAATTACGCGCGTGCGGATATAAAGGTTGGCATGTTAAATTTGTTGAAAACTCTGACATGCGCTGCCGACTTCATTAAAATCGATTGCCAATCAAGTCTTCCTATATATGCGAGCCCTGAGAAACTGCGCTGTGAACCTGAGACCGCTATCGATCGGCACGGTACACCGGGCCGCTGTCCTCGAGCCGGCATCAGCTTGCCGGTCTCAAAACGTATGCCGCCAGACACTAGGAAATCAAGTCATCGATGCCATGCAAATCGAGTGCCAAAACCTAGTGCCAAAACCTCCTCTTGCATTCCTATGAGAAAATCAAAAGACAAGGCAGGAGGCTGAAAAATGACACGATACGGTTATGCCCGTGTAAGTACGAAAGACCAGAAGCTTGACCGCCAAATCGAAGCGTTGGTGAACGCCGGCATTGCTTACGAACGCATCTACAAAGACAAGGAGACCGCCGCTCGCGAGGGCGACCGCGCACAGCAAAAAACTTGTTCAAGAAAATGAAGCGCGGTGATGAAGTGGTGGTCGAAAGCTGGGAACGGCTGTCGAGGTCGACCAGACAACTGCTCAACTATGACCTGATGTTCCGCAACCTAGGGGTCAAGCTAACCTCTCTGAAGCAGCCCGTAGACTTGGACACGGCATTCGGTCGGTTTGTCTTGGAAACTCACGCTTGCACCGCAGAACTTGAACGAGATTTGATCAAGCAGTGCCAAGCGGAGGGCATCGCCATAAAGCGGAGCCACGGCGGCAACGTTGGAGGCCGCCCGCGTATCGCCGATGTCAAAGCCGATGCCGCCGTGAAACTCTACCTCGCTCGGGAAACGCCAATTCCAGATATCTGCTCTGCCATGGGCATTTCAAAATCAACGCTATACCGCATTCTCCGAAGCCGCGGCCTGGTGGGCGTCAGGAGGAAGTAAGTAAGGGGGCGGAGATTTTCTCCGTCCCCTTTGTCGTTCTAATGGGTTCTATGCCGACCTGAGGATTTTCTCGGCCTTCTCGATTGCGGCCGAGCGCAGGAACTCAGACTTCTGCATCCCGCACGCTGCGGCCGCCCTCTCGATGAGGGCGGCATCCGTTTTCGGGCACTTGAAGGACAGATTGGCGTCGTCCTCCCCATAGGAAAGCCTGGGGCGGCCGATGCGGCGGCTCGTCAGGGTTCCCGCCCAAGAGCCGGATTCATACTCCGCGCACTCGCGCTCGATGTCCTCGTCCGTGATCGCGGTTCCGTTTGCAAGCCTGAACTCCATCGGTATCCCCTCATCCTCGTTCTTGCCACCTCCAACCGTTCCATAGAGAATCACGCCGTCCCTGGCGACCTCGGTGGCGAAACTTCGGCCGTGCTGAACCGCAGCCCTGAAATCATCCACGTTGCCGATGAAGAAATCCAAGTCCTTCCCGAATCTGAACAGTTGGACATTGGCTACAATCGAGAACTCCTTGAGTTCCCTTCCGGTCAACTCGGAAAGACCGAGGATGTCATAATCGCTATTCTTCCCGGCTTCGCCGCGGGCTCGCGACCCGTAGGCGATGATGGCGATTGGCTCACCGGCTCGCCTGATGCCGTCGACGAGGAAATCGATATCCTCTTGCGAGATTTGAAGGGTGTCGCGTGCCTCTTCAAGGGTTCTCATGGTCCACCTCTCCTTAATCCCTCTTGTAGATGAGCCGTCCCTCTCTTTTCAGGTTCTCGATGAAACTGCTCTGGGCTCCGCGGAGCGTCGTCAGCATGTCCACGTCCCTCCCGAGCTCCTCGGCCAGGGTGAGGCCGATACCGATAATCTCGAAGGCGTCCTTGCTGTCGACCTGGAGGAGCAGGTCGACGTCGGATGAGTCCTTCTGCTCGCCGCGGACGAACGAGCCGAACATGCCGGCTCGTCTCACCGATGGGTGGGAGCCGAGTACCCGGCAGATAATCTCCTTGGCTTCGGCGTAGTCCTGGACGGGATCTGCCGGATTATCGCAATCCTCGACGAGATATTTCAAAGCGGCACCTTCTTAAACGGTGAACGTGACAGCGGCCCTCCCTGAATTCTATAAAATCACGGCCTGACGTGGGCGGCGAATTGGCAGAGTTCCTCGTCGTCCAGATCGTCGAAGTGCGGCAACTCCGCCAACGCGGTCCTCTGCTCCATCAGGTACCTGCCGCTCGGAGACTTGCGAATCGTCTCTAAGTGACCTCTGGCGCGAGAGCTGGGAAATCCACGCCCTCGGGAGCGACCAAAGAGATGAATTCATCTGCCCCTCCCATGTGTCGAGACATCATTCAGGGCATCGACCGCATCCGGCCTTTCGCATTCGCCGCCCGGCTCACCGGTCCCGCCCAGACGACGGGTTTCCCATCTACGGCAAAGCGATTGCACTTATATATATATGTGCATTCCCGGATTGGGAATATGTTTCAGCCTACGCCGCTACGCGGCTACATCCGTAGCGCGCTACATCGCCACACGGCTACACGCCTACAGGACTACACGCCGCCGCCCAGCCAAACGGGGGAAGGGTCGCCCATGGGTGCTCTCAGGCCATGCTCCTATTTTTTTGAGAGAGGTGCCGTCGGGGCCTCCCGAAGCGCTTCCACTGGCTATCGCCTCATAAACACAAACCTAACTAGCCGCACGAACGACAAAGAGGCCAAGCTGAACAGAAGTAGAACCGAAACTTCAAAAACACTGGTATTCCAATCGCGCACCCAGCCCTCTACCGCCAACAAGAAAAACAGCAGACCCATCCATAGCGTCACAGAAGAAATCAACTTTGCGTAAGGGCGTATATCAATCCCGCTCTCCCTTTTTGTGACATCATATCCAGCAATTGAGCAGAGCCATCTTCCTCTTCTGTATTGGATTGAAAGGATAATCAGGGCAATCGAAGTCATCAAGCAGACAGCATCCTCTGTTTCCATAGAACTTCCTTTGCTTTCCGTCCTAGTTACGCATTCACAATCGAATCAAACCAAGTGTTAATTACTCGATAGCAACCGCCTTCATATAAACTATAGCCGCTGCAGCAGCATTAACGACTGCGCCGTAGTTAACACCAACTTTCTCGACACTACCGCGGCCGAAAATCCCCAGCCTGAGTCGCGGGACCCCATCTGCATTCCAGCAAACACATTAGGCAATCAAAAAAGATAGGCACGGGCATCCGCGTCTGCGGAAACCCGTGCCGCATTTACGTCACTGAGATGACCGGGTAGAATCTATCTCAACGCGATTCCACATTCCCGTACTTGCACTACGGATTTGGGAAAGCGCATACATCAGCCTCTACTCGACCACAGTCGCCTCGGTCGGGATGGCCCCCAGCACTGCCGCGTACTCGGTGGGGTAGAGGCGGCTGATGGTCTGGACGTCGCGGATGAGGACGTTGCGGTCGTCGGGCTCGGAGATGCCGTAGCCGAACGCCTCGAGCGTCTCGATCGCCTCGCGGATCTTCTGCTGGAACATGGGGCCGGGGTCCACCCTCAGGCCGAGGTAGCCGCGCCACAGGCTCGGCGACACGCGCAGCATGTTCTGGATCTTGGACATCGGCTCGATGTCGGCGTAGACGTTGAGCGTGACCATGGCGTCCTTGTGCCCGAGGATCGACTGCAGCGCCTTGATGTCGCCGCCGTGGCGGATCCACTGCGTCGCGAAGGTGTGGCGCAGGCCGTGGAACGTGATCAGCTCGTCGTTGGTGCCCATGAGGCCGTTGGTCTCCGAGAACGTCTTGAACGCCCTGCGGATGTAGCTGGTGGTGGCGAAGGAGCCGTCCGGCCGCGACACGACGTAGCTGTCCGCGAGGTCGCGCGGGCCGAGGGTCGACGCCTCCCGGAGCCTCTGCGAATCGATTTCGTGGATCTCGCGCAGGAAGGGGAGCAGGCCCACCGGGTCGATGGGGATCGTCCTCAGGTCGTGGTTCTTGGTGTCCTTGATGAAGGAGCCCCTGTCCTTGACGTAGGCCACCGAGTGCCTGACCGTGATGAGCCCCGACTCGAAGTCGACGTCGCACCACCGCAGGCCGCAGACCTCGCCGATGCGCATCCCGGTGTGCAGGGCGAGCACGACCGCCCGCCTGAAGGTCGAGTCCGGCATCATCGAGGTCACCGAGTTGAGCTTCGGCACGAGGTCGGAGCGCAGCGCGTTCCTGTGCCTGGCGATGACCCTGGGCGCGAGGGCGCCGTCGAACGGGTTCCTCCCGATGGTGTCGTTGCTGCGCTTGAGGAGCACGGCGTAGAGCCGCTTGCCGAGCTTGAAGGACTTGTTGAGCGTGTCGGGCGCCGTGCCCAGGGCGATCCTGCGCCTCGACCACGCGTTGACGTCGTCGGTCGTCACCTCGTTGACGGGGACCAGACCCAGCTCGTCGCGCTCGATATGGAGGGCGCTGTAGTGGTAGTCGTCGCGGGTCGTCGGGGTGATCCTGTTCATCTCCAGGCAGAAGTCGATGAACTTCTCGAGCGCCTCGGAGAGCGGCAGCGCGGCGTAGTCGTCCCGCTTCTCGGCGGGAAGACCGGCGCCGACAGCGGCCCTCGTCTTCTCGGCCTCGGCGAGCTCCAGCTCGACCTCCGACCTGAATTCCGCGAGGACGCGCATCGCCGCCGCCTTTCCCCTCGTGCCCTGCTTCAGGCAGGGCACGCCGGTGTTCTTGGTCCTCTGGACCTTCTTCCCGGTCATCTCGTCGGCCACCGTCACGACGGCCTGCCATTTGCCCTTGTTCTTCCTCACGCCGCCGGGTCCGCATATGCGTAAGGTTTTATTGCTGCATTTCTCGTTCTGCATGTCTGCTCCTAAATCCGCAGTTGATTAGAAACAGATGGGCCCACCTGCGGGAACCCGGAGAGACGATGATTCGGGGCTCCGGTCAAGGGGTCGCTGGTTCGAATCCAGTCGTCCCGACCAGAAGTTTGCAGGTCAGGCACCTAGTGCCTGACCTTTTTTTATGCTGAATCCCCAAGTGAATCCCCAGTGAATCCCCAACTGTTTTTAACCAATCACGGCACCCCCTTCTACCTGCGGTTTTGTTGATTCCGGGTTTAATTGATTCCCCTTTCACTTTCCGTCTACATTTGTAGAATCTAACGATTCGTTTTGATTCCGCTCTTGTAGCCTACTTAGCCCGTACTTTTCTACATGCGCGAAAGCCACCTGCCTGCGCCTAGCTACTGCTGCTACTTGTGTCGTGCGCCCACGGCAAGACCCCTTGAGACGATCCAGCGCGGGCAGCAGGTCGGGCGCCCTGTCGCACGTGGCATGGCTGTGTGGCTGTGTTTGTTAACGTCGTGATTACGGATTTGTTAACGTCGTGATTGCGGATTTGATCACGTCCTTTTTTCGGAATTGAGGGTCAAAGTTTTTCGGTTTCGAGCTCTGCCACGGCCGGAACAAGACGTACCACCTCATCAGGTCGGGAGAGATTGACTCGTACAGGCCCGGCAGGTAGCTCCTGGTGTCGAGGGCTTCTGTGGACGCCTACATCGAGTCGAGGAGCGGAGGGAATGACGGCAGCGACCGCCCCGCGGAACGCCCGCCACGAAAGCCGCCCATCTACTACGTTTGGCCGGCATCCCCCGACCATACCGTTATGGCAAAAAGAAAACCGCAGGTAGCCGGCCTGCGGTTTTCGCGAAATCAGGGGCATGGTCGGCAGATCGGGGTCAAACGTAGTAGATGGGCCGGTTTCGTGGCGGCGGCGCCCTCGACGGTAGGCCCGGGGTGCCCGGAAGCAGGAAGGAGGTGGAGGGATGGGATTCGCGCCCCCTAATCCTCGGCGGACCAATCGAGTCCGAACTCCTTTCGGGCATCCTCTTCGCTCATGACTTCGAGAAGGTCTCCGGGTTGGCAACGAAGGGCGAGGCATAGCTGCTCGAGTGTGTTGAAGCGAATGCCGCGAATATGCCCTTTTTTTATACGGGACAGGTTCACGGGCGTGGTTCCAATCCTTTCGGCAAGTTCGTTCGAGGAAATCTTTCGCTCGGCCATGATCTTGTCGAGGCGAACAATTACGGGCATGGCGTTTCCTTACGCAATCTCGTCGGAGTCGAGGTACAGCTCTCGGGCGTACAAGAAGAGCTGGGAAAGCATGAGCAAGACGATGCCGAGAACCAGAGAGGTCCAGTCGAATGATGAAGCGATCTCTTGGGCGCCGACGGCCCCCTCGCCGCCAAACATCGAAACGGAGGTTTCGAGTGAGCCGGCGTAGAAGCTGGTGGCAGCTTGAACAACGAAGAGAATGCCGAGCACCTTCAAGCATGTCGCAGACCCTTTCTTGAAGGGGTCTCCGCTCTTGATCGTCCACACGAGAACGGCGCTGAGGATGGTCGTGGCGATACCGATGACGGCAGGGGCCAATGTCGAGATCGCAAGGGCTGGATACGCGGGGGAGTCTGCAATTACAGGGTTGTCGAGCACTTCGATTGCTGGCTTTAAGGAGAACGCCACTTGTGCGATGGCGGTGACGCAAAGGGCCGCAGAGGCTATCGCACATGCGATGCGGAAGGAATGAAGCCGGGGAGTGCGATTGTCGGAACTCATAATAACCTCCGAAGAATTTAAAAAACTCAGGTTACTTTTTAACAGTTTATGTTAAATTGACTTTGCCGGCAAGTAATCACAGTATGCTGCAACCGAAACCCCTCTAGATTGGAGAGGATTATGTTCAGTACTGTTAAGTCGTGTAAGCTCTTGGTTTTCCTCGGCCTCGCTCTTTGTCTGTTGCTGCCGGGAGCCCCCGCTTTTGCGGATACCCCGATGCCTCCTTCCCAGGAGAGCAGCCAGTGTGCCCTCGTTGAGCCCCTCGGGTATACGGACGACGTCGTCGATACCTACTGGAGCTACAGCTGTCCTCGCGGCGTGAGCGGGCACAGCATCTCGATGTTCAACATCTCTTACAAGACGATCTCCTACCGAAATGGCTATCGCCGATCCGCGCATCATAGGGAATCCCGCCTCGCTGCAATGTGTTCCTGTGGTGTTCTTGGCACAACTGATAAATGGCAATTTGTCTATAGCACCTACTAGATGCGAGGAGGGGCCGAGCATTTTGTTCGGCCCCTCTGTTCCGACTGGATGAGGTTAAGGTTGGCGATGAATATGCTCAAAATCTCGAAGGCAATCTTTAGGTCGCTCCTCTCCTCCAGGTCGCTCTGTGTTGCCGTTGTTGCGTTGATGGTTCTTTGTGCTCTGCCCGTCTTCAGGAGCGCGGCTGGCATCGACGGACGGGTTGAATACCTCGAGTCGGGAATAACCCGTGTTGAGCAGGAATTGTCAGCATCCTATGCGGATGCGCTTGTGAATGCGGGGGAGGAGGGCGTCTATACCTCTTCATCAAGCATGCCCGCGCTTCTGTACCCTCTTGCCGCGGGGCGTCTTGTCTTGGCGCCGCTCTCTCCTCTGCTTCCGTTTCTGCAGGTATCGGATGGAGCGTACTCCTTTTATGACGGATCGAAGGAGTACTTGCTATGGGCCGCAACGGCCGTTGCCGTCTCGTTCCTTGCCGCGCGTCTTAACAAACGTGAAAAACTCATCATCCAGGCACCGATGGGTGAGCTGGGCAGGCTTGTTGCATCGAGCGTATGGGCGAGTGTTTTTGCGATGCTTGCCGTCTTCGCCGTCAATCTTCCAGGGATAATCACCGCACTTGTGAAGAATGGCCCGGGCTCGCTGTTCTATCCGATAGGCTACGTTCAATATGCGACTCCGGTTATCAAACCGGCTTGGCTGGTGTTCGCACAGACGGCCATCTTGCAATTCTTGGTGGCGGCGTTCATCTCGCTCGTCGTTCACCTTGCCGTGAAGATTGCCAATAACCCTACGCTTGGAATCGTGTTCGTATGTGCCCTGATGGGGGCGACGATGGTTCCCGGGTATTACGGAAGATCCATCGCTTTACGTGAGTTCGCCCTGTTGAATCCCCTTACGTATGCGAACACTGAGTTGACCGTCGGCGCCTATAGCCCGTACCCGACAACGCAGATAGTGAATCTGCCTGGACTTTGCTTCGAGCGTGGCGCGATTACCCTCGTATGCGCAATCGGGATCGAGGTGCTGGCAATTAGCCTGCTTTGCGTTGCTGGAAAGAGCGGCTGCGCGCGCCCGATGTCCCCGATTTGTCTTGAGAGAGGTTCCTTCACCGCATCGAGAACGACAGCCCGTTCGAGCGCTTGTACCTCCGCCGTTGCATACGTAAGAACGATGGGGAAGCTGCTCCTGCATTCTCCTGCCCTCGCCGTATGCGCGATTGCAATGTCGACGGCGATGCTGGCCCCGGCTCTGGTCGAGGTGTTTCCTGACGCTGGTGACGTTTCCGCTGTTCGGTATAGGGATGGGGAGCTCCGTTCAATAGATCGGTATCTAGAGCAGGACGTTGCGAATATGGACGTCGAGGGCAAAGCGGCCCTGGAAGGCATGCGAGATGCTCTTTCGGATTTCGTGTACGCGCCCACGCCTGCGGAGGGGTTTCGAAGCCTTGCGGCGTACGAGCGCGCTCGAGGCGAGCTGGGCGCGGCAGATGCGACCCTCCTGCAATCGATCGGAATCGAGCAGGAGACTCCTTCTCGTGCGGAGGCGCGCGCCCTTCTGCTCGAGTCGATCGCGAGCTTGCCGGACCCCAAGGTTTACGAGTTAAGTACGAAGATGCCCCCATTAATCCTCCTTTCCTATCTCCAGGCAGCGCTTCCTTCCTTGTTTTGGCTGTTGCCCGTGGTTGTCACATCGCTTGCGTGCACCTACTTGCGGTGCCGTTCCCTTCTGGTTTTCCAAGTCCCCGCAACAGCGCATGTGCGTTTTCTGACGGCTGTTGCGCTGTCTCTCCTGCTTGGCTTGGCGCTGCTTTTGGTGTCGATGGTTCCCGCTGCGGTTGTGTCCTTGATTAAGAACGGTGCGGGTGGACCGGAGTATCCCGTCGCTCTCATTCGGGCGGGAGCTTCGACAACGTCCATGGTGGGGGAGGCGGTGTTGTGCAGTATTCCGTTGCTGGTCATGGCATACGGCGTGATTTCCGTCGTCGCTGCGTTGACAGCAGCGATTAGCCGCAACCCCGTTGTCACCGGAGTGGTTTGCGCGGTTCTCTTGGTGTTGGGTTCGTTGAGCGCTCATGTTGAAAGCGCGGGCATGGGCGTCGCGCTGCTGGCTCCATTCGCCTCGTTTGATCCCGCTTCCCAGGTGGGGACGATTGGGTTCCTTGGGCGAGGGACGAACGCGATGCCTTTTGGAGAGGTCGTCGGCGCATCGGTCGCTCTGCTGGTGGTCTTGGGCGCCGTATCTCCGTTGATGGTGCGCCTGAGTGTTCCAAAGATCGAAAGGGGATGATCTCGATGATTGGCCTTCAAACGCTGACGATCTCTTATGGAAAGAAGGTACTCGTAGATTCGGTGGACGCTGAGTTTGCCCCGGGTACGGTCTACGGTCTCGTCGCTCCGAACGGGCATGGAAAGACGACGTTGCTGCGGGCGATGGCAGGTTTGCCGGGTCCTCGCGTGGACGGGAGCATCGTTCTGGATGAGGCGCAGGGCACGGGTACAAGAGAGGTCCGTTCTATGATCTTCTACGCACCTGGTGAGGGGACGCTGCTGTATCCCGGATTGCGTGCGGAAGATCACCTCAAGATGGTTTGCGATATGTGGCCACATGCTCGCGATATCGAAGTGATAGTGGAACAAACGCAGATAGGCGAGTTCGCGAAGATGAGGATCCGTACTCTGAGCCAGGGCATGAAGCAGCAGCTTACCCTGGCGATTGCGTATGCGACGGGCGCGCGGTACCTTCTATTAGATGAGCCCATGAACGCGCTCGACCCCAGCAGGGTGGACTTGCATTCAGAGATCCTCAGGAAGCTGGCCGATTCTGGTACGTGCATCATCATGTCATCCCACATCTTGGATTCGGTCGATAGGCTGTGCGATGAGATTCTGTTTTTGAAGGATGGGAAGCTCATTAGAAGCATCCCGCAAGATGATACTGCGCCGAAGTCTCGTGGATCCCATTTCGCAAAGCCTGCCGGACGCGCCGAGGGTGCGCTAAGCACGTATCGGCGACTCTACGAAAAGGGCGGATAGAAATGCAAGTTAAAAATCTATGTGGTCAATATGATACCGTTGAACCCGCGTATCGATACCGCTCAGCCATTCGCCTCGCCCCCGTCGCACGTATCTTCATTCGGTCTGCGAGAGACCAATGACGCAGCGCTCGCATATTGCCGTGCCCTGAGCAGCTCCGGCATCACGGATATCCCGGCCTCCGCAAGCGACCTGCCATTCCTTTCCTTCCTGCCTTACGCCATTGCCACGGCGCCGTCTTTCCTTCCCTTCATCCCCTTCCTTCTCTCGTCGATACTCGCGCTCGGCGCCACAAGGCCTGCGACCCTGGCGGCGAAGGCGCCCGCGCCCAAATTCCGGCGCCTTATCCAGATCGTGTTTTCGATAATCGGCGCGGGGACCGCGATGCTCATCGCCGGCCTCGCACCCGGGGGCATTTGCGCCTTGGCCCTAAACGGCTTCGGGCAAATCGGGTACCCGATCGCCCTCTTCCATGACGGCGCGCTTGCCACCACGACCGCGGGAAACGTCTTCACGACCCTGCTTCTCGCGCTGCTCGCGGGCGGAACCTTGATATCCGTTTGCTCCGCCGTCCTATCGACCGCAACGAGGCGCGTCCTCGCGGGCCCCCTTGCCTCAGCGCTGCTTGTCGCGGCCCCGGCATTCCCGTTGCTGTCCGATTCGGCGCTGGAGCATAATGCCGTGCTCGGGCTCCTGCCGCTGGCCGTGTTCTCACCTATCGAGGCCACGGGCTACGTAGGATGCTTCCCGACAGAATTCATTGGCTCCGGTTCTTGCAGCGCATCGATGCTTGCCGTGGCCCTGATATACGTCGCGGTCCTTTTTGCGGTCGGCGCCGTTGCGGCACGTTCGCCCAAACAGGCTGGACCCGCTAAAAAGCACCATGGGCTCGAGCTTCTAGACGCGAGCGTGGGATACGGGAGCACGACGATACTTTCAATCGGATCGCTTTTCTTGAGCCCGGGAACGGCGGCGGGCCTCGTTGCTCCCAACGGCTCGGGGAAAACCACCCTTCTTGAAGCGCTGTCGGGCCAATTTCCCACCCGCATCCGCTCGGGAAGCCTGTTGGCAGACGGAATCTGCCAACGTCGATCAGCCGAATTTGCAGAACTTGTTTATCTGAGCTCTTCGGGCAGCGCGGATCTCTACCCCACGCTATCGGCCATTGAGCACCTTGCTTTCGTTAGGGAGGCGTGGAAATCGGCCGCCGACATCGACTCGCTCTGCAACTCCCTTGGAATCTCCCCATATCTCGACAAGCCGACCCGTAAACTCTCGACAGGAATGAAGCAGCAGGTAAAGCTTGCCATGGCGATAGCGACCGATTGCCCGTACCTCATCCTCGATGAACCGCTGAACGGCCTCGATCCGGGAAAACGGAAAACCTCCTGCGACGCGATGCGCAGCGAGGTGGCGCGGGGACGCAGCGTGCTCATTTCGAGCCATCTACTCGACGACCTGGCAGACCTCACCAACTCGTTCTACTTCATCGAGGGCGGCACGCTCGTGGAAAAGATCGAGTCGTCTTCGCAGACGCTCAAGCGGGAATACCTCGATACATACGAGGGAGGTGAATGACATGAAGACCGGCTCCGCCAAAATACCCATTGCGCTGGCGTTATTGGTCGCGATAATCGCAATCGCAGTCTCCGCCGTATCCATAAAAGATGCGAACAACTTGAAACGTGGCATTTCCGAAGGGTTCCGCCTAGACGGAGTGTACCGAGACCGGGATACCGGCTTAACCCAGCTCTCCTTCCTTGGGGAAGACGAAAACAGGTGGCAAATCGTCGACAGCAATGGAAATGTGACCGACGGTTCATTTGAGACAACCGGCGATCCGAACATCTTCATGTTGGCCGACCAATCAGGAGATGATTACGGATTTGTCCACCTGGCTTACGCCTCCGCAGACGGAAACCAAGGAAGCCTTTATTTGAACACCGGAACGTCGGTGCTCGAATTTGACAAGGTAACCAGCGGCCCGGCTTTCGTCGTGCCGTAAATGCAAATCGAGCGTCATGAGAGAAGAGGGGACTGGCCTTGCCAGCCCCCTCTTCCTTTTACGGCCAAACGTCCAGTTCGTGAACGGAATCGCAGTACCGATGCAATTCCTATACCCTGTTCCTGTGCGCGACATCGAATTGCTCACGCTGTCGATTGAGATCGTTGAGCCCTTTCGTAAGTGCCGTCTTGCTCTCGGGCGAGCTCATCGATGCCCACGTTCACGTTCGGTTGCCGTCCCAAAGCCTCGTCTATAATGATGGGATGGTCTTTCTCAACTGACCGAACCGTAGCAAATCAGGAAATCCCTGCCGCAAAGATTGCGGCCATATCCTCGGGCGAGATTGATGGTTCGCCTGGCATCTCTCTTGTTCGCCTTCATGTCGTCCTCCTTGTCTATTCGACAAGGATTGACCGAAAAACTGGATTTCATCTTCTCATGCCGCTGCAGCATCCAACACATTTCCGCAATCTCGGAAACATCAAGTCCGCGACGGAATATATAAGACCGATTGATGTTGCAAAATAGAAGGAGGGGCATTACGCCCCTCCTTCTAGACAGCCTGTATCCCGGTTCCCTACCTGCCAGTTCGCCCTCCCCGAAACCCTCGGGGCGCTATGGGGTCGAACCCCTCCGCATGGAAAATTCTATCGCGGCCATGCCCGCTATGCGCGTCACGCACACCACGCCAAACGTCAGGTTTACCAGCCGGGGCTGAGCCCTCTTTCGAGAGCAAGGTTATTATAGTGTCTACAAACTCTAGATACCCTGCCGCATTTGAGGACTACCAAGAAAACGGTCTACACCTTGAATATCAACTTCATCCGAACACCCCCCGCATTCATCCGAACATGTACGGATGAATGCGGGAATCAGATACCCTGAGGGCCGGATCGGCAGGCCCACTGGGCACGAGCGGGACACGGTCCAGAGGATGCCGGAGCGCAGAACCCCGTGCAGGGAGATCGCGAGGGAGCCGGACAGGTCGCCCTAGACGGTGAGCGCCGAGGTGCCGCCGCGCCCACCCATGAAAAGAGGGTTCCCTCGCAGGCGCCGCATCCGCACGCCCCCGCAAAGAAACCCTCGCACTCGCGTCTCTACCTGCGAACCCGCACGCACCCTCGCGCACGCGCCGCGGCAGCCGCTAGTCGCGGTAGAACGAGCCCATGTAGCGGATGTACTCGTCCTCGGTGTGGTTTGCCTTCCAGTCGTGGACGGAGTCCTTGTTGCGCTGGCCGGCGATGACGGAGAGCTCCTTACCCAGCTTCTCAAAGGCCTCGTCAACGCACTCCTCGGGGGTGAGGGCGATCTTCATGACGGCCTCGCCCTGCGGGCCGCCGGGGAGGTTGGAAAGCAGGCTGGGGGTTAGGGTGGTGCCGAGGGTGATGACCTCGACGTCGACGCCGGTGCCCTCGCACTCGCAGGCCACGGCCTCGGTCATCTTGAGGATGAAGGCCTTGCCCGCGCCGTACTGGCCGTTCCAGGGGCTGGAGCTGATGCCGGTCATCGACGAGACGTTGATCACGGCGCCGCGGTCCTGGGCGGCAAAGATCCGCATGTAGTGGTGGAAGCACTTGAGGAAGGTCACTACGTTGACGTTGATCATGGCCTCGTGCTTCTCCCAGGGGGTGTCCTGGATCTTGCCGAAGCTGTGCAGGCAGGCCACGTAGCTCATGAAGCCCATGTCCAGGCCCTCGGTCGCGGCGAAGACGGTCTCGGCAGCGCCGGGCTGGCTAAAGTCGGCGCGCACGACCTTGGTCTCCACGCCGTAGGTCTCGCGGATCTCGCCTGCGAGCACGTTCAGCTTCTCCTCGCGACGGCCGACCATGACGACGTTCATGCCGCCGGCGGCGATCTTCTCGCAGAACGCCTTGCCGACGCCCTCGGTCGCGCCCAGGATCAGGCCCCACTCACCGTACTTCTCCCTCAGGTTCATGCTGCATCCTCTCTCTCGATGCCCATGCGGGCACCTCTCCTTTAGCGTGCGGCCGCACGGCCGCATACGGTGCGCCATTATGCGCTGAACAAGAGGGGAGCGTGTTCACGACTTTGCGAACGAGCCCGAAACAACGATGAACGGTGTCGGTGTATCACCGCGAAGAAACCCTTGCGGCATCGAGAGAGGAGGTGCTGGCAGGTGGAACCAAAAGGTGAACGCCGCCCTGGCGTGAGCGGCGTTCGATGTGGTTTTACCCACCTTGCTAGCTATTCACCAGGGAGGCATTGCGACCTCCGCTTGCCCTTAGCGTATCCCTTTGTGTGCCCATGTACAAAGGGATGCATCGCTATTCTGCGCCGGTGCTCGACGTCACCGCTTCGGTGGGCTCGGCAAATACGTTTCTCGCGATGTTCATGGTCGGCGTGATGCTCGATGTGCACATCGATGCCGAAGACCTGGGACCTCATGTGCCTCATCGACTACGTTGCGGCGCGCGGCGCGTGGAGTCTGCGCGAACTCGGCTGCGTCGGCTTTTCCGGGGTGACATGCAGACGCTCTACCTCGCTGCGCTCGACGAGCGCGTGCGCTGGGCGCTCATCAACGGCTACCTCTACGGCGTGCGCGACGCGCTGCTCACCCTCAACAATAACTGTAGCTGCAACTACCAACATAGCCCTCGTGGCTACTTCCTGTGAGAGTTTTTTGTTAAAGCAACGGCGCGAGAGTCCTCGTGGCACCCAGCAGCGTCCTCCACATGTCTGGACTCTCTATGGCCGCGCTGGATAGACATCGTCGGAACGGGTATAGTATCGAAAGTTTTGTCGTTAACCAGCGGGGGAGTCCTGTGGGCATCAAAAAGAAGATCAAAAAGGAGCTTATCGGCACTTCCGATTACCCGTCGAATAAGATCTTTACGATCTCCAATTTCATCACCTTTACGCGCCTGATCCTCACCCTGGTATTTCTGTACCTGTTTGTGACGGATAACAACCGCGTCATCGCCATCGCAATCTACGCCGTTGCCGCCTCCACCGACTGGATGGACGGCCAGATCGCCCGCATGACTAAGACGGTCTCGTGGCTCGGCAAGGTCATGGATCCCATTTGCGACCGTGCGCTGCTGTTCACCGGCGTACTTGGACTGGTGGTTCGCGGAGAGCTGCCCATCTGGGTCTGCGTGCTCATTATTGGCCGCGACATCTATCTGGGCATCGGCACGCTTATCGTGCGTCATTATCACCGTCGCCCCATCGATGTCGTCTTTCCCGGAAAGATTGCCACTGCGCTGCTCATGACCGGCTTCTCGCTCATGCTACTCGGGTTCCCCGTTGTTGACGGCCTGCACCTTTTACCTTCAACCCTTACGGCCTTCCCGGGCCTCAACGGAAGCTCGGTGCCCCTCGGCATCTTCTTTGTCTACGGTGGCGTGATCTTCTCCATGCTCACCGGAATCATCTATACGGTAAAGGGCGGCATGGCCATTAAAAATGCCGTCGCACATCCCGAGGACGAGGACATTGACTTTCTTAACCCCGAAATCGAAGACTGATTCGTTGGGGTATGATTACGTACAGTTCATTCTTTGCGGCACGTCCGCGATAGTTAGGGGTAGTCATGGATAACATGGTTAACAATACGCCTCAGAACGACAAGGCCGCCGACGCTACCTGCGTATTCCGTGTGCCTTCGAGCGATGTCACCGTTCCCGACCTTATGGCCAACGTGCGCATCACCGCTCCCGTCCTGTCCATCGTCAAGGGCCCGCAGACCGGTGCCGCCTTTGAGCTCGAGGACGACGTGACCACGATCGGGCGCGATCCGGCGAACGGCATCTTCCTCAACGATATGACCGTGTCACGCAGCCACGCGCGCATTATTCGTGAGGGCATGGGCGCTCGCATCGAGGACCTGGGTTCGCTCAACGGCACGTGGGTCGACGGCGCTATCGTCAACGCCGCCCCGCTGCACGACGGTTCTTCCGTCCAGATCGGTACGTTTACGCTCATCTACCACGAGAGCACGCCGGAGCGCATCGAAACCGGTGAGTAGGGCATGGCCGAACGCAACTATCTGAGTATCGGCCAAGTCGTCAACCTACTTCGAGGCGCATACCCCGATCTTTCGAACTCAAAAATTAGATTTCTAGAGGATGAGGGGCTCATTACCCCTCATCGTACGCCTAAGGGATACCGTCAGTACTCCAAGGAGGACGTTGATCGCCTGGAGGTCATTCTGCACTTGCAGAAGACTCGATACATGCCGCTCAACGTAATTAAGCAGCGCTTGGAAAACGCCACGGACCTGTCAACGCTCGCCTACGAGGTGGGCTTGCTGTCCGATGTTCCACTCAAGACGGAACCCAAGGAGACTAAGCAAAAGCTACATCCCATCGAGACCATTCCCGATATGCTGGGCGTCGAGATTTCGTTTATCCGCTCGCTCGCCGAGAACGACCTCATTCGCATCATCAAGAGTCCGCAGAATCGTGAGCTCGTCGATGGCCGCGATTTTCCGATCATCCGCTACTGCTCCGAGCTGTCGCGCTTCCATATCGAGCCCCGCAACCTGCGTCAGTACGTGTCTTCCGCCAACCGCGAGTCCTCGATGTTTGAGCAGGTGCTCGTGAGCATGCTCGGCATGGACACCTCCGATGACGAGCGCGACGCCAAGCTCGAGCGTGCGTTTAAGAAGCTTCACGACCTGACGGAGGGCGTGCACACCGCGCTGCTCAAGAACCGCGTTTTTGAGTCGCTCAACGCCGTGGTCGAAGACGCCGACATCGATGCACTCGACGAGGAGATCGCACGCTCCGAATCTACTAAGACCAAAAGCGAGGAGGCACCTAAGCCTGCGGCGGGCAACCACGAGGACTCCCTCGTAAAGCCCCTCAAGGTTGTCGCGCCTTCGCATTCTGCTACCGCTGCGGCGGGCAAATAACCCATGCCGGTTCGCCGGCACCTAATGAAAGGTCATGTCATGTACGACTTCGAATCTCATATCGTCGACATCCCCGACTATCCCGAGCCCGGAGTCGTCTTTAAGGACATCACGCCGCTGTTTGGTAATCCCGAGGCTCTCAAGGCCATGGTCGATGCCCTGACCGAGCATTTTGCCGACAAGGGCATTACCAAGGTCGTAGGCCCCGAGGCTCGCGGCTTTATGGTGGGCGTGCCCGTGGCCGTGGCACTGGGCGCCGGCTTTGTTCCTGCACGTAAACCGGGTAAACTACCGCGCGAGACCGTGAGCCAGAGCTACGAGCTCGAGTACGGCACCGACTCCATCGAGATCCATGCCGACGCCCTTAGCTCTAAAGATACCGTGTTGATTCTGGACGACTTGGTCGCGACGGGCGGAACCGTCGAGGCAACAGGTAAACTGGTGCGCGATATGGGCGCAAAGCTTGTGGGTTACGGTTGTATCCTTGAGCTTGCGTTTCTCAACCCGCGCGAGAAGCTCACGCCGTCCGGTGACGATGTTGAGCTCTTTAGCCTGGTGACAGTGGACTAGCTGTCACCCTATTACTGGAAAGGAAGCTACATGCGCACAGCAATCACGCACAAAAACATGGCACGCTGCGCTGCTACGGCAACCCTCGCTTGTGTTTTGGGCCTGGGCCTCGCGGCTCCGGCCTACGCCGATACCGCATCCGACCTTGCCGCTGCCCGTACCAAACTCGAGCAGATCGGCACCCAAACCCAGCAGATCTATGACGAGCTCGCCACGCAGACGCAGGCGCTCGACCAGACCGCCGGCGAGATCACGCAAAAGCAGCAGGAGATCGCCGAGGGCCAGGCCAAGCTTTCGAACTATGTCGCTGGTGAGTACAAAACCGGCGGCATGAGCCTCCTGCAGGTTCTGACCGGTGTTGATGACCTGGGCGACATGCTCAACCGTCTGTTCTACTACGGCAAAGTCTCCGATAAGCAGGCCCAGACCATTCAGCAAGTTAAGGACCTTAAGCAGCAGCTCACCGACAAGCAGGCCGAGCAGGAGAAGAACGTCGCCGATACCCAGAAAAAGGTCGACGAACTTAACGCCCAGCAGGCCGAGGCTCAAAGCGTCGTGAACTCCCTGGACTCGCAGCTGCAGGCCGAGCTTGCCGCCGAAGCCGAGGCGAATGCCGCGCTGCAGGCCGGTATCAACGCCAGCACCGCCGAGAAGGCCACGGTCAGCAACGAGACTGCCGGTACGACCGAGAACAACGATGGCGGCCAGGGTGGCGGCTCGAACCAGCCC
>PPYF01370229.1_pt1 | contig 65874 bp, 55 predicted proteins | sample 1559871 | NCBI WGS metagenome assembly PPYF01 (sample SAMN08240021, study PRJNA423297) | Human gut metagenome, whole genome shotgun sequencing project. | reverse complement strand
TGCAGCAATTACAGAACGTTATTGAGTCCGCTTTTGAGCGTCGCGCCGACATCACGCCGGCAAACGTGGATACCGTAACCCGCGAAGCGGTTAACCAGGTGATTTCTCTGCTTGATTCCGGCGCGCTGCGTGTCGCTGAAAAAGTTGACGGCCAGTGGGTCACCCATCAGTGGCTGAAGAAAGCGGTTCTGCTCTCTTTCCGTATTAACGATAACCAGGTTATCGATGGTGCGGAAAGCCGCTACTTCGATAAAGTCCCAATGAAGTTCGCGGATTATGATGAAGCGCGTTTCCAGAAAGAAGGTTTCCGCGTCGTTCCGCCGGCGGCGGTTCGTCAGGGAGCGTATATCGCTCGCAACACGGTTCTGATGCCGTCCTATGTGAACATCGGCGCCTACGTTGACGAAGGTTCGATGGTTGATACCTGGGCGACAGTGGGTTCCTGCGCGCAGATCGGCAAAAACGTCCACCTGTCCGGCGGCGTTGGCATCGGTGGCGTACTGGAGCCGCTGCAGGCTAACCCGACCATTATCGAAGATAACTGCTTTATCGGCGCGCGTTCGGAAGTCGTTGAAGGCGTCATCGTCGAAGAGGGTTCCGTTATCTCCATGGGCGTCTACCTCGGCCAGAGCACCAAAATCTACGACCGCGAAACCGGTGAAGTGTTCTACGGCCGCGTTCCGGCGGGATCCGTCGTTGTCTCCGGCAACCTGCCGTCAAAAGATGGCAAGTACAGCCTGTACTGCGCGGTTATCGTCAAAAAAGTCGATGCCAAAACCCGCGGCAAGGTTGGAATCAACGAACTTCTGCGTACCATCGACTAAGCAGCATGAAAAGCGGGAGGCATCCCGCTTTTTTTATATATTGAGCTGGCGAAGATGGATTTTTTCGTTAATTATTCAAAGATTACGATGATATCAAAGGTACCGTTATGTACGATAATCTGAAAAGTCTTGGTATTACCAATCCTGATGAAATCGATCGCTATAGCCTGCGGCAGGAAGCCAACAACGACATTCTGAAAATCTACTTTCAGAAGGATAAAGGCGAGTTCTTCGCCAAGAGCGTCAAGTTCAAATATCCGCGTCAGCGCAAAACCGTGGTCGCCGACGGCGTGGGCCAGGGATATAAAGAAGTCCAGGAGATTAGCCCTAACCTACGCTATATCATCGACGAGCTGGATCAAATCTGTCAGCGCGATCGCACCGAAATCGATCTGAAACGTAAGATCCTCGACGATCTGCGTCACCTCGAAAGCGTGGTGACGAATAAGATCAGCGAAATCGAATCCGATCTGGAAAAACTGACCCGCAATAAGTAAGCCTGATACGGGCCAGGTGCTGGCCCTGTTTCCCTCTGCCTCACCCTCTTTTTTCTCACTCATCCCCCACCGGCAGCATCAGCGAATATCAGCTATTCCTCTCTGATATCATTTCATCTCATATACCTATCTACATGAATGACATAATAAAATAAGTCGCTGTATGTTCAATTTCCACCTGAAAGGAGATCATACGATGACACAGGAAATTGAACAAAAATTTTATACCCTACAATCTGCGCCCTGGCTGGATAAGGCCGGCTTTGAAAAAGGACGGCTGCACGATCGCCAGCCGCTGGGCTTTATTCTGCCCGCCAATACGCCGCTGCACATTCGCCAACCGGATATCAGCAACGGCAACTCGATTCTGCGCCTGCTTTGCAATGATACCGCGCTAGAGAGCACCTGCACGATCGCCACCGGCTGGAAAACGGTCTGCGCAACGGTCGACACCGTTCCTTTTGTCGATACGCTGTTTACCGACCAGCCCTGTGAATTTACCGTCATCTACCAGCAGCCTGCCGCAACTAAACCGCTGCCGACCTGGAAAGCGGGCCAATCCGAGGATGAATTTTTCCTCAGCTGGGAGAAAAATCAATCCGCACTCGCGCTGCTTGATTTAGATGTGATTACCCTGCTGCTGCCCTATGCCGACCGCGATAATGCGATGAAAGCGGGCTTACCGGCACTGCACCGTTTTTATACCCACCTTTTCAAATGCTATAACGACTTGGCTGGGCTAAGCGATAATCCTGACGCACCGTGGAACCAGGATGTCGCCAACCGCTACTTTGTGCGGGCAGATAAACATGGCTTCGGCGCAGCCTATTATTTCACCAGGTGGTGCGCTCATACATCATCAACGTTAGGTGAAGGCTGGCTGGATAACGTTGCGACGCAATGGGTTATTCTCCATGAAATTGCGCACGGGTATCAGGGTAAGTTTATGCAGTCGACCACTCTGCCCGTCAACGAAGTGTGGAACAATATTTACGCCGCTTTTTACCAGCAGCTCACCCTGAGTCAGGATAATCATCTTTATGTTGATGGCTGGCTCTATAACTATGGTCAGCAGGCCGTGCAGGAACTCCAGCTGATGACCTATATTCGAGACCAGGTTTCGGTCACCAGCTGGGGCCTGCGTCCGCGCCTGCAATTCCTGATGCTGATGTTGCTAAAAGCAGGAACCAAAGCCTTCCGCAGCTTCAACCAGAACTATCGCGAACTGGCCAACGGCGATAGCTTCCGGCCGTCCGATCATCAGCTTGTCGATATGCTGGCTACCGCTATCGCCACCGCCGCAGGGTATGATGTGACCCCATTTATCGAGCTATGCGGCTTAACGCTGGAAATTACCACTAAGGGAGATATCGCCGCGCTGGCGGCAAAACCGCTCTATCCGCTGTATCTTTTCCTTCCGCAAAGCGAATGGGATAGCGCGCGGCGGCAGCTGGGGCTGGACTCCTTCGTGTGGCTGGTGGATAACAGCGAACTGGCGGCATTAGGCAAAACGGGGACGCTATCCCTGACGTTCAATATCGACCAGCTGGAACAAATTTACGGGCGAACGCTGACGATTAAAGATAATTGTGGCACGCATTATTCACTGATCGTTAATGATGACACGTTGATCCTGAATGACATACCAATCGGCATTTACCAGATCGATCTTCCGAAAGGTCGTTCACAAAAATATCGTCCGGATATCAGCTATCTCGTCGTAAAAGAAGGGACAAATGCGGCTACCATCAACTACACCCGACAACGCGATTCCCGCGGGCGTAACGTAACGATGAGCTTTTTAGGTATTGGCGACACGCCGTTTGCATATCTGGATATCGATTACGAAAATCAGCAGCTTACGCTGAATATTACCAGCGCCACGCCGCACAACAACTACCCTGACGCGCTCTATGCCGGCGTATGCGTACTTTCCGCCAGCGGCGAAAAAGTATTCGAGCGCAATATGAACGGAACGAACTGCGCCACCGGTAAGGAGGTTATTCCCTTCGGTCCTCACTATCACTTATATATTACTCACGTCGAGCCGGGGCGGCTGAAAACCTCTCCGGAGTATTTAACGCTGGTAGCGGGTGAGAAATGCCAGCTAATGCGTATTGATGAGAGTGGGCTTTACAACTTTATTCTCAACAATAATCCGGCAGAGGATTTACTGGCTATTTTCGAGCATGACGCTCAGGCAATGCGTAAGCAGCCCTCGCTATTAGCGCAGGAAGAGAGCGTATGTAAAAACGATCTCTGGCTGATGCTCCCCCATATTGAAGAGCCCCAGCGCAGCAGGCTGCTTAAAGAGTATGCCGACGTCCTGCCTCAGGATAATAGCGAACCGGGCGAACTGACGGGCAAAAGCGTTACCCTCAATCTCAGAGGGCAAGGCAATAAAGATTTTTGCCAGATCGTTATCGATAATCAGCAGCACGCCATGACGGTCGCCACGCGTACCGGCGCGCCGCACCCGTATTATGTTTCCCATACCTATGCCAGCATTACGGTAACCGGAGCGGACGAAACGGTGGTTTATCACCGCAGCTATGCCGGAGCGACCAACAACCTGGCAAACAGCGAAACTCTCGCGCTCGCTGAAAACATGATCATTGAGGTTTTCCATGATGAGCCATTCCGCTCCAGCGCCAGCAATGATACGACGCATCGCGCCATTACGCTGAAGCAACGCAACCGCTGGCGGGTAGTGAAGGATGGGCTGGAGGCCTGTTCGCTGGTGCCAGATCCGGAGGATAAAGAAACCACGGATGCTCAGGACGAGGCAACAGAGCTGTATGGCGATCTCTTCTCCTGGCAGCTACTTGGCAATGATAATATTCGTTTTGCGACGATGGAGATGGATATTGGCCGCGGCGCGCTCACCTTTACCGCCAGCCCCGTGGTGCCGAATAAGCACTTTACGACGGCCTATGCCGCGGTGAATATCTACAATACGCGCGGCTCGGTGGTTTATCGCCAGTCCATTAAAGGTTCAGCGCAGCTTGGCGACTATATTGATACGGCAATACTTGATGAAGGCTATATCATCGAAGTCTTCCATGCCGAAGCCGGCGATCGCTCCGTCATTATCAACCCGCAAAACGGTAACGCCTGGCCACAGCCTCATACCGTCTCCTGGCAAGTCACGGCCAGCGGGCTGCAGCGCCTGTAATTCCCGTCCCCACTCCCGCCTGCGGCGGGAGTGTTTTTAGCGCTGCTCATCGAGCTGTAGCGCAATATACAGCAGCAGACGATCGTCAAAATTACCCAAATCCAGCCCCGTCAGCTCAGAGATGCGGTTTAAACGGTATTCCAGCGTATTACGGTGGATAAACAGTGCTTTCGACGTCGCCAGCGGCTGCACGTTATGACGAAACCAGGCCTGTAAGGTGCGACGCAGCAGGCCGTTGTTATCCATCGCCTTCAGGCGAACCAGCGGGCGCGCCAGCTCATTGGCCTGCCAGCCGCCGCGCAGGCTATCCAGCAGTACCGGCAGCATCAAATCCTGGTAAAAATAGCTACGGCTCTCCGGCATCCGCTGTTTACCGACCATCATGGTGGTTCTGGCGGTGCGATACGAGCGAGCAATGCTGCCCGGTCCGGTAAAAAAGTTTCCCAGCGCCACGCGAAAACGCAGCTGACCGTTCTCTTTCATCCTGCTAATGAGCTGCTCGACCCGTTTGCAGTGATCTTCCGCATCCCAGCGGCCAAAGGCGTTCAGCGCGGGCTTCAGTACCACCATTTCGGTCAGCGAGACAATGGCCACCAGATTATTACGGTCCGGCGTGGTCAACGCGGTCTGGAGCTGCTGCAGCTCCGCCATCGCGCTGTCTACGCCCAGCTGGCCGCTATCCACTTCAATCATCGCCACCACGCGCGGTTGGTTGAGATCGATCCCCAGACGCTGGGCCCACTCGGTCAGCGCCGGGGTGTTCTCTTCCGCCTGAATCAGGTTCATCACCAGCTCTTCGCGCAGACGGCTATCCTGAGCCAGGAGATGCATCAGCCGCGATTGTTCCAGCATCATCTCGGCGGTCATACACACCAGTTCACCGTATTTACGCAGCGACTCCGGTTCGCCGGTCAGGCCGATAACGCCAACGATCTCCCCTTCCAGACGCAGCGGCAGGTTGATCCCCTGGCGCACGCCGTGCAGATGTCGGGCAACGGCATCATCAATATCGACAACGCGCCCCTGGGAAAGCACTAATAGCGCGCCTTCGTGCAATTCACCAATTCGCTCGCGGTCTCCGCTACCGATAATGCGCCCGCGGGCATCCATTACGTTAATATTGGTATCAATGATGCGCATCGTACGCGCCACGATATCCTGAGCCATTTTGGTATCAAGATGCCAGCCAGCCATGTAACCCTCCCGTGAGCAGGCTACCAGCATAAAAGAGTTGGCAACGCGCCGCATTGTGCATTTGCACAAAGCCGGGCTAAGAAATATGGAGTTGTGGAAGATATCACAGAACGAAAAATGGAAGGGGCGGCAGAAATAAAAAAGCCCCTCTCCTCCGCAAGGAGAAAAGGGGCTTTGCGAACCGTCAGGGATTACTGCATCAGCAGATAAATCGACGTATCGCCGCGCTGGATATTCAGCGCCAGAACCGACGGTTTGGCATCAAAAATTTTGCGCAGGTCGGCAATATTTTTCACCGGCTGCTGGTTCGCGCCAACGATAATATCGCCTTTCTTCAGGCCAATCTGCGCCGCCGGCGTTCCCGCTTTCACGTTACTCACCACGACGCCTTTATCCTGACCTTTGTTGCTCATTTCCGCACCTTCAATACCGTTGAAGATGGTGCTGGAGTCAACCTGGTTCTGATTGCTCTGCTGCAGCTCAACGGTCACCGTCACCGGCTTGCCGTCACGCAGCAGGCCAAGCTCGACTTTGCTGCCGATCGGCATGGTACCCACCTGGGCACGCAGCGCGGCAAAGCTGCTGATCGATTTACCGTTCAGCGTGGTAATCACGTCGCCGGCTTTAATCCCCGCCTTAGCGGCCGCCGAGTTCGGCATCACCTGGCTGACGAACGCGCCGCGCTGAGCGTCAACTTTCATCGCTTTCGCCAGTTCGGAATTCAGCTCGGTCCCCATGATGCCCAGCTCACCGCGCTTAACCTGGCCAAATTTGACCATCTGATCGGTCAGGTTTTTCACCATGTTGCTCGGAATAGCGAAGCCGATACCAATGTTGCCGCCGTCCGGCGCCAGAATCGCGGTGTTGATACCGATCAGCTCGCCGTTCAGGTTAACCAGCGCGCCGCCGGAGTTACCGCGGTTGATCGCCGCATCGGTCTGGATAAAGTTTTCATAGTTTTCAACGTTCAGGCCGCTACGGCCCAGGGCGGAAACGATCCCCGAGGTCACGGTTTCGCCCAGGCCAAACGGGTTACCGATCGCCACGGTGTAATCGCCGACGCGCAGGGCGTCAGAGTCCGCCAGCTTAATCGCGCTCAGGTTTTTCGGATCCTGGATTTGAATCAGCGCAATATCAGAACGCGGGTCTTTGCCGACCACTTTCGCGTCGAACTTGCGGCCATCGCTGAGCTGAACTTTGATAGTAGTCGCGTTATCCACGACGTGGTTGTTAGTCACGACATAGCCTTTAGCGGCATCAATAATCACCCCGGAACCGAGGGCCATAAATTTCTGCTGCTGGCCGCCGTCGCTACCCGGCGCGCCGCCCTGCCCGCCGCCCTGACAGAACGGAGAGCTCTGGAACGGAGAACCATCCTGACAGAACGGCGAATTGTCGCCAAAGAACTGCTGGAAGTTACGCGGCATCCGCGGCGTATTAACGGTGGTGCTCCCCTCAACGTTAATGCTCACGACCGACGGCATCACTTTTTCCAGCATCGGCGCCAGGCTTGGCATCTGCTGCGCATTAGTCGCCGAAGAAGCTGTTTCCGCCGCGCTCGCAGAGAGAGGGGACAACGCCAGACCTAAACTCAGAGCCAGGGCACTCATTGCTAACGTGGTTTTTTTCATAGGTTTCAATCTCAATTTCAGATAACGAATAGTTGCTGTGTTGGTGACTATCAGAGTCATTTTATAGCGCGAAGTTCCGGAATGAAGTTTTGGTAAAAGTAAAAATTTATTGTCCGTCTTTACAAAACTCACCCTTATTCTACGGCCATCAATCGTCGATATTCATCCCATGCATACAAGTCGGTCATTCCGCTGATATAGTCCTGAATGAGACGACAGCGATAATAATATTCCATCACTGGAAACTCCGGATTATTGCGCGAAATCTTATTTACGGCTTCTATGTAAGCTAACCGATGACGAGTTGAAAGTTTCTGAAAAAGACGTGATGCAATCGGTAAACTTCGCACCCGCTCTTTTTCCACCAGCAAACTGAACTCATCCAGCGATAATTTTAACAGCGGCTGGTATATATCTAACAGACCGCTGATCACGCGGTAGCCCTGCAGCTCCAGTTGTTCGACATCAGGATGGCTAAACACATGTTTTACCGCAACATTTTTGTATAGTTCAAGCAGCTGACTGCAATCGCTATCGTCCTCAAGCAGCGCGTGATTAAAATCGCCGCTAAAAATCTTCGCCAGGTTATCAATAAACCGCCGCGCCGCGTACGGTACCAGTCTATTGAGCGTATTAACCCGTAAATACATAAAAAACTGATCTTCAGTACTCCGGCTCAGAGAATTCGCACGCGATTTCTCCCAGGCGTTTTCGACAACCTGATTAAACAAGGAGCCTTTTTCATGAACGCCCCAGGCTTCATAGAGATGCTGATAAAGCTGCTCTACGCTGAAGATGCGTTTTTCTACCGCATCTTCAAGGTCGGCGACGCAATATGAGATATCATCCGCGGCTTCCATAATCCACGTTAATGGGAAGCGATTGTAAGGAGCCAGATCCAGTTCTTTACGCAACCTCGCAACATAGCCCTCTTCGGCTAAATAATAACCAGGTTTTTTCATTAAATAATTGTGGCTGGCCGGCGCTTCCCCGCGCCACCATGCCGGACGTGTATATTTTAGAATACAGCCCACCTGCGCCCAGGTGAGATTCATGCGCATCAGCGTATGCACTAAGCGAATACCCTGCGCATTGCCTTCAAACCAGCATAAGTCCTGGCGAACCTTACGCCGCAGCTCATTCAGCTGGCTATCGCCTTCCTGCAGGCGCAGCGCCGCAACCACGCAGCGATCGTCGGTTAACGGCTGGCTGGCCGCATCGCCGGGGAAGAGCCGCTGGCTGAACCAATCATTAATTGCCGCCTCGCCAAAATGGCCAAATGGCGGATTGCCGATATCGTGCATCAGGCAGGCCATTTCAACAATGCTCTCGAACGGCCCGGTAAGCTCATCCAGCCCGTAGCTTTCCAGCAGCTTCTGCTCTTTCAGACGACTCAGCACCTCTTTGGCGATGTAGCGGCCCACCTGCTGAACTTCCAGAGAGTGGGTCAGCCGCGTACGCACCGCGGCATTGCGCTCCAGCGGGAAAACCTGGGTTTTTTGCTGCAGCCGGCGGATCGCCGGCGAGTTGATGATGCGTCCGCGATCGCTTTCGAAAATTCGCAGGATTTCACGCTCCGTCTCAACGCCCTGCGGTGAACGGTAGCGGCGACGCCAGTTAATCTTGTTGCGAAAATCGATCTTAGCCATGATCTCCCCCGAGCGAGCAATAACGTTTCCTTCTAAGCGCATGATAGACTATGCCGCTAAAACCCACACATCGCGAGTAAATCTATGAAAATCGGTATTATTGGCGCAATGGAAGAAGAAGTTACCCTTCTGCGCGACAAAATCGACAACCGCCAGACCATCACTATCGGCGGCAGCGAAATCTACACCGGCCAGCTGCAGGGCGTTGATGTCGCTTTGTTGAAATCGGGCATTGGCAAAGTCGCCGCCGCCATGGGCGCCACTCTGCTGATGGAGCACTGCAAGCCGGATGTGATTATTAACACCGGTTCTGCAGGCGGCCTCGCGTCGACCCTGAAGGTTGGCGATATCGTCGTCTCCGACGAAACGCGCTATCACGACGCGGACGTCACCGCGTTTGGCTATGAGTATGGCCAGCTGCCGGGCTGCCCTGCCGGTTTCAAAGCCGATGATAAGCTGATTGCCGCCGCAGAGACCTGCATCAGCGCGCTGAATCTTAACGCGGTTCGCGGACTCATTGTCAGCGGCGACGCATTCATCAACGGTTCCATTGGTCTCGCCAAAATCCGCCACAACTTCCCGCAGGCCGTCGCGGTAGAAATGGAAGCCACCGCCATCGCGCACGTCTGCCACAACTATGGCGTACCGTTTGTTGTCGTTCGCGCCATCTCCGATGTTGCCGATCAGCAGTCGCATCTGAGCTTCGACGAGTTTCTCGCCGTTGCCGCGAAGCAATCCACCCTGATGGTGGAAAACCTGGTGCAGCACCTGGCTCGTGGCTAAGTCGCTCAACGCGGCGCTTGCCGTCCTGATGCTGCTTGCCCCGGCGTGGCTTTTCGCCGCGCCGCGGGTGATTACGCTCTCTCCCGCCAATACTGAACTGGCGTTTGCCGCCGGTATTACGCCGGTTGGCGTCAGCAGCTATTCCGATTATCCCCCGGAAGCCGCAAAGATAGAGCAGGTCTCCAGCTGGCAGGGGATGAATCTGGAACGCATCGTCGCCCTTAAGCCCGACCTGGTGCTGGCGTGGCGCGGCGGTAACGCTGAACGCCAGGTGAATCAGCTAAGCTCGCTCGGGATAAAAGTCATCTGGGTCGAAACATCGACTATCGAAGAGATTATCGCAACGCTTCGCCAGCTGGCGCAGTGGAGCCCTCAGCCGGAAAAGGCGCGGCAGGCGGCGCAGAAAATGCAGGACGCCTACCAGGCCTTAAAAACCCGCTACGCGAGCGGGCCGAAAAAACGCGTTTTTTTACAGTTCGGCGCCAACCCTCTCTTTACCACCAGCAAAGGCTCGATTCAGGATCAGGTTCTGACGCTGTGTGGGGGAGAAAACATTTTTGCCGCCAGCCGGGTTCCCTGGCCGCAGGTGAGCCGTGAACAGGTGCTGGCAAGGCAGCCGCAGGCCATTGTCATCGCCGGCGACCCCAGTCAACTTCCCGCCGTTGAGCGCTATTGGCAGAATCAGCTAAAAATTTCTTTTATTGCGCTACATGGCGACTGGTTTGAACGCGCGAGCCCACGTATTATTCTCGCCGCAAAACAACTCTGTACTGCGCTCGAGCAGATAAAATAATCACCTGCTAATCCAGGTGCAAAAAGGCTATCCCACCAGGCGCAATTGTTGCAGCCAGTTTGGACACGGACAGCGCGGAACACCCGGAGCGTACACGCGGTACGTGAGGGCGGTGAGCACTGCCCAGGGCCAAACTGGCAAATAAAAAAGCCTAATGGGATAGACTCTAAGTGGGAACTGACGATGCTTGTCTATTGGCTGGATATCATTGGCACCGCCGTGTTTGCCATCTCCGGCGTTCTGCTGGCTGGAAAGCTGCGCATGGACCCTTTCGGCGTGCTGGTATTAGGCGTGGTGACCGCGGTAGGCGGTGGCACCATTCGCGATATGGCCCTTGCTAACGGCCCGGTATTTTGGGTTAAAGACCCAACCGATCTGGTGGTGGCGATGGTCACCAGCATGTTCACTATCCTGCTGGTACGCCAGCCGCGCCGGTTACCCAAATGGGTGCTTCCGGTGCTGGACGCCGTCGGTCTGGCGGTATTTGTCGGTATTGGCGTTAACAAAGCCTTTCTTGCCCATAGCGGACCGCTGGTGGCCGTCTGCATGGGCGTCGTCACCGGCGTCGGCGGGGGGATCATCCGCGACGTGCTGGCGCGTGAAATCCCGATGATTCTGCGTACGGAAATCTACGCGACGGCCTGCATCGTTGGCGGCATCGTGCATGCGACGGCGTACTACACCTTTCAGGTTCCGTTAGAAAACGCGGCGATGATAGGTATGGTGGTCACGCTGGTCATCAGGCTGGCGGCCATCCGCTGGCACCTGAAGCTGCCAACGTTCGCGCTTGATGAGAATGGACGGTAATAAAAGCAAAACGGTAACCTTAACGTTACCGTTTTTAGCGTTTGCGCCCTCTCGCTGTATGAGAGGGCGGGGGAGAAGAGGCTCCCGGGCGCACTATCTTTAGACGCTGAACGAGGAGCCGCAGCCGCAGGTGCTTTTCGCATTCGGGTTGGTCACGATAAAACGCGAGCCTTCCAGACCTTCGGTATAATCGACGGCGCCGCCGACCAGATACTGCAGGCTCATTGGGTCAACCACCAGGCCGACGCCCTGCTTCTCGATAGTCATATCGCCTTCGTTAACCTGATCGTCGAAGGTAAAGCCGTACTGGAAACCGCTGCAGCCACCACCGGTGATGTACACGCGCAGTTTCAGGTTCGGATTGTCTTCATCCGCAATCAGGTCTTTTACTTTAATCGCCGCGGCTTCGGTAAACTCCAGCGGCAACGCTACGTCATCACTCATTTTATGCTCCCATTGATACTTCTGACCGGTTAAAGAATAACCCGACCTTTTGAGCCATTATCCAATACCCGAGTAAATCGTTCAAGTATTCTCCCCGCCGACCGGCTGCGCCTTTGCTTCCTGTTCCGCCTTTTGTTTTGCCAGGGTGCGCTGCAGAATAGTCGAGTATAAAGGCTTACCGCCGAGGAATTGTGCCAATAGTGTTGCGCCGAGACAGGTAATAATCATTGGCAAAATGAGCTGATAGTTATCGGTCATCTCCAGCACCAGCACGATGCCGGTCAACGGCGCGCGAACCGAGGCGGCTAGCAGCGCCCCCATCCCGGCGATGGCAAAGGTGCCGGCATCCAGATGATAGGCCGGAAACAGCGGCGTCGCCGCCATGCCAAACGCCGTGCCCAGCAGCGTCCCCAGCGCCAGCATCGGCGCAAAGATACCGCCTGGCGCGCCGGAAGAGAAGCAAAGCAGCGTGGTAATCACCCGCGCGATAAAAATAAACAGCAGCAGGCCGACGGAAAAATTGCCCGCCGCGGCGATGGGAATCAGGTTAAACCCGCCGCCGGACGCCGCCGGCTGAATCAGACCCAGCACGCCGCAGCTTCCGCCGATCAGGCCGCCAATCAGCACCCATTTTTTAATGTTGCCGCCGTGGAGCCGCTGAAACATATCCTGGGTGCGCAGCACCAGCGTATTAAACAGCGGGCCAACACAGCCAAAAATCATCCCGAGGATCAAATACAGCCACAGGGTGTTGACCGGCGCATTGCTGAGCTTACCGACCTCGATAACCGCTTTATCGCCGTTGAAGATACGGAAAACGATGGTGGCCATAATGACGCCGGTAAACACGGCTTTAATGGAGATCAGGTTGTAGCGAAACTGCGGGCGCATCTCTTCAATAATAAACAGAATCCCGGCCAGCGGCGCGTTAAAGGCGGCGGAGAGCCCCGCCGCGGCGCCGGTCGCCAGCAGCGTATGGCGCGCTTCCGGACTGCGCATGCGAAAAACGTCCACCACCATGCGCCCAAGATTGCCCCCAAGCTGCACCATCGGCCCTTCGCGCCCCAGCACCATGCCCGCACCCAGCGTCCCCATGCCGCCGATAAACTTCACCGGCAGTACGCGCCACCAGCGAACGGGACGCAGCTCCTCCAGCGCGCCTTCAATTTCCGGGATCCCGGAGCCGCCTGCTTCCGGCGCAAAACGACGGACGAGAAAATAGCCCACCATCGCCAGCAAAGCGGAGAGGATAAAGGCCAGCGGCCAGACCAGAAACCAGTGGTCCGCCACCTCTACCAGCGCGCCTATGCGCAGGTTCTGCACCCAGTTGACGCTTTTTTCAAACGCGACGCCGATCAGCCCCGCCAGCGTGCCGACAACGGCCGCCATTAATAACACCGCCAGCGGCGTTTTATCACGCTGAATCAACCGACGCACGGCATCGCTGCGGCGAACGCGTACGAACTGATGTGCTGAAGAAGAGGGGTTTTCTGCTTTCATGCCATTATCAATAATAAGTAATACAAATAGAAAGAAGGTCATTCTAGCCAACCGGACAGGCTCCGTCGTCAAAAAAATGCGCCGCGACCCCATTGTTTCAATTGGGCAAAACTTTCATAACCTTCCTGGAATAACTTAGAATAGTCGACAAAACATTTTTCACGAACCAGGACCCTGGCAATGAGCAAATCTGAAAATCTGTATAACGCTGCGCGTGAACTTATTCCCGGCGGCGTGAACTCTCCGGTACGTGCGTTCACCGGCGTCGGCGGTACGCCGCTGTTTATCGAGCGCGCCGACGGCGCTTACCTTTACGACGTTGATGGTAAAGCGTATATCGATTATGTCGGCTCCTGGGGCCCAATGGTGCTGGGTCATAACCATCCGGCCATCCGCAACGCGGTCATTGAAGCCGCCGAACGCGGCCTGAGCTTTGGCGCGCCGACGGAGATGGAAGTTAAAATGGCGGCGCTGGTCACCGAGCTGGTCCCGACCATGGATATGGTCCGCATGGTGAACTCCGGTACCGAAGCCACCATGAGTGCCATTCGCCTGGCCCGCGGCTTCACCGGCCGTGACAAAATTATCAAGTTCGAAGGCTGCTACCACGGCCACGCCGACTGTCTGCTGGTAAAAGCCGGCTCAGGCGCGCTGACGCTCGGCCAGCCGAACTCGCCGGGCGTGCCGGCGGACTTCGCCAAACACACCCTGACCTGCACCTATAACGATCTGTCATCGGTTCGCGCCGCGTTCGAACAGTATCCGCAGGATATCGCCTGCATCATCGTTGAACCGGTGGCCGGTAATATGAACTGCATCCCGCCGCTGCCAGAGTTTCTGCCGGGCCTGCGCGTGCTGTGCGACGAGTTCGGCGCGCTGCTGATTATTGATGAAGTCATGACCGGCTTCCGCGTGGCGCTGGCCGGCGCGCAGGATTACTACGGCGTTGTGCCGGATCTGACCTGCCTTGGCAAAATCATCGGCGGCGGTATGCCGGTTGGCGCATTCGGCGGTCGTCGTGAGGTGATGGATGCCCTGGCGCCGACCGGCCCGGTTTACCAGGCAGGCACCCTCTCCGGCAACCCCATCGCGATGGCGGCAGGTTTCGCTTGCCTGAGCGAAGTGGCGCAGCCCGGCGTGCACGAGACGCTAACCGAGCTCACTAACCAGCTGGCCCAGGGTCTGCTGGACGCCGCGCGCGATGCCGGTATTCCGCTGGTGGTGAATAACGTCGGCGGCATGTTCGGCATTTTCTTTACCGACGCGCCAACCGTGACCTGCTACCAGGATGTGGTCAAATGCGATGTCGAGCGGTTTAAACGCTTCTTCCACCTGATGCTGGAAGAGGGCGTCTACCTGGCGCCGTCGGCGTTTGAAGCGGGCTTTATGTCCATCGCCCATAGCGAAGAAGATATCGACAACACCGTCGCCGCCGCGCGTAACGCCTTCGCGAAGCTGTAACCTCAACGCCGGGGCCCCCCTGCCCCGGCAATACGGATCTTGTTTAAAAGCATCATTTTGCGTCGGCCCACGCATAACAAGATGCAAACGCGATCGCCTCGAAAGATTGTCATCATCCCGCCTCGTAGAACCCAAAATCGTCGGCAGACAATGGGCAGGCAAAAGCAGATTCTCAGCGGAAACTCAGCCGCAAGGATTGCTCAGAATGACAACACAATCGTCCCCTACACCGCATGACGCCATTTTTAAACAGCTACTGGCCCATATCGATACCGCCAGAGACTTTATTGATATCCATCTTCCGGCAGACCTGCGCTCGCTGTGCGATCTCAACACGCTTCAGCTGGAATCAGGTAGTTTTATTGAAGAAGATCTGCGGGCTTACTATTCCGACGTGCTGTACTCATTGGAAATCAATAATAAGACGGGCTATATCCATGTGCTTATTGAGCATCAAAGCTCACCGGACAAGCAGATGCCGTTTCGTCTCATGCGCTATAGCGTCGCCGCCATGCAGCGCCATCTGGAAGCGGGAAATACACATCTCCCGTTGGTTGTTCCCATTTTGTTTTATCAGGGCAAAACCTCGCCCTACCCCTTCTCAATGAACTAGTACAGTATGTTCGACTTGCCGGAGTGGGCAAAAATAATCTACAACCGCCCTTTTCCGCTGGTCGATATCACGGTGATACCTGATAACGCGATTATGCAGCATCGGCGTATTGCGCTCCTGGAGCTCCTGCAAAAGCATATTCGCCAGCGGGATCTCATGTTGCTGCTCGAGCAATTGGGGATTCTGCTTAACGCGGGATACACTACCGCCGAGCAGCTAAAAGTGTTATTTAGCTATATGGGGCAGCGCGGTCACACCGAAAACCCTAAGGCTTTTTTCAATGGACTGGTAAGTCATATACCGCAGGAGGAGTCGATGGAAACGCTGGACGAATGGCTGGAAAAAAACGGCAAAGAGCTTTTTATTGAATGGGGCCAGGAAAAGGGTGAGGCAAAGGCCCGACTAAAAATTGCCAACCGGATGCTGGAAAACGGCATGGAGCGATCGCTGGTTATCCAGCTCACGGAAGTGACGGAAAACGAATTAGAGCAGTTGCAGAATTCCGCAGTTAGTCCCAACTGAATCCGGGCAAAAAAGGGGATAACATCGCGACGCCCGCCGGGCATCGCGATGGTGAAACGCTACCGGCTCTGCTTTCTCAACAGATAGATAAAGTACGGCGCGCCGATAAACGTCGACAGCAATCCTGCCGGGATTTGGTAGGGGAACATCAGCATCCGGCCGCACCAATCGGCGAACACCAGCAGCACTCCGCCAATCAGGCCGGAGATCGCCATATGCGGCATCGTACGCCGGAATCCCATCATACGCGCAATATGCGGCGCCATTAACCCCACGAAGCTGAGCGGGCCAATCGTTAGGGTTGCGGCCGCGGTCAGACATGCCGCCAGCAGCAGCAGCCCGATACGTGACGGCGTCAGCGCCATCCCGACCGCCCTCGCCGCCTCGCCGCCCAGCGGCAGAATCGTCAACCAGCGTCGGCAAAGCGGAGTCAGCGCCAGCAGAATAAGCATCACCGCGCCGCTGCGCATCACGAGCTCCGGCGTGGCGCTGTAGGTTGAGCCGGAAATCCACGTCAGGATCTGCGCCATTCGCGGATCGCCGCTGGCCTGCAGCATCATCAGCAGCATGGTAAACGCCGTGCTCAGCGCCATCCCCGCCAGCAGCATGCGATGCGGCGAGAACCCGCCGCGTCCGGCGGCAATCAGAATGACCAGCAGCGTCGCCGCCGCGCCGAGGCTACCGGCGGGCAGCAGCCAGCCAAAGGCATTTCCCGGCACGAAGAACAGCATCACCACCACGCCAAACGCCGCGCCCGAGCTGATCCCGAGCACTTCCGGACTGGCCATCGGATTACCGGTTAAGCGCTGGATAATGCAGCCCGCTACCGCCAGCATCACGCCAGCGAACAGCGCCGCCAGAACGCGCGGCCAGCGCCAGGGCATTAGCTCATCCAGTAGCGTACCGCTGGCCCAGTGCCAGCCCTGCGCGTCGCGGCCGAAAGCCAGCGCCGCGACGATGGCCAGCAGCAGAATCGCCAGCCCGCCCAGCGCGAACCACAGCACATGTTGCCGTTCAGCCAGCACGCTATCGCCACCGTTCATCACCGGCGCGCTAATGCTGCGCAGGCGCGGCAGCAGCCATAGCAGCAGCGGCGCGCCAATCAGCGCGGTCACCGAACCGGTGGAGATCTCCATCCACACCCGGGCCAGCCAGAGGATAACCTGATCGGAGAGCCACAGCAGCAGCGCGCCAATCAGGGCCGCCAGCAGCAGGCGCGAGAGGAGGCGACGCGCGCCCAGCATCTTCGCCAGCAGCGGCGCGAACAGGCCGATAAAGCCAATAATCCCCACCGCATTCACCAACAGGGCGCTAATGATAATCGCCAGGGTCAACGCCCCCAGCCGCGCCAGCGAGAGCGCCAGTCCGAGGTTGCGCGCCACGCCGTCGTCCAGCCCCATCAGGGTCAGCGGACGCAGCAGCAGCAGCGTTAAAATCGCTCCGCCCAGCAGCTGCGGCCACAGCCGCTGCACCACGCTCCAGTCGGTCTGCGTCAGGGTACCGGTACTCCACAGGAACATACTTTGCAGCCGATCGTGATGGAAAATAGCCATTAGTTGATTAAGCGCGCCGCAGTACAGGCTCACCACCAGCCCTGCCAGAATCAACGTCACCGGCGAGAGGCGTTTGCCCCACGACACGCCAAACACCAGCGCGCCGACAATGCACGCCCCGGCCAGCGCGGCGAACTGCGACGCCAGCACGCCAGGAATCGCCCACAGCGTGGTGACCGTCATGCCCAGCTGCGCCCCGGTCGCCACGCCGAGCGTCGTCGGCTCCGCCAGCGGGTTACGTAGCACCTGCTGGAACAGCACGCCCACCAGCCCCAGCCCGGCGCCGACCAGCAGCGATATCGCCAGCCGCGGCAGCAGGCTGTAGTGGAACAGCATCTGAGCGATATTATCGATATTCGGCTGCCACAGCGCCTGCCCCCATTCGCTTCGCGGCAGCGCCACGTTGAGGTTGAACAGCGTCAGCGCAGCAGCGACGAGAAGGAGCGTCAACAGCAGTGATGTCGCCAAAGGCGAAATTCGCGATCTCATGCCGGGCCTCCCTGAGCGTCGGCCAGCACGCGGGCAAAATGCATCGCCGATAGCGTCGCGCCATAGAACCACACCGCCGGGACGCGCTGAAAACGCCCTGCGCGAACAAACGGCATCGCTCGCCACAGCGGCGTCGCCATAAGCTGCGCCATCTCCCGCGCATTGCCGTGATCGAAGCAGATAACGTCGGCGTCTCTGTAGGCCGCCAGCCGGTCAATACCGACGGTGACGCTGCCCCAGAAGGTGGTTTCGCCCTGCCAGGCATTTTTGATGGCAAAGCGGTCGAGCACCTCCTGGAACAGGCAGTTTTGCGCAAAAACCAGCACGTGACGGCTATCAAGCAGAGTAATCATCAGCAGCGGACGATCGCCGCGGCGGGCAAAGCGCGGTCGCAGGCTCTCCATCAGCGCGTCAAATTCCGCCAGATGGCGCTTCGCTTCCCGCTGTCTGCCGATCAGATCAGCCATTTCGCCAAGCGACTGCTGAGCCATCATCAGCGGGCGCTTGCCGTCGCTGAAGGTGAATCCTCGTCCGGGCGCAATACGCGCCAGCTTTTCCGCCGACGGGCCGTATCCCGCCGACCAGACCAGAAACGACGGCTTCATCTGCGTCAGCAGCTCCAGATTGGGCTCGGTACGCAGCCCGACGTCAATCACCGAATCAGGTAGCGCCGGTTCATTGACCCACAGCCGGTAGTTAGGAATATCGGCAACGCCGTAGGGCGTAACGCCCAGCGCCAGCAGCAGCTCTACCGGCAGCCATTCGAGCGCGACAATACGCTGCGGATCCACTTCCGCCGCCCGCGCGCCGCGCATCTGCCACAGCAGCGGCGACAGCGCCATTGCGGTCAGCAGGCGCCGCCGCGTGATGAATGTGAGGTTTTCCATCAATAGACAAAACTTACCGGCGCTGCGCCAGCCGGATGCGGCAGGATCCCCATCGGGATGCCGTAAATTTGTTCCAGGGTTTCACTGCGCATCAGCTCCGCGGGCGTTCCCTGAGCGATCATCTCACCGCCGCGCAGCGCAACCAGATAGTCGCAGTAGCGCGCCGCCATATTGATATCATGCAGTACGGCGATCACCGTCAGCCCGCGCTGCTGGCTGAGGCGATGGACCAGCGCCAGCACATCCACCTGGTGGGCGATATCCAGCGCCGAGGTAGGTTCATCGAGCAGCAGGCAGCGGCTATCCTGAGCCACCAGCATGGCAATCCACGCGCGCTGGCGTTCACCGCCGGAGAGGCTGTCCACCAGCCGGTGGGCCAGCGGTTTTAGCCCGACCAGCGCAATCGCCTCTTCCACTTTCTCCCGATCCGCCGCGCCAAAACGCCCCAGCGCTCCGTGCCACGGGTAGCGGCCGATCGCCACCAGCTCCCGCACCGTCATGCCTTCCGCCGGCGGCAGCTGCTGCGGCAGATAAGCCACTTTGCGGGCAAAGGCTTTACTGCCCCAGCTGTCGAGCGGCTGACCGTCGAGCAAAACCTCCCCGTCCGAGGGCGCCTGATGGCGGCCAAGCATTTTCAGCAGCGTCGATTTGCCGGAGCCGTTATGGCCAATCAGGCCCGTGACTTTTCCCGCCGGGAAGGTTAACGACAGAGGATGCAGCAGCGTTCGGCCGGGCACGCGGAAGGTCACGCGGTCCAGTGAAAACGTCGTATCGGAGTGCGGAGTGATTTCCTGCATAACGGAACCTGGTCAGAGGCGCGGCGAACCGCGCCCGTTAAGTGGTTAGAAACGGAAAGTCGCGGTCGCCACAACCTGGCGCTCAGCGCCCCAGAAGCAGCCATAAGTATTAAAGCAGCTTGCCACGTACTCTCGGTCAAACAAGTTGTTCACGTGAAGCGCCACGTTAGAACCCGCCATACCCACGCGGGCCAGGTCATAACGGACTAATGCATCAACAACCGTGTAACTACCCACCTTAAAGGAGTTAGCTGGATCACCATAGCTGGAGCCAGTGAAACGTGCGCCAGTACCCAATGTCAGTCCAGAAAGCGGGCCGTTAAATAAGGTGTAGTCCCCCCACAGTGATGCCATATGTTTTGGCACCTGTGCTGGCGTGTTACCTTTGTAGGTAGTATCCGTAGTGTATTGCGCATCGGTATAGGTATAAGAACCGACAACGTTGACGCTAGCTGAAAGCGCAGCTTTGGCTTCAATCTCCACGCCGCGCGAACGAATTTCACCACCTTCAACCGAGAAGAACGAACCTGCAGGATCGGCCATCAGGTTATTGGTTTTGGTCAACTGATAGAGGGCACCGGTAATCACAATAGGACGATCGTTGGGTACGTATTTCACACCAGCTTCGTACTGTTTACCTTTAGACGGAGCAAAAACATTACCGCTTGCGCCGGTCTGAGAGGCTGGCTCAAACGATTCGCTATAGCTGAAATAAGGCGTTATACCATTATCGAACAGGTAGTTAACACCACCGCGCCAGGTAAATTGTTTATCATTTCTGGAACTCTGCGTCGCGGTAACACGGTTCAACGAATCCTGTTTCGCCCAGTCGTAACGACCACCCAGAGTAACCAGCACTTTATCCCACTGCGCCTGGTCCTGTACGTAAAGACCAGTCTGTTTCTGTTTATTCAGCACTTGATAAGCACCTGATGGCCCTGGGTGCGAACCAAAATCAAAATCGCTGCGATCGAGATTATAGATATCGGATGGCGTCACTGACCCCGCATAGCCAAACCAGGAATCGATATCGTTACGCATCCGCATGAAATCAACGCCAGTCAGCAGGATATGATCTACTGAGCCGGTCGCGAACTTGCTTTGCAACTGGGTATCGACAGAGAAATTCTGTAATTTTTCATTATCAATTACGTACTGTCGGGTCAGCGTATGGCCCCATTGTGACTGAGGAACACTGGCGCAAGGGCTGGTGGCTGGGTTGCTCGAATAAAGTGGGTCAGAACACATCCCATAGCCGTAGACACTGTTCTGCGAAACTTTATTTTGCGCGTAACGCAGGTTCTGGCGCACGGTAAAGGTATCGTTGAATTCGTGGTCAAAGCTATAGCCAACCATTTTCTCATTACGTGAGTAAGTGTTGTTGTTGGCGCCTTCGTTGAAGTCGGTTGGGAGACGATTACCGTTCGGTAACGGTGACACCGTTCCCTCTTTCGGCAACCAGCCGTAGTAACCAGTCTCCGGTTCATTCTGAAAATAGGAGAGGAACGTAAAGTTGGTTTTGTCATCCGGGCGCCAGCTAAAAGCGGGTGCAATCGCGTAACGTTGCTCCTCAGCGCCTTTCTGCTGTGCATTGGCAGAGCGCGCCAGACCAGTCAGGCGATAAGAATAAACGCCGTCCTCGTCAATCGCATCGCTGAAGTCAAAACCGGTCTGCCATAGATTATCGGTGCCCATTTTAAACTGGACTTCTTTTAGCGGCTCCGTTGTAGGACGTTTGCTGACCATATTCAGCAAACCACCCGGGCTGCTCTTTCCGTAAAGTACGGAAATCGGACCGCGCATGACTTCCGCACGCTCCAGCATATAGGGATCAATCACCGCATCATTATAGAAGTTACCCTGCATTTTCAGGCCATTCAGAAAGTTGTTCTGGCTTTGGCCATCAGCAGCGAAACCGCGGATGATCAGATAGTCATAAGTATTAGAGGCACCACGCGTTCCCACGGCAACGCCAGGCGTATAGCTCAGTGCTTCTTTAACGGACTTCGGTTGATGTAGCGCCATCTCCTCGGCGGTCACCACGGAAATAGACTGCGGCACCTTTTGAATAGGAGTATCTGTTTTGGTACCGGTGGCCGATTGTCGCGCCGCGATGGTCGCTGCCGGTCCCCAGGCGCTCTCCTGCGGGGCCGGAGCGGCGGTGACGGTAATGGTTTCTTCTTTCGGTTCAACTGCCGCCTGTGCATAAACAGACATGCCGCTAACCGCCGTGGCTACTACAACTGCGATTTTACGCAGCGAGTGATTTGGCTGAGCAGTTTTAAGACGCGCCATGGGTATATCTCTAATAGAAGTGAATGATAACGTAAACGAGAATTATTATTATAACGGGTGACATAATAGGCGAAACGCGCGCGGCAAGGCAAGAAATATGCCCCCTGTGAGCGATCAAAGGATGAATAAATAACCAGACGGTAAGTGTGGGGTTAAACGGCTGTTAATTAAATGACAGAGATAAAAAGGCCCTCTACTACCGGAGTAGTAGAGGGCCTATATTTCCGCCTCCATTTAACCGACACAGCGCCGGTTTACAGGATGCAGCGGCGGGTTAATTGCTGCCGAACATATCCTTAATCCAGCCCGCTACGCCATCGCTCTTCTCCTGCTTCGGCGGTTGCTGCTGCTGATTTTGCTGCTGCGGCTGCTGCCCGGACTGATTGAACGGGTTATTCGCCTGCTGCTGCTCAAGCTGCTGCTGTTGGATCTGTTCGCCCTGGCGGCACAGCGCGTCCGGCGAGGTCGTCCATACCGGCAGCGAGCGCATGCCGCCGCTGCAGACAAAGTTACCGCTGCCATCGACGCCCATATCCACCACGTCTTCAGGCGGAGTCAGCACCAGCGGCGTCGGCGTCTGGTTAGCCAGGTAGCGCTGATAAATTGACATCGCGCCGCTGGCGCCGTACAGCTTGGTCGGCTGGTTATTATCGCGACCCACCCAGGTAATGGTCACCTGACCGCCGTCAATACCGGCAAACCAGGTATCAACGTTGTTGTTGGTGGTCCCGGTTTTACCCGCCAGATGCAGGCCCGGATACTTCGCGCCCAGCTGGCGACCGGTACCGCGCTGCACCACCTGCTGCATGGTCCATAGCGTCATATACGCCGCCTGCGCCGGCACCGCGCGTTCCGCCTGCGGATAGCTCTGATAGAGCACGGTACCATCTTCAGCGATAACGGAACGCAGCGCGGACAGCGGTGCGCGGTTACCCCCGCTGGCAATGGTCTGGAACGCCTGCGCCACTTCAATCGGCGTCAGGTTCAGCGCCCCCAGCAGCATAGACGGCACGGCGTTCAGCTGATTCTTCGGCGCGCCCAGCTTAGTCCAGGTATCGACCACCGCCGGCAGACCCAGCGCCATCCCAAGGTTCACCGTCGGCACGTTCATTGAACGCGTCAGCGCGTCAACCAGCATCACTTTACCGCTATCGCTGTAGCGACGATCGTCGTTCTGCGGCGACCACGTCTGGCCATTAGACAGGCGAATCGAGATAGGCGCATCGGCAATCCAGGTATTGAGACGATACTGGTTCGGCTGGCTTAGCGCGGTCAGATAGGTCGCCGGTTTTGCCAGTGAACCAATTGAACGACGCGCCTGCATCGCGCGGTTATAGCCGGCAAACTGCGGCTCCGCGCCGCCGACCATCGCCCGCACCTCGCCGGTGAAGCGGTCGACCACCACCATCGCGGTTTCCAGATCCGGCAGCTTACGCTGTTTCTTCAGCGCCGGAATACCTTCCGTCGCCGCTTTTTCCGCCGCGTCCTGCGCGACCGAGTCGAAGGTGGTAAAGATCTTCACGCCGGAGAGATCTTTCACTTTGTCGCCCAGTTTCGCCTGCAGCTCCTGGCGTACCATCTGCATAAACGCCGGCTGCGGAGAGATCACCCCGCCGCGCGGCTGTACGCCCAGCGGACGCGCGCTGAGCATGTCATACAGCTCCTGATCGATAACCTGCTGCTGCTGCAGCAGACGCAGCACGAGATTGCGTCGCTCCAGCGCCAGCTTCGGGTTACGCCACGGGTTGTAGACCGACGCGCCTTTTACCATCCCCACCAGCAGCGCCTGCTGATCGAGGCTCAGCTCTTCCACCGGACGACCAAAGTAATAGAGGCTCGCCAGCGGGAAGCCGCGGATCTCGTTATCGCCGCTCTGACCGAGGTACACTTCGTTCATATACAGCTCAAGGATACGATCCTTGCTGTAGCGGGCATCGACGATCAGCGCCATATAGGCTTCATTAATCTTACGCCAGTACGAACGTTCGCTGGAGAGGAACAGGTTCTTCACCAGCTGCTGGGTCAGCGTACTCGCGCCCTGCACCGTACGCCCGGCGGTCAGGTTCGCCAGCACCGCGCGGCCAATCGAGTAGAGGCTGATGCCGTCGTGTTCGTAGAAATGGCGGTCTTCCGTCGCCAGCAGGGTATCGACCAGCAGATCCGGGAAGCCGTTGCGCTTAACAAACAGACGCTGTTCGCCGTTGGCCGATTGCAGCATGGTGATCAGGCGCGGATCGAGACGGAAGAAACCGAACTGGCGGTTGTTATCCATATTCTCGATAGTGTCCAGACGATCGCCATTAAAGGTCAGACGCGCGCGCACCTGCCCTTCTTTACTGTCCGGGAAATCGAACGGACGGCGGATCATCTCGATACTGTTGGCCTGTACCGTGTATTCGCCCGGGCGCGTCATCGCGCTCACCTGGCGATACTGCGTGGCGTTGAGCAGGCGCACCATTTCGTTTTTGCTGATCTGCATATCCGGCTCAAGGTTGACCATCCGGCCATAAACCGCCGCGGGCAGATCCCAGACTTTACCGTCGATGCGGCTGCGGATTTTCTGATCGAGGTAGACGCCATAGGCGGCAATCAACACCGCGCAGACGACCCCAATCTTAATCAGCAGCCATAGCCAGGCGCGTTTACGACGAGGGGGTTTACCGCCTTTGCCTTTTCCTTTCCGCGGCATCGGTTTTTCATCCTCATAGTCATCATCATCGTAATCGTCGTCGTAGTCCTCTTCCCGGACCCGACGGCGAGTTACCTTTTGTTTTGCCGGGCGCGAGGGTCTCCCCTTACGTCCGATCGGCTCGCGGTCATCTCCCGCCATGCTTTTTCTCCGCAACTTACAGGCGTAAAGGCCTGATTCTCAATGTTTCCCCGATTGGGGGAAAGAAGAAATCTCTCAAATTGACGCCCGACCGTTTTGGCTTTCAGGCGACCATTTATGAACTGCGCGACGCGTTATCATGTCGCTCGCATGATTTTCACTTTAAAAATTCACCATACAAATCACATTGTTACCGGCTTCATCGACAGAATAGTTCGGGACACGGTACTTGTTGTCCAGGCGATACAGGATAGCACTAAACCGCGACATTCTTAACCAGCATTTTACATGCTCATCAGGTAACAAAAGGGAAATTATTATGTTTTTTAACAACATAAACATGTCCGTCCGTATCCTTCTACATGCCGCCAAAAGAAAGCGGAACGGCAACGCCGGAAAATAGTATTTCCGCCATAAAAGAAAAATCATGCAGGTGAAAGAAAAACAAATTTAAAAGACGACAATGATAAAAAAGCGAGCCGCTTAACATTGATAATTTGGCAGATTTTCTGATGACTGCGGACAAATATTTGTTAAACTGTCAGCCAATTAATTTTTCCGATTAATATATTATGCGCAACTTTATTCTATTCCCGCTTATGGCGGTCGCCCTGCTCTCAGGCTGTCAGCAAAATCGTTCGACAACCCTCAGTCCTGCCGTTAGCGGTCAGGCCCAGCTTGAGCAGCTCGCCTCCGTCGCCGCCGGGGCGCGCTATCTGAAGAATAAATGCAACCGCAGCGATCTGCCCGCCGATGAAGCGATTAATCGTGCGGCAATAAACGTGGGTAAAAAACGCGGATGGGCGAATATTGACGATAATCTGCTAAGCCAGCGCAGCGCGCAGCTATATCAACAGCTCCAGCAGGACAGTACCCCGGAAGCCACAAAATGCAGCCAGTTTAATCGCCAGCTGGCGCCATTTATTGATAGCCTGCGCGGCAATAAATAGCGCTTATTTTTATTCCGCTCGCACTATTTTATTCAGCCTGCGGACTCTCCTCAATCGCCCCGCCCGGCCAGTCATCCAGCGCCGCGAGGGTAAACGTTTTACCGTTGAAGCTAAATACGGTGAGATCCTGCTGAATCTGCTCAATAACCAGGTTCGGCAGCGGCGAGTCGCCCTCCTTCCAGGACTGTCCGTTTAATACAATGCTGCGTTTCTCCGCCAGCGAGGCGTAGACGTGCGCGCTATAGCGCAGAGGCGGCAGAGTATCTTCATCGATCGCTATTTCTGGTTCAGCCTTCATTTCTGGCTCGGCTTTAACCGCCGTCACGGCAGTTTTGACCGCCGGTTGATTCAGCGGCACTAACGCCGCATGCGCTACCGGCTGCCTTATCTGCTGCGGCTCGGGCTTATTCCGCCACTGCTCGCCGCCGAACCAGCCGAGCGCAATCAGCAGCGCGGCGTACAGCGGTACGGTCACATAGGGGATCTGCACCATTTTTCCAACTACCGTCGGGGGCGCGGACTGCGGGTACGGCTCTTGCTGACGAACAAGCACGGGCTTCTCCTTAATCAAGACACGCCATCCCGGCCCGCGGTTATGACGCCGCGGGCCGGGAGGTTCAGGTCTTACTTGCTGCTGACCGGCAGCCCGGCACCCTGGGCATCGCCCTGCGGCATTTCCAGCACCGCCACCGACCATGCCGGCAGCGTGACCGTGCCGTCAGCGGCAATCTGCACGCCGTTTGCCAGCGAATTTTCGCCCGCCGCCTGCTGGATCGCGCTCAGCTGCAGCGTTTCACCGGCAAACTCATTCAGCGTACGGCTTTCCGGCGCGGCGTTAATCACCACCACCAGGCCGTCAAGACGGCTATCCAGGCTGGCGCCCGCTTTCACTCCGTCATCCACGGTCATAATCAGCAGACCGGCCTGCTGGTCTGAACCGGTATTACGGAAATCAACGCGCTTCATCACCGCGCTGCCGTCGCCTAAGGTGAACAGCGGGGAGGATTTACGCAGCTCGGTCAGCTCCTGGTAGAACGCGGTCATCTGCTTCAGCTCCGCTTCGCCCGGAGTGGCAACCATCTCTTTGACGCGAGTAATCACGTCATAGTTGCTGCCGTCATCGCTGATGCGCGGCATCCCAACATTGTAGTTGTTATCCTGCAAGGAATAATCCACGCGGTTGAACCAGTCGCCGGAGTCGTAGGAGTCGCGGGTAAAGGATTTCGAGCGCAGCAGTTCAGAACCCTGCTGGTCGAAAGCGATCCCCTGCCCGAGCATCACCGTCGCCAGCGAAACGGCCTGCATGCGAACGCGGGTCGCCAGGTCGGCTTCCTGGGACGCTTTATAGCTGATCATGTCCCACAGCGTCTGGTTGTCGTGCTTCGAAACATAGTTGACGACTTCCGTCGGGTCTGCGGCATAGCCGCCAGGCGCGCCGTTATAGTCAATTTCGCTGCCTTTCTTCACCGCACCGTCTTTGTCGATCATCACAAAGTCAGCGAGGTTACCGGCCATGCCCAGGCGGGTCAGATCGGCCAGATGACGCACCTGGTCATCGCTCAGGCTGGCGAGTTCGTTTGGCAACACGCCCGCGCCGCTGCCGACGCCCTGGTTCTGACGCAGCGCATCGCCGGAATCGAACGGGCCGCCGCCGCGCACGGAGTCGCGCAGGCGATCGGAGAACGTGCCGATGCCGGTACCTTTCAGGTTGATCTGCGAGGCGATTTCAAAGCGGTCGCTCTGGTTCGAGTCCCAGCCTTCGCCGAAGAAGTAGATATCCGGGTTCAGGGCCTTAATGCGCTCCCACGCCGAGAGAATTTGCGCTTTCGGGTGATAGCCCATCAGATCGAAGCGGAAGCCATCGATTTTATAGTCCGTGGTCCACACCGCCAGCGAGTCGGCGATCAGCTTGGCGAACATCCGATGCTCCGGCGCAGAGTCGGAACAGCAGGTGGCGGATTCAACGCTGCCGGTAATTTCATTCAGACGCTGATAGTACCAGGGTACGATCTTATCCAGCACCGACGTGCGGTCGGTCGGGCCCGCGGCGTTGGTGTGGTTGTATACCACGTCCATAATGACGTTCATCCCCAGATCCTGCTTGATCGCCTGAATCATGGTGCGGAACTCTTTGATGCGCGTCGTGCCTTCCGGATCGGTCGCGTAGGATCCTTCCGGAACCGTGTAGTGGAACGGATCGTAGCCCCAGTTGTAGGAGTCGGTCTGCGCCACCAGCGTATTCAGCGCCTGCACCTGAGGATTATCCTGGCTATCGCTCTGCTTAAGCTGATTCAGCACCTCTTCCACGGTGGAACCGCTGTCGCAGTATCCGGCGAACTCGCTGCTTTTCACCGAGCTGTTCACTTCGCACAGGCGGCTGAACGGCTGCTGAATATCGGCGACTTTGTCGCTGAACTCGTTCACCGTCGCCAGATCGAAGACCGGCAGCAGTTCGACGTGCGTGACGCCTGAAGCGGAGAGCTTCTTCAGATGCTGCACCATATTGCTGTCGCCGGCGGTCAGCGCAAGGTATTTACCGCGCAGTTCGGCCGGAACGGTCTGGTCCCAGGCGGAGAGATCGCGAATATGCGATTCATGAATCGTCATCTTCGCTAAATCCGCTTTTGTCTTCTGGGCATGCGGCATCGTCAGGCTATCCCAGCCGTCAGGCTTCAGGGCGCTGTCGTTGAGATCGACCACCTGGCTGTACTCCGAGTTGGTCGACAGGCTATGCGCATACGGATCGGTGACTTCGTACTGTTCAACCTTGCGCGACTGCGGGTGATAAACCGTCATCGCATAGCGGTAGAACGCGCCTTTCAGATCGCTACCGCCCTGCCACGACCACGCGCCGGAAGCGCTGTCGCGGGTCATCGGATGGCTGCCAATCACTTTTTTGTCCGCGCTGTAGACCACCACATCCACCTGCTGAGCGGTCGGCGCCCAGACGCGGAAGGTGACGCCGCCGTCGGCCAGCTGCGCGCCGTAGCTCAGGGCTTCCGCCGCTTCGGCATAGGTATCATCCAGCACGCCCGCCGTCTGTACCTGGGTAGCGGAAATCAGGATCCCGTCCTCTGCGGCAGCAATGGCGACCGTTTCGCCCTGCAGCAGCTCGTCAACGTTGGCGTTGTCCGGCAGCTTAAAGGCCGCATAGCTGGAAAGGTGCGGGAAGCGCATGCTGACCTGCTGGCTGACGGTAGTCGGCGTCAGTTTCAGGTAGCTGTCGGTAAATTTGCCTTCGCCGTCGGCCGCCACTTTACTGCTGTGGCTGTAGTAGAGGCGCACGAGGGGCTTATCCTGCCCGCCCGGCCACAGCAGCGTATTTTTATCGACCCAGTGGGCTTCGGCCAGCGCGACGCCAAAAGCGGCGCGGAAGGCGTCGGCGCGGGAGTCATAGACCGCGCTGTTGCCGGCGATCACCGATACCGTACGATCGGTAAAGTCGCCAAACGACACCCGCAGGTCGCTATCGATCAGCTTATCGGTGCCGTCGCGAACGATAACGTTAATACAGCCGCTCTCTTTGTTGAGCGGGATCACCCAGTACGGGCCATATTTATCGCTGCCGCTCGGCGTGGTGCTGACGTCATTCCAGTCCGCTACCGGCGCGCTCAGCGCGTCGCAGGTTTCGTTGTTCCATAAGTAGAGATTTTTACTGCTGTAGTCCGCAGCGCTACTGCTGGTGATGCCGGCGATATCCACCAGGTGAATGACCGCCTGCTTTTCTGTCGCCGTGGCCGCTTCGCCGGGTACGGCAACGTCAGGTAAACGTACAACCACATCCTGATTACCAGGAGTATCGGGATTTCCAGAGGAAGAAGAAGAGGATCCGTTATCGCAGCCGCTAAGTAAAACCAGCGATCCCAGAACCAGGGCATTACGGGTATATCTGAGCATTCGATAGTCCCTATACATGCTGATTAAATTATATGAAGTGTTATATACGCGAAACTATTCCTGGCGCACTTAAGCACCATAAAAAAATAACGAGCATATCTTTAAAGCGCCGATAATTAGATATTCTTGCTCTCTCCGGTTCAATCATCCATTCGCTCATTACGTGGGGGCGTAGGCGGCCGGAGGAGAAAAAATAAAAAGGGAATGACGACCGCAATAGCCAAACTCTTTATGATTCGCAGCGACCTACGCAGATTCCCGCAATAAGCACGCTCACAATAAAAAATGCCCCACCAATATCGGTAGGGCGGTACCTTTTGCTGAGGGAAATAGAATGAGCAAAGGAATAAAAATGCATAATTCCGTGATGAGATTAACAATATCAAATAAAAAATTAATTAATTACGCGCCTCATATTGTGACGTCCATCATATTATTTTTTATCTGCCAGCAGCTCGCCCAATTAACCTGGAAAATAATTCTCCCGGTAAACTTTACGGATAACGCCTTGAGCCCTGCCGATATGACGGCGCCCGCAACCCCCTCCCCGGAAACGGCGCTGCCGCGCTTTACGCTGTTTGGCCTTGCGGAGAAAACCTCCGCCCCCGCGCACGGCGGCAACCTAGACCAGGCGCCCGTTTCGGCGCTCAAACTGCGCGTTACCGGCCTGCTCGCCAGCACCGATCCCTCTCGCGCCATCGCCATCATGATGAAAGGGAATCAACAGGTTAGCCTCGGGATTGGCGATAGCACGCCGGGCGGAGAGGCGAAAATCGTCGCCATTTTCCCCGACCGCCTGATTGTTAATTACCGCGGCAGAAATGAGGCTATCCCGCTGTTTAACGACCCGCCCGCCGCCGGCAAAAATAGCGCCGCGCCGCCAGCCCGCCAATTGGCGCAGGAGCTCCGCGCGCAGCCGCAAAATATTCTTCATTACCTCAATATTTCGCCGGTCATGGTTAACGACAAGCTCAGCGGATATCGTCTGAATCCGGGCAAAGACCCGGCGCTATTTCGCCAGGCGGGTCTCAAGGAAAACGATCTGGCGATAGCCCTGAACGGTCTGGATCTCCGCGATAAAGAACAGTCCCGCCAGGCATTAGCCCAGCTACCGGAATTAACTGAAATAACTCTTACCGTTGAACGCGACGGCCAGAAACAAGATATTTATCTAGCCCTGAGGGATGAATAATTGATCATCGCCAACGTCATTCGCCCATTTTCCCTGATGCTGCTGGTATTCGCCGCGCTGTTATTCAAACCGGCCGCGGCGGAAGAGTTTTCCGCCAGCTTTAAGGGCACCGATATTCAGGAATTTATCAATACGGTCAGTAAAAACCTGAATAAAACGGTCATTATCGATCCCAGCGTACGCGGCACCATTACCGTGCGCAGCTACGATATGCTCAACGAAGAGCAATATTATCAATTCTTCCTCAGCGTCCTCGATGTCTATGGCTTCGCGGTGATTAATATGAATAACGGCGTCCTGAAAGTCGTTCGTTCGAAGGATGCGAAAACCGCCGCGGTGCCGGTGGCGAGCGATGCCGCGCCGGGCATTGGCGATGAGGTCGTCACCCGCGTCGTGCCCCTGACCAACGTCGCGGCCCGCGATCTGGCGCCGCTGCTGCGCCAGCTTAACGATAACGCCGGCGCGGGCAGCGTGGTGCACTATGAACCCTCCAACGTCCTGCTGATGACCGGCCGCGCGGCGGTCATCAAGCGCCTGCTAACCATCGTCGAACGCGTCGATAACGCCGGAGACCGCAGCGTGGTGACCGTTCCCCTCGCCTGGGCCTCCGCCGCCGATGTGGTCAAGCTGGTGACCGAACTCAACAAAGACACCAGCAAATCGGCGCTGCCCGGCTCAATGGTCGCCAACGTGGTGGCCGATGAACGCACCAACGCGGTGCTGGTCAGCGGCGAGCCGAACTCCCGCCAGCGGATCATCGCCATGATTAAGCAGCTCGACCGCCAGCAGGCGACCCAGGGCAATACCAAAGTGATCTACCTGAAATACGCCAAAGCCTCCGACCTGGTGGAAGTGCTGACCGGCATCAGCAGCACGATGCAGAGCGAAAAGCAGGCCGCGAAGCCGGTGGCGGCGCTGGATAAAAATATCATTATCAAAGCGCACGGTCAGACCAACGCCCTGATTGTCACCGCCGCCCCGGACGTAATGAACGATCTGGAGCGGGTGATCGCCCAGCTGGATATCCGCCGCCCGCAGGTGCTGGTCGAAGCGATTATCGCCGAAGTGCAGGACGCTGACGGTCTGAACCTCGGCATCCAGTGGGCCAATAAAAATGCCGGGATGACCCAGTTCACCAACAGCGGTCTGCCGATATCCACGGCCATCGCCGGGGCCAACCAGTACAACAAAGACGGCACCGTCAGCAGCTCGCTGGCGAGCGCCTTAAGCTCCTTCAACGGCATTGCCGCCGGGTTCTACCAGGGCAACTGGGCGATGCTGTTAACCGCCCTCTCCAGCAGCACCAAGAACGATATTCTCGCGACGCCGAGTATCGTCACCCTCGACAACATGGAAGCCACCTTTAACGTCGGCCAGGAGGTCCCGGTGCTGACCGGCTCGCAAACCACCTCCGGCGATAACATCTTCAATACCGTCGAGCGCAAAACCGTCGGCATCAAGCTAAAAGTGAAGCCGCAGATCAACGAAGGCGATTCGGTTCTGCTGGAGATCGAACAGGAGGTCTCCAGCGTGGCGGACGCCGCCTCCAGCACCAGCTCGGATCTCGGCGCGACCTTCAATACCCGTACGGTTAATAACGCCGTGCTGGTCGGCAGCGGCGAAACGGTGGTCGTCGGCGGACTGCTGGATAAAAGCGTCTCCGACACAGCCGACAAAGTCCCTCTGCTCGGCGATATCCCGGTGATTGGCGCGCTGTTCCGCTCCACCAGCAAAAAGGTCTCCAAGCGCAACCTGATGCTGTTTATCCGCCCGACGGTGATCCGCGACCGCGACGAGTACCGTCAGGCTTCATCCGGGCAGTACACCGCGTTTAACGACGCCCAGAGCAAACAGCGCGGCAAAGAGAACAACGACGCGATGCTGAGTAACGATCTGCTGGAGATCTACCCGCGCCAGGATACCGCCGCGTTCCGCCAGGTCAGCGCCGCCATCGACGCCTTCAATCTGGGAGGCAATCTATGACCCCCGCCGCTGAACGACGCCCGCTGCTCCCCTTCGGCTACGCCCGCGCGCACAACGTGATGCTCCTGAGCAACGGCGAAAGCTGCGAGGTTTTCTGCCTCGCCGCCACCGCGCCGCAGGCGCTGCTGGAAGCCCGCAGGGTGGCCGGGATGCCGTTCAGCCTCGAGCGACTGGAAGCGGAGGCGTTCGAAAAGCTGCTGGTGCTGAGCTATCAGCGCGACTCCGCCGAGGCCCGGCGCATGATGGCGGATATCGGCAACGAGCTGGATCTGTACACCCTTGCCGAAGAACTGCCGGACACCGACGACCTGCTGGATAGCGAAGACGACGCGCCGATTATCCGCCTGATTAACGCCATGCTCACCGAGGCTATCAAAGAGAAAGCGTCGGATATTCATATCGAAACCTATGAACGCCACCTGCAAATTCGCTTTCGCGTCGACGGCGTACTGCGCGAAATCCTGCGCCCCCAGCGCCGCCTCGCCGCGCTGCTGATCTCGCGCATTAAGGTGATGGCGAGCCTTGATATCGCCGAAAAGCGCATTCCTCAGGACGGTCGCATGGCGCTGCGCATTGGCGGACGCGCCATCGACGTGCGCGTCTCCACCCTGCCGTCGAGCTACGGCGAACGCGTGGTGCTGCGTCTGCTCGATAAAAACAGCGTCAATCTCGACCTGCTGACCCTCGGCATGTCGCCCGCGCTGCTTCAGCAGGTGGATGGACTGATCGCCCGCCCGCACGGCATTGTGCTGGTGACCGGGCCGACCGGTTCGGGAAAAAGCACCACCCTCTACGCCGCGCTGAGCCGCCTCGATGCCCGCGAGCGCAACATCATGACCATTGAAGATCCTATCGAATATGAGCTGGAGGGCATCGGTCAGACCCAGGTTAACGCGAAAGTCGATATGACCTTTGCCCGCGGGCTGCGCGCCATTTTGCGCCAGGACCCTGACGTTGTGCTGGTGGGCGAAATTCGCGACGGCGAAACGGCGCAGATCGCCGTTCAGGCCTCGCTAACCGGCCATCTGGTGCTCTCAACGCTGCACACCAACAGCGCGCTGGGCGCCATCTCGCGCCTGCAGGATATGGGCGTGGAGCCTTTTCTGCTCTCCACCTCGCTGCTGGCGGTGATGTCGCAGCGGCTGGTGCGCCGGCTCTGCCCGCACTGTCGCCAGCAGGAACCGGCGAATGCCGACACCGCCCGCCAGATGGAGATCGCTCCCGGCACGGCGCTCTGGCAGCCCCGGGGCTGCGCCGAGTGCGGCTTTACCGGCTATCGCGGACGTACCGGCATTCACGAACTGCTGCTGGTGGACGATCGCGTGCGTATGGCAATCCACCGCGGCGAAAACGAGGTGACGCTGAACCAACAGCTGGGGGCGGACTATATCACCCTGCGCCACGCCGGACGGGACAAGGCGCTGGTGGGGATCACCAGCTGGCAAGAGGTGCTGCGGGTTAGCGAACAGCAGATCGCGGAGGCCTCCTGACATGGCGCTTTTTCGCTATCAGGCCGTTGATGAAAACGGTAAAACCCGGCGCGGCGTCCAGCAGGCGGACTCCGCCCGCCACGCTCGCCAGCTGCTGCGGGAAAAGGGCTGGCTGGCGCTGGACATCACCCCGGCAGCCGGCAGCGGCGGGCAACCGCGCTTTATCCGCCGCACCAACGCCCGCGATCTCGCCCTCCTGACCCGCCAGCTTGCGACGCTGGTCGCCGCCGCCATCCCGCTGGAAAAAGCGCTCGACGCGGTCGCCCAGCAGTGTGAAAAAAACCAGCTGAAAACCCTGATTGCCGGCGTGCGCGGCAAAGTGCTGGAAGGCCATTCGCTGGCGGAAGCGATGCGCGGCTACCCGGGCTGCTTCGACGCGCTCTACTGCGCGATGGTCGCCGCCGGAGAAGCCTCCGGCCACCTCGACGGCGTGCTGAACCGGCTGGCGGACTATACCGAACAGCGCCAGCAGCTGCGCGCCCGGCTGCTGCAGGCGATGATTTACCCCATCGTGCTGACCCTGGTGGCGGTCAGCGTGATCGTCATTCTGCTGTCGACTGTGGTGCCGAAGGTTGTCGAGCAGTTTATCCACCTTAAGCAGGCGCTGCCGTTTTCCACCCGCCTGCTGATGGCGATGAGCGATGTGCTGCGCGCCGCCGGTCCATGGCTGCTGCTGGCCGCCATGCTCATCGCTCTGCTGCTGCGCTACCTGCTGCGGCAGCCGGCAAAGCGACTGGCCTGGCACAGGCTGCTGCTGCGCCTGCCGCTGATTGGCCGGGTCGCGCGCAGCGTTAACAGCGCCCGCTACGCCCGCACCCTGAGCATTCTCAACGCCAGCGCCGTTCCGCTGCTGCTGGCGATGCGCATCAGCGCGGAGGTATTAAGCAACGCCTGGGCGAAGCGCCAGCTGGAAGCCGCCAGCGACGCGGTTCGCGAAGGCGTCAGCCTGCATCGCGCGCTCGAAATGACCCAGCTGTTCCCGCCGATGATGCGCTACATGGTCGCCAGCGGCGAACAGAGCGGCGAGCTCAACGGCATGCTGGAGCGCGCGGCGGATAACCAGGACCGGGATCTGAGCGCGCAAATTCAGCTGGCCCTCAGCCTGTTTGAACCTCTGCTGGTGGTGGCGATGGCCGGCATGGTGCTGTTTATCGTCCTCGCCATCCTGCAACCGATACTGCAACTCAATACCCTGATGAGTATGTAATTGTTCTAATGGAGAAAAATATGCAACGACAGCGTGGATTCACCTTACTGGAAATCATGGTGGTGATTGTCATCCTCGGCGTGCTCGCCAGCCTCGTGGTGCCCAACCTGATGGGCAACAAGGAAAAGGCCGACCGGCAAAAAGTGGTCAGCGATCTTGTGGCGCTCGAGGGGGCGCTGGACATGTACAAACTGGATAACAGCCGCTATCCCACCACCGAGCAGGGGCTGCAGGCGCTGGTCAGCGCGCCGTCGGCCGAGCCGCACGCGCGCAACTATCCTGAAGGCGGCTATATTCGCCGTCTGCCGCAGGATCCGTGGGGCAGCGATTACCAGCTGCTGAGCCCCGGCCAGCACGGACAGGTGGATATTTTCAGCCTCGGGCCGGACGGCGTACCGGAGAGCAATGACGATATCGGCAACTGGACGATCGGGAAGAAATAGTGCGACAGCGCGGCTTTACGTTGCTGGAGATGATGCTCATTTTGCTGCTGATCGGCGTCAGCGCGGGCATGGTGATGCTGGCCTTCCCCGCCTCGCGCGACGATAGCGCGGCGCAGGCGCTGGCGCGCTTTGAGGCGCAGCTGCGCTTTGTCCAGCAGCGAGGGCTGCAAACCGGCCAGTTTTTTGGCGCCTCGGTGCATCCCGATCGCTGGCAGTTTCTGGTCTTACAGCCCCGCGAAAGCAACGAACCGCCCCCGGCCGGCGACGACTGGAACGGCTATCGCTGGCTCCCCCTGCGCGCCGGACGCGTCGCCACCTCGGGCAGCGTCGCCGGGAACACGCTGCATCTCACTTTTCCGCAGGGCGAGGCCTGGACGCCGGGCGACAATCCCGATGTGCTGATCTTTCCCGGCGGTGAGATGACGCCGTTCCGGCTGACCGTCGGCGAGGGACCGGGTATCGCGTTTAATGCGCGCGGCGAAAGCCTGCCCGAACCGCAGGAGACGCCATGAAAAAGCAGGCCGGTATGACGCTGATTGAAGTGATGGTCGCCCTGGCGGTCTTCGCCCTCGCCGGGCTGGCGGTGATGCAGGCCACGCTCCAGCAAACCCGCCAGCTGGGTCGTATGGAAGAGAAAACCCTGGCCGGCTGGCTGGCGGATAATCAGCTGGTGCAGCTACGGCTGGAAAATCGCTGGCCCGCGCTGAGCTGGTCGGAAACCACGGTGCAGGCGGCGGGCGTCAGCTGGCACATTCGCTGGCAGGGGGTGGAGACCGACCTGCCGCAGCTGCGGGCGCTGGACGTTGAAGTCCGCCGCGCCAAAAGCGATAAAATGCCCGTCTCTTCGCTGCGCACCTACGTGACGCCGCCATGATCCAGCGCGCTCGCGGATTTACCCTCGTCGAAATGCTGCTGGCGCTGGCAATCCTCGCCGCGCTCAGCGTCGCTGCGGTCACGGTGCTGCAAAACGTGATGCGCGCCGATACGCTCACCCGCGATAAGGGCGGGCGCATGCAGGCGTTACAGCTCACGTTCAGCCAGATGGCGGCGGACTTTAGCCAAATCATTCCCCGCCGCAGCCGCGACAGCGCGAGCCTCTTTTTTGCCGGACGTTTTCAGCTCGGCAGCGACGACTGGGCGATCGCCTTTAGCCGCAACGGCTGGCCCAATCCTTTGGGGATCCTGCCGCGTTCGGAAATTCAGAACGTCAGCTACCGCCTGCGTGGGGATCGGCTGGAGCGTCTGAGCTACGACCAGCAGGACCCGCTGCCCGGTAGTCTGCCCACGGTGACCGTTATGCAGCGCGGCGTCCAGGCGTTTCGCCTGCGCTTTTACGCCAGCGGCCGCTGGCAGGATGAATGGCAGCAGACGCAGACGCTGCCGCAGGGGCTGGAAGTCACCCTGACGCTGGAGCAGTCCGGCGAGATCCGCCGGCTGTTTCTGCTTACGCCGGGAGGCAGCCAATGAATACCCGCCAGCGCGGCGTCGCCCTGCTTATGGTGCTGCTGATCCTCGCTCTGATGATGGTGCTGGCGAGCGCCATGACCGAACGCAGCGCGCGGATGTATCAGCAAACCGCCACTACCCTCGATAACCTGCAGGCTAAATGGTACGCGCTGGGGGCGGAAACCCTGGCGGCGGCGCTGCTGCAACGCGACGCGCTCGACTCGCCGAACCAGACCCATCTGGCGCAGAACTGGGCCCAGCAGGGGCGCCGCTTTGCGGTCAATGATGGCGAGATCTACGCCACGATTACCGACGCTCAGGCCTGCTTCAACCTCAACGCCATTAACCAGCTCAGCGGCGACGAAAGCGTTGAAATCCCTTATCCCGCGCAGGTTTTTACCCGACTGCTGGAGAACCTCGGCAGCGAGCCGCTGCGCGCCTTACAGCTAACCGCCGCCCTGCGCGACTGGGTGGATAGCGATCGCCAGGCGCTGCTGAACGGCGCGGAAGACGAAGTCTATATGGCGCAATCCCCCGGCTATCTGACCGGCAATCAGCCGCTGCTGGACGTCAGCGAGCTGCGTCTGCTGGCCGGGATGGACGCCGCGCTCTATCAGCGTCTGCTGCCCTACGTCTGCGCCCTGGCGGACGAGACGCTGCAGGTGAACGTCAATACCCTGCAGCCCGCTCAGGCCGCGCTGCTGGCGGCGCTCTTCCCCGCTGAACTCACCCTCGTCGAAGCCCGGCAGCTGCTGCAGGCCCGCGCGACCACCGGCTGGAGCAGCGTCGCCGCCTTCCTGTCGCAGCCGCTATTACAAAAAACCGATACCGCCGCCGCGCGTCCGTGGCTGGCGGTGCACAGCGAGCGCTTTATCGCCACCTTCAGCGTGGTGATGGGCAGCGCCCGCTATCAGCAACGCAGTCTCCTGCAAAAGCAGGGGCGAACCTTCAGCGTCGTCCAGCGGCGCTACGGAATCTATTGGGTAGCCGATGAATAACCACCATACTTTTTCCGCCGCCGTGCTGATTATTCGCCTCAATCCCGATGCCGCGACGGCGATATGGCGGCTGGCCGCGCCGGGCGACGCGGCGCAGACTGGCGAGTGGCATCCTGACGCTGGCGACCCGACGCTCAGCCTGCTGGCGCAGCGTCATCCGGCCTGGGTGCTGGTGCCCGCCAGCGACTGCGCGTTTCATCGCGTTACCCTGCCCGCCGGCGCGCGCCGAAATGCGCAGCAGGCGCTGGCGTTTTTACTCGAAGAACAGCTGGCAACGGAGATCGAAGAGAGCCATTTTGCCCTGATCCACCGGGATAAAAGCGACTGTGCCGTGGCGGTGGTCGGGCGAGAGAAGATGCGCGCATGGCAGGCCTGGTGCGAGGGGCTCGGACTCAACGTGCTGGCCCTGACGCCGGATGCCCTTGCCCTGCCGCAGAACCCGACCGGCTGGAGCGCCGTACGCTGCGGCGAACAGTGGCTGTTTCGCTGCGAGACGTGCAGCGGTATGGCGGTGGAAACCCAATGGCTCGGCGAACTGCTGGTTCACTGGCCTGACCTCGCGCCCATCGCCTGCTACTCGCCGCCGCCGGATATCGCCGCGCCGTGGCAGCCTCGCCCGGCGCAGGATTTGCTGGCGCTGGCGGCAAGCAACCCGCAGGCGCGCAAAATCTGCTTACGCCAGGGCAATTTTGCCGCGAAACGCCGGCCGCCGACGCCCCGACGCTGGCGGCCGACGATTGTCGCAACCCTGGCGCTACTGCTGCTGTGGAGCGGAAATCGCCTCCACGACCATCTCGCCCTGGCGCGTCAGGCCGACGCCGCCGTGCAGGCCAGCCGTGATTTTTACCGCCAGTGGTTCAAAGCGGAAAAAAATCTCGTCAATCCACGCCTGCAAATGCAGCAGCATCTGCGCCGTCTGGAAAGCGTGAGCGCCCGGCCGGCGCTCATCTCACGGCTCGGCGCCCTGCAGCAAATCATCGCCGAAACGCCGGGCATTCGTCTGCGCGCCCTGAGCTTTGACGCCGCGCGCAACGCGCTGCAGTTGGAGATATCCGCCGTTTCATCGCAGGCCCTGGCGCAGTTCAGCCAGCGGGCGCGGGCGGGGTTTCGCGTGCAGACCGGCGAGATGAAGCCGCGCGCCGACGGTATTGAAGGGCGTCTGACGCTGGAGGGTAACGATGGATAACCTGCTCGCCTTATGGCAACAGCGTACGCGTCGCGAACGGCATCTGCTGCTGGGGATGGGCGTCATGCTGCTTATTGGCCTGATTTATTACGCCCTCTGGCAGCCCTGGCAAAATCGCGAGGCGCAGTGGCGGCAAACGCTGGCCAGGGAGCAGTCCAGCCTGCGGTGGATGCGCCAGCAGACCTCGCTTCTCCAGCAGCTTAACCAGCGGAAACCTTCTGCCGCTCCGGAAGAACCCTCAACGGTGATTATGCGCGAAGCCGGCCGCCACGGTATCGCTATCGTTCGCCTGCAGCCGCAGGGCTCCCGCCTGAGCCTTACCGTGCAGCCCGCCGATTTCCAGACGCTGATGGCATGGCTGGGCGCGCTGGGGCAGGCGGGGATGACTACCGCCACCCTGGCGGTGACCGCCGTGGCGCAGCAGCCCGGTTGGGTGACGATTAATACGCTGGTGCTGGAGCGCAGCGATGAAAAATAAACTCACTATCGCCCTGCTGCTGGCGGCGGTCTATCTCTTCTGGCTGCTGTTTAGCGCGCCGGCGCGGCTGCTCACTCTGGCTCTACCGGACGGCGCGCGGCTCGGCGAAACCACGGGCACCCTGTGGCAAGGAGAAGCCCGTCAGGCCAGCTGGCGCGGTTTTGACATCGCCCATTTACGCTGGGAGTTTGGCTTTTCGTCGTGGCTTCCCGGCTGGCATATCGCGTTTAACGACCCCTCCGGCCTGCGCGGCCGGGCCTGGCTGCACGGTCTGAACGACGTTGTGGTGCGCGAGGGGCGACTCGCGGCGCCGGCCCGGACGCTCGGCCAGCGGTTAGCATCCGGCATACCGCTGGAGGCTCGCGGTCAGGTTGTGCTGACGCTGCCCGAGGCCCGCTTTAACGCCGGCGGTTGCCGACAGATGACCGCCAGCACCGTGCAGTGGCGGGATGCGGCGCTCAGCTCCCCCGCCGGGTCGCTCGAACTGGCCCAGGTCAACGGCAAATTAAGCTGTACCCCGGCGGGCGCGCTGACTGTCGCCCTGACCCAGGACTCCCGCCAGCTTAGCCTCGCAGGACAGGGCGTTCTGACGCCCAACGGGCGCTATACGTTTAACGGTACGCTGCAGACCCGCCAGACGACTCCGGCGCTGCTGACGCTGCTGCTCGCGCAAAACGGCCGCAAAGATGAGCAGGGGCGCACGCCGTGGCAGTGGCAGGGGCAGTGGCGCTCCGGGGAGAAAAAATAGAGATGGAAAATATCGCGCTGTTACCGGAGTTCGCCGCGCAATACCCGTCAATCTGGGGCGGCTTTTTATTCCTGTCCGGACTGGCGTTCGGCAGCTTTTTTAACGTCGTTATCCATCGTTTACCGCTGATGATGGAACGCGCAGAGGGGGTGAATCTCTGCCTCCCCGCGTCGTTCTGCCCGCAGTGCCGTCAGCCTATCGCCTGGCGGGACAATATCCCGCTGCTGAGCTTTTTATGGCTCAGGGGGCGCGCGCGCTGCTGCGGGCAGCCGATCTCGCGTCGCTATCCCCTGATGGAGCTGACGACCGGCGCGCTGTTTGTACTCGCGGGGTACCTGATGGCTCCGGGCATGCCGCTGCTGGGCGGGCTAATTTTCGTGTCCGTACTGCTGATCCTCGCCGCCATCGACGCGCAAACGCAGCTGCTGCCTGACAGGCTGACGCTGCCGCTGCTGTGGGCCGGGCTGCTGTTCAATCTTTCCGATACCTTCGCGCCGCTGGCGGAGGCGGTCATTGGCGCGATGGTCGGGTATTTGTCGCTGTGGTCGGTGTACTGGGTGTTCCGTCTGCTGACCGGTAAAGAGGCGCTGGGCTACGGCGATTTCAAGCTGCTGGCAGCGCTCGGCGCGTGGCTCGGCTGGCAGCCGCTGCCGCAGACGCTGCTGCTGGCTTCCGCCAGCGGTCTGGTCTGGACGCTGCTGCAGCGTCTTGTAACCCGTCGTTCGCTCGAACAACCTCTGGCCTTCGGCCCCTGGCTGGCGCTGGCGGGCGGCGGCATCTTTTTGTGGAGCCAGGTATAAAACATCCCCTGCTCGCGCTGCGCTTAGCAGGGCTACTGGCGGTACTGGTCCGGTAGCCCCGATAAGGCGTTTACGCCGCAACCCGGGAACTCTCCGGCTACGAATACTTTTTGGTGCGCCGGGTCGGGGCGGTATTGGCCGGATCGTCGGGCCAGACGTGCTTGGGATAGCGCCCTTTCATCTCTTTTTGCACCTCGCGGTAGCTCCCCTGCCAGAAGGCGCCTAAATCGCGGGTGATCTGCAGCGGGCGCTGCGCCGGCGAAAGCAGCTCCAGCACCAGCGGCACGCGCCCCTGGGCGATAGTCGGAGTGGTCGCTTCGCCAAACATCTCCTGCATCCGCACCGCCAGCGCCGGCGGGTTTTCATCGTGATAACGAATCGCGATGCGGCTACCGGTCGGCACCGTATAGTGCGTGGGCAGCTCGCTGTCCAGCTTCTGGCGCAGCGGCCACGGCAGCCAGTTTTGCAGCGCCTGACGCACGTCCAGCGCCTTCAGGGCGCGCAGCGAATGGACGCCCGCCATCTGCGGCAGCAGCCACTGTTCAAGCGAGGCCAGCAGCGACGCCTCGTCAACGGCCGGCCACGCCTCCTCCGGCAGCCACCGCGCCGCGCAGTGTAGCCGCAGACGCAGCTGCTCCGCCTCCGGCGTCCAGGTTAGCACGCTCAGTCCCTTCTCGCGGATCCCGTTGAGCATCGCCTGGTGCAGCTCCTCTTCCGACGGCTTCGCCAGCGGCTGGGTCTTAATCACCAGGCGTCCGATACAGGTGCGCCGCCAGGCCTTCAGCGTTCCTAACGCCTCATCCCACTCGACGATATCGGAACGCCGGGCCAGGGCCGGACACTGCTCAATCAACGCGTGAATATCGACCGGCAGCGCCAGCAGGATCCGCGCGTCCGGCGATGCGCTTCCCTGCAGCAGCAGCGGCGCAATCAGCCATTCGTGGCGGCCCAGCGCATCGTCGGCGTCGAGCATCGCCCCCATCCCGTTAGCCAGCTGGTAGCGCCCCTCCTGGCCGCGACGATGGGCGATACGGTCGGCAAAAGCGGAGGCCAGCAGCGCCGCGATGCTGTCGGCATCGGGCTGACCGCCGCGAACCGCCAGCCTTTTCATCAGCTGCTGCGCCCGCTGCTGCCAGTTACCCTGCTGACGGGCAAACGCCGCGCTAAGATCGCTATTGCCGCCGCGCGGCGGCTCTTCAAGGATCGCCGCCAGTTTAGCCGCCGTGGCGGCGCCATCGGCATCCTCCGCCGCGGTCAGCATCGCCGCCAGGCGCGGATCGTTGCCCAACGCCGCCATTTTGCGCCCGTGCGCCGACAGCCGCTCGCCTTCCAGCGCAGAAAGGTCGGTGAGCAGACGCCGGGCCGCCGCCAGGTTGGTCGCAGGCGGCAGATCCAGCCAGCTGAGCTGGGCCGGGTCCTGGCATCCCCACTGCAGCAGCTCCAGCAGCAGCGACGACAGATCGCTTTGCAGAATTTCCGGGTCGCCCTGCGCCGCCGCGCGCTCGGCCTGCTCTTTAGCCAGCAGATGCAGGCAGATCCCCGGTTCCAGACGCCCGGCGCGTCCGGCGCGCTGGGTCATTGAGGCCTGGCTGATGCGCTGCGTCACCAGGCGAGTGAGCCCGGTGCGGGCGTCAAAGCGGGCGACGCGCTCCTGGGCGCTATCCACCACCAGCCGAATCCCCTCGATGGTCAGACTGGTCTCGGCGATATTGGTCGCCAGCACCACTTTGCGCATCCCGGCGGGCGCGGGCAGTATCGCCTTACGCTGCTCGCTCAGCGGCAGCGCGCCGTACAGGGGGCAAAGGATCACATCGCTCGCCACCCGCTCCGCCAGCCGCTCCTGAACGCGCTGAATCTCTCCCACCCCGGGCAGAAAAAGCAGCATTGAGCCATTTTCGCTGCGCAGCAGCTCCGCGGCGGCCACCGCCACCGCCTCGTCAAAGCGCTGATGGGCCGGCAGCGGCAGAAAACGCCGCTCAACCGGAAACGCGCGCCCTTCAGAGACGATAACCGGCGCCTCCGGCAGCAGCCGCTGCAGGCGTTCATTGTCCAGCGTCGCCGACATAATCAGCAGTTTGAGATCGTCGCGCAGCCCCTGCTGAACGTCGAGCAGCAGCGCCAGCGCCAGATCCGCCTGCAGGCTGCGTTCGTGGAATTCATCGAGGATCGCCAGCCCCACGCCGCTCAGCTCCGGATCGCGCTGGATCATCCGCGTTAAAATGCCCTCCGTCACCACTTCGAGGCGCGTGTTCGGCCCGACGCAGGTCTCCGCGCGCATGCGATAGCCCACGGTCTCGCCGGGCTTCTCTCCCAGCAGTTCCGCCAGCCGCTGCGCCACGTTACGCGCGGCCAGCCGCCGCGGCTCCAGCAGGATTATGCGTCCGTTGATGTTACCTTCGGCGAGGATTTGCAGCGGCAGCCAGGTGGATTTCCCGGCGCCGGTTGGCGCATTAAGCAGAACCTGCGGCGCATGCCGCAGGGCAGAAAGAAGTTCAGGGAGGACGGCGGCAACCGGCAATGAGGACACGAAACGCTCCGGAGGTTAACATTTGCGGGCAAGCATTGTAGCATCCCGGTAATTCATTACCGAGTCTCTATCATGTCCAAGCCGAAAAGGCTGTTTTTCGCCATTGAACTACCCGGGGACGTTCAGCAGCAGATCGTGCACTGGCGCGCCGCCAGCTTTCCCGGCGATGCGGGGCGACCGGTGGCGGCGGCTAACCTCCATCTGACGCTGGCGTTTCTTGGCGAGGTGAGCGCGGACAAGCAGCGGGCGCTGTCAGCGATGGCCGGACGGATCCGCCAGCCGGGCTTTACCCTGACGCTTGACGATGCCGGGCAGTGGCTGCGTTCGCGGGTGGTGTGGCTGGGCACCCGTCAGCCGCCGCGCGGGGTGCTGCAATTAGCGAATATGCTGCGCGCCCAGGCCGCCCGCAGCGGCTGCTATCAGAGCCCGCAGCCGTTTCATCCGCATATAACCCTGCTGCGCGACGCGCGCCACGCGGTGCCGATTCCGCCGCCCGGATTTAGCTGGGCGTTTGCGGTCAACGAATTTGTGCTCTACGAATCCAGCTTTAGCCGCGGGCGCACCCGCTATCAGGCGCTGGAACGTTATCCCTTCGACAAGGAAAGCTGATGCTGTTCACTCCTCCCCTGCAGTCCGCCACCCTGGTTAAACGTTACAAACGGTTTCTCGCCGACGTGGTCACCCCCGACGGTCGCGAGCTGACCCTGCACTGCCCCAACACCGGCGCCATGACCGGCTGCGCCGCGCCGGGCGATACCGTCTGGTATTCCACCTCAGATAATCCTAAGCGCAAATATGCCCACACGTGGGAATTAACTGAAACCGTAGAGGGCGCGACAATTTGTGTTAATACTCTACGTGCTAACACGTTGGCAAAAGAGGCGATTCTGGCAGGAAATATTCCCGAGCTTTTGGGCTATAACGCGCTGAAAAGCGAAGTGAAGTATGGTGATGAAAGCAGCCGCATTGATATTCTGTTACAAGCAGATGACCAACAAAACTGCTATATTGAAGTGAAATCGGTTACGTTGGCGGAAAAGGAATACGGTTACTTCCCCGATGCGGTTACCGCACGCGGTCAGAAGCACCTGCGGGAGCTGATGAGCGTGGCGGCAGCGGGCGATCGGGCGGTGATTTTGTTCGCCGTGCTGCACTCGGCGATAGACCGTTTCTCACCCGCGCATCATATTGATGCCAGATACGCACAGCTATTGATTGAGGCGCAAAACAAGGGGGTGGAAATTCTCGCCTACAAGGCGGAACTTTCTACCGAGATGATGACTCTGAATAAGCCGATTACCGTGGTGTTAACCCCCGGTAAATAAACGGCTAAATAGTATTCGGGTCGCGAGCGCAAATACGCTTTTCCTCACAGGGTTGTCAAGTGTAACGTTTAGATAATTGCTATCCGGAAAAGCATCTGCTATTTATAGCGGCCTGATTTTTCCCCCAACACGGGGATCGATAGTGCGTGTTAAGGAGAAGCAACATGCAAGAAGGGCAAAACCGTAAAACATCGTCCCTGAGTATTCTCTCCATCGCTGGGGTGGAGCCGTACCAAGTGAAGCCGGGCGAAGAGTATATGAACGAAGCCCAGCTGGCGCACTTCAAGCGCATTCTTGAAGCGTGGCGTAATCAACTTAGGGATGAAGTGGATCGCACCGTAACGCATATGCAGGATGAAGCTGCTAACTTCCCGGATCCGGTAGACCGTGCCGCTCAGGAAGAAGAGTTCAGCCTGGAGCTGCGTAACCGCGACCGCGAACGTAAACTGATCAAAAAGATCGAGAAAACGCTGAAAAAAGTCGAAGACGAAGATTTCGGCTTCTGTGAATCCTGTGGCGTTGAGATTGGTATCCGTCGTCTGGAAGCGCGTCCGACCGCCGACCTGTGCATTGATTGCAAAACGCTGGCGGAAATTCGCGAAAAACAGATGGCAGGCTAATCACTTCGCTGACGCATCTCTGGCGGGAGCTTTCTCCCGCCCTGATGCTTTAGTCATACGATGACAGATTCCCACTACATCGGGCGCTTTGCCCCCTCACCTTCCGGCGAACTCCACTTCGGCTCATTGATTGCCGCGCTTGGCAGCTATCTCCAGGCTCGGGCGCAGAACGGTATCTGGCGCGTGCGCATTGAAGATATCGATCCGCCGCGTGAAGTCCCCGGCGCCGCCGAGACTATTCTTCGTCAGTTAGAGCACTTCGGCCTGCACTGGGACGGAGAGGTACTCTGGCAGTCAAAACGCCACGAAGCCTATCGTGAGCGCCTGGCCTGGCTACGCGAGCAGGGCCTCTGCTACTACTGCACCTGCACCCGCGCGCGTATCCACGCTATCGGCGGCCTTTACGACGGCCACTGCCGGGATTTACGCCTCGGCGCGGAAAACGCCGCTCTGCGCCTGCGGCAAACGCGTCCGGTCCTTGAATTTTATGACCAGCTACGCGGTACGATCGTCGCCGACGAACCTCTGGCGCGTGAAGATTTTATTATCCACCGTCGCGATGGGCTGTTCGCCTATAATCTGGCGGTGGTGGTGGACGATCATTTTCAGGGCGTCAGCGAAATCGTCCGCGGCGCCGATCTTATCGAGCCGACGGTGCGGCAAATTTCGCTCTATCAGCATTTTGGCTGGCAGGCGCCGGACTATATCCATTTGCCGCTGGTCCTCAACGCGCAGGGCAATAAACTGTCGAAGCAAAACCACGCTCCGGCGTTATCTACAGGCGATCCGCGCCCGGAAATTGTGCGGGCGCTAACGTTTCTTAATCAGGATGTCATTCAGGAATGGCAGACGCTGAGCATTGAGGATTTACTCAAGTACGCGGTAGCGAACTGGCGGCCGGAGCAAATCCAGCATTCTCAAATGCGTTCTGCTGAGCTATGATTAGCCGCTATTTTTTTGTCCTGAAGTCCGTCTGACACTACGAGGTGTACCATTTTTACCCGAGTCGCTAATTTTTGCCGTAAGGTGCTAAGCCGTGAAGAGCGCGAGGCAGAAGCCGCCGTCGAACAACTACATATGACGGTTATCCCGCGCGAGCAGCATGCAATTTCCCGCAAAGATATCAGTGAAAATGCCCTCAAGGTCATGTACAGACTCAATAAGGCGGGCTACGAATCGTGGCTGGTCGGCGGCGGCGTACGCGATCTGCTGCTGGGCAAAAAACCCAAAGATTTTGACGTCACCACCAACGCCACGCCGGAGCAGGTGCGTAAGCTGTTCCGCAACTGCCGCCTGGTCGGCCGTCGCTTCCGCCTGGCGCACGTGATGTTCGGGCCGGAAATTATCGAAGTCGCGACCTTCCGCGGCCATCACGAAGGCCACACCACCGATCGCGTCACCTCCCAGCGCGGCCAGAACGGCATGCTGCTGCGCGACAATATCTTCGGTTCGATTGAAGAAGACGCCCAGCGTCGCGACTTTACCATCAACAGCCTCTATTACAGCGTGGCGGATTTCACCGTCCGCGACTACGTCGGCGGCATGAAAGATCTGCAGGATGGCGTCATCCGCCTGATCGGCGATCCGGAAACCCGCTATCGCGAAGATCCGGTGCGCATGCTGCGCGCGGTGCGTTTTGCGGCGAAGCTCAGTATGAGCATCAGCGAAGAGACCGCCGAACCGATCCCGCGCCTGGCGACGCTGCTGCACGATGTGCCCCCGGCACGCCTGTTTGAAGAAGTGTTAAAGCTGCTGCAAGCCGGCGACGGCTATCAAACCTATCTCCTGCTGCGCGAATATAATCTGTTCCAGCCGCTGTTCCCGACCATTACCCGCTACTTCACCGAGCGCGGCGATAGTCCGATGGAGCGCATCATCAGCCAGGTGCTGAAGAATACCGATAACCGCATTCGCAACGACATGCGCGTTAATCCGGCGTTCCTGTTCGCGGTAATGTTCTGGTACCCGCTGCTGGAAACCGCGCAGAAAATCGCCCAGGAAAGCGGGCTGGCCTACTACGACGCCTTCGCGCTGGCGATGAACGACGTGCTGGACGAGGCCTGCCGTACGCTGGCGATCCCGAAACGCATCACCACCCTGGTGCGCGACATCTGGCAGCTTCAGCTACGGATGTCCCGCCGTCAGGGCAAACGCGCGTGGAAGCTGATGGAGCATCCCAAATTCCGCGCCGCCTACGATCTGCTGGAGCTGCGCGCCGGCGCAGAGAACAATAGCGAACTACAGCGCCTGACCAAATGGTGGGGCGAGTTCCAGGTCGCCGCGCCGCCGGCTCAGAAAGATATGCTGGATGATTTAGGCGACGATCCGGCTCCACGTCGCCGCCACCGCCGTCCGCGCAAACGCGCGCCGCGTCGCGAAGGTAGCGCATGACGCTCGCTTATATCGCTATCGGCAGCAATCTGGCCTCGCCGCTGGAGCAGGTTAACGCTGCCGTCAACGCGCTGTCGGAGATTCCTGGCAGCCGGGTGATAAGCGTTTCCTCTTTCTACCGTACGCCGCCGCTGGGGCCACAGGATCAGCCTGACTATCTCAACGCCGCCGTGGCGCTGGAAACGACCCTGGACGCAGACGCGCTGCTCAATCACACCCAGCGCATCGAACTGCAGCAGGGCCGCACGCGTAAAGCTGAACGCTGGGGACCGCGCACGCTGGACCTCGACATCATGCTGTTTGGCAATGAGGTGATTAACACCCCGCGCCTGACCGTACCGCACTACGATATGCAAAACCGCGGTTTTATGCTGTGGCCGCTGTTTGAAATCGCCCCTGAGCTGCGTTTCCCCGACGGCCCGGCGCTGCGCGACGTGCTGGCCAATCTCGGCGCGGAAAAACCCGCCGCCTGGTAATACCCCTTCATTTTTTAGCAATTACGGCGATCGTGGTAATCGGTTGCCTAAAACCATTGCCCCCCTGAATGCGGCTGCTAGAATGCCGGTTAAAATGACTTTCATCATCAGGAAACGTTATGAAACCGACCACTATCGCCCTGCTGCAGAAATGCAAACAGGAGAAGAAACGCTTCGCCACTATCACCGCCTACGACTACAGCTTTGCAAAGCTGTTTGCCGATGAAGGTATCAACGTGATGCTGGTCGGCGATTCGCTGGGCATGACGGTGCAGGGCCACGACTCCACCCTGCCCGTGACCGTAGAAGACATTGCCTATCACACGCGCGCGGTGCGCCGCGGAGCGCCCAACTGTCTGCTGCTCGCCGATCTGCCGTTTATGGCGTACGCCACGCCGGAACAGACCTTCGAGAACGCCGCCATCGTGATGCGCGCGGGAGCCAATATGGTCAAAATCGAGGGCGGCGCATGGCTGGCGGACACCGTGAAAATGCTTGCCGAGCGCGCGGTGCCGGTGTGCGGGCACCTCGGTCTGACGCCCCAGTCGGTGAACGTCTTCGGCGGCTATAAAATTCAGGGCCGCGGCGATGCCGGGCAAGTTCTGCTGGATGACGCGCTGGCGCTGGAAGCGGCGGGCGCGCAGCTGCTGGTGCTGGAGTGCGTACCGGTCGAGCTGGCGAAACGCGTCACCGAGGCGTTAACCATCCCGGTGATCGGCATCGGCGCGGGCAACGTCACCGACGGGCAAATCCTCGTCATGCATGACGCATTCGGCATCACCGGCGGCCATATTCCCAAATTTGCCAAAAATTTCCTGAGCACAGCGGGCGACATGCGCGCCGCGGTACGGCAATATGTTGCCGAAGTGGAGTCCGGCGCCTATCCGGGCGAAGAACACAGTTTCCATTAAGGAGTGTTGTTGTGCTGATTATTGAAACCCTGCCGCTGCTGCGCCAGCATATCCGTCGTTTACGCCAGGAAGGCAAGCGCATTGCGCTGGTTCCCACCATGGGCAACCTGCACGATGGTCATATGAAGCTGGTTGATACCGCCAAAGCCAGCGCGGATGTGGTGGTGGCCAGTATCTTCGTCAACCCTATGCAGTTCGACCGCGCCGAGGATCTGGCGCGCTATCCGCGTACCCTGCAGGACGATTGCGAAAAGCTGAACAAGCGTAAGGTCGATTTTGTCTTTGCCCCTGCCGCGGCGGAAATCTATCCGCACGGCCTCGAAAATCAGACTTACGTGGATGTTCCGGGGCTGTCGACGATGCTCGAGGGCGCCAGTCGTCCGGGCCACTTCCGCGGCGTTTCCACTATCGTCAGCAAGCTGTTCAACCTGATCCAGCCGGACGTCGCCTGCTTCGGCGAAAAAGACTTCCAGCAGCTGGCGCTGATCCGCAAAATGGTGGCCGATATGGGCTACGACATCGAGATTATCGGCGTACCGATTATGCGCGCGAAAGATGGGCTGGCGCTCAGTTCACGCAACGGCTATCTCAGCGCAGATCAGCGCAAAGTTGCGCCGGGGCTGTATAAGGTGATGAATGGCGCGGCGGAGAAACTGGCGGCCGGCGAGCGCAATCTTGACGAGATTATCGCGATTGCCGCGCAGGAGCTGAACGAAAAAGGCTTCCGCGCCGATGATATCCAGATCCGCGATGCCGACACGCTGCTCGACCTGACGGAAAACAGCCAGCGCGCGGTGATCCTGATGGCGGCATGGCTCGGCGAAGCGCGTTTGATCGACAACCAGATAGTGGCGCTCGTTCGGTAGACACGGGTTAAAAATCGGGCAATACTGCCTGGAATTTCCTCAAGGCGGGCGTCACGTCCGCTTTGTTATCGTTAAGCTTTAAAGGTAGACGTTATGATTCGTAATATGCTGCAGGGCAAACTCCACCGCGTAAAAGTCACGCAGGCCGACCTGCACTATGAAGGCTCCTGCGCTATTGATCAGGATTTCCTGGATGCGTCCGGCATCCTTGAAAACGAGGCAATTCATATCTGGAACGTGACCAACGGTAATCGTTTCTCCACCTACGCCATCGCCGCGGAGCGAGGTTCGCGAATTATCTCCGTGAACGGCGCGGCGGCACACTGTGCGAGCGTCGGCGATATTCTGATTATCGCCAGCTTCGTCACCATGCCTGACGAAGAAGCCCGCACCTGGCAGCCGAAAGTGGCCTATTTCGAAGGCGAAAACGAAATGAAGCGCCAGGCCAAAGCGATTCCGGTGCAGGTTGCCTGATATTATCAATAGCTCCGAAACTCTATCCGGAGCTATTATTTTTTTGATTTATATTATTCTTCGATATAATATGATCATTGTGATCAATATTACCCCCCCACTACCTTTCTCAATCACATCATTAGATTATTTAAAAATAGACTTACCCCCTTATCACACATAGAAAGCAAAAATCAATCCGTCATTACTTACATTATTTTGTAAAAATATTAAGTATTAGCCCTCATCTAAAAGAATAGAATCATTGGCACCTAAATATTATTTAGGCTGCTCCCACGCGTTATGGGAAAGTTTAATTTTATATGGATGTTTATCTATGAATAAGTTAACCATTGCTGCCGCATCAATTATTCTGGCTTTGGGCTCCGCTTCCGCATTTGCTGAAGATACGGTAACTACAATCGGTAACGACGTTGGTCTTATCACATTTGATGGCGCAGTTTCTGATACCACTTGCACCATCACCACTAATAACGGCATTAATGCAAACAACGTCACCATTAGCATGCCGGTGGTAAAAAAATCAGAAGTTGAAGGTACCAGCGTTGATGCAGGCGTTGGCTCAAAAGAGTTCGAACTGCACCTGAGCAGCTGCCCGGACACGCTGACCAAAGCATCCGCGACCTTTACCTCTCAGCAGTTTGCCGAACTCTCTAACGGCACGCTGAAAACCGATCCGAGCGTCACCGGTCATGCCGATAACGTGAGCCTGGCGCTGTTTAACAACAGCACCACCGACACCAGTCGCATTCAGGTTGGCCTGCCGAATAACAACACGCAGGTCGCCACCCTGAAAGGCGGCGAAGGCGTACTGGCTTATCGCGTTGCCTACGTTCCAGGCGCCGATTGGGTGAAAGGCACCAACGATATCACCGCGGGTAAAGTGACGAGCAACGCGACGTTTACTATGTCTTACGAGTAATCGTAACGTAATGGATTGTGCGTCTGCGGCTGAAAGCAGGCGCATTGCAGGGAGCTGATGGTTATGGATCGTTTTACCCAACTTACGCTGACATCGCTGGTATGCGCCAGCGCGGCGTTCAGTACGCTTAATGCCAGTGCGGATATCGTTATTTCCGGCACCCGTATTATCTATCCCCAGTCGTCCAAAGACGTCACCGTTAAAATGGAAAATCGCGGTAATAACCCGCTGCTGGTACAGTCGTGGCTTGATGACGGTCGCGATACCGTTAATCCTCAGGAGCTGAAGCTGCCGTTTGTCGTCACGCCGCCGGTCTCGCGCATCGACCCGTCGAAGGGGCAAACCGTACGTATTACGTGGACCCAACAACCTCTGACCCAGGATCGGGAATCGCTGTTCTGGTTTAACGTCCTTGAGGTGCCGCCAAAAGCAAAAGATGCCGATAGCCAAAACGCATTGCAGCTGGCGTTTCGCACCCGCATTAAGATGTTTTTTCGCCCGGATGGTTTGCAGGGCGATCCGGCGGTTGCCGCCGGTAATCTGCAATGGACGCAGCAAGGAACCGCGTTAATCGCCAATAATAGCAGCCCTTATTATATATCAATGGCTAAAGCGACCATTACCGTGAAGGGAAAAAAAATAGAGGTCGATTCTCACACTATTCCTCCGCTCTCTCATGAAACGATCCCCGTTAAAAATGCGCCAGCATTACAGGGAGGGGGAATTGAATATATCGCTATTAACGATTTTGGTGGTACCGAAAAACATCAAGCCACCATCAATTAATTGTTACTGCTGAAGGACCTCAGCCTTTACAAGAACAGGGACAACATGTTTTTTCGTCGATCGTTATTGTGTACAACGCTATATATTGCACTGCCGTCCTCAGTAATGGCGGAACAAGCGCTTTCAGCGGCTTCAGATGAAGTTGAATTTAACGATCAGTTTTTATTCAGTACCGGTAGCAATATTGACGTCAGCCGTTTTTCTAAAGGGAATCCGGTGCCGCCGGCACCTATAAGACGCAAGTTTTACTGAATAATCAGCCGAAGATGCTGGTGGATTTTACCTTTAATGATAACGGTACGCCTCGCGCAACGCCCTGCTTCACCGCAAAGCTGCTGGCGCAAATTGGCGTAAAAACGGTGGGAATGGATCTCGAATCCGCGGCCTGTATCGATATTGCGCAACAGTATCCGCAATCGACGTGGAATTATGATATCGGCACCCAGGAGCTCTCGCTCTCAATGCCGCAAATTTACACCCTTAAACACCCTAACGGTTACGTCGATCCTTCACTCTGGCAGAACGGGATTAACGCCGCGATGGTTTCTTACGATCTCAACGCCTGGCATAACGAAAGCGACAGCAGCAGCTCCGATTCGGTTTATGCCGGATTGAAGTACGGCGTGAATGTCGGCGCCTGGCATCTACGGGCCAGGGGCAACGCCAACTGGGATGAAGACTCCGGTACCGATTACACCAGCCAGGATATTTATCTCCAGCGCGATGTCGCCGCATTACGCTCGCAGTTTCTGATCGGCGACTCTTATACCCGCGGTGATGGCTTCGATTCGTTCAGCCTGCGCGGCGTACGTTTTTACAATGACGATCGCATGCTGCCCGGCGGCGCCTCAACCTACGCCCCGGAGATCCGCGGCGTGGCGAAAAGTAATGCGAAGATCGTGATTAAGCAGAACGGTAATAAGATTTATGAAACCACCGTCCCACCGGGGCCCTTTGCTATCACCGATCTCAGCACTACCGGCTATGGTAGCGACCTGGATGTCTCCATTGAAGAAGCGGACGGCAGCATCCGTACTTTCTCGGTACCCTACTCATCGGTCACTCAAATGCTCAGGCCCGGATATGGACGCTGGGATATCGGCGCCGGGGAACTGCATGATGACGGTTTACATGACAGGCCCAGGTTAGGTTACGCCACGGGATATTACGGCTTAAACAACACCTTCACCGGCTATGCTGGCTTTCAGTATATGGATATCGGCTACTACGCCGGGTTAGCAGGTATCGCGACGAATACGCCCATCGGCGCGTTCGCTTTTGACATCACGCATTCAACCACCGCTATGGATAATCTGGAGACCCTAACGGGCCAGAGCTATCGCGTGACGTGGAGCAAACTACTCAGGGAATCAAACACCTCATTCAACATTGCCGCCTGGCGTTTCTCCACCGAAAACTATATGTCGTTACGCGACGCGGCCACCTTAAATAGCAACGTCAAACGTCATGATAATGCGTCGCAGCAGGAGTACTCCCGTTTTCAGCGGATGAAAAATCAGTTCCAGGTCAATGTGAGTCAGCCGATATCCCTTTGGGAATCCAGCAGCGGCAACCTGTATGTAAGCGGTAGCTGGGAGGATTACTGGAACAAAACCTCCTCTACCTCCCAGTACTCTATCGGTTATAACGACGCATTTTCATGGGTCAGCTATAGCGTTTCACTCCAGCGTTCCTATAACGAATATGGCGATAAGGACGACAGCGTTTACCTCAATCTGAGTATTCCGCTGGAAAACCTGCTGGGACACAACAAACGGCCGCTCGGTTTTTCAACCATCAATACCAGCGTCAACAGCGACCTGAAGTCGAACAATAACATCTCCACCAGCGCCAACGGCAATACCGACGACTATCGCTTCAGCTACAGCCTTAACACCAGCGCCAGCCGGTCAGATGGCTCGTCAATCAACCAGGTTGGCGGTTACGGCAGCTACAGCAGCCCGTGGGGGCCCTTAAGCCTGTCGGCTTCTGCTTCCGATGATGACAGCCGCCAGTACTCCATGAGCTACAGCGGCGGCATGCTGCTGCATTCCGGCGGCTTGACTCTGGCCCCGGGCAGTATTGGCGATACCGATACCCTGGCGCTGGTGCACGCCTCCGGGGCGGAAGGCGCTCGTTTAACGAATGGCGACGGGCGTATTAATCGCTTTGGCTATGCCATTCAACCTTACTTATCCGCCTATCGGGAAAATAGCGTCGGTCTCAACATCGACACAATGGAAGAAGATGTTGAAGTGAAGAATACCAGTACGGTCGTGGTCCCCCGCAGTGGCTCCGTTGTGCGGGTTGATTTCGAAACCAACGAAGGGCGCTCACTCCTGCTGGAGCTTCAGCGCTCCGACAAGGGGTTTATCCCGCTCGGCGCGGATGTGCAAAACGAACGGGGCGAATCTATCGGCACGGTCGGACAGGCCGGTATGGCCTATGTTCGCGGCGTCACGGAAAGCGGAACACTACAGGTTATCTGGGGAAGCGGCCGCGAAGGACGCTGCACCGTTCATTATCAGCTCGCTGATAGCGGTGCCGATAGAAAAGTGGGGCTTACCCGTCTACTGAGTCATCAACGCTGCCAGATGTAACGGCACTTTTTTACAGGGAACAGAATGAAGATAATCAGTTTTAGAAAACGCTGCCTGCTGGGCTGTAGCGGCATTTTACTCGCTACCGCGTTACCGGGTCAGGCAACATCGCTGGATGTCACCTTTACCGCTAACCTGCGCGAAACGACCTGCGATATGGCCATTGAAGGCGGCAGCGGCGATGGCAAAAACAACACCATTCCTGTCGGCGCGAATGGCATAGTGAGCCTGGATAAAATTATCAGCGGCGACAGCGCGGCGCAGGCAACCTTTAAGCTGAAAATCACGGAATGCCCGAGCAGCCTGCAGTCGCTTAAAACCACCATCAGCGGGACGAAATCGGCGGAAAAAGAGACGGTGATTCTGAATGGTAACGCAACGGCAGATGCTGCGGGAGCCCTTGGGATCACTATCGCCAGAGCTTCCGCCACCGATGCCCCTTTCGTGATTAATGCGGGCTCGGACACGGGTAGACTGGTATGGACCAGCCAGGAAATTAACAACAAAGAAGTTCCTCTGGTCGCGACGCTGGTTGAAACGCAGACGGGACAAGGCACGACGGGTGCCTTTAGCGCTTTGGCCACTTTCAACTTCACCTACGAATAATCATCAGAAAAGGAACCTCTTGATGAAAAAAATCTCTTTTCTGGGCGGTGTTGTCGGCACGTTGCTTTTTTCTGCGCCCTCTATTGCCGAGATAACCGGAACCAGCAGCATTTCCGCCACTTTTACCTCGACAATTCAAGCCGGTACCTGCACGGCGCAGATTCAGAACGCCAGCGGTCAGCCCATGAGTACGCTGAATTTCGGCGATGTATTTAAATCCGATCTGGTTAAGCAAAGCCGCAGCGAACCGTTCAAGGTAGCCTTTAGCGACTGTTCTGGGGTGAAATCCGCCAAATATCAAGTCATTCCCGGCAGCGGTGGCGGCTGCTCGGGCCCAAGTTCGAACGGCGACTCTTTTGCCGCAGGCAACTCAACGGCTTTTGAAGTGTGGCAAGGGGAGTCCGGAACGGGAACGTTGCTTAGCTGTAATAACAAGCCCTCACAAACGCTCAGCATCAGCGGTCGTTCGCTCAGCGTCAGTTTTGCTTCGCGCATTGTTATCGCTAAAGATAGAAAAATAGCCAACGTCACAGCGGGTAGCGTCAGCTCTCCCGTCACGTTTGTTATCACCTATCAGTAAGTTAAAAGGAGCAGCACCGCTATGTCATTCTGTATCCGTCTAATCGGCCCAGTTGGGAAGGCGTTGCTGGTTGTGGGAGCGGCAGGCGGGCTATGCATGGCTCCTTATTTTGCGGATGCCGCGAATGAAAATAAAGAAGGGCTGGACGTCACCCTGACAGCCAATATTGTGGAAAATACCTGCCAGATTTCCATCTCTGGCAATGGAACCGTTCATCTACCTACGGTTTCCCGCCGTTGGTTTTATAACGATGACGGCACTTCGCGTTTGCAGCCCGGCGACCCTGCCAGCGGGACGCTATTTAGCGTGAACGTTGAAAGCTGCTCAGGCGATGCCACGACGGTCAATACTCTCACCTTTGGCTTTAAGCCACAAAATGGGATCTGGCCCGTGGAAAGCCAGCAGGTATTTATCAATGAAGCGCCAGCCGCCGCAGGCGGGGCGGAGAACGTCGGGATTGTCATTTTTTCTACCCACGATAACCGTAACGTTGTGAATAGCGACGGTAGCTCCGCCGTGGTTATTGATGTTTCAAAAGCGGATAACTATCTGGCCAGCTACGATTTTTATGCCCGCTATCAAAATACGGGCACCGTTACCCCAGGGAAAGTTAACAGTCATGTCCTGGTAGACGCTATTTACCAGTGATCAGGGAGGATGAGATGATCAAATTGATGGTATACCCATTCGCGCTGCTGGCTCTGAGCTTTGGCGCCAGCGCCAAGGAGTGCCATCTTGACGATGGCAGAAGCGGCTCGTTAACGCTGAACAACGGTGTAACCACCTATCCAATAACATTCAAGACAGCATTAGGTGACCAGGGAAGCAAGAAACCCGAGCTGCTTACCTTCGACATTCAGTCCAGTTACGCTCTCCGGACCGAATGCGATGCGGGAAACGATGGATTTGATTTTTATGCAAAAACCAACCCAAGCGCCACGCCGACCACCGTAGACGGCAGAGCACTTTTCCCTACAAATATAGAGGGTATTTATTATGCGGTAAGAATATACACCCAGGCCGGCGGCGGCGGATATTTGCCAGAGGTTAACAGCAGCAAGGACTGGGTTTGGGTCAGCGGCGGCAATCAGTCGTACTGGAATAACCAGCAATTAAAGTACTCTGTGACCTTGTATCAGGACGTCCCTTTTCAAGGAAACCTCAACCACGACATGAGAATTTACCCTAAAGATTCAAGAACATTGGGTCAAATCCGCGTCGGTTCGGCAGATTCAGATGACAATAACCCGTGGACGATTAACGTCAATCCCAGCAGCTTTAGCATACTGGTCATGGCCGCAACGTGTTCTTCCGCCATGGTCAATAACGGCACCAATAACGTGAACTTCGGCGACGTCATGTTCTCATCTTTCCGGGAAGGCTACTGGCCGAGAACACCGTTTACGTTAAGGTTAAGCGGATGCAATAACACCGTCTGGGTACGTATGAAGCTTGCCACACCTAAATCAGAATTGAGCGCGACCGGCGGCGTGACGCTAATGACCAATACGCTCACCGGCAGCGATGCGGCAACTGGCGTAGGAGTAGGGTTAGCGTCGAACTTCACTACCGCCGATGGTTTCAACCTGCAGCCCGGTTTAGAAATATGGTCGCCGTCAACAAGCGTCAGCAATTCGTCATCATATGACTATAGCTTTGATGCCTGGCTTTCCCGCACATCCGGTGAGCTAAAGCCGGGAAAATTTAAAGCGATAGGCACGTTTACCATCGATTATTTCTGATCTACCCCTGCGGCTGGTTGCTTATCAGCCGCGACATCGTCTCCAGCGAATCCGTTCTTAATATATACAGCCTTTTCAACAAGAACGGATTATCGCCCGGCTTTACCTTCCCCCTCACCGTGGTCACCGCCAGATGAAAACCGGCGTCGTTGGCGGCCTGGATCGCCTTAGCGTTATAGCCGCCAAACGGGTAAGAGAGATACAGTACGTGGGGATTAAACTGCGCCAGCGCCCGCCGCGAATGCGCAAAATCAAACAGAATATTGTGATAGCTGCGGCTGAGGAGGATCGGATGACGTTCAGCATCAACCCGATGCAGGAAATGGGTATGCGACTGCACGTCAAAGACGTCCTGGATCTGTTTTAGCTCGGAAATGCTCATAAACTGCAGCGATTTCGGCGCCCATTTCTGCGGATGGCGCTTGATGCGCGACGAGATAATAAACGCCGTGGCGTGAAAGCCATACTGCTTGAGGATCGGGTAGGCATAGCGGTTGACCGACTTCAGCCCATCGTCAAAGGTGATCGCCACCGCACGCGCCGGAAGATTCACTTTATTACGCAGATAGCCTTCCAGTTGATACATGCTGAGCGTGGTATAGCCCTGGTCGCGTAGCCAGGTCATCTGATTGCTGAAGGCGCGCACGGAGGTCGTCGTTGAGGTATGGCGAAAGCGGGTATTTTCTTCATCACGCAGGATATGGTGATAAGTCAGTACAGGGATGCCGTTATCTTCTTGCGCATCCAGACTGCTCACCCACGCCAGGCGGTTGCCGATACGAATCTGAAACCAGGTTTGATTAAGCCGATCTTTGAGTTTGCTGATAATCGGATAACGCAGATTATTCGCCAGGGTGCCAAATGGCGCGCTGCCCACGGCGGGGGCATCATAGATTGGCGTATCTTTCCAGGTAATGAGGTTTTGGTTACTCAGAGGCTTATGCAGATCGCCCAGGCTATCCTCCACCCGCTGCTTACCCTGTACCGGCCCCAGGTGGCCTTTATCGATAAAGCCGGTCGCAAAGCCAAAATTAAACTCATAGTAATCCGCCGCCGTCGGTACTACCGCCAGAATTTGCCCTGCCCGCACGTTACCGACGCTCACCACCTGATTGCCAACCTGCGCCCAGATATCCGCATCTTCGGTCGTTTGCATATAACGTGCCGGCACACCCTGCTGGCTTAACAGGCTGGCGGAGGCGCTTAGCGCCGTGAACAGGAGGAGTAAAGCAAGAATTCGGGCAAACATGCGCATCGAGCCGGTAGACAAGAACTGCCGTCATTGTAACAAAAGCCTCATCAATACCAATGCCTAATTCCCGTACGGCTCATGCAGTAGTCGAAAAGGTGGATTTTTTTGCTGCTGATGCCAGAGGCTGCTCACCGCCGGGCCTCCGGCGGTGACAATGGCGTGTCGGAAGGCTTCGCTGCTCAGACTCTGACGCAGCAAATACATACATTCCAGTAATGAATAGTCGATCCCGGAAATCACTTCACAGTGGGTGTGCTTATGGCTCAGCAGCGCCGCCACGCGATAAGGCGCCGCGCCGGTTTTATCGGTCAGAAAAATGACCCCGTCTCCGCCGTCCGTCTCATGCAGCGCGTCGCACAACATGCGGCTCAGCATATTGCTGCTGAGATTACGCCAGTAGTTGACCGCCCGACACTGCGTCAGCGGCCCAAACTTTTTCTCCAGACGATCCAGCATCTCCTGCGCCAGTTCGTCATGACAGGTAATCACCCAACCTAACATCGCCCACCTCCTTAGCAGGCAAACAATGTAGCAAGGGAAGAGATGAATATCGGTGATGACAATCAAAATTGTTTGCCGGCGCTTCGCTGAACGGGGCAGCGAAGCGCCGTGGTTGACTAAATTAGCTGCGAAGCCCGCGTCCGCGCTGGATCAGATACCAGCACAAGAGATAAAACGCGACGATAAACACCACCAGCACGCCGAAGGTGGTGGCGAGCGGGACATCGTTAATGCCGAGGAAACCGTAGCGGAAACCGCTGATCATGTAGACGATCGGGTTCAGATGCGACAGCCCTTGCCAGAACGGCGGCAGCAGGGTCAGCGAATAAAAAACCCCGCCGAGATAGGTCAGCGGCGTCAGCACGAAGGTCGGAATAAGGCTGATATCGTCAAAGGTTTTGGCAAACACCGCATTCAGCAGACCGGCCAGCGAAAATAGCACGGCGGTCAGCACCAGGGTCAGGGCGACGAATATCCATGAGTGAACCTGGAACGGTACGAAAAACAGCGAAATCGCCGTCACCAGAATCCCGACGCACAGACCGCGGGCAACGCCGCCGCCCACATAGCCGGCGATAACCACGTGGGTGGGAACCGGCGCGACCAGCAGTTCTTCAATATTGCGCTGAAATTTCGCGCTGAAGAAGGAGGACGCCACGTTGGCGTAGGCGTTGGTGATCACCGCCATCATAATCAGGCCCGGCACGATAAACTGCATATAGGTGAAACCGTGCATTTCACCGATGCGCGAGCCGATCAGATTGCCGAAAATAACAAAGTAGAGGGTCATGGTTATGACCGGCGGCACCAGCGTCTGGATCCAGATACGCATAAAGCGGTGGATCTCTTTGGTCCAGATGCTTTTCAGCGCGACCCAATAAAGCTGCATCATGCTGATTCTCCTTTCCGGTCATGGACCAGCGTGACAAACAGCTCTTCCAGACGGTTAGCTTTGTTACGCATACTTAATACCTGTACGCCCTGCGCGCTTAACTGAGTAAATACGCTGTTAATCCCCTGCTCACGCAGCACCTCAACCTCCAGCGTCGACGTATCAACCAGACGATACTGATAGCCTTCCAGTACCGGTAATGGGCTCTTAGGCGCCAGATCGAGAATAAAGGTTTCCGATTTCAGTTTGGATAGCAGCGCCTTCATCGAGGTGTTTTCCACCAGCTCACCGTTCTGAATAATGCCAATATTGCGACACAGCATCTCGGCCTCTTCCAGATAGTGGGTAGTGAGGATAATCGTCGTGCCTTTATCGTTGAGATCTTTCAGGAAGCCCCACATCGAACGACGCAGCTCGATATCCACTCCCGCCGTGGGTTCATCAAGAATCAGCAGCTTCGGCTCGTGCATCAACGCGCGGGCAATCATCAGGCGGCGCTTCATGCCGCCGGAGAGCATCCGCGCGCGTTCGTTGCGTTTTTCCCAAAGATCGAGCTGTTTAAGGTACTTTTCGCTACGGGCGATCGCTTCTTTGCGCTCGACGCCGTAGTAGCCCGCCTGGTGAATCACAATCTGCTGCACGGTTTCAAACGGGTTAAAGTTGAACTCCTGCGGCACCAGGCCGAGCTGGCGCTTGGCGTTCACCACATCCTTTTGCAGGTCATAGCCAAACACGTTGACCTCGCCGGAGGTTTTATTCACCAGCGAACTGATAATGCCGATAGTGGTGGATTTTCCCGCGCCGTTTGGCCCCAGGAGCGCGTAAAAATCGCCCGCCTCAACCTGCAGATCGATTCCGCGCAGCGCCTGAACCCCGCCGGGGTAGGTTTTTTTAAGCTGTTTTAATTCCAGAGCAATGGTCATTAAATGTCTCTTCTCGTGTCGTGACACGCGATGGGTTGTTTTAAAAAATGTGAGGTTAACCTATATTAGCGCAACGCACTTACTTGGTTACAGGCCCGTAAACATCCATGAACGATATAGATACACTCATCAGCAACAATGCACTATGGTCAAAAATGCTGGTGGAGGAAGACCCCGGTTTCTTTGAGAAACTGGCACAGGCGCAGAAGCCGCGCTTTCTGTGGATTGGATGTTCAGATAGCCGCGTCCCCGCTGAACGTTTGACCGGCCTGGAACCTGGCGAGCTGTTTGTACACCGTAACGTCGCCAACCTGGTGATTCATACCGATCTGAACTGTCTTTCCGTCGTGCAGTACGCGGTCGACGTACTGGAAGTTGAACACATCATCATCTGCGGCCACTACGGCTGCGGCGGCGTGCAGGCGGCGATTGAAAATACCGAGCTTGGCCTTATCGACAACTGGCTGCTGCATATTCGCGATATCTGGTTTAAGCACAGCTCGCTGCTGGGGGAAATGCCCGAAGAGCGCCGCCTTGATACGCTGTGTGAATTGAATGTGATGGAGCAGGTTTACAACCTTGGCCATTCAACGATTATGCAGTCGGCGTGGAAGCGTGGACAGAAGGTGACGATTCACGGCTGGGCCTACGGCATTCACGATGGCATGTTACGCGATCTGGACGTGACCGCCGTCAGCCGCGAAACGCTGGAGCAGCGCTATCGCCAGGGCATTTCCAACCTTAAAAGCAAGCACGTCAATCACAGGTAATTCACGCGCCCCTCTTAACTATCCCGGATAAGCCGGGATAGACACTCCGCGTTACTCGTCCAGCAGCGTCACTTTGCCGATATACGGCAGGTGGCGATAGCGCTGAGCATAGTCGATACCGTACCCCACCACGAACTCGTCCGGGATCGCAAAACCGACAAACTCAACCGGCACCTTCACTTCGCGGCGGCTTGGCTTATCGAGCAGCGTACAAATCGCCAGCGATTTTGGTTCACGCAGGCTGAGGATTTCACGCACTTTTGACAGCGTATTGCCAGAGTCGATGATGTCTTCCACGATCAGCACATCTTTACCGCGGATATCTTCATCCAGGTCTTTGAGGATTTTGACGTCACGGGTGGTGGACATGCCGCTGCCGTAGCTCGAGGCGGTCATGAAATCTACTTCATGGGGTACCTGAACCTCACGGCACAGGTCGGCCATAAACATAAATGAACCGCGTAATAGCCCCACCAGCACCATTTCGCTGCCGCTATCTTTGTAATGTTCATTAATTTGACGACCGAGCTCAGCGATACGGGCTTTGATCTCAGTTTCCGGGATCATCACTTCTACAGTATGTTTCATAAAACTAACCATTTGATTCTTAATGTAAATCATCAAAGCCGCTGCGATTGCACCGACGTTGACCGGCAAGCTACGCAGTATACCAGTAAAAAGAAATATGCGATGCAGTGATTAATAAAGCCCATTTTGTGATTCCGATCACACTTGTTAAATCCTATACTTAATTGCAGTTAAAAAATTAACAAACAAACGAGTGTCCTTCTATGGCAGAAACAAAATCTCAACAATCACGGCTACTCGTGACGCTGACGGCTCTTTTTGCAGCGTTCTGTGGCCTGTATCTTTTAGCGGGCGGGGCCTGGCTGGTCGCTCTTGGCGGCTCATGGTACTACCCTGTCGCAGGCCTGGTCATGCTGGGCGTCACCGTCATGCTGTTCCGCGGCAAGCGTTCTGCGCTTTGGCTGTACGCCGCGCTGCTGCTTGCCACTATGATCTGGGGAGTATGGGAAGTTGGTTTCGACTTCTGGGCGCTGACCCCGCGTAGCGACATTCTGGTCTTCTTCGGCATCTGGCTTATTCTGCCGTTTGTCTGGCGCCGCCTGCCAATTCCCTCCTCTGGCGCCGTTGCCGGGCTGGTTGTCGCCCTGCTGATTAGCGGCGGTATCCTGACCTGGGCCGGCTTCAACGACCCGCAGGAAGTCAACGGTACGCTGAGCGCAGATGCAACGCCAGCGGCCCCCATTTCCGACGTAGCCGATGGCGACTGGTCGGCGTATGGCCGCAATCAGGAAGGCCAGCGCTACTCGCCGCTGAAGCAGATCAACGCCGATAACGTGAAGAACCTGAAAGAAGCCTGGGTCTTCCGTACGGGCGATCTCAAGCAGCCTAACGATCCGGGTGAAATCACCAATGAAGTCACGCCGATTAAAGTGGGCGACACGCTTTATCTGTGTACCGCTCACCAGCGCCTGTTCGCGCTTGACGCGGCCACCGGTAAAGAAAAGTGGCATTTCGATCCGCAGCTCAACGCTGACCCCTCTTTCCAGCACGTGACCTGTCGCGGCGTTTCATATCATGAAGCCAAAGCGGATAACGCGCCGGCGGATGTGGTTGCCGACTGCCCGCGTCGTATCATTCTTCCGGTCAACGATGGTCGCCTGTTCGCCATCAATGCCGAAACCGGTAAGCTGTGTGAGTCCTTTGCTAATAAAGGCATTCTCAATCTGCAAACCAACATGCCTGTCACTACGCCGGGTATGTATGAACCAACATCACCGCCGATTATTACCGACAAAACTATCGTCATTGCCGGCGCCGTGACCGATAACTTCTCCACCCGCGAGCCGTCGGGCGTTATCCGCGGCTTTGATGTGAATACCGGTAAACTGCTGTGGGCCTTTGACCCGGGCGCGAAAGATCCCAACGCGATTCCTGATGATGAACATCATTTCACGCTGAATTCACCAAACTCCTGGGCGCCAGCGGCCTATGACGCGAAGCTGGATCTGGTCTACCTGCCTATGGGCGTAACCACCCCGGATATCTGGGGCGGCAACCGTACGCCTGAACAAGAGCGCTATGCCAGCTCCATCGTGGCGCTGAACGCCACGACCGGTAAACTGGCGTGGAGCTACCAGACCGTTCACCACGATCTGTGGGATATGGATATGCCGTCGCAGCCGACGCTGGCGGATATCGACGTCAACGGTAAAACCGTGCCGGTGATTTACGCTCCGGCAAAAACCGGTAATATTTTTGTCCTCGATCGCCGCAACGGTGAACTGGTTGTCCCGGCACCGGAAAAACCGGTTCCGCAAGGGGCGGCGAAAGGTGACTACGTCGCGAAAACTCAGCCTTTCTCCGACCTGAGCTTCCGTCCGAAGAAAGACCTGACCGGCGCGGACATGTGGGGCGCCACCATGTTCGACCAGCTGGTGTGCCGCGTTATCTTCCATCAGCTGCGCTACGAAGGGATTTTCACCCCGCCTTCAGAACAAGGCACGCTGGTATTCCCGGGTAACCTGGGGATGTTCGAATGGGGCGGCATCTCCGTCGATCCGAACCGCCAGGTGGCGATTGCTAACCCGATGGCGCTGCCGTTTGTCTCAAAACTGATCCCTCGCGGCCCAGGTAACCCGATGGAGCAGCCTAAAGACGCCAAGGGTTCCGGTACCGAAGCCGGTATTCAGCCACAGTACGGTGTCCCTTACGGCGTTACGCTTAATCCGTTCCTGTCACCGTTTGGTCTGCCCTGCAAACAGCCAGCCTGGGGCTATATCTCCGCGCTGGATCTGAAAACCAACGAAGTGGTGTGGAAAAAACGTATCGGTACGCCGCAGGATAGCCTGCCGTTCCCGATGCCGATTAAGCTCCCGTTCACAATGGGTATGCCGATGCTGGGCGGTCCAATCTCGACGGCCGGCAATGTGCTGTTTATCGGCGCGACCGCGGATAATTACCTGCGCGCGTACAATATGAGCAACGGTGAAAAATTATGGCAGGCACGTCTGCCGGCGGGCGGCCAGGCGACGCCGATGACCTATGAAGTGAATGGCAAGCAGTACGTTGTCATCTCTGCGGGCGGTCACGGTTCGTTTGGCACGAAGATGGGCGACTATAT
>PPYF01544862.1_pt1 | contig 65886 bp, 66 predicted proteins | sample 1559871 | NCBI WGS metagenome assembly PPYF01 (sample SAMN08240021, study PRJNA423297) | Human gut metagenome, whole genome shotgun sequencing project. | reverse complement strand
GCTTCAAAAACTTTTTATACTTACCTTCCCGGGTAATTGACTTAACCCCGTTCCGGCAAGTTTCTCAGTTGCACATCTTACAATGTGCTCCCGTCTGGTGCTTTTCGTTTCGTTCGTTGTTTAATTTACAAGGTACACGTCCCATAACCGCGGAACAGTTGATATGATACTACTTGCGGCCGGATTTGTCAACACTATTTTTAAATTTTTTCGAATTTTTTGTATACGGCAATGTAATGACTTTTAACGCAAGTCATGCTATACTTTAAATAATATTTATGAACTTTTAAAGGAGGATGACTCCGTGGATATTCTGCACCTGACCGGCACCTTCGGCCGCCTGGATCACAGCGAATTATCGCTCGCGCCGGGGCTGAATGTGCTGTACGCTCCCAATGAAACCGGCAAGTCCACCTGGGGCGCCTTTATCCGCACCATGCTGTACGGCCTGTCCACCCGCGAGCGCGGACCGCTGGCGGACAAAAACCGCTACGCCCCCTGGACCGGCACGACCATGCAGGGCCGCATGGACCTGACGACGCACGGGGATGCCTGCACCCTGCTGCGGGAGACACGCCGCGCCGCATCACCCTTGGGTGAATTCTCCTGCACCTATACCGGCACCGGCACGCCCGTTCCGGGCATTACCGGCCAGAACGCCGGCGAGGTGCTGCTGGGCGTGCCCCGGGAGGTGTTTGAGCGCAGTGCCTTTATCGGCCAGAACGCTCTGGCCGTGGACCAGGACGCCGAGCTGGAGCGCCGCATTGCCGCCCTGATCACCACCGGCGAGGAGGACACCTCCTACACCGAGTCCTACGACCGCCTGAAAAAGCAGCTGAACCGCCGCAAGCACAACAAGACAGGGCTCATCCCCGCCCTGGAACGGGAGACCGACCAGCTGCGCGCCGCGCTGGCGGAGCTGGACGCGCTGAACGACCAGGCGCAGCAGTCCCGCCGGGAGCTGGATGCTCTGGAGCGCCGCGCCGCCGACCTGCGGCAGCAGACGGCTCAGTGGCAGGCGCTGGCTGCTCAGGAGCAGGCCGACGCCTGTCAGCAGGCGGCGCAGGCGGCACTGACCGCCCAGGCCCGGGCCGACACGCTGGCGGCCGACTGCGCCGCCCTGCCGGACGATTCTTCGCTGACGCTGCTGGAGGGGCAGGCCGCCGCACTTCCCGGTGAGCTGTCCGCCCTGACGGAAAAGCGCAGCGCCGCGGAGGAGGCCGCGCAAACCGCGCAGCAGGCCCGGAACGCTCTGGAGCAGCACCCCCTCTACCCCGCCGCAGAGCCGGAGCTGCGGCAGCGGGCCGAAGCCATCCAGCCCGATAGGACTCCCTCTCTGCTCCTGGTCCTCTTCCCCGCGTCGCTGATCGTGGTCGCCGCTGCGCTGGCATTTCTGTTCCGGGCGCAGCAGCCGCTGCCCTTTTGGCTGTTCATCGGCATGGCGGGGCTGGGCATGATCGCCACGCTCTTCGCTGCAAGGTCCCGCCGTCAGGCCATCGTGGAACGGCATAAATACGCCGAAACACAGCGCGCCGCGCTGGAGACCCAAATCGCAGAATATCTCCCCCTGCGGCAGCAGGCAGATGAGGCCGCCGAGGCTGCCCGCCGGGCGGAAGTCTCCGCCGCGGACAGTGAAGATGCCTGCCGCCGCCGGCTACGGGATCTGCTGACCCAGGTACGCGTCTTCGCCCCCGCCGTTGCCGATCTGTCCGGCATACAGCTGGCCCTGTCAGACGCCCGGCGCCGCAAGACCGCGCTGGCCGACGCCCGGCAGACGGCCCGGGAAGCCTCCCTGTACCGGGATGCCCTGCGGGTGCAGCTGCCGGAACAGCCGGCCGCCGAAAGCTCTATCCAGCGCCCTGCGCTCTCCCGCGAGGAGGCCGCCGCGGAATTGGCGCGCACACAGACGCTGCTGGCGCAGGAGCGCACCCGGTTCGACACCCTCACCGGCCGCATCCGCGCGCTGGATCGCTCCAGCGATCTGGAGGCCCAGCTGGCGCAGAAGCAGGAGCAGCTGACCGCCCTGCAGGATGAATATGATGCCATCGCGCTGGCCATGGACGCTCTGTCACAGGCCAACACCGTGCTGCAGAACCGCTTTTCCCCGGCGCTGGGCGCACGGGCGGCGGAGATCTTCTCCGCCATCACCGGCGGGCGCTATGACCGTGTGCTGCTGAGCCGGGACTTCTCCCTGTCCGCCGAGCCCGCCGGCGACCCGGTGGGTCGCAGCGTCCGCCTGCTGAGTCAGGGTGCCGCCGACCAGCTGTATCTGGCGGTGCGGCTGGCCATCTGCGACATGGTGCTGCCCGCCGACAAGCGGGTGCCCCTCATTCTGGATGACGCGCTGGTGACCTTCGACGACGAGCGGCTCCACGCAGCGCTGGACTATCTGCTGGAGGAAAGCCAAAGGCGCCAGATATTGCTGTTCACCTGCCAGAAGCGGGAGATGGCCTATCTGCAAGGCAAGGAAAACGTGACCGTCACGAAGCTGTGAGGTCGGGATATGCATATTTGGACAATTACTGATTGGGAAAAGAACCTTCCAGATAATTCCCTCAGAAGAACCGGCTTGCGATTTCGATACGACAGGAATACGCACCCCGAAGTAAAACGTGCGTGCTTACAATTCGCGATTTGGCTGAGAACCCAATATTACTTTCCGCTAAGAGTCGTTGTTTATGTCAAAGGAGCAAAAACCATTCGCACAAAAGATGGCGATCATGTAGTAGGAAGCTTTTTTGAACCTTTTTCATACTTGGATGAGCCGTATATCCGAATTGCAGCGGGCGATTATAATGAATTAGCGAACCATTTAGGGAAAGACAATGCCCTGGCGTCGATCCTTCTTTCCTTGGCCCATGAATTGACGCATTACTATCAATGGATCAATAACATTCAACTAACGCCTGTAGGCAGAGAACGGCAGGCAGCCAGATACGCTAACTATATCATAGATGAATATGCGTCAACCAGAGAACATCCTTAGGGCGCGCAGGGGCGGGGATCCCCTGCCCACGGCGCGATGTGGTCATCACACCCTACAACCGCGGGGAGGAGGCGAAACGGCGCAATGTGTAAAAATCATCCATACATTCCATCTCCGCGGAAAATGCCTCTTTTAACCACTATTTGCAGCTACGCTTTTTCCGGCGTAAATGTATGTGCCGCAGGTATCACAATTAAAGCAAGCCATCCTCACTACGATGCGTTTTACATATTTGGCATAGGAGTCGCGTTCTTCCTGATGGTTCCCATCACACTTGCGGATAAGCGGAAAGAAAACCGTGATGCCCGTTATGCACTATATGCGGGAATAATGCATCTGGGGATATGCGTGTATCTTTCTTATGTGTATTTCAAATGGTGGATATTGGTGTATTCTGCTGAGATTTTTATCTATTTCCTCATCGGCCATCTCATCAAAAGCCACTATAGGAAGAAATCTCATTAGGGCACACAGGGATAGAGGGCGGTGTTCGCGCAGCACCCCCCCCCTTGCAAATCCCCTCAAATCGTGCTATACCATATACAACAGATCGAAAGGAGTCTGCCATGCCTGACTTTGACTGTCTCCGCTGCGGCACAGCCATGCAGTTCGTCGGCCAGCACAAGCTGCAGCTGGGCAAGACCAGCTGGCTGTTCGGCGACCTGCCCAACCTGATGGCCGGTGCGCTGGACGTGTCCATTATGGCGTGCCCCGCCTGCGGCAAGCTGGAATTCTTCACCGGCGGCGTTTCCCAGCCCAGCGGCAACGACCCCGGTCTGCACCAGCGCCGATGCCCGAAGTGCGGCTTTGCCCACGATTTCGACTACCCCAAATGTCCCCTGTGCGGCTATGTCTACACCGCCGGGGACGAGCTGTGAGAACATCTAAAAGGAGAACCTGTTATGAGCGAATGTACCCATGATTGCAGCACCTGCGGTGAAAGCTGCGGCGAGCGCAAGGAAACCAACGTATTTGAAAAGAAGCCCCTCCGCCCCGGCTGCCGCGTCGGTAAGGTCTACGGCGTGGTGTCCGGCAAGGGCGGCGTAGGCAAGTCCATGGTCACCAGCCAGCTGGCGGTGGCGCTGCGGCGGGAGGGCTACCGCACCGCCATTCTGGACGCGGACATCACCGGCCCCTCCATCCCTAAGGCCTTCGGTATCCACGGCCGGGCTGTGGCGCAGGGCGACGCCATCGTGCCCGTGACCACCGCCACCGGCATACAGCTGATGTCCGTGAACCTGCTGCTGGAGCACGAGACGGACCCGGTCATCTGGCGCGGGCCGGTCATCGGCGGCGTGGTGCAGCAGTTCTGGGGCGACACCCTGTGGAACGATGTGGATTATATGTTCGTGGATATGCCTCCCGGCACCGGCGACGTGGCGCTGAACGTGTTTCAGTCGCTGCCGGTGGATGGCGTCATCATTGTGGCCAGCCCCCAGGACCTGGTATCCATGGTGGTGCAGAAGGCCGTGAAGATGGCGCAAATGATGAACATCCCCATCGTGGGCCTGGTGGAGAACATGAGTTACGTCCAGTGTCCCGACTGCGGCAAGAAACTCTATATTTTCGGCGAAGGCAAAACCGAGGAGGCCGCCAAGGCGTACCACATCCCCCTGCTGGCGAAAATGCCCATCGACCCGGCGCTGGCTAAGCTGACCGATGACGGCTGCATCGAGCAGTTCGAGGGTCACTGGCTGGACGGTGTGGTGGAGACCATTCTGCGGAAATAAGCAAAAAAGAAGCGGCGCGGTGCGCCGCTTCTTTTTTGATCTTATTTCATCAGCTCCTGCACCAGCGTCACCAGGCCGCTGACGCCCACGCCGATGTACACCACCTGCCGGGCCACGTCGCCGGACATCTTCCGGCTCAGCCGTGTACCGATCCACAGCCCCAGCAGGATGCACACCATACCCAGCCCCGCCATAGGCAGCAGTGCCGCGCTGAAATAGCCCCGCACCGTCCGCATGGTGAAGTTGATGAGGTTGGTGGTAAAGAACAGGAACTGCATATTGCCTACATACGTCTCCTTGCTCCGGGCGATGGCGACGAAATACAGCGCCATCATAGGCCCGCCGATGGTGAACGCCCCGGCGCAGCACCCGGAGAAGGCGCTGCACACCAGCCCCGCCGCCAGGCCGGGCTGGTCCAGCTTCACCCGCTTGGCAAAAAGCAGGAAGTACGCCGCCAGCACGATCAGGAACGCCCCGAACAACGCCGTCAGCACGTGCAGGTCGAAATTCCCCAGCAGATTGATGATGACCAGACTGCACACGGTGTACAGCCCGATGGGCAGCGCGATCTGCTTTACATCGATGTGCTTGCGGTACATCCACGTCATGGTGCCGGACTGGGCCATGCAGATCAGCGCCACGATGGTGGGCGCGATGGTCATGTCGTAAAACGCGCTGGCCGCCACCATCATAATGACCGCCGCGCCAAAGCCCGTCAGTGGCTGGATGATGCCGCCCGCCAGCGCCGCCAGCCCCATCATTGCGTATTCCACCGCGCACACCGCCTTTTCTGTCATATTCCCGGCTATTATAACAACTTCACGCAGGAAAGGCAATCCGCAAAATGAACATCCCCCGGCCTGACGGCCGGGGGATGTTTGTTCAGCTCTTCTTTTTGCCCAGGTAGGCTTCCTTGATGGACTCGTCCGCCAGCAGCTCCGCGCCGGTGCCGGACTTGGTGATGTTGCCCGTCTCCAGCACATAGGCGTAGTCCGCGATCTTCAGGGCCATGTTGGCGTTCTGCTCGATCAGCAGCACGGTGACGCCCTGCTCGTTGACGGTGCGGATGATATCAAAGATGCCCTGCACCACCAGCGGCGCCAGACCCAGCGACGGCTCATCCAGCATCAGCAGCTTGGGGCGGCTCATCAGCGCGCGGCCCACGGCCAGCATCTGCTGCTCGCCGCCGGACAGCGTACCGGCCAGCTGCCAGTTGCGCTCCTCCAGCCGGGGGAACAGCTCATACACCCACTTGATGTCCTTCTCAATGCCGTCCTTGTCCTTCCGCAGGTACGCACCGGCCTTCAGGTTCTCCAACACGGTCAGGTTGGCGAACACCCGCCGGCCCTCCGGGGACTGGGCGATGCCCGCCTCCAGGATCTTGTTGATGGGCTTGCCCAGCAGTTCCTGTCCGTCATAGGTGATGGAGCCGCTGTCTGCCTTCACAAGGCCGGAGATGGTGCGCAGCGTGGTGGACTTACCGGCGCCGTTGGCGCCGATCAGGGTGACGATCTTGCCGTCGGGTACCTCAAGGCTGATGCCGCGCAGCGCCTTGATGCCGCCGTAAGACACACACAAATTCTCAATCTTCAGCATCTTCTGCCACCCCCAAGTATGCGTCGATGACGCGCTCGTTGTTCTGTATCTCCTCCGGTGTGCCCTTGGCGATCAGCTTGCCGAAATCCAACACGTAAATGCGGTCGGCAATGCCCATGACCAGGTCCATGTGGTGCTCGATCAACAGGATCGTCTTGTGGAAATGATCCCGGATCTCCTTGATGAACTCCGCCAGCTCCAGCGTCTCCTGCGGGTTCATGCCGGCGGCCGGCTCATCCAACAGCAGCAGGGTCGGGTCGGTGGCCAGCGCGCGGGCGATCTCCAGCCGGCGCTGCTTGCCGTAGGGCAGGCTGGTAGCCAGCTCGTTCTGCACATCCTCCAGACCCACCACCTTCAGAAGCTCCAGCACCTCGGCGCGCTGCTGCATCTCCTCCTTGGCGTTCAGGTGGAACGCCGCGGTAAACAGATTGCTGGTGCGCCGCATATGCTTGGCGATAAGCACATTGTCAAACACCGTCTGGGTCTTCCACAAACGGATATTCTGGAAGGTACGGGCCATACCCAGCGCCGTGATCTTATCCGGCGTAGGGGCCAGCACATGGTCAGTAAATGCGTAGCTGTCCAACGCCTTCTGGCCCTCTTTCCAGGCCTTCAGCGCCTCGTCGTCCAGCGCCTCCTCCGGGGCGAACTGGGCGGTGTACATATCCGCGTGCTCACCCTTATACTGCTTCTTCATCTTTCCGGAGGGATGGTTCCGCACGATGCACGCCTCATTGAAGCGCACCCGCCCGTTGGTGGGGGCGTACACACCGGTGATGACATTGAACGCTGTGGTCTTGCCAGCGCCGTTGGGGCCAATCAGCGCCACGATCTCGCCCTCGTTGACCTCCAGATTCAGATTGTCCACGGCTACCACGCCGCCAAACTGCATAGTGACGTTCTCCACGGACAATACGTTCTTGCTCATTTGGACGTCACCTCCTTCGCCGCTTTATCCTTCTTTTTGAACAGCTTTCCGAAGAAGTTGATGATGGCATCCCACGAGAACTCCCTGTCGCCCATGATGCCCTTGCGGAAGAACAGCACCACGATCATAATGATCACCGAGAACACCAGCATACGGAAGCCGCCGCGCATGAATGGGATGTTCACACCCAGATAGGGCATGGGGTCATCCAGGAAACGCAGCCACCATTCGGAGCAGGCGATGTACAGGAAAGAGCCCAGAATGGAGCCGGTCACGGAGCCAATACCGCCAATGACCACAATCAGCAGTATCTCATAGGTCATGGTGGAGGTGAAGGCGTTGGCCTGGATACTGGCCTGGAACATGGCCAGCAGCGCGCCGCTGATACCGGCAAAGAAGGAGCTGATCAGGAACGCCTGCATCTTATGCTTGGCCAGATTGATACCCATAGCTTCTGCCGCCACCTCATCATCGCGAATCGCCTTGAAGGCACGACCGTAGGTAGAGTTGATGATCAGCACGATAATAGCGATGCAGATGCCGGAAACAATGAACGGGAACAGCACGCTGTCGAAGTTGGCGAACTGCCGCAGCAGGTTAGAGGAGTTGGTCAGCGGGCCCACCTTGTTCCACTGAATGATAGCGCGCATGATCTCAGCGAAGCCCAGCGTGGCAATGGCCAGATAATCGGACTTCAGCTTCAGCACTGGCAGGCCGATAAGCCACGCAAACAGCGTCGGCACCACGCCGGCCAGGATCAGACCCACCACCATGGGCAGGCAGAACTGCACGATACCACCGTCAAAATATTGATACACGGCAGCGCGGGAAGCCACGGGAATAGTCAGGATTGCATAAGTATACGCACCGATCATCATAAAGCCCGCCTGTCCCAAAGAGAACAGACCCGTAAAGCCGTTCAGCAAGTTCAACGACACTGCCACCAGGGAGTAGATCGCGCCCTTTTTCAGCACGGTCGCCAACATGGAATAGTGCTGGAACTTGTCCACATACAGCAGGAAAGCAAGGCAGACGGCGGCGAGGATCAGAGACAGCAACAGATTTCTTTTCTTATTGTTCTTCATATCTCACACCTTCTCCGTCAGTTTTTCGCCGAACAAGCCGTTGGGCTTGCACAGCAGGATCACGATCAACAGTGCAAACGTAAAGGCATTGCTGAACACGGCCATATCGGCGTTGGACTTGATAAGCGACTCGCAGATACCGATGATAAACGCACCGATCACCGCACCGGGGATCGAGCCGATACCGCCGAACACCGCCGCTACAAAGGCTTTCAGGCCAGGCATAGCGCCGATCATGGGGCTGACCTGACCATAGTTGGAGAAGTACAGAATAGAGGCTACACCCGCCAGCAGCGAACCGATAACAAAAGTCACGGAAATAACGCTGTTGATCTTGATGCCCATGAGCTGCGCCGTCTCAAAGTCGCGGGATACCGCACGCATGGCCATGCCGATCTTAGTCTTCTGGATAAGAATGACCAACACCACCACCAGCAAGATAGTCAAAATGGGGGTGATAATGGTGATACGTTTGACATTCAGACTGCCCACCTGCATCACCTGGGTCAGGAACGGGATGTCGGGATACGCACGGGCGATACCGCCGGTGATATAGGTGGCCAGATTCTGCAGCAAATAGCTGACGCCGATGGCCGATATCATCACTGACATGCGGGGCGCGGTACGCAGGGGGCTGTATGCCGCCTTTTCGATCAGAACACCCAACGCCACTGTGGCAATAAGTACCAGGGGAATACACACTGCCATCGGCATCCAGGTGGCGGCATACACCATAAAGAAGCCCGCCATCATAAAGATGTCACCGTGTGCGAAGTTGATCAGACGCAGTATGCCATACACCATCGTATAGCCGATAGCGATCAGCGCATACAGGCTGCCCACCGTTACGCCGGAGAGCAGCAAGTCGATATAATACGCTGCGTCATGCATAAGTAAAGCATCCTCCTTATATGAATCTTGCGCTTTCGGAGACCGGGGGCGATGCCATCGGCATCCAAAAACGCAAGAGTCATGAAAGTTGCATTGTGAGGGGAGCGCACGCTCCCCCCACAATGGCTGTTATCCTACAATGAGGTTCGTCTCAGACTCGACGTATGCCGTCTTTTACTCCAAACCGTTGAAGGTGCTGAAGTACACAATCTCACCGTTCTCGATGGTCTTGATAACCGCGTAGTTCTTGATAGCGTCGCCGTTCTCGTCGAACTTCAGGTCACCGGTGATGAGGCCGGAGATCTCCAGAGTTGCCAGCGCATCGCGGATGGTGGCGCCGTCAGTGGACTGGGCCGCCTCGATCGCGCCCACAGCTGCCATGTAAGCGTCATAGCCGCAGGGGGTCACGCTGGAGATAACGTCGGACACACCGCCGTTGTTCTCCACGCGGGTCGCATCCTCAGCCACCCACTTGGTGAAACCGTCCACGAAAGCCTTACCGGCCTCATTGGTGGTATCGGCGGCATCGAAGAAAGCGGAGAAGTAAATATCGGTAGCCTTGCTGCCGGTACGCTGGGCGATGGAGATGTCATCCCAGGTGTCGCCAGCCATGATGGGGCAGGTGATGCCGGCATCGCGGGCCTGAGAGATAATCATAGCCGCGGTCTCGATGGAAACAGGAGCAAAGATGCCGTCGTAACCCTCGGACTTGATGGAAGCCATGATAGTGGAGAAGTCAGCCTCGCCCTTCTGGAACTCCAGAGTGGTAGCCTTGCCGCCCAGACGCTCCATCTCCTGACGGAAGTAGTTGCCGAAACCAGCGGAGTAGTCATCGCCGGACTCGATGATCAGGGCACAGTTGCTGCTACCCTTCTCATTGAACGCAAAGTTGGCCATCACAGCGCCCTGGAACGGATCAATGTAGCCGACACGGAAGTAGTAGTCATTGCCCGCAGTCACCTGGGGGTTGGTGCAGGAAGTGCCGATGGCAGGGATCTTAGCGCTCTCGAACAGAGGGCCGGCAGCAATCGCGCAAGCAGAACCATATGTACCGATCACCACAGACACACCCTGGGAAATCAGGGTCTGCGCGGCAGTGGGTGCCTTAGCCTGGTCGGAAGCATTATCCGCATAGACCAACTGCACACTGTACTCCTCGCCGTTGATGGTAACGGTGGGCTTCAGGGAGTGGGCATACTCAATACCCAGGATCTCCTTCTTGCCGCCGCCGCCGTTCTGACCGGAAGTGGGCTCAAACACGCCGATCTTGACGACCTTGTCGCCGGAAGCGGAATCATCACCCTTCTGACTGTCGCCCTGCTCACCGCAGGCCACCAGAGACAGAGCCATGACCAGCGCCAGCATCATTGCTAAAAACTTTTTCATGGTATATTCCTCCTAAATTTCCCTTGCAGCGGTCAAGTCTGTCGACCGCTCACAGAATATGTGTATTTTATCGGAAACATTCGGCAAAAACAATTGTAACAACCTCTAAAAATCACGGCTTTTTCATCATCTGCCAGGCGTTAATAATTCGTTATCGCCGTCAAATTGTCTCTTGTACAAGGACAAACGCCCCGTGTGGGCAAACTTTTTCCGTTGGGTGTCTCCCGTTGGCGGACGGCGTGTCCCGTCATTGTGCACAAAACCGGTGTCACTTTTTGTGCAAAAACCGGCGGGCGCAGATGCGCCTGCCGGTTCCGCATATCGTTATATCACTCTCACTGACGGCTTTCGCCGCTTTGCGTGAAATATGTCTTGAACGTATCGCCGTCCATGGTCTCGTGCTCCAGCAGATACTCCGCCACCGCCGTCAGCTCCGTCTTATACCGGGCCAGTATCTCACGGCATTTTTCGTAAGCCTCGTCGATGATGGCGCGGATCTCCGCGTCCATCTCCGCCGCCGTCTTTTCGGAGTAGGGGCGGGTGTGGGCCATGGACTTGCCGATGAACACCTCGTCGGTGCCGGCGTCAAAGGCCACGTTGCCCAGCCTGGACGACATACCGTAGGTGCCTACCATCTTGCGGGCGATGGCCGTGGCCCGCTGGATGTCGCTGGAGGCACCGGTGGAGATATCGCCCAGCATCATCTCCTCGGCGGCGCGGCCGCCCAGCAGACCGGCCACCCGGTCCAGCATATAACGGCGGGACAGGTAGGAACGGTCCTCCTCCGGCAGGTAGATGGTCATGCCGCCGGCCTGACCGCGGGGAACGATGGTGATCTGATGTACGGGGTCCAGGTCCGGCAGGGCCTGCATGACCACGGCGTGACCGGCCTCGTGATAGGCAGTGAGCCGACGCTCGGCCTCGGGCACCACGCGGCTGTGCTTCTCCGGGCCGGCGATGACCTTGATGACAGACTGGTGGATGGCCTCCTCGGTGATGAAGCGCTGGCCGCGGCGGCCGGTCAGCAGCGCCGCCTCGTTCAGCAGGTTCTCCAGATCCGCACCGGTAAAGCCGGAGGTAGCGCGGGCCACGGAGCCCAGGTCCACATCCTCCGCCAGGGGCTTGCCCTTGGCGTGTATCTTCAGTATCTCCTCGCGGCCCTTGATATCCGGCAGGCCCACGAACACCTGGCGGTCGAACCGGCCGGGGCGCAGCAGCGCCGGGTCCAGAATGTCCACGCGGTTGGTAGCCGCCAGGACCACCACGCCCTCGTTGGCGGCGAAGCCGTCCATCTCCACCAGCAGCTGGTTCAGGGTCTGCTCGCGTTCGTCATGGCCGCCGCCCAGGCCGCTGCCGCGCTGGCGGCCCACGGCGTCGATCTCATCGATGAAGACGATGGCCGGGGCCTGCTTCTTGGCCTGCTCGAACAGGTCACGGACGCGGCTGGCACCCACGCCCACATACATCTCCACAAAATCGGAGCCGGAGATGGACAGGAAGGCGGTGTCCGCCTCGCCGGCCACGGCCTTGGCCAGCAGCGTCTTGCCGGTGCCCGGAGGGCCCACCAGCAGCACGCCCTTGGGAATGTGCGCGCCCAGCTCGGTATAGCGCTGGGGATCGCGCAGAAACTGGACGATCTCCTCCAGCTCCTCCTTCTCCTCATCGGCACCGGCCACGTCCTTGAACGTGACCTTCTTGCCGTCAGAGGGGATATCCTGGATACGGGCCTCGCCGAAGCGGGCCATTTTATCGTTGACGGCGCCGCCGCCCAGGCCGCCCATACGGGCGATCAGGTTCATCAGCAGGATGAAGGCCATGGCCGCCAGCACATAGGGCAGCAGGGTACGCAGCCAGCCGTTTTCACTGCCGGCGGCGTAGTCATAGCTGGTGATGACGCCCTTTTCCGCCTGGGACACCACCAGATCGTTCATGTCGTTATAAAACGTGTCGAAGCTGTGGAGGGCGCAGCTGACGCTGGAGCCGTCCTGCAGCTTCGCCACCAGGCGCGTGTCGGTGGCGGTGAAGGACTTGACCTTCTCCGCCGTGAAATAGGCGCGCATATCGCTGTAGCTCACGTCGCCGGAACGGCCGAGGTTGCCCACCACCTGGGTGATGAGCACCACCGCCAGCACGATGAACAGCAGCATGACGCCGCTGAAACGTTTTCTTTCCATGTCTCCCCGTCTCCCTTCTCAGCCGATCCAGCGGACGCCCTGCCAGCTTTGGTCACTGCCCACGGAGATGGCCACCAGCATCCGCGCCTGGGCGGCCTCAATCGGAATATAGGGCTCGCCCAGCAGACGGCTGTCATTAGAGCCGGTGCGGTTGTCGCCCATGACGAACATACAGCCCTCCGGCACGGTGAAGGTCTTGTCGGCCATGCTGTCCGGCAGGGTGGTGATGCCCTGGGTGGGCAAATAGCTCTCGTCCAGCTTCTCGCCGTTGACGTAGGTATAGCCGTTCTTGAAGGAGAGCGTCTCACCGGGCAGGCCGACGACGCGCTTCACCAGGACCTTGTTCAGCTCCTCGTCCCAGAAGGTGACGATGTCGCCGCGGTCCGGCACCGGATCGGACACCACATAGGGCAGCCGCCAGCCCACCAGCAGGCACTTGGTGGGGATGGTGGTCTCCATGGAGCCGCTGGGCACATAGGCCAGCTGCAGCAGCACCTTGAACAGCACGAACACCGCCGCCAGCGTCACCAGCAGGTAGCCGTAGTCGTCCCACAGTCTGCGGCCGCGGCTTTTGGCGGGCTTGGCCGCAGGGGCCGCCGTCTCCGCCGGAGCGGGTGCGGCGCTCTCCGCGGGGGCGGGCTGCTCCGCGGGGGTCTTTACCTCGTCGGCCGCGGTGGCCGGAGGTGTGGTTTTCACCGGCTCGCCGGTGGGGGCCAGGCGCTTTCCGCCTTTGTTTTCCATATACTTCACTTCCTATTCTCAAATGCTAAGAGGGATGTTCCGCGCCCTCCCGGCGCGTGCTCTTCTTCCGCCTGCGGCGCGGGGAGAAACCGGATTTTTCGCCAAGACGAGGCGCGGCGACGACGGCGTACCGTGTGTACGTCGAGGAGCCGTAACGAAGTATTGGCGGAAAAGACGCGGTTTTACTTGCTGTAGACCTCGGGCTTGAGGACCCCAATATAGGGCATATTCCGGTACTGCTGGCAGTAGTCCAGGCCATAGCCCACCACAAACTCGTCGGGGACCTCGAAGCCGGCATAGTCGGCGCTAATGGGCTTTTCGCGGCGGGCAGGCTTATCCAGCAGGGTGGCGATGGTGACGGAGGCGGCGCCCTTGGTCTTCAGGTACTCCGTCAGGAAATACAGGGTATTGCCGGAGTCCAGAATATCCTCAACGATGATGATGTCGCGGCCACTGATGTCGCGCTGGAGGTCGCGGGTGATCTGCACCACGCCGGAGGACTTGGTGGCGTTCTTATAGGACGAGAGGCCGATGAACTCCACCTCGCTTTTCAGCTGGGCGGCGCGGACCAGGTCCGCCATGAAAATGAAGCAGCCGTTGAGAACGCCCACGAACATGGGGTTCTTGTCCTTAAATCTGTCGTACAGCCGGTCGCCCAGCTCCTGGACGCGGGCCTTGATCTCCTCTTCAGACAGCAGGACCTTCAGGATATCCTGATCCATATTACTCTTTGCCATTGCTTGTTATCCTCCGTTGTTTTTTGTGATAGTGATGTATATGGTGTTGCCGGAACACTCCGGCAGGGCTTGCTGGTCGATACCCACGCGCCAGACGGCGGCGGGGCGGCCCGCCAGACAGAGGACGGGCCAGGTATCGCGCTCCGGCGGGGCGATGCCGCGCTCGGCGAACAGGCGCTTGAGGCTGCGGCTGCCGCGGCTGCCGGGCAGGGTCAGGCGGTCGTCGCGGCGCCAGAGCCGAACGGTCCAGGGCCCGGACCGCAGTGCCAGGGCGTCGGGGACGGGCGCGTCAGAGAGGGTGATGCGCCAGAGGCCGGCGAGGTTGTCGCCGGGGCGGAGCGCCGCCTCGTCCAGTGGGGCGGGCGCGTCGGAGAGGGTCAGGGCGCCGTCACGGCAGACGGCGGACGCGCCGCCGGGCAGGGAAAGGGCGCCGCCGGTCTGTGCCAGTGTCTCCAGCGCCCGGTAGTGGGCGGCGGTGAAGTCCTTTTTACCCGCGCCGAGGCGGTCCGTCAGCAGGCGAAGCATGCGGGGGCGCAGAGCCTCCGGCGCGGAGAGGAGCGCGGCGCAGGGGAGCGTCGTGCCCTCCGGCGGCAGGAGGGCGGCGGCCTGGGCGTCCAGGAGGTCGTTCTCGGCGCGCAGGATGTCCGCCGTGCGGGCGATGTGCGCCGCGGCGGCGGGGTTGATCGCCAGCAGCTGGGGCATGATGTCCAGCCGGAGGCGGTTGCGGGCGTAGTGGGTATCCAGGTTCGTCTCGTCGGTGACGTAGGGGAGGCGGTTCTGCGCGATGTAGTCATCGATAGCGGCGCGGAGCGTATCCAGTAGGGGGCGGATGATGCCGTCACGGACGGGGGGAATGCCGGTAAGCCCCTGGGGGCCGGTGCCGCGAAGCAGCTGCAGCAGGACCGTTTCGGCCTGGTCGTCGCGGTGGTGGGCGGTGGCGATAAAATCCGCGGCAAGGGCATCCGCCGTGCGGCGGAGGAAGTCGTAGCGGGCGCGGCGGCCCGTCTCCTCCACCGTCAGGCGCCAGACGGCGCAGAGGGCGTAGACGTCCACCGTTTCGGTGTAGAAGGGAATGTTCCGTTCGGCGCAGAGGGCGCGGACCAGGTCCTCGTCACGCTGGGCCGTGGGACGCATACCGTGGTTCAGGTGAGCAGCGGCCACGCGGAAATCGCGGGCCCGACCCAGCTTCCACAGGCAGTCCAGCAGGCAGACGGAGTCGCGGCCGCCGGACACGGCGCAGAGGATCAGCCCTCCGGGAGGTGGGAACATCTGCCAGCGCGTCATCCACGCGGTCAGGTCCAGGGGCTCACTCATCCTCGTCATAGCGGGTCTCCAGCGTGCCGAAGGCGGTGTACTCGGGCATCCAGCGGAGCTCTACCTTGCCGGTCTCGCCGTGGCGGTTCTTGGCTACGATGCACTCGGCCACGTTGCGCTTCTCGGCATCGCTGTTATAGTAGTCGTCCCGGTAGAGGAACATGACGATGTCGGCGTCCTGCTCGATGGCACCGGATTCGCGCAGGTCGGACAGCATAGGGCGCTTATCCTCGCGCTTTTCATTGGCACGGCTCAGCTGGCTCAGGCACAGCACGGGCACCTGCAGCTCCTTGGCCATGATCTTCAGCATACGGCTGATGTCGGACACCGCCTGCTGGCGGTTCTCGCCGGAATAGCCCTTACCGCCGGCGGAGGTCATCAGCTGAAGATAGTCAATGACCACCAGGCCCAGATTTTCCAGGCGGCGGCACTTGGCGTTCATATCCGCCACGGTCAGCAGTGGGTTATCATCGATACGGATGTCCATGCGGCTGAGGGCGGAGGCGGCCTCGGCGATGCGCTGCCAGTCGCTCTCCCGCAGGTTGCCGGTGATCAAGCGCTGATTCTCCACCAGGCCCTCGCTGGCGATGAGGCGGGTGACCAGCTGCTCCTTGGACATTTCCAGGGAGAAGATGGCCACGGTCTTACCGGATTCGCGGGCGGCGGACAGAGCCACATTCAGGGCCATACTGGTCTTGCCCATACCGGGACGGGCAGCCAGCAAGAGCAGGTCGGACTTGTTCATGCCGTTGATCTTGGCATCCACAGCGGAGAGTCCTGTGGACAGGCCCGGCACGGTCCGGCCTCCGTTAGCGGACAGCTCGGCCAACTGGCTCATCACGTCGCCCAGTACCATGCCCACCGTCACCATGCCCTGGGCGCTGCGGCCACGGCGGATGGCGTAGATCTGCTGCTCGGCGGCTTCCAGCATATCGCCGGCGGCGCCGCCGCCCTCCTGCACCATGGCGGTGATGCTGCCGGCGGCCTGGGCCACCTGGCGCATGAGGGACTTGTCCTGCACGATGCGGACGTACTCCATGACGTTAGCGCTGGTGGGAGTGACCTCCATCAGCTGCAGCAGATAGGAACGGGTATTGTCGTTATACAGTCCGTTCTTCTCCAGCTCGCCGGCCACGGTGACACCGTCGATGGGCTGGGAGTAGACGAACATATGGTAGATCGTCTCGAAGATCTCCCGGTTGGTCCGCAGATAGAAATCCTGGGCCTGCAGCTTGTCCATCACGTCCTTGACGCAGTCGGCGTCGATGAGCATGGAGCCCAGCACCGCCTGCTCCGCCTGAGGGGAATGGGGCATGGACGGCGTCAGCAGGGCGTCGGTGTTGTTGGCCATGGGAAGACCTCCTTTCAAAATTACGGTAATAGCCGCGCCTGCGGCGCGGTGCTTTCCCCGCTTATTTCTCTTCGATGACGTGGACGTACACGGTGCCGGAGACCTCGTAGCCCAGCCTGGCCTTGACCTCATAGCTGCCGAAGCTCTTGATGGGCTGGTCCAGCACCAGCTTCTTGCCGTCGATGGTCAGGCCGTGCTGGGCCTGAAGGGCATCGGCGATGGCGGCGCCGGTGATGGCGCCAAACAGCTTGCCGCCCTCGCCGCCCTTGGCGGCGATCTTCACCTGGCAGGCCTTCAGCTTTTCGGCGATGGCCAGTGCCTCGGCCTTGGCCTCGGCGTCGGCTTTGGCCTTGGCCTTGGCCTGGAGGTTCATGGTGTTGACGGCGTCGGCAGTGGCCTCCACAGCCATGCCCTTGGGGATCAGAAAGTTGCGGGCATAGCCCTCGGCGGCCTCGATCATCTGGCCCTTCTTGCCCTTGCCTTTGATGTCCTGCTTGAGAATGACTTTCATATCTGTATCTCCTTTACCTTAATTTTCAAAGTACTTGTCGATGGCCTCCAGCAGCTTTGCCTTGGCCTCGGCCACGGTGATGTTGTCCGCCTGGCCGCCGGCGGTGGTGGAGTTGCCGCCGCCGCCCAAGGCCTCCAGGATCACCTGGACGTTGACCTCACCCAAAGAACGGGCAGACATATACACGCCGTCACCTTTTTTATACAGCACAAAGCTGGCACGGATGCCCTTGAGGGTCAGCAGCTCATCGGCCGCCTTGGCGGCGGTGACGCGGTCGCACTCCTCATCCAGGGCCACCACGGCGATATCGTCGCGGTACAGCTCTGCCTGACGGATAATGTCATAGCGGGCGATCATGGAGTTCAGGTCCCCCTGGAACATCCGCTGGACATCCTGGGTGTCGGCCCCCAGACGGCGGAGGTAGGCCGCCGCCTCGAAGGTACGGCCGCCGGTGCGGTTGGTAAAATTCTTGGTATCCAGCACGATGCCGGAGAGCAGGGCCTCGGCCTCGCATTTCAGTACGTCGGACGGCTCCACCAGATACTGCATCAGCTCCGCCACCAACTCGCTGGCGGAGGAGGCGTAGGGCTCATGGTAGTTCAGGGCCATCTTCTCAATGTAGCTGCTGCCGCGGCGGTGGTGGTCGATGACGGCCACACGGTTGCACGTCTCCAGCATTTCCTCGGACTCCACGCTCTCGGGGCGGTTGGTGTCTACCACCACCAGCAGGGAGCCGGGCTGGCACTTGATAAAGGCATCCTGGCCGGAAATGGCGGTATTGGCGTATTCCGGCTGCTCGGAGAGACGCCGCAGGATGGGGTGAGCGGCGTTGTTCTCGGTGTCGATGATGATCTGGCAGGGCTTGCCGCGCTTGCGGGCGATACAGCAGATGCCCACGGCGGCGCCCAGGGAGTCCATATCCGCGTATTTGTGACCCATGACGTACACCTGCTTGGCATCGTCGATCAGCTCACCCAGAGCGTTGGCCATGACGCGGGACTTGACCTTGGTACGTTTTTCGGTAGACTTGCTGCGGCCGCCGTAGAACTCGAAGTTCACACGGTCCTTGACCACAGCTTGATCGCCGCCGCGGGAGAGGGCCATCTCCAACGCCAGGGAGGCGTTCTTGAACAGCTGCTCGAAGCTGTCCTCGTCCCGGCCCACGCCGATGGACAGCGTGGCGGACACACCCTCGCCGGCCTGGACCTGACGGACCTTTTCCAGCACGTCGAACTTGCTTTCGGTGTAGCCGGTGTAGTCCTTCTCCTCGAAGAGGTAGAGGTAACGGTCGCGGTCGTAGCCCAGCAGCAGCCCGCCGGAGCCGGCGGCCCAGTTATTCAGCTGTTCCTCCAGCGCGGCCAGCAGCGCCGAGCGCTTATTCTCGGGGCAGGCCTTCATCAGCTCCTCATAGTTATCCACCATGAGGATGGCCATAAGGGGCTTGGTCAGCTCCAGGGTCTGGCGCATCTGCTCAGCCTCAGTGATGTCCATCCAGTAGGTGGTGGCCAGGGTGGGCTGGTCGCCGCCCTCCGGCTCCGGGCGGCTCAGGGCGCCGAAGACGCGGTAGATACGGTCGTTCCAGCGGAACTGCTCGGGATATTCACGCTTGCCGTCCAGCAGCCAGCGGTAGGTGAAGTCGGGGATCACGGCATCTACCGCCGTTTCAAAGATCTTATCCTTCAGGCCGGTCAGGTCCGTGAACATATCGTTGCACCACAGGATCTCGCCGGTGGCTACATCGAACACCAGCATAGGCAGCGGCGCGTAGAGCATATTGCTGGACCGGGCGGTATCCATACCGCCGGAGACGCGGTCCATGTACTGGCGGACAGAGGCCTGGGCCATCTTGTTGCGGCGGCGGCCCACCAGAATGACCAGAAGGGCCACCAGACCCTCCGCCGCCGCCAGCAGCGGCTGGAAGGGCACCGTCACCGCCACAAAGGCGATGAGGCACAGGCTGTACAGCGTCATATTGGTACGAAATCCGCGTATGATCTTCTTGCTCAAGGGAACGCGCCTCCTTCCCGCCGGGGATACTACTCCATACTGAGAGTAGTTTATTATAGCACGAAAGCCGTGCGGGGACAATACGCTTTTCGGGAAATCAGCGGGGAATTTTCCCGGCGGGGCGGCGGGTGTCAAATACCATCAAATGCCGTCGGCAAGTTGGGGGTGTACAAATGGGAAAAACTGTGGTATACTTTGTGAAAAGTGCTGAATATGGCACGTATTTTTTGGTTGTTTCGCGGTGCGTGGATGCCGCGGTCAATATAGCAAACGAGGGCGTTCCCCTCTATATCGAGTGCTGACGACGGGCGACAGACTGTTCCCTCCCCCTGCGATGCAGGGCAGGCGGGCGGGGCAGAACGCCTTTGTTTCCGTGCGGTCATTTTTACCCGCCGCGACGCGCTCTATCTTATCTGAAAAGGAGCATTTATTCTTTTATGGCAGAAAAATTCAAGATCATTCCCCTTGGCGGTCTGAATGAGATCGGCAAGAACATGACCGTCTATGAGTACGGCGGCGACATCATCGTGGTGGACTGTGGCATGGCCTTCCCCGGCGACGATATGTACGGCATCGACTGCGTCATTCCCGACGTCAGCTATCTGGTGAAAAACCGCAGTCGGCTGCGGGGTCTGTTCATCACCCACGGGCATGAGGATCACATCGGGGCCATCCCTTATGTGCTCAAGCAGATCAATATGCCCATCTACTGCACGCGGTTCACCGCGGGGCTGATCAAGCTGAAGCTGCAGGAGCATGGGCTGGCCAGCTCTACGAAGCTGATCACCGTGGAGCCGGGTCAGACGGTGCGGGCAGGCAAGTTCCAGGTGGAGTTCATCCACGTGAACCACTCCATCGCCGACTCGGTGGCCTTCGCCATCCACACGCGGATGGGCGCAGTCGTACACACCGGCGACTTCAAGATCGACTCCACGCCCATCGACGGGGAGGTCATCGACCTGGCGCGCTTCGGTGAGCTGGGCAAGCAGGGCGTGCTGGCGCTGCTGGCGGACTCCACTAATGTGGAGCGCCCGGGCTATACCATGAGTGAGCGCGCCGTGGGCGCCACGTTCAAGCGGCAGTTCACCGGGTGCGACAAGCGGATCATCGTGACCACCTTCGCCAGCAACGTGCACCGCATCCAGCAGGTGCTGGACGCTGCGGCGGCCTGCGGACGGAAGGTGGGCGTTACCGGCCGGAGCATGGAGAACATCATGAAGGTCTCCACGGAGCTGGGGTACATGAAGGTGCCCAAGAACACGCTGATGGACATCAACCGCATCAAGGGACTGCCCCTGAACCAGCAGGTCATCGTGACCACCGGCTCCCAGGGTGAGGAAATGAGCGCCCTGTACCGCATGGCGTTCTCCACCCACAAGCAGGTGGACATCGGCCCCGGCGACAAGGTCATCATCTCCGCCAGCGCCATACCCGGCAACGAAGTGACGGTGGGGCGGGTCATCAATGAGCTGTTCCGCAAGGGCGCGGACGTGGTGTATGACAAGGCGGATATGCTGCACGTGTCCGGCCACGCCTGCCAGGAGGAACTGAAGATCATCCACGCGCTGACGAAACCCAGGTTCTTTATCCCCCTGCATGGCGAGCAGCGGATGCTGCAGATCCACAAGCGGGTGGCCGAGAGCATGGGCATGGCCCCCACCAGCATCGTGGTGGCCGACAACGGCAGCGTCATCGAGCTGACCACCAAGCACATCAAGTGCGAGACCACCGTACCCGCCGGCGAGGTGTTCGTGGACGGCGGCGGCGTGGGCGAAGTGGGCGCCGTGGTGCTGAACGACCGGAAGCTGCTGGCGGAGGACGGCATGGTGGTCATCGTGCTGCCCATGTCCAGCCACGACCACCAGCTGCTGTGCCCGCCGGAGATCGTCACCCGAGGCTTCGTGTACGTGAAGGAGTCCGAGGAGCTGCTGGAGGATATGCGCCGGGTGGCCACGGAGGCGGTGGATGGAATGTCCGCCAAAAAGCGCCGGGACGAGGGCGACGTATGCCGCACTGTGCGCTCCGCCGTGAGCAGCTATCTCTATAAGCACACCAAGCGCAGCCCCATGATCATCCCCATGGTGACAAAGCTGTGAGAAAACAAGGGCCGCCCAAAAGGGCGGCCTTGTTTTGTATTCCTCTATTTCCTCTATGAACAGATCCCCGCACGGGGAGCTCTCATAGCGCTGGATTTAACGCACTTCGCACCGGTCGAGGCAGCGAGTTCAGGACTGCCCGCGGCATTTCAAAAAGAAAACACCATCCTGACGGATGGTGTTTCTTTTTGTGATTGTCCACAGGTTTTGTTGTCTGCACTCCCGCCCACCGCAAGGAAGGGGGAGTGTGAGGGGGGAACCTTTGACGGGTTCCCCCACTCGCGTTCAATCACCCGCCTGCAGGCGACCACTTTTGCGAGCAAAAGTGCTGCTCCAAAAAAGAAAGGCACCCATGTGCGACGAGGCTCGAACTCGCTACCTCGACCTTGGCAAGGTCGCGCTCTACCAGATGAGCTACGCCCGCAAACGCAAGGTGAATTGTAGCAGAAAACACGCTGCTTGTCAACCCTGCATTTTTATTTTTTGTAAAAACGCTGCCGTCGCGGCACGGGCTACCGCATGAGGATCTCCACCACGCCGGCATTGGCGGCGTTGGGATAGAAATTCGTCACCCAGCCGCTGCCGCCCATGGCGCTCTGCACCTGGTACACCGTCTGCTGCACCTGATAGGACTGTCCTTCAAAGGCGCTCAGCTGCACCACCAGCTCCGTTTTGCCCGCCTGGGCCGCCTCGGTCAGCAGATCGTGCAGAGCGGAGACATTGGTGGCATGGACGATGTCGATGAGCTGCTGCTCGGTCTTCTTATAGCCGATGGTCACGGTGATCTCGCTGTAATTCCGGGCGGAATCGTCCACGGTGTACTGGATATAGGACACCGCATAGGAGCCCATGGGCGTGTCCTTCTCCACCTCGCGGCAGGCCTTCTCCGCCGCGTCACCGGCATCCAGCCCCTCCTGGGCGTAATAGAGCCAGATGGTCCCCTCCTCCGCGTGGTTGCCCACGAAGATAAGGATATTGTTCACCAGATCCTGATAGGTATCTGCCCGCAGCACGTCCCGGCCCTCGCCCTCGTAATAGGTAGGGCTGTGATCCTTGACCTCGTACCACTCCCGATTCAGCAGGCTGCCGCAGCCGGTCAGCGACGCCGCCAGCAGCGCGCACAGCAGCGCCGCGCACCATCTCTTTACCATGTCCGTGCCCTCCTTTCCGTCTCGTTACAGCAGCTCCAGCTGCTTCTCCTCGCTGTCCTCCGGCTTCAGGAGCGCACCCGCCGCGGGGATGGTCCGCGTCCGGTAACGGGCACCGTTGACGATGCCGCATTCCGCCGCGGGAAGCACCTTTTCCAGCCGGTACTTGGGCTTGATGCTCATCACCTGCACGCCTTGGGTAGAACGGGTGGTCTTGGGCGAGAGCAGCGCCGTGTGCACCAGCAGCGCCCGGGGCTCGTTGGTCTCCAGCGCCAGCTCCGTATCCTCCGTCAGGTGTACGGCGCACACCAACGGGAACTTGTCGCAGTAGGCGCCGGTGAGCTTCCGCCGATTGGACACCGTGGCGTAGGCGCTCAGCGCCACACGGGCGGCACGGCCGTTCTCAAAGAAAAACACCACGCTGCCGCTGTAATCGCCCGGCAGGCACAGCCAGATCACATTCTCGCCGGCGTCCATGCCCAGCTTGGCGGGCAGGTAGTCGCCCAGGGCGGAGGCCTTCGTCTCGCCGAACTCACTGGCACGGCTCTTGTACACCTGGCACTTATCCGTGAACAGCAGCAGCTCCGTGCTGTTGGCGGCCTCGAAGTACTGCCGCAGGCTGTCGCCCTCCTTGAACTTCTGCTCGCCGGACATACGCAGGGACTGGGGCGTGATCTTCTTGAAATAGCCCTCCCGGCTGAGGAACAGGTGCACCGGATAGTCCTCCACCGGCTCCTCGTCCGGCTCCTCCGGCATCTCGTGACTGTACACGATCTCCGTCCGCCGTGGCACGGCGTACTTCTTCTTCACGTCCTCCAGCTCGCCGATGATGATCTTGCGGATGCGGCCCGGCTTGGCCAGAGTATCCTCCAGGTCCTCGATCTCGTCCTGCAGGGCGCTGGTCTCCGCCACCCGCTTGAGGATGTACTCCTTGTTGATGTTCCGCAGCTTGATCTCCGCCACGTACTCCGCCTGCACCTGATCGATGCCGAAGCCGATCATCAGGTTGGGGATGACCTCGGCTTCCTCCTCCGTCTCACGGATGATCCGGATGGCCCGGTCGATATCCAGCAGGATGCGCTTCAGGCCCTGCAAAAGGTGAAGCTTTTCCTTTTTCTTATTCAGGATGAAGTACACCCGCCGCTTGACGCAGTCGGTGCGCCAGGCGGTCCACTCCTCCAGGATTCCGCCCACGCCCAGCACGCGGGGCATACCGGCGATGAGGATGTTGAAGTTGCAGCTGACGGTATCCTGCAGAGGCGTCAGCCGGTACAGCTTGGCCATAAGCTTGTCCGGGTCCACGCCACGCTTCAGGTCGATGGCCAGCTTCAGGCCGCTGAGGTCCGTCTCGTCGCGCATATCGGCGATCTCCTTGACCTTGCCGGCCTTCACCAGCTCCGCCACCTTGTCCAGAATGGCCTCGATGGTGGTGGAGTAGGGGATCTCGTACACCTCGACGACGTTTTCCTTCTTATCGTACCGCCACCGGGCCCGGACCTTCAGGCCGCCGCGGCCGGTGCTGTAAATGACCCGCAGATCGTCACCGTCACAGATGATCTGGCCGCCGGTGGGAAAATCCGGTGCCAGCAGCGTGGAGGCGATATCGTGGGCGGGGTTTTTCAGATAGGCGATGGTGGTATCGCACACCTCACCCAGATTAAAGCCGCAGATCTGGCTGGCCATGCCCACGGCGATGCCCTGGTTGGCGGACACCAGCACATTGGGATAGGTGGTGGGCAGCCCTCGGTGTACCGGCTGGCGGCATAGGCCATGTCCCGGGAGTACACCTTGCCGAAGTTGCCCTTGCTGTCCACAAAGGGATGCAGCAGGGACTCGTTGCCCTTGGCCAGGCGGACCATGGTCTCGTAGATGGCCTGGTCGCCGTGGGGGTTCAGGCGCATGGTCTGGCCCACGATATTGGCGCTCTTGGTACGGCTGCCGGTCAGCAGGCCCATTTTGTACATGGTGTACAACAGCTTTCGGTGGGAGGGCTTGAAGCCGTCGATCTCCGGGATGGCGCGGCTGACGATGACCGACATAGCGTAGGGCATATAGTTCTCGTCCAGCGTGGCGGTGATGGGCTGCTCCACCACAGCGCCCCGCAGGCCCATCACGTTGGGATCGCCCGCGTGCCGTATTTCTTTTTCCTCGGTTTTCTTTTTTGCCATAGGAACGGTGTCCTTTCACTGTCTAAAGCCTGCTGCCGCAGGCCTTTTCTTTATAGCTTTGCACGGAGCAGATGTCCGGAGCACCGGCAAAGGCGTCAGATCTTCCGCCAAGACAAGGCGCAGGGGCGCAGCCATACTTTGTGTATGGCAAGCCGCTGCAACAAAGTATTGGCGCAAGAGATACGCCTTTGTCAGCTTACATCGATCATATCAAGGTACTTATAGCCATTTTCAGCGATATAGTCCTTTCTGCCGGACAGGTTATCGCCCAGCAGCAGGTCAAATACCCGAGCCGTCTCCTCGGCGTCCTCCGGCAGCACCCGGATGAGCCGCCGCGTCTCCGGCGACATGGTGGTCATCCACATCATCTCCGGGTCGTTCTCGCCCAGTCCTTTAGAGCGCTGGACATTGACCTTCTTGCCCTCCAGCTTTTTCAGGATATCCGCCTTCTCCTTCTCAGAATAGGCGAACCAGGTCTTCTCGCCGGACTTCTCTTTGCAGGTGATCTCGAACAGGGGCGTCTCGGCGATATAGACGTAGCCCTCCCGGATCAGGGTGGGGCACAGCCGGTAGAGCATGGTCAGGATCAGCGTGCGGATCTGGAAGCCGTCCACGTCGCCATCGGTGCAGATGACCACCTTGCTCCAGCGGAGGTTGCTCAGGTCAAACTGGTTCAGGTCCTTGACAGCCTTGCCGCTGACCTCCACGCCGCAGCCCAGCACCTTCATCAGGTCGGTGATGACGTCGCTTTTGAAGATACGGGGATAATCCGCCTTCAGGCAGTTGAGGATCTTGCCGCGGACGGGCATGAGGCCCTGAAATTCCGCGTCGCGGGACTGCTTGCAGGCGCCCAGGGCGGAGTCGCCCTCCACGATGTATATCTCGCGGCGCTCCACGTCCTTGGTGCGGCAGTCCACGAACTTCTGCACCCGGTTGGCAATGTCGATCTTCTCGGTAAGCTTTTTCTTCTGGTTGATGCGGGTGCGCTCCGCCGTCTCGCGGCTGCGCTTGTTGATGAGCACCTGAGCGGCGATCTTCTCCGCCGCGTCACGGTTCTCGATGAAGTATATCTCCAGTCGGCTGCGAAGGAACTCCGTCATGGCCTCCTGGATGAACTTGTTGGTGATGGCCTTCTTGGTCTGGTTTTCGTAGCTGGTCTGGGTGGAAAAGCTGCTGCTGACCAGGATCAGGCAGTCCTGCACGTCCGGGAAGGTGATCTTGGCCTCGCCCTTGACGTACTTGTTGTTGTCCCGCAGGTATTTGTCGATGGCCGACACCATGGCCGAGCGGGTGGCCTTCTCCGGGCTGCCGCCGTGTTCCAGGAAGCTGGAGTTGTGGTAGTATTCGCACAGGGCGGTCTTGTTGGAGAAGCACAGCGCTACACTGAGCTTCACCTTGTACTCCGGCTTGTCCGGCCGATCCCGGCCCCGGCGCTCCGCCTCCCAGTACACCGGCTCCGTCAGGGCATCCAGACCCGCCAGCTCCCGGATATAATCCTCGATACCGTGCTCGTAGACGAACTCCTCCGTCTCGAACTTTCCGGCGGCTGTCTCGTTTTTCAGCCGGAAGGTCACGCCGGCGTTGACCACCGCCTGCCGCCGCATCACGTCCCGGTAGTAGTCCACGGGGATATCGATATCGGTAAACACATCCAGATCCGGCAGCCAGCGGATGGTGGTGCCTGTACGCTTTTTATTGCCGGTCTGTTCGCTGACCTCCAGCTTGCCCGCGATCTCGCCGCGCTCAAAGTGCAGCCGGTACTCCTTTCCGTCGCGCCACACGGTCACGTCCATATAGCGGGAGGCGTACTGAGTGGCGCAGGAGCCCAGGCCGTTCAGGCCCAGAGAGAACTCGTAGTTCTCGCTGTTCTCGTTGTCGTACTTGCCGCCGGCGTACAGCTCGCAGAACACCAGCTCCCAGTTGTAGCGTCCCTCTTTTTCGTTCCAGTCCACCGGGCAGCCCCGACCCTGGTCCTCCACCTGGATGGACCGGTCGGCGAAGCGGGTCACAGTGATGAGCTTGCCGTGGCCGCCCCGGGCCTCGTCAATGGCGTTGGACAGTATCTCGAATACCGCGTGCTCGCAGCCCTCCAACCCATCGGAGCCAAAAATGACGCCGGGCCGCTTCCGTACCCGGTCCGCCCCTTTCAGACTGGAGATACTTTCATTATCATAAGTCGCTTTCTTTGCCATATCTATCCTCCGGTGTATACCGATCACAATTCATTATACATTATATAGTATCGGCAGGCGTTTTGCAAGCGCTCACACGCCCCATTCCCCGCCGCTTCCGCAAGAAATGTTAGGTCCCCTGAAATATTGACTGGTTTACACAAAAAATAACCCGGTCGCAACCGGGCGCAGCCCTTTGTGCATAGGGTTTTGCACAGTTTCCACACCTTTTTCCACCAGCGTTATGTTACCTGATAATTCTCGTAAAAAGTTGCAAAAACACAGTTAATAGACATAATCAGGCGACTTTTACTCTTATGCGTGTATACTTGCGTGCATATTCATTTGCTGTGCGCGCCTATCGGACGACACGCTGTTGAATAACCGTGAAACCACCTGTCCCCCAGGGCTTTTCGCCCACGCCCCCGACAAACTGCACAACGGGATAACCGCGGCGCGGCGCAACTTTTCCGTCACGGCGCAAAAAAGACTCTTGCGCTCTGCCGGCAGGTGTGCTATGATATGAGTACAGTTGTTCGCAAGCGGCGGACACGAGGAGGAGCAATATGGAGAAACAGAAATTTTACTTAGTCGCCGCCGACGCTCTGCCGGAGGTCTTTCTCCGGGTAGCAGAGGCCAAACGGATGCTGCAGGTAGGCGAGGCCGCCACCGTGGGCGACGCTGCCCGCCAGGTGGGCATCAGCCGCAGCGCCTTCTATAAATACAAGGATGCCGTACAGCCCTTCCAGAATATGCACGCGGGGCATATCATCACCTTTTATGCCCTGCTGAAGGACAACCCCGGCGTGCTGTCCAACTACCTGGCCATCTTCGCCAATTCCGGCGCCAACATCCTGACCATCAACCAGACCATCCCCACCAACGGCTGCGCCGGCGTGACCATCTCCGCGGAGACGGGCGATATGTCCGAGGAGCTGGATGATCTGATGACCCGTGCCGCCGCGGCGGAGGGCGTGCTCAAATTTGAGATTATGGCGGGATAATGCTCAGACGCAAAAAAACAGGCACACTATGTGTGCCTGCTTTTTTTTGCAAGAAATATCCCCCCGGCTGACGCCGGGGGGATGCGTATTGCAGGGAGTTACTCCGCCTTGGGAGCCTCAGCGGCCTCGGCAGCAGCCTTGGCAGCGGCGGCCTTCTTCTCGGCAGCGGCCTTCTGCGCGGCCTTGAACTTCTCCTTCTCCTCAGGCGTGGGGATAGGCTCAATGGCGTTGCGCGGGCAGGCCTTGGCGCACATGGTGCAGTTCTTGCACTTGCTGTAGTCGATGACGGCCACGTTGTCCACAACGTGGATGGCGTCGAACTTACAGGTACGCTCACACATACCGCAGGCGATGCAGCTGTTGGCGCAGACCTTGGTGACGGCGGGGCCCTTGTCCTTGTTGGAGCAGTTGACAAACACCTTCTGCTTGTAGGGCACCTCCACGATCAGGTGGTGCGGGCAGGCAGCGCGGCAGGCACCGCAGTTGGTGCACTTCTCCTTGTCCACCACGGCAACGCCGTTGATGACATGGATGGCGTCGAACTTACAGGCCGCCACACAGGAGCCGAAACCGAAGCAGCCATAGCGGCAGGCCTTGGCATCGCCGCCGCAGACCTTGGTGGCCGCCAGACAGTCCTTCACGCCGCGGTACTCGAAGTTATCCTTGGCGTTGCAGCCGCCGTTGCACAGCACGTGGGCGACCATCTTGTCGCCGGAGGGAGCCTCCATGCCCATGATGGCCGCGATCTTCGCCGCGTTCTCGGGGCCGGCGGGAGCACAGGCGGTGACGGGGGCCTTGCCGGCCAGGATCGCCTCGGCGCAGCCGCCGCAGCCGGGATAGCCGCAGCCGCCGCAGTTGGCGCCGGCCAGACATGCCTGGATCTCAGGCAGACGGGGATCGACCTCGACCTCGAAGACCTTAGCGGCAACAGCGAGGATCAGACCGAACACAATGGCGAGTACGCCCAGAACGGCGATCGCGTATACAATAGTCATAGGAGACCTCCAGCTGCTCGCGGACAGCCGCGAACAGGAAGATGGCCAGCAGGAAGCCCAGACCGCCGGTGATGCCGTAGACCACGGACTCGATGAAGTTGTAGTCATTCTGGGTATTCAGCAGAGCCACGCCCAGCACGGCGCAGTTGGTGGTGATCAGGGGCAGGTAGACGCCCAGCGCGGTGTACAGGGTGGGGATGTTCTTCTTCAGGAACATTTCCACAAACTGCACCAGACCGGCAATGACCAGAATGTAGGCCACGGTCTGCATGAACTCCAGATGCAGGGACACCAGCACCATGTTGATCAGGTAGCAGAATGCGGAGGCCAGACCCATAACGAAGGTCACGGCGGCGCCCATACCGATGGCCGTGTCGATCTTCTTGGACACGCCCAGGAAGGGGCAGATGCCCAGGAACTGGGCAAAGATGAAGTTATTGGTCAGAATAGCGCCAAGAGAGATGGCGAGCAAAGTAGTCACACTCATAGCTTACTTGGCCTCCTTTTTCTTTTCGCTCTTGGCCAGAGCCCACTGCATCACAGCGATGAGGCAGCCCAGCGTCAGGAAGCCGCCCACAGGCAGCGTCAACACGCTGACACCGTACTCGGCGGGGAAGATCTCAACGCCGGGTGCGCTGCCCAGTGCGCCGCCGCCCAGCAGACCGCCGCCGAATGTGCCGGCGCCGAAGAACTCACGGAATACGCACATGACGATCAGCACGAGAGTATAGCCGATGCCCTGGCAGATGCCGTCCACCGCGGAGGCACCCACGCCGTTCTTGGAGGCGAAGCCCTCCGCACGGCCGAGGATGATGCAGTTCACGACGATCAGGGGGATAAACACGCCCAGAGAGCTGGACAGGGCGGGAACGAACGCCTTGAGCAGCAGATCCACGCAGGTGACGAAGCCGGCGATGACCACGATATAGCAGGCGATACGCACTTCGTTGGGAATGATCTTGCGCAGCAGGGAGATGAAGATGTTGGAGAGGGTCAGGATAATGAGCACGGACACGCCCATGCCCAGGCCGTTGAAGAACGACGTGGTGATGGCCATGGTGGAGCACATACCCAGCACCTGAACCAAGACGGGGTTCTGTGTGATCAGGCCCTCTTTCAGTTGCTTACCGAAATTCATAAATGCAGCTCCTCCTTTCTTAGCCCAGCAGCTCGGCAACAGCCAGAGCGGCGTTGGCGCCCATGTTGATGCCCTTGGTGGAGACGGTAGCGCCGGAGACAGCGATGATGTTCTTGCCCACCACCAGGGAGCCCGCGCCGCTCTCACCGATGAACTGATCCAGGACCGGCTCGCCGGCGGCGTTGGGCTCGTTGCCCACGACCTTGGTGCCGATGCCGGACGTCTCAGCGTGGCTGACCACGGAGATGCCGGTGATGGCCTTGTCTGCGTCCACGCCCACCATCATCACGATGCTGCCCTGAGAGCCGGAGGCGGAGATCTTCATAACATAGCCGTTGTCGGCGCCGGCGGTGGTCATGGGATACAACTCCACCAGCTTGCCGCCCTGAGAGGCAGCCGCCGCGGTCATGTCGTCGGTGATGTCCAGCTTGTCGCCAAACTCGCTGCCCTCGGGAGCCACAGCGCTCATGGCGATGCGGGTGTTCTCCGCATCGATGGCGGCGATCTTGTCGGCGGTCACGTTGTCGACCAGACCCAGCAGGGCGGCCACAACGAGGGAAATAACAGTCAAGGTGCCGGTATCCAGCAGCCAGGTGGTGCAGTTCATGATCAGGATGGAATAGCAGACGCCCTCGGGATAGGAGCCGAAGCGGCGGATAAAGCAGGTCAGCAGACCGCAGCCGAGGCCGAAGATCAGCTGGCCGGGCTTAGTGACGGGGGAGGTGGCATAGTCGGTAGCCATAAAGATGGCACCCAGCATCAGGCCGCCGCCGAACACGTTGTACAGCATATACTGCACGTTGTCGATACCGGCGGGCGCCGCGATCAGGGTCAGGATGGCCACGGTGCCGATGTACGCCACGGGGATCTGCCAGGAGATGACCTTGCGGATGAGCAGGTAGACACCGCCCACCAGCAGACACAGGGCGGAGACCTCACCCAGGGAGCCGCCGACCTTGCCCAGGAACATATCGCCGATGGAGTAGTTGCTCATCAGGGTGGTGAACGCCTCCTCGGTGCCCTCCTTCATAATGGCCATGGGGGTGGCGGCGGAGGTGACATCGGGACGGATCTGGGGGATGGCCCAGGTGGTCATCCATGTGGCATAGCTGGCCAGCAGGAACGCACGGCCCGCCAGCGCGGGGTTCAGGAAGTTGCAGCCGATGCCGCCGTAAAGCTGCTTGACCACAACGATGGAGAAGAACGCGCCGATGATGATGACCCACCAGGGCAGATCAACGGGGCACACGAAGCTCAGCAGGATACCGGTGACCACGGCGGACAGGTCGCCCACCATGCAGGACTTCTTCATGGCCTTGCGGTAGGCCCACTCAAAGAACACGCAGGATACCACGGAAACAGCGGTCAGCAGCAGAGCCTTCCAGCCGAAGCAGTACACGCTCCAGGCCAGCGCGGGCAGCAGTGCGATGATCACGTCCAGCATGATGCTGCGGGTATCCTCGTTGGAACGGATGTGGGGGGAGGAGGACGCGATCAGCTTGAGATTCTTGTAATCAGTCATGGTTTACGCCTCCTTCTTTTCGGCAGCGGCCTTTGCTTCGGCCTCCGCCTTGGCCTTGGCGGCCATTCTCGCGTTGTTGACCTCCTGCTTGCCCAGACGGAACGCATGGGTCAGGGGCAGGCGGGCAGGACAGGTGTAGGTGCAGGCGCCGCACTCGATGCAGTCCATGCCGTGCAGCACGTTCTGCCAGGTGTCCACGTCGCCCTTCATCAAATACTTGTACATGAAAATGGGCTCCAGACGGATGGGGCACACGCCCACGCACTTGCCGCAGCGGATACACTGGGGATCCTCGACGTACTGCTCCTCCTTGTCGGCGAAGGCCAGCATGGCGCCGGTGCCCTTGCCAACGGTGACATCCACGTCGTACTGGGCCAGGCCCATCATCGGGCCGCCCATGATGAGCTTGTAGGTCTCGTCCTTCAGGCCGCCGCAGGCGTCGAACAGCTTGGTAATGGGGGTGCCGATGGGGCACTCGATGTTCTTGGGCTCGATGACGCCGGAACCGGAGACGGTGACGATCTTGTTGACCACGGGCATACCCTCATACACCGCGCGGTAGATGGCGCAGGTGGTATTCAGGTTAAAGATGCAGCAGCCCGCGTCGGCAGGCAGCTTGCCGCTGGGCACCTGACGGCCGGAGACGGCCTGGACCTCGCGCCCTTGATGACCTGCTCCGGACGCTCCAGACAGGTGCGGTGGTCGCCGGTGATGTACGGCTCGCACTCTGCGGCATTGATGATGACGTAATCCACCTTGCCCAAACCGGAAGAGATCTTCACATGGGTGGGGAACGTCGCGCCGCCCTGGCCGACGATGCCGGCGTTCTTGACGATCTCCACCAGCTGCTCGGGCGTCAGGCTGTCGGGATCCGCCACGGGCTTGACTTCCTCGGAGACCTCATCCTGGAAATCGTTTTCAATGACCACGGACATCATCTTGCCGCCCATAGAGAAGGGACGGGGTTCCACGGCCTTGACCGTGCCGGAGATGCTGGCGTGGATGGGGGCGGAAACAAATCCGCCGGGTTCGCCGATCCTCTGTCCAATTTTAACCTTGTCGCCTACCGCTACAATAGGCTTGCAAGGCGCACCGATGTGCATAGACATGGGAATGACCACCTCAGCCGGCGCCGCCAGCTTTTCGATGGCCTTTTCATTGGTTGCGGCCTTCATGTCGTTGGGATGAACGCCGCCAAAGAATGCTTGTGCCATTGTCTTCACCTCATCTTACTACCGGGTGGCGCTATGCCACCGCATACTGTCTTAAATATTACAACAAAACTTTTCTCTTGTCCAGCCCCGCGTTGAAATTCCCACGTTTTTTTGCGGTTTTTGTCGGAAACTTCACCGGCAAAGACCGCCTCTTGTGTTTTTCGGGCAGCTGTGCTACACTATACGGTAGAGGGACGGACACCGCCGGAAAAAACTTCCTGCACTGCGGCAGACGGTCCTCCGCCGGATATCAAACTCTATTCCGAAAGGATGGTATTTTAGTATGGTACTTGACCGTGGTTCCCTGAAGCGGGAGTCCAAGGCGCTGCTGAAAACCGCACAGGTCAGCCCTTACCTGTTTACGCTGGTGCTGCTGGCCATCATGTTCGTCATCAACGGCATCAGCGACTATGTGCAGATGGACGACGAGTTCGCCTATGTCTACTCCCTGCGGTTCGATATGGATCTGAGCTTCCTGGCGCTGCACCGGGCGTTCCCCGCTTTTGCGGTGTGGTTCGTGTCTATCGTGTGCACGCTGCTGGGCGTAGTGCTCAACGTCGGTGCGTCCCTGTACCACCTGGGCATCCGTCGGGGTGAGGAGATGCCCTTCGTCACCCTGTTCGATGGCTTTGCCTTTGCCGGGAAGGTCATCCTGCTGTTCATCGTGCAGTACATTTTCATTCTCTTGTGGACGTTTCTGCTGGTGATCCCCGGCATCGTGGCGGCCTACCGCTACCGCTTTGCTATGCTGAACCTGTGCGAAAACCCGGAGATCGGCGTCATGGAGGCCCTCAGCATGAGCAAAGCCCAGACCCTGGGCTTCAAGTGGCAGCTGTTCGTGCTGGATCTGAGCTTTATCGGATGGAATATTCTGGTGGGTCTGACGCTGGGCATTCTGGATATCTGGGTGGCGCCGTACATCGCCCAGAGCAACATCGCCTTCTTCCAGGAGATCAAAAAGATCAAGGGCGTAGGCTTCTTCCCGCCGCGGCCGGAGGATGACGATCAGTTCCGCCCCCATGACCCCTTTGGCGAGGACAACTGGTAATATGCAGAGAACAAGCCCCGGGGCATCGCTCCGGGGCTTGTTGTATTCACGCTTCGGCGGGAGCCGCTTCCTCTGCCTGCGGCATCTCAGCCGGGGCGCTGCCGTCGAAGGGCGTCTCCAGACAGGTCAGGTCCCGCAGGCACCTGCGGAAGTCGTGACAGAAGGCGGCGTACTCATAACCGGTGCAGATACGCTCGTCCATAACGATGCCCAAAGGCATCATCTTCTTGGTCAGGTCACCGTTCATGTAGTTAGGTACCGGCTTGCCCATGCAGACGAACACGCTGGTGGTGCCGAATTCATAGCAGTGGTGGTGGATGTAGCTGGTCTTGATAGAAGCCAGGTTGGTGATGAACATACTGGTGTGGAAGGGGCTCAGGTCGATGATCTTCCGGGGCAACAGGCCATGCTTGTCCAGATGGTAGGCCAGCCAGATCACGAACTTGGGCAGGCCGGGAATAGAGAACATCATCTTGGCAAACTTGTCGGTGCTGTTCTTCTGCTCCGTCTGGCTGTTGACGGCGATGGCATCGGCGATCTTCTGGTTGATGGTGAAAATAGTGTCCTTGGGCTCCAGATAGATCTTCAGCGTCGTCTCATCCGGGCTGCCGTCGGCCCGCTTTTTCAGGATGACAAAGGAGACGCAGAAATGGTTGCGCTCATAGAGATGACTGTTGACCACAAACCAGTTGAGCTTGGGGTTGGTCTGATAGGCCTTGTAATAGGCGGCGATGATCACCGCCATGTGGTTGATGCGGATCCCAGCGCGCCGTTTTTCGCGGATATAGGCCTTGATGCCCTCCTCGTCGATGTTTTCGGTGATGGTGTTCCAGGCATCGTACCGCTTGGGCATGATGTAGGGAATGGCTGCCACGATGGGGGGCAGGTCCTTTACTCGCTTTCCGTCAGGGCGCATGAGCAGTTCCTCGATTCTGTCTGTATTGTATCCATCATAGACCATATGGCCGCGGATTGCAAGCTGTTGTTTTCTTTTCCGAACAGGTGCGGAAAAGAAATTTTTTCTTTACCTTTCCGCACGATGTTGATATAATAAAGTATTAGTAATGTTATCATGGGATGAAAGTTCCATTTATCATGCAGAGAGGAAGGTGACCGCCGTGCGGTTCAGCAAGTGGCATATCGCGCCGGAAAAGCCGGAGGCGCAGGCATGTCTGCGCGCGGCAGGCTATCCCTATCTGGTGGCCGCCGTGCTCTCCGCCCGCGGCATCGAAACGCCGGAGCAGGCCGCCGCCTTTCTGGAGCGTGAGGACAAGCTGACCATCAGTCCCTTCCTGATGCGGGACATGGACAAGGCCGCGGCGCGTGTGCAGCGGGCGATCGCGGGCGGCGAGAGGATCGCTGTGTTCGGCGACTATGATGTGGACGGCATTACCGCCACCTGTATTCTGGTAGACTATCTCAAGAGCCGGGGCGCCGACGTGGTGCACTACATTCCCCGGCGCATCGAGGACGGCTACGGTCTCAGCCGTGACGCCATCAAGGGCCTTTTCGACCAGGGCGTGCGCCTGCTGGTAACGGTGGACTGCGGCATCACCGGTGTGGAGGAGGTGGACTACGCCAACTCACTGGGGCTGGACGTGGTCATCACCGACCACCACGAGTGCCGGGAGGTCCTGCCCCGGGCCGTGGCTGTGGTGGACCCCCACCGGGCGGACTGCGGCTATCCCTTCAAGCATCTGGCCGGCTGCGGCGTGGCGCTGAAGCTGGTGCTGGCCCTGGGCGGGCCGGACCGGGAGGAGCCTCTCTTTGCCCGGTACTGCACACTGGCGGCCATCGGCACGGTAGCGGACGTCATGCAGATGTCCGGCGAAAACCGCACCATCGTCTCCCGCGGGCTGGCCACGCTGGAGCATTCGGACTTTATCGGCCTGCACGCCCTGCTGCGGGAGGCGGGTCTGAGCGGGAAGGAGATCTCCTCGGTGCAGATCGGCTTTGTGCTGGCGCCGCGGATCAACGCTGCCGGACGCATGGGCGCGGCGGACAAGGCGGCGGAGCTGCTGCTGTGCACCGATCCCGCCGCGGCGGAGGCCATGGCTAAGGAGCTGTGCGCTCTGAACCGGGAGCGCCAGAACGTAGAGCAGGATATCTACACCCAGGCGGAGGAGATGATCGACCGGATGCCGGAGCGCCAGCGCAGCGCGCTGGTGCTGGAGAGCAGCCGGTGGCACCAGGGCGTGGTGGGCATCGTGGCCAGCCGCCTGTCGGAAAAATACTCCCGGCCCAGCTTTATGATCCATCTTAACGGCAGCACCGGCAAAGGCAGCTGCCGCAGCTGGGGCGGCTTTAATCTGTTCGCCGCGCTGGAAAACTGCAAGGACCTGCTGCTGGGCTTCGGCGGGCACGAGCTGGCGGCAGGCTTTACCATCGACCGGGACAACATACCGGCCTTCCGGGACCGGATGAATGAATACGCCCGCAGCTACTGCGGCGGACAGCAGCCGGAGTCGGCGCTGGAGATCGACGTGGCCATCGCCCACCCCGCCGCGGTGACGCTGGAGGAGCTGGAGGCCCTGTCCGTGCTGGAGCCCTATGGCAGCGGCAACGCCAGACCGCTGTTCTGCCTGCTGGGCGCCACGCTGCTGCGGACCCAGAACGTGGGCCAGAACCGGCATCTGAAGCTGCGGCTGGGCAAGGGCTGCGCCCAGTTCGACGGCATATTCTTCTCCACCGTGGCCGAGCGCTGCGGGTGCCATCCGGGCGACCGGGTGGACGCGGCATTTTATTTGCAGATCAATGAGTTCCGGGGCAGCCGGGCGGTACAGCTGCAGATGGTGGACATCCGGCCCTCCCTCTGCGCCAGCGGGCGGGAGCAGGAGGCGCTGACACTGGCCCACCGGTGCGCCGCCGGAAAGGCCGTTTCTCTGCGGGAGGCGCGGCGGGCGCTGCCCACCCGGGAGCAATTCGCCGCTGCCTGGCGGTTTTTAGACCGGACAGTGCCCGAGGACGGGCTGACCACAGACCGCTTGCCGCTGCTGCGGCTGATGGCGGCGGAGTTGGGCGGCGCGGAACCGGTACTGCGGGCAGCCATGTGCGCCGCGGTGTTCCGGGAACGGGGATTGCTGGACTGGCAGCTGAACGGCGACGCCATCACGCTGCACCTGCGGCGGGGACAACACGTAGCACTGGATCAGTCGCCGCTGATGAACACGCTGCAAAACGATAACGAGAAGGGAGGCGGTGCGCTGTGACACCTCAGGAGCAATACGAACATCTTGTGGAGACGGTAAAGGGCTACAACCCGGCGGCGGGCTTTGACCAGATACGCGCCGCCTATGAATTCGCTGATACCCACCACGCGGGGCAGAACCGCAAGGACGGCTCGCCCTTTATCACACATCCCCTGGCGGTGGCACAGATCGTGGCGGAGGAGCTGCACCTGGACACAGAGTCTATTGTGGCGGCCCTGCTGCACGACACCATCGAGGATACCACCGCCACCCACGAGGAGCTGGCAAAGCTGTTTTCCCCTACGGTGGCGGATCTGGTGGAGGGCGTCAGCAAACTGACGCGGGTCCACTACACCTCCAAAGAAGAGGAGCAGATGGAGAACCTGCGGAAGATGCTCATGGCCATGGCCAAGGACATCCGGGTCATCCTCATCAAGATCTCCGACCGGCTGCACAATATGCGGACTATGGAGTACCAGACGCCGGAGAAGCAGAAGCAGAAGTCCTTTGAGACTATGGAGATCTACGCTCCCATCGCACACCGACTGGGTATGCAGAAGATGAAATGGGAACTGGAGGACCTGTCGCTGAAGTATCTGGACCCGGTGGGCTACCGGGAGATCACCGAGGCGCTGGACGAAAAGGCCGCGGAGTACGACGGGTTCATGTCCGCCGTGCACGACCGCATCGTCACGCGGCTGAAGGAGGAGGGCATCGACGCCACGGTCTACGGCCGGATGAAGCACCCCTACTCCATCTACCGCAAAATGTACACCCAGAACAAGAGTCTGGACGATGTGTTCGACCTGTTCGCCTTCCGGGTCATTGTGGACACGGTGGCGGACTGCTACAACGTGCTGGGCATCATCCACGACCTGTTCAAGCCCATTCTGGGCCGATTCAAGGATTACATCGGCACGCCGAAGCCCAATATGTACCAGAGCCTGCACACCACGGTGGTGGGCGAAAGCGGCATTCCCTTCGAGGTACAGATCCGGACGAAGGAGATGCATGAGGTGGCGGAGTACGGCGTGGCCGCCCACTGGAAGTACAAGCAGAACGGCCAGGGCGCCGGGGACGAGCGCAGCTATGAGTGGGTGCGCCGTCTGCTGGAAAACCAGGAGGACGCTGACGCCGAGGACTTCATCCACTCTCTGAAGGTGGATATGTTCGCCGACGAGGTGTTCGTGTTCACGCCCAACGGCGACGTGATCAACCTGCCGGCCGGCGCCACGCCCATCGACTTCGCCTATACCATACACTCCGCCATCGGCAACCACATGGTGGGCGCCAAGGTCAACGGGCGGATCGTACAGTTCGACTACCATCTCCGCAACGGCGACGTGGTGGAGGTGATGACCAGCAAATCCGCCCACGGCCCCAGCCGTGACTGGGTGAAGATCGCCCGCAGCAGCAACGCCCGCAGCAAAATACGCCAGTGGTTCAAGAAGGAAAAGCGGGACGAGAACATCGTCAACGGGCGGCAGAGCTTTGAGTCGGAGCTGAAGCGCACCGGCGTGACGCTGAAGGAGCTGACCAACGAGGAGAACCTGCCCGGCGTGCTGAAGAAGCTGTGCTTCACGTCACTGGACGATATGTACGCCGCCATCGGCTACGGCGGCATTTCTGCACTGAAGGTCATCGGCCGGCTGCGGGAGGACATCCAGCGCATCATCCACCAGCATCAGACGGAACGGCAGGCGGAGGTCCCCGTGGCGGACCAGCCGCAGCTCATGCGTCCCGCTGTGCCCCAGCGCGCCAAGGGCGAGCAGGGGATCGTGGTGGAGGGTCTGACCAACTGTCTGGTGAAGTTCTCCAAGTGCTGCACCCCTGTGCCGGGAGACGATATCGTGGGCTTCATCACCCGCGGCTACGGCATCTCCGTGCACCGGGCGGACTGTCCCAACGCGGACCCGGCCCGGCGCAAGCCCAGCGAGGCGGGCCGGTGGATCAAGGTCTCCTGGGGCAGCGACACGCGGGAGAGCTACCGCACCACGCTGGAGATCACCGCCAAGGACCGCATCAACATCATCATGGACGTATCCACGGTGCTGTCCAGCACCAAGACCCACGTCTCCTCGCTGAATGCCCGGAGCACGCCGGACGGCTTTGCCCTGCTGTCACTGGACATCGACGTGCCGGACAGTGAGCAGCTGCGGACCGTCATGCGGCGGCTGGAGCAGATATCGGGCGTCATGCGGGTGACAAGACCGGCCGGATAAGGCCAATGCGAATACAAACAGTATAAAGGAGATAGAATTATGCGCGCTGTATTGACCCGTGTAAAGCACGCCAGCGTTTCCGTGGACGGCAAGGTCATCGGACAGATCGGCGAGGGCTTTTTGGTTCTGCTGGGTGTGACCCATGAGGACACCGAGGCACAGGCGGTAAAGCTGGCCGACAAGCTGACGGGCCTGCGTATCTTTGAGGACGAACATGAAAAAATGAACCGCAGCCTGACGGATGTGGGCGGAGAACTGCTGATCGTGTCCCAGTTCACGCTGTACGCCAACTGCAAAAAGGGCCGGCGGCCGGACTTTCTGGCGGCGGCGCGGCCGGAGGTGGCCATCCCCCTGTACGAAAAGTTTGTGCAGCTGTGTCGGGACAAGGGCTTTCACACCGAGACGGGTGAATTCGGCGCCTATATGCAGGTGGACAGCCTGAACGACGGACCGCTGACCATCATTCTGGACACCGACACCCTGTAAGGAGGACACCATGACCATCAAAACACTGCAAGTGGGCCCTATCATGACCAACTGCTACCTGCTGTGCGACGAGGACGCGAAGGTCTGTGCCCTGATCGATCCCGGCGACGACGAATCTCGGATAGAAAAGCTGGTGCGCCAAAGCGGCTGCGCACTCAAATATATCCTGCTGACCCACGGGCACTTTGACCACACCTCCGCCGTACGGCCCCTGCTGGAGAGATACCCGGACGTACCGGTGTACATCCACGAGAAGGACAGTGTGACCGGGCGGGGCGGCGAGCTGCTGTTCACCCGGGTGGACGAGCAGCACCAGCGGTATTATAAGGAAGGCGACGTGCTGCCCCTGGGTGGGCTGTCCCTGCGGGTCATGGAAACACCGGGCCACTCCGAGGGCTCCGTGTGTCTGCTGTTGGACCGGGAGCACGTGATCTTTGCCGGGGATACCCTGTTCCGCTGCTCCTGCGGACGATGCGACTTCCCCGGCGGCAGCTATCCCAAGATGCTCGCCTCCCTGGGCCGTCTGGCGGCGCTGGAGAGCGACTGGCGGGTCCTGCCCGGCCATGACCGGGAAACGACGCTGGACTTTGAGCGCCGCATGAACCCCTATATGCGGCAGGGGACGGCGCAATGAAGCTGAACCTGCGCGGTCACGAGGACCGCTACGCCATCGAGCAGAGCCTGCTGGCCTTTTTCCCGGAGGAGCGCCCGGTATATGAGGGCGAGGACGGGGACAGCCACGCGGAGGTCACACTGCATGAGGGCAATGTATATGCCACCGGGGTCACGACACTGACCTATGGCGGCAAAACGGCGCGGGGCGAGGCCCGCGTTCGGACCGCAGGCGTTTCCGACGCATACGAACGGGAACGCCTGCGTCAGCGTGCGCTGAAGCTGTCCTTTTTCCGGGCGGCCCGGGACGTCACCGGCGTGACGCCCAGCTGGGGCGCGCTGACGGGCATCCGCCCGGCCAAGCTGGTGCGGACCATGCTGGAGGACGGCATGACCCCCGCCCAGGCGGACCGGGTGCTGCGGGATACATACTGTGTCTCCCCGGCGCGGCGGCGTCTGGCGCTGGAGAGCGCCGAGGCGGGCCTGAAGGCCAGGAGCGACCTGCGCCCCGAGGACATCTCTCTGTACATCGGCATCCCCTTCTGCCCCACCCGCTGCGCCTATTGCAGCTTCGTGTCGGCGTCGGTGGAAAAATCCTTTAAGCTGATGGAGCCGTATCTGGCGGCGCTGACGGCGGAGGTGGAGGCCGCGGGCCGCATGGTGAAGGAGACGGGCCTGCGGATCAAGTCGTTCTACATGGGCGGCGGCACGCCCACCACCCTGTCCGCCAGTCAAATGGATGCGCTGCTGACGGCGGTGAACCGGAATTTTGACCTGTCCGACTGCGTGGAATACTGCATCGAGGCGGGACGGCCGGACACCATCGACCGGGAGAAGCTGCAGGTGCTGCTGGATCACGGTGCGGACCGGATCAGCGTAAATCCCCAGTCGCTGGAGCCCCGGGTGCTCTCCGCCATCGGCCGGAAGCACAGCCCGGAGGATATCGAAAAGGCCATGGAGCTGGCCACGTCCATGGGCTTTCCCCATGTGAACATGGACCTGATCGCCGGGCTGCCCGCCGACACACCGGAGGGCTTTCGCCGGACGTTGGATACGTGCCTGACCTTCGGCGCGGACAACATCACCGTGCACACCCTGAGTCTGAAGAAGGGCAGCCGCATCCTGCTGGAGGGCCTGCCTATCCCCTCGGCGGAGGACGTGGCGGCCATGCTGGACTACGCCGATCCGGCGCTGCGGGAAAAGGGCTTCGCCCCCTATTACCTCTACCGCCAGAAATATATGTCCGGCAGCTTTGAGAATGTAGGCTGGTGCATATCCGGGGCGGAGGGCCTGTATAATATCTACATCATGGAGGAGCTGCACAGCATCCTGTCCCTGGGCGCAGGCGGCTCCACCAAGATGGTGGACGCAAAGCGGAACCGCATCGAGCGCGTGTTCCACCCCAAATTCCCGCTGGAGTATATCCAGCGGCCGGAAAAGCTGACGGAGAATTTAGAGGCGTTCCGCCGCTTCCATCAGGAGATGGCGCGGTGAGATAAGGAGGCACCATGACCCACCGGCGGCAAAACTTCATGGGCGGCGCGGCCATTCTGGCCGGGGCTGTGGCGGTGACAAAGCTGCTGGGTGCCCTGTACAAGATCCCGCTGGGGAACCTGCTGGACCGGGAGGGCATGGCGCATTTCTACGCCGCGTACAACATTTACAGTCTGCTGCTGGTGCTGTCCACGGCGGGACTGCCGGTGGCCCTGAGCCGCATGGTGTCCCGTGCCGCCGCCCAGCGGCGTTATGGCGCCGTGCGCCGCTGCCTGCACCTGGGCCTGGCCCTGCTGGCGGCGCTGGGGCTGGTGTGCTCTGCCGTTATGTGCCTGCTGCCGGAGGCCCTGGCCGCCGCGCTCCACGATCCGGACGCGGCCCCGGCCCTGCGGACGCTGGGGCCGGCGGTGCTGCTGGTATGCCTGTCGGCGGCGCTGCGGGGCTATTCCCAGGGGCTGGGCGATATGGTGCCTACCGCCGCCGGACAGGTGGCGGAGTCCGCCGGCAAGCTGCTCATCGGGCTGGGGCTGTGCCTGTACCTGCTGCGGCAGGGTGCGGGGACGGACCTGTGCGCCGCCGGGGCCATCGGCGGTGTCACCGCCGGGGCGGGCCTGGGCCTGCTGGTCACCGCCCTGCTGCTGCCCCGGCGGGCCGCACTGCCGGAAGTGCGCGACGTACCCCCGGCAAGCAGCCGCGTACTGCGGGAGCTGCTGCGGACCGGCATACCCATCACCGTGGGCGCGGCGGGCATGAGCCTGATCACCCTGCTGGACCAGGCGCTGGTGACGGCCACCCTGCGGGACACGCTTGGCTATACAACGGCGGAGACCACCGCCCTGTATGGCGAATACACCTTTGGCATGACGCTGTTCATGCTGCCGCCGTCATTTATCTATCCCCTGTCGGTAAGCCTGATGCCGGCGGTATCCGCCGCGCTGACCCGCCGCGACCGCACTGCTGCCGGAATAGCGGCCGGGGCTGCGCTGAAGCTGACGGTGCTGGCGGCCCTGCCCGCCGGCGTGGGACTGTCGGTGCTGGCGGGGCCTATCCTGCAGCTGCTCTATCCAGCAGTGCCGGAGACCGCCGAGGCGGCGGCCTATCACCTGACGTTCCTGGGTCTGGCCTGTGTGTTCGTATGCCTGATGGTGGCCACCAACGGCGTCCTACAGGCCTACGGTCACCCGCTGCTGCCGGTGATCTCCCTCCTCTGCGGCGGCGTACTGAAGATCGTCACCAACTACCTGATGGTGGGCGATCCCGCCACGGGCATTCGGGGCGCAGCGGTGAGCACACTGTACTGCTACGCGCTGATCGCGGTCATCAACCTGGCAGCCATCGCACGGCTGGTGCCGGAGCGTCCGGGGTATATCTCCCTGTTTGCCAAGCCCGTTCTTCTGACGGCGGTGATGGCGCTGGCGGCCCGGTCCGGCTATGGCCTGTTCTGCCGCCTTCTGCCCGAGAGATGGGCGGTACTGCCGGCGGTGCTGCTGGCCGCCGTTGTATACGTGGTGCTGGCGCTGGCCATCGGCGCCGTGACGCGGCAGGATCTTCAGACCCTGCCGAAAGGGGAAAAGCTGGCTGACCGGCTGCATTTGCGGTAAAATTCCTGAAATGCAGCGAACTTTTCCCCAGTTGCAGTGGAAAACCTCTTGCAATAGGAGCGTAAGTATGATAAATTTTACAAGGAAACCACGCTATGGCTACGAAGATCTGCTGGAGATCATCCGGCTGCTCCGTTCGCCGGAGGGCTGTCCCTGGGACCGGGTGCAGACCCACCAGTCCATCCGCCGAGGAATGCTGGAGGAGGCCTACGAGGCCGCCGAGGCCATCGATACGGACAACGCCGCACTGCTGAAGGAAGAGCTGGGCGACGTGCTCATGCAGGTGGTGTTCCACGCCGGCATCGAAGCCGACGCCGGGCGCTTTGACATGAATGACGTATGCGACGGCGTGGTAAAAAAGCTGCTGTACCGCCACCCCCACGTGTTCGGCGATGGTCAGGCGGAAACGGCGGACACTGTGCCCGCCAGCTGGGAGCAGCTGAAGCGGCAGGAGAAGGGCCAGAAAACCACTGCCGATGCGCTGGATGCCGTGGCCCGCAGTCTGCCGGGTCTGTGGCGGGCGGAGAAGATACAGAAGAAGGCTGCGGAGGCGGGCTTCGACTGGCGCGACGTCTCCGGCGCGCTGGACAAGCTGGACGAGGAAACTGCCGAGCTGCGGCAGGCTGTGCGCGACGGCACCAATGTCGAGGAGGAGCTGGGCGACGTACTGTTCGCCGCCGTAAAGGTGGGTCGCTTCTGCGGCGCGGACCCGGAAACAGCTGTCAACGGCACCTGTGAAAAATTCATTCGCCGCTTCCGCGCGATGGAGGAGGCCGCGGCCGCAGCGGGCCGCAGCCTGTCCGACATGACGCTGGAGGAAATGACCGCCCTGTGGAACGGGGCCAAAGAATGTTCTTAATGCGATACAACATCGTTTTAGGATAGCCGCCCATTGCGGCAATTACCAACGAAAATTTTTGGGAGGAAATAACATGAATAAGACTGAACTGATCGCCGCTGTCGCTGAGAAGACCGGCCTGTCCAAGAAGGACTCTGACGCTGCCGTCAACGCCGTTCTGAACACCATCACCGAGACCCTGAAGGCTGACGAGAAGATCCAGCTGGTGGGCTTTGGTTCCTTCGAGACCAAGAAGCGCGCTGCCCGCACCGGCCTCAATCCCCGCACCAAGACGCCCGTGCAGATCGCCGCTACCAAGATCCCCGCTTTCAAGGCCGGCAAGGCCCTGAAGGACGCCGTGGCAAAGTAAGCTGACGTATGCAAAGGCTGGTGTGGCGACACACCAGCCTTTCTTATAGGAGGGACCCCATGCGTTTGGACAAATATCTGAAGGTCTCGCGGCTCATCAAGCGCCGCACCGTGGCCAATGAGGCCTGCGACGCCGAGCGTGTCACCGTCAACGGCCGGGTACAGCGGGCATCCTACGACGTGAAGGTGGGCGATGTGATCGCGATCCGTTTCGGCGCAAGAACGCTGACGGTGGAGGTCGTGTCTGTCACCGAGAACGTGGGCAAGGACGCCGCCGCGGCCATGTATAAAGAGGTCTGAGGACAAACCCGGCATAAAAGAACAAGCCCCCTCATACGATGGTAAAAAATGCATCCCGGCACAGGGCCGGGGCGCGAAAACCGTATCGTAGGAGGGGACTTTTTATGCCGTATGATATTACCGACCCTGCCGCCGCCCACCGCTTACAGCTGGAGGGGCGGGAGAAGCTCACCGTCTCCGGCGTAGAGGACGTAGAGCGCTTCGACGACCAGTGCATCGTGCTGCGTACCGGCGCGGGCGTGCTGGTGGTCAGCGGAGAGAGCCTGCACATCGGCAAGCTGAGCCTGGATGGCGGCGAGCTGCACGTGGATGGCCGCATCGACGCGCTGACCTATGAGGATGCGCCGGAGACCCGGGGCGGCGGGCTGTTCAGCCGCCTGTTCGGCTGAGGTGGGGACCGTCATCTCCGAGCAGCTGCGCGCATACCTGACCGCGGCGGCCCTGGGCGCGGCGGCCGGGGCCGTCTATGACCTGCTGCGGCTGGTGCGGCTGCGCCGCCGACGGAACCGGCGGCTGACCCACGGGCTGGACGCAGCGTTTCTGCTGCTGGTCGCTCCGGCCCTGCTGTGGTACGCCCTGCGGGTAGGGCAGGGCGAGCTGCGGCTGATCATGCTGACCGCCATGGGCCTGGGCGCGGCGGTGTATCTGCTGGCGCTCTCGCCGCTGATGCGTCCGCTCTGGGACTTCTGGCTCAGCGCCGCCGCGAGCACAGGCCGGCTGCTGTGGCTGCCCGTGAAAAAAATTACGGCGGCGGCGAAAAAAGTCTTTATTTTCTGTCGGAAGTGCGTTATGATAAGAAAAAAGCGCGCTGCGGAAAAGGAGGCGGAACGCCATGCAGAAAGGGCAGGCGCACGCAAAGAAGCGCCGGACAAATCCCATATTGCTGCTGGTCATTCTCGCTCTGGTGGTGTTTTTAGGCGTGGAGCTGATCCGGGTGGGCAAGCGGCTGAACGAGGCCGCGCAGCAGCAGGCCGCGCTGGAGAGACAGCTGCAGCAGCAGACCCAGGAGAACCAGGCGCTGGAGTCCGACCTGGCCAAGAAGGATGACGAGGAGTTCATCAAGGACCTGGCCCGCGACCAGCTGGGGCTGGCCGAGGCCGGCGAGCGAATTTTCTACGATGTGAATGACTGAAAACACGCTCCGGCGCTGCCGGAGCGTGTTTTTTTCGAAAGAAATGCAGCAAAAGGCTCCGGCGAATGCCGGAGCCTGTGCTTTTTGTGAGGAGAAAATGATATCAGGGAAGAAACGGCGCCGTCTGCTTACGCAGGGGCGAACGCTCCTGATAAGCGATTTACTCTGCGGCCTGAGCAGCCTTCTTGTTGCGGCCCAGAGCGCGGATGCCCTCCACCACCAGATCGATGGCCAGGATCACCAGCAGGACACCGATGATGCCGCGGACGTAGCACCACACCACGCCTTCGCCGCCGGCCATGATGCCCACGACCTGCGCCTTGATGGTGAACACCAGGGAGGTCAGCGTCACGATCAGCATGAAGAACATGGGGAAGTAGAACATCTTGTTGTTGCGGCCGACCTTACCCAGCCAGCAGCACACAGCCAGCAGACCCAGAGCAGCCAGCAGCTGGTTGGCAGCGCCGAACAGAGCCCAGATCTTGGCGTAACCGGTCAGGCCCAGGGCCACGCCGGCCACCACGGTGATACCGGTAGCCACATAGGGGTTGGTGATAACGCGCTTCCAGCCGGTCAGATCCTCGCGGGTCTTGCCGGGCTCGACAAAGAACTCAGCGAACATATAGCGGGCCAGACGGGTGGCGGTATCCACGGAGGTCAGGCAGAAGGCGGACACGGCCAGGATCAGCATGGAGTACACCACGTTGTAGCAGCCGGAGCCGAACACCTTGGAGAACATGGAGGCCAGACCGGTGGCAAACACGACGGTAGGCGTCGTGGTGGTGCCGTCAGCATACTGGTTCCAGATGTAACCAACAGCGCAGACGGAGATCAGAGCCAGAGCGCACTCGATCAGCATACCGCCATAGGCGATGGGCTTGGCGTCCTTCTCCTGATCCAGCTGCTTGGACGTGGTACCGGAGCCCACCAGGGAGTGGAAGCCGGACACAGCGCCGCAGGCGATGGTCACGAACAGTGCAGGGAACATATAGCCCAGGGACGTGCCGCTGGGAGCCAGGGTATCATAGAACCCGGTAAACGCGGGCATATCCACGGTGGGGGAGCAGCCGACGATGCCCACGACAGCCAGGATCATCATGCCGTACAGCAGGAAGGAGCTCAGGTAGTCACGGGGCTGCAGCAGGATCCACACGGGGGTGACGGAAGCAACGCCGATGTACAGACCGACAATGATCATCCACACGGTGTAGTTCAGGTAGATGGGATGCCAGTTCAGGCCGATGATCATGCAGACCACGATGCCGATGACGCCGATGATCGTGGAAATGCCCAGAGGCGCGTTGCGGCGATAGACAAAGAAGCCGAACAGAATGGCCATCAGGATGAACATGATGGAGATGATGGCGGTGGAGGCATTGGCAGCGGAAGCCGCATAGTCCACAGCGCCGTCAGCGGTATAGGTGGCCTTGAAGGTGTTGGCCACGATGGAGGCGAATGCCGCCACCACCAGGATCAAAGTCAGGTAAGCGAAGGTGATAAACAGCTTCTTGGCCTTGGCACCGATGGCGTCGCCGATGACCTCACCGATGGACTCGCCCTTGTGGCGAATGGAGGCGAACAGGGCGCCGAAGTCATGCACGCCGCCGAAGAAGATACCGCCGATCAGGACCCACAGCATAACGGGGACCCAACCGAACACAGCGGCCTGAATGGGGCCGTTGATGGGGCCGGCGCCGGCGATAGAGGAGAAATGGTGACCCATCAGCACGGGAGCCTTGGCAGGACAATAATCCTTGCCATCCTCCATGGTATGGGCAGGAGTCGGACGGGAGTTATCCACGCCCCACTTCTTGGCCAGCCAGCCGCCGTAGAAGATATAACCTACGACCAGGACAGCGCAGCCAATAATAAGGAACAACGCAGCATTCATACAGCTCTCTCCTTTCTGAATAGCGATTTCTTTTGCTTATGAAACAGGCCTCTTTCGAAAACCTGTGCTGCACTATGTCCGCTGGCATTGGTGCTGATCTTTTCCTCAGGCAGCACCACCAGCCCGGTATGAAAGTCCATCCAGCCCCAGTAGGACAGCTTGAAGCTCTTGTAGAGCTTGCAGCGCTTCAGTGCCTTGCGGGCGTCTTCGTCGCAGCTGTCACAGACAAACAGCGCGGTGATGTAGGTATACATATGGGTGGAGTTTGGCTGGATGCGGGCCATACCCTGTTCGTAGGCCAGCTTTTCGCACCTTTCATATATCTCCTTCGTCAGATGGGGAACATTGAAGAGGTACACATATTCAAAGCTGTTGGCCTGCCAGAGCTTGGCCTTTTTGGAGAGCACGTACTTCTCGGCGGTGGCGTAGAAATCCATCGTGGCGGCCAAGGCGTGCTCGTTCTCTTCGCAGCGGGTCACATCATAGCTGCCGGCGTACACATCGCACAGACGGTCGACGGCTTCCTGTCGGGTCATAGCGGCTCCTCCCTTTTCATAACGATTTCTTAGCATTCAGGACGTGGTTCATCGTTCCTTTCGCAATTAAAACTGCGAAATATTCATACCGGAAAAGTTGCATTTCCTGTTTTTTAGCAAACAAACACGCCCGCCCACTAATAACATCATTACTATACGCCGGTGTTTTTCAACTTTCAAGCCGCAAAATGAACAATTTTTGAACATTAAGTTTGTATAAATTTTTGGTTGATTTGTGCAAAAAAATGTGGTAGTTTGAAAACGTTACCGACACTTGCCGTTTTTTTCGTTTTACGAGGCGCTGTCCCGCCTGCAAGAACGGTTTGCGCCGGTTTCGTTTTTATCAGCGGACAAATTGGAAACGTTGCCGCCTTCACATCCGCAATTTCCTGAAAAGGTAAGAAAAAACACCATCCCGTGGGATGGTGTTTTGTGATTTTTTCGGTTACTGTCACCCCAGGTGTCGCTCGAAATTGCCGCCGGCATGGACGCCCTCCTGCACGATGTAGAAGGCATCCGGGTCCACCCGGCGCAGAACATCCTGCAGGGTGTCGATCTCATACTTGGACAGGCAGACGCAGAGCACCTGCACCTCGTCGCCGGTCCAGCCGCCCCGGCCCGTCCAGCTGGTAACGCCCCGGTCCAACTGCTCCATGATGTAGCGGGGCAGCTGGGGGTCGTTCTTCTTGGTGAAGATCAGCAGCTGTACCGTAACATTCTGCCGGTGGATACGGTCCAGAAACAGGCTGCTCAGCACATTATATATAGCGGAGTAGATCGCGGTGGTGGCATCGAACAGGAAGAAGCACAGGGTGTACAGCAAAGCGTTGAAGGAAATGGAGAACCGGCCCACGGTGAAGCGGCTGCCCTTCTTGCTGAGATACAGCCCCAGGATGTCCAGTCCGCCGGTGGAGCAGCCGCAGGTCAGCACCAATCCAGAGGCAAAGCCCGCCAGGATGCCGCCCACCATGCAGCTGGTGAGGAGGTCCGGAATGACCGGCGTGGACGGCGAGGGAATGACCGCCAGAAAGACAGAGTTGCAGACGGTGCAGATCGCCGCCTTCCAGAAAAACTCCCGGCCCAGGGCCTTGTAGGCCAGCAGGAACAAGGGAATGTTCACGAAAAAATACAGTACACCGGCCAGGTCGAAGGGCAGGGAGAGAGACAGCTCCCGCTGCAGAAGGGTACGGATCACCTGGCACAGGCCGTAGGCCCCGCCGCCGTAGAGGCCCTGAGGCACGATGAACACGTTGATGGCCACGCTGAGCAGCAGACCGCCCAGCAGACCGCCGATCAGGCGCAGGCTCTTGTTGTGCATAAGCTTCTGATACATGGAGCGATACTCCTTTTCTTCAATGGTAATGTCCGTAATACCGGCAGGATACGCAGGTGGTACGTATATGGCACGTGTACGGTACGTATATAGTATGTGGCGGAACGGGAAATGTCAAGCACTTCCCGTTCCGCCGCGGATCAAAAGCTATATCGCAGGCAGCGCTCCAGTCTGCGGAGCGCCCGGTGCAGTGAACGGGACACCGTGGACTTGTTGACGCCCAGCACCGCCGCGATTTGGGTCACGTTCATGTCCCTCTCCATGTACAGCGCCAGGACCTCCCGCTGGCGGGGCGTCAGCTCCGCGGCCACAGCCTTGGGCAGGTTCCGCAGCAGCCGACGGCGGCGTTCGCTGTTGTCCCCGGCCTGGGTGTGGAGCCAGAACTCAAGACCCGCCCGATCCATGGGGTCATATACGGTACTCGCCATAGCCGCAGAAGCTCCTGTCGTAGTAGCGGGCCGTCAGCTGGGTCAGGCGGCGGCACTGCTCCAGCATGGGCCGCAGCTCCGCGATCCGGCGGCGCAGACGCCGGGCCTCCTCCTGATCGCCGGTGGTACGCAGGGCCAGGCGCAGCTGCGCCAGCCGCCCGGCCACCAGCGCAGCGCTGGCGTCGTACTGTACGGAAAGTTGTGATAATGTCATATGCGATCCCCCTCTTTCGTTGTTCTGCATGGTTCTTTTGTGAAAGCTGTATAACTTTAAAGCGATAAATTTTCTGTTTCCTGATAAACTTTCTTGTTGACATTGAGGGAAAGCTCTGGTATAATACGGTTCGCTGGTGAGATGCTGGTGTAGCTCAGCTGGTAGACCGAGTGGCCAAAGGGGACAGACTGTAAATCTGCTGGCAATGCCTTCGGTGGTTCGAATCCACCATCCCCCACCAAAAATACCGATCAGCCCTTCAGGCGGTCGGTATTTTTATTGTCAACGCCGCGGTATCTATCATGTGCACACCCCGAGAGAAGCGGCCCAGCCCGCCGCAAAAGAGCACGCTCCGGCGTGCTCTTTTCGTTTTTTGCCGCCCCCTCTGCCGCCGTTTGTATCCACCTCCTCCACGCCACAGCATTCTTGTGACAACCCCCTTCCAAAACCAAGAAACTTGTTGATGACGCTACTGTATCACAAGAAACTTGTGATGTCAAGTCAAAAATCACAAGTTTCTTGTGATTATCCCTTGACAAAACCAAAAATCCAGCGTAGTATACTGTCAAAAGCAGTCTGTATTTGTCGAGGAGGTGCGCGGCGTGTCTTTTGGTGAGCAAATGCGGCGGCGGCGGGAGGAGCTGGGGCTGACCCGGCAGGCGCTGGCCGACCGACTGGGAGTGTCCGTATCCGCCGTGGGCAACTACGAGACGGGCATCAGCGCCCCCAAGGAGGAGGTGCTCCTGCGGCTGTTTGACGCGCTGGAGGCCGAGCCCAACTATCTGTACCGGGGCAGCTACCGCGCCGTCTCCGGCGGCCACAGTGACGAGGAGCGCCGTCTGCTGGCCAAATACCGGGATCTGCCCCTGTCCGGGCGCCAGACCGTCCACACGCTGGTGGACGCGCTGACCGAAATGACTGACGACCTGCGCGCCGCCGCACCCGCCGCCGAGAGGCGGGTCATCCCGCTGTACACATCACCCGCCGCCGCGGGCTTCGCCGCCCCGGTGTTCGGCGAGGACTATGAGCTGATACCGGTCACCGGCGACGTGCCGCCCGGCGCGGAGCTGGCCGTGCGGATACAGGGCGACTCCATGGCGCCGGTCATCGCCGACGGCGCCGTGGTCTACGTGAACCATGACCCGGTGCAAAGCGGCGACGTGGGCATCTTCTGCGTGGACGGCGATATGCTGTGCAAGCAGTACTACCGGGATCCGCTGGGTATGGTATACCTGTTCTCCCTGAACCGGAAGCGCGCGGATATGGACGTGATATTCCACCGGGGCAGCGGCCGCAGCCTGACCTGCTTCGGCCGGGTGATGCTCCACGCCCAGCCCCTCCCGGAGGGACATATATAACGAAGCAGCCCGCCTCTTTCGAGGCGGGCTGCGTTTTCGCGGTCACAATATAAATCCTCCGTCGCAGGTGAGCACCTGCCCGGTGATGAACGACGCCTTTTCGTCCGCCAGAAAGCTGACGGCGGCGGCGATGTCCTCCGGCGTGCCCAGACGGCCCAGCGGCGTCTCCTGCGCCAGCTGGGGGAGTACCTCCGGCGGCAGCGCGTCCAGCATATCGGTCTTAATGACACCCGGCGCCACGCAGTTGACCCGGATGCCCGTGGGCGCCAGCTCCGACGCCAGCGACCGCGTCAGTGCAATCAGTGCGCCCTTGGTGGCAGAGTACGTCACCTCGCAGCTGGCGCCGCGCAGGCCCCAGATGGAGGATACGTTGACGATGCACCCGGCGTGCTCGTGGAGCATATGGGGCAGCACCGCCTGTATGGTGTGGAACGCCCCGTCCACGTTCACGGCGAAATACCGGCGCCACAGGGCGTCGGTGATATCCTGAAACAGCGCCTGTCCCGCCACGCCCGCGTTGTTCACCAGCAGCGACACGGGGCCGAGCTCGCCCTCCACCCGCCGCACCATCTCGTTCACCTGTACCCGGTGCGCCACGTCCGCCTGCACGGCCATGGCGCGGCCGCCGGCGGCGCTGATCTCCGCCACCAGCGACATGGCACAGTCCTGCCGTTCCCGGTAGTTGACGCACACGGCGTAGCCCTCGGCGGCCAAGCGGCGGGCCACCGCCCGTCCGATGCCCCGGGAGGAGCCGGTCACCAGCGCGATCTTTTCCATGGGATCATCCCCTTTTCACAGTCTTTCCCCGTAAGTATAGCAAATTTCCGCGGGAAAGGCAAGAAAAGTGGAAATACACTTTTACCGCGCCTTCTTCTCGTTGTCGATCTTGTTTTTTGCAGCCACAGCACCCACAACCGCGCCGACATCACCGGCCACAATACCGCCTACGACAGCGCCTTTAACGATGCGTCCTGTGTCCTTCTTCTTTTCCTGTTCCTGCCGTGCTTTTGTCAGGCCGGAAATATCGTCCAAATCTTTTTCTGTGATCTGCTGACCACTTTTGACCTTGGCCGCCATATATTTCACCTGGGCCTCGGCAAGCATCTGCTGTTCCCGGATCTGCGCGGCGCTGCTGTTGTGAGCCCACAGAAGCAGCCCGGCAAGTATACCGCCGACGCCGACCATGCCCAAAACCGCTGAAGCCGTGCCTCCGTGCATGGCAAAGCAAACCAGTACGATAAGCCCAAAACCGCCCAGAAAACAGAGTGTTCCAAGGTTATGCCGGCTAATCTCTTTCTCATTGCCATTATTTGACACGCGCATATCCCTCCTGTCACAGTTTTTCTGCATTTCCTGTTACGGTTATGCCGCCGCCGCTGTCGAACGCACAGTAACCAAGTTCTTTAAGCCTCAGGTCTTCGTCGCACAGCACGCCTATTGATACCTTCCACTTCCCGGCACGGGTTTCTATAGAAATGTTATGTCCGGTCACGTCAACACGCGCAGAAATGTTTCCGCTGTCCGCGTCACACTCCACCTCGGTATTTCCGTGCAGGAGCGATTCCCCATACAGGTGAAACGACAGGTCTTCGTCAAAGGTGATCGTAAACGTATATACCGTACTGGTCGGGCTGTCCTGAACCATCCACGAGGTGTTCACAAGCTGCCGGGCAATGTAGGAATACTTTTCTTCATCGGTCAGCTCAGGCTCTTTCTCACCGCAGGCTGCCAACGGCATGACCATCAGCACAGCCAGAAATGCCGCTGCAATTCTCCTCAGTTTCATATGCTTCCTCACTTTACGACAGTGCTTTTTGCAGCCGGTCTATCTTGTCCAGCTTTTCCTCGACATCGCGGGACTCCTTTTCGACGTCATCCGCGCGCTTTTTCAGGTAATCCAGATAGTCCTGCGAGCGCTGGATCTGCGCCTCCAGCGAATTGTCGGCGGCGCTGGTCTTGGGTGTGCACGCGGTCACGCACAGCGCGATCATCACACCGGCAAGCAGTAAGAATATTTTTTTCATTTGTTGCACCCTCCTCAGTTTCCCAACCAGTCCCGCATGGTTTCGTAGTTTCTGGCGCAGTTCTTGCACATATGTGTCCGCGCGATGCTCATGTAGTTTCCGCCGCTGTCCCCCGCTTCATATGTGCGTCCGCAGGCACCGCAGGTAGCTGTTTTGGACGAATGGGAACCGGAGCTGGTACAGGCAGTCAGAGAAACCGCCATGACAACAGCCAACAGCATTGCCAAAATTCGTGTTTTCATTTTTATCCCTCCTAATTTTAACTTTATAGGCATAAAATAGCCTATATAGTTTATTTAAGAATAGCACGGGCGCTCATATAATTCAAGTAGATTTTAATTGTACGGGCGGTAGCTGGCATGGATTATTATGAAATCGGACAGAGAATACGAAAAATGCGCAAGGCTCACGAGTTTTCACAGGAAGAGCTCGCGGAGAAAATAGGCATTTCGACCACGCACATGAGCCATATCGAAACCGGCAACACCAAGCTCAGCCTGCCCGTACTCGTGGCCATTTCGCTGGCGTTGGAGGTACAAACGGACGATCTGCTGTTTGAAGCAGCCAATACCTCGAGAAGCGGCTCCCTTTATGAGATCACAGCGCTTTTGGAAAACTGCACGCCGCAGCAGCTGAGGATCCTCAAGGACGTCATCCGCGCCACAAAGACAGCGCTGCAAAAATATAGTTGACCTGATGGCGGCACAAAGACCTGTGCGCGGTTAGCTCAGCTGGTAGAGCACATGCTTGACGTGCATGGGGTCACAGGTTCGAGTCCTGTACCGCGCACCATCGGAAACCCTTGAAACCACTTGGTTTCAAGGGTTTTTTGCTGCCTCAAAACGGGTTTGACCCTTATTCTGACCCTTAAAGCCCCAGCACACCGGAGATGAACCGTTCCATACGCTGGGAGCTGGCCTGCCGCATATCATCAGTGAAATGGCCATAGACATCAAGGGTAAAAGCGGCGGTAGCGTGGCCGAGGTTGGATTGCACTGTCTTGATGTCATCACCAGCGCGGATGCTGTTGACGGCATATGTGTGGCACAAGTCGTGAATCCGCAGGTTGGGCAAGCCGACCTTCCGTACCGTGCGCTTAAAGCAGTCAAATACCGCCCGCAGGGAGATATAGCGGCCAAATTCGTTGGTGAACACCAGTCCGCTTTCCTGCCATGCAGGGCCAGCGGCCAAACGCATCTGTGTCTGTACGAGCTTTTGCTGCCGCAGCAAAGTCATCACATAGGGCGCAGGGCGGATCGTCCTGCTCTTGTTGTTTTTGGGCGGAGCAAAATAGTAGCCCTCGCCCTTTTTCTGGCTGCGGTGCAGCTGTTTGTTGACCAGAATCGTACCCTTATCAAAATCCACACAGTCCCACATAAGGCCCAGCAGCTCGCCCTCCCGCAAGCCGGTGAACAGGTCTACTTTTAGCAGCAGTTCATACCGGCAGCCCTTGATGGCTTCCAGAAAGCGGGCGGTATCACGGTCATCCATGGGATGGATCTCCTTTTTGATGATCTTCGGGAGAATGCAGGCATTGGCGGGGTTGGTACGGAGATAGTTCAGCAATACCGCCTGCTGCAATGCCTTGTGCAGGATGCCGTGGATGTTTTTGATGGACTTTGCCGACAGAGGCGGCTTTCCGTCGCGCTCCTCATAGAGAGAATTGTAAAACCGCTGAATCGTATGGGGTTCCAGCCTGTCTAGCCGCACACTGCCCAGCGCAGGACGAATATAGAGCTTTGCCTGTCGCTGATACAGGTAAGCGGTAGATGGCTTTACGCCTGTTAGGTAATCCCTCAGCCAGATGTCCAGCCACTCGTCCAGCGTCATGCGGCATGGCTCCATATACGTCCCGTCATCGATCTCCGCCGTAATGGCGGTGAGCTTTTGGCGGACTTCTTTCTGCGTCTTGCCGTAAACCGATTTTTGTAGCTGCTTTCCCGTCTTGGGATCAATGCCGAGGGTGTAGCGTGCCTCCCAGCGTCCGTCTGAACGCTTGCGGATGGTGCCGCCGCCCTTGGCGTTTTTTGTTGCCTTGGTCGTCAAAATAACCTCCTGTTCCTCTGAAATATAAAACGGTCAGTCAGTCCGTTGCTTTATCGCTGCTTGTCGCTGTCCAGCCACGCCACAAAGTCCTCCAGGGACAGCTTGCCGCCGGTACACAGATCGCGCTTCTTGCGCGCCTCCCTCGACCATGCGGTGAACTCCGCCTTGGTCATCGTTCCATACCGTACACGGGCGTTGTGGGCCTTGTAGGAGCGCGTGAACTCCTTGGTGGCCGGGTTCTTCATCTGACGGCTCTGATACTGCACCACCGCGCCCATCTGCCGGCAGGTCTTTTCCGAGCCATCCATCCGCCGTGCGCAGTACTCCTGCGTGATGTTGCCGGTCACCACGAAGTATCTGCCGCAGTTCTTGCACTTGTGGATCACCAGCGGCAGACGCAGGCAGTAGGCTTTCAAGTAGTTGTAGAGGTCACGCAGCGTATGGGGATACAGCACCTCCCGCAGCGCGGTCGTCATCTGCCGCTGCCGCAGCATTTCTACGCTGTAGTTATAGGCGCTGTCGTAGGCAGGATGGTCAAGAATAATCTCCTCCGTGGCCAACTCACCATAGCGCATATTGTCAAAGCAGAGCGCCGCGTCGTAGTGTGCCTCCCGATACCGTTCCGCTGTGGAATAGTCCGACTTATAGCGGTCATCCAGACACACCTCCACCAATGCCTTGGCATCGCGGACGATTCTCTCAAAGTCCGTGTCAAATCGCAGCAGTTCCGCCGTATCGGCGGAGGGCTCCGCTTCCAGATCGCTCAATTCCTTGACCAGCATCCCAAAGAAGGGATGCACCTCGCAAAGCGGCATCGCCAGCTCCAAGAGCCTTTTCCATGCGGCTTCGTCCTTGTCAGCGCTCACCAGCTTTTGAATCTCGGAAAGAACGCAATAGGCGTCATAGAAATCCGTATCGTACAGGTCGATCAGGCACTGCCCTACATCCTGCGTTTTCTCCAGAATCGTCCTGCGCTGCCCCAGCGTCTTACTGTACAGTGCAAAGCACTCCTTGCGCTCCGGCGTGATGTAGTACCGGAACTCCATATGTTCGGGAAAGATCATGACCGCCCTCCTGTTAGATACATCATAATAAGTCCGCAAAATAATCTATTGACTTTTGCGTACCAGCATTATACAATCATAGCGTAATAGTTACATTGTGTATTATAGTCCGTATAGTCCATGATGTCAACTGAAATTTTAAGGAGGTTTTGTATGAACAACAACTACGACAATCTGCCGGCGGTATTGAACGCCAATCAGCTGGCGACGGCGCTGGGCATCTCCCGCGCAGGGGCTTACCAGCTGCTCAACACCGGCACGTTCCCTACGCTGCGGATCGGCAAGCGGCTGCTGGTGCCGAAGGATAAGCTCGTTGAGTGGATCGAGCAGAACACCGGAGGCAGCCATGTGGGGGGATAAAGAAACGACTGCCCCGATTCCATCTGTTGCACCAGATGGGGAGCAGCCGTTCGCGCTTACACGCAATGACAGTATACCATTTACAGAGGAAAAGAACAAGTCGTCTGGCGGGATGACCGTGATCCCCATGCCGAAGCTGATGGAGATACGGTTTCCTGTCAAACCGGCTGTGATCGAAGGGCTGCTGCCGGTGGGGACATACCTCCTCGCCGGTGCGCCCAAGGTCGGCAAGTCCTTCTTCGTTTTGCAGATGGCTTATCGGGTCAGCACAGGCGGTACATTTCTCGACTGTCCCGTCCACCCAGGCACAGTGCTCTACTTAGCCTTGGAGGACACCCTCAATCGCTTGCAGAAACGGCTCGTCCAGATGACAGAGCAGGACAGTCCCGACCTCATACTCTCCGTGTTAGCCGACACCTTGGATGAGAACCTGCTGGCGCAGTTGGAGGGCTTCCTGATGGACTATCCCGATACCGTTCTGGTCATCATTGACACCCTCCAGCGTGTCCGTGGGCAGACGCCTGACAGCTGCAGCTATGCTGCCGACTATGACACGTTGGCAAAGCTGAAAACCTTTGCGGACGCCCACGGCATTACGCTGGTGCTGGTACACCACACCCGCAAAGAGAGCGCGGAGGATGTATTCCATACCATCTCCGGCACCAACGGTCTGATGGGCGCGGCGGATGGTGCGCTGATCCTCCACAAGGACAGGCGCACCGGTGCGGATGCGGTATTAGACGTAACAGGCCGCGATCAGCCGGATATGCGGCTGCATCTGTGCTTTGATCCTGCCTGCCTGTGCTGGGAGTTGGTGGAAAGGGAAACCGCACCGTATCAAGACCCGCCCGATCCGCTGCTGGAGGCCATCAGCCGATTGGTCACAGCGGAGTACCCCGAATGGCACGGGACAGCCACGGAGCTGGCACAGCAGCTGCAAAGCGGGGGCTTTACGCCTAACTGGATCGTGCGGAGGCTGAATGCCAAGCATGATATTCTGCTTCAAAAGTACGGTATCCGCTACAGGACCCGCCGCAGCAAGGAGGGGAAGACCCTCCTGCTGCGGTGGGTCGGTGTACGGTAGTGTACGGTATGTACGGTAAATAGAGGGGCAGGCCCTACCCCGAAAATACCGTACATTACCGTACATACCGTACACCGCAGAGGGAGTCCAGAGGGAACGGCTGGCACACGACTTTGGGACAAAGTCTAGTGTGTTATACCCGTCACGGCGGGGGACGGGAGGAAATGGGCGAGGACGGGAGTCCTCGCCCATTTCTGACCGGGCCGAAAAAGAAGAGCGACAGATGCCGGTAACGGCATCTGTCGGGCGCACTTTTTCAGAGAGCCGTGACGGGTGTTCTCCGCTCCTCCTACTCCCGCACTCACAAAGACAAGGAGGTCATCATGGCATACGCCATTTTACGATTTGCCAAACACAAGGGCGGCGCGTCCAAGGCGTTGAGCGCACACCACGAACGGACGAAGGATTTCTACATCAGCAACCCCGATATCGACCGGAGCCGTACCTCGCAGAACTTTCATTTGGTGACGCCCCGCTGGAGCTACGAGCAGGAGATCCGACACCGCATCAGGATGGCGGGCTGCCGCGTCCGAAAGGACAGCGTGAAATTCGTGGACACGCTGGTGACGGTCAGCCCGGAGTTCGCACAGGAACACGCGGCGGAGATGCCGGAGTATTTCACGCGGGCGTTCACATTCCTGAAAGAGCGAGTCGGTGAGGAGAACATCATCTCCGCTGTGGTGCATCTGGACGAAACGACGCCGCATATGCACCTGTGCTTTGTGCCGCTGACGAAGGACAACCGCCTGTCCGCAAAAGAAATCCTCGGCAACAAGAAGAACATGATCCGCTGGCAGGATGATTTCTACGCCTGCATGGCGGAACGTTGGCCGGAATTGGAGCGCGGCACACCTGCCGTAGAGACAAGGCGCAGGCATCTGACGCCCCAGTGGTACAAGAAGGTCACAGCCATGGACGCCAAGCTGGAGCAACTGGAGACAGCGCTGAATGGCATCAACGTGCTGAACGCAGGGAAGAAGCGCGAGGAGGCCGCCGCGCTGCTGGCACAGCTGCTGCCAGATGTAGAGTCGTTTCAAGCGGAGACTCAACGGCTGCGAGAGGCCGCCGCTGCCGCCCAACACCAGCAGCGGCGCAGCGAGAAAGAAGTCGCCGATCTGCAAGCTGAGCTGCGAGAGGAGCGTAATTTCAGCTTTCAGCAGCGCGCCCACATCTCCGCATTGGAGTCCCGCTGCCGCAAGGCCGAGAAGTTGCTGAAGATGATCCCAGCGGAAGAATTAAAGAAATTTTTGTCAAGCCAGAGAGTGCGCCTTCGTTAAAACACGTTGACAATATTCCTTTTTGGGAATATACTATAACAAGAGGCAGGTGGAACTATGTTCGATATCGAATTCTATCGATTAGAGAGTGGCAAGAGCCCTGTGGAAGATTTTTTGGACAGCCTAAATTCCAAAATGCGAAACAAAGCTGTTCGCAGCTTGGAATTGCTTGAAGAATTCGGGAATACTTTAAGAGAGCCAAACTCAAAAGCAATGGGCGATGGTCTGTTTGAACTTCGCATTAAATTTTCCAGTGACATTACCCGCATTTTTTACTTCTTCTATGTTAAAAACAAGATCGTGTTGACCAACGGATTCGTGAAAAAAACGCAACGAACTCCGCCAGCCGAAATTGAACTGGCTCGAAAGTACAAAGCTGATTATGAGAGGAGGCATTCTCATGAGTGATTTGAAGCACTATATTGAAAGACAAATGAATGATCCAGAATTCAAAGCAGAGTATGACGCCTCTGAGACGGAGTACCAGTTAACCCGTTCTCTGATTGCCGCAAGAATAGCGTCCAACATGACACAAAAAGAACTCGCCGACAAAAGTGGTGTTCGTCAGTCCAATATAAGCCGCATTGAAAGCGGCTCTTGCAGTCCTACGGTCGCAACCTTACAGGCATTAGCTGAGGGGTTGGGTAAGAAGCTTGTTATCAGTTTCCGATAATAAGTAGATGCCGGGTACGTTGCCCTGTTAAGTCTTTTATAACTGAAAAACAAGAACCTCTGCTGGTTAAGACCCCAGCAGAGGTTCTTGTTTTATTTTAGTTTTCTCAGCGGTGCGCACAACACTTCATAGGCATATTTATACACTTCATTTGCTGACTCGTCAGGCGATATGTCACCATGGGCCAGACAGCAGCGAAGCATATATAATATGATTACGATAGCTTCACTAATCTTTCCTGCATCATTTATGAAATTATATGCTCCCATTTGCTTTGTAGCTTCTCCCGATGCAAGAACGCTGGTAATGTGATACGGAGTCAGTTCCCTGTAGCACTCCTCACACTGCTCCTTTTGCCTTTGGGTCAAACCAATAAAGCCAGATTGCTGCCTCAACACATCAATATCATATCCATCTTGCTCAAAACAAAATACAGAAGCGCCTGTAGCTTTTATCGTAATTGCCGTTTTTGTTTTTCCATGTGCCCTGGAACACTCATAATGGTGTTGGTAGTAATCTTTCCTCTTAAGCGTGTTTGCATTTTTCACCGCCACTTCAGCAAAAGAAACAGACTGCCGAACGCCTATGTATTCCTGAGTAGTAATTGCTGCATTCAAAAGAGAACCATGTAGTTTTGCAATATTCTCTCTATATGCGCTACCATCTGCATCCTCTGCATTGATCAGATTCATGGTATAGGTCTTAAATCTGTTTGATTGACTTGCGATGTACTCGATACATTCCTTGTCGCTATTTCCTGTGACCTCACCGCTAAAATTATACCACGCATTAAAGGCAATCCAAGCTTTCATAAATGCAGAAAAATAGTCAACCTTTATATCAATAGCATCTATCCAATCTTTGTATCCTGGCACCCTGGCTCACCTCACTTAGCGTAAATAACTTCTCTATCCATAATTTCCAACGCCTTTTGCTCTAACTTATAGGCCTCATAACGTTTTTGGTTAGCTTCAAGCGCAAGATCGTTGATTCTTTTTTGAATATCATGGTTTTTGAGTAGCGGAATAGGGATATTGCTTACATGCGTAGCATCAATCTCATCAATAACCGCACCATACGTATATCTTGTAATCAAATGATAACCATATTCTGAGGCCAAGAAAATGTTGAGGTAGCCAGCAATATTTTCGCTTGCGGGAACGATGCGGATAATATGCTGATTTGCTGCCCATTTTTCCCAGTGTCTCCCCACAAGAGCCACTTTTCCGATAGTTCCACTACAAGTAATAAGAGTCATATTTTCATGTAACTCTAACTGCTTCTCTATTCGCTCACCATGCTGCGATAATGACAAATATTTTTTATTTGAAGGATCGAGTTCATGCAATTGTTTTCCTCCAATGAATACCCGGCCTTCACCCTCTCCAACATATACTCGTTTGAATCTACCCGGAAGGATGATATTTTTACTTATTCGGTTATCATCAACGGTTATAACTTCCTCTGCATGCTTGTTAAGATGATCGATGATTGCATCTACAATCGGGACATGATAGGAAGCATCCAGCCGGTAGTCCATATCGCTTAATTTTACGCTGAATGTTTTTACTGGAGCGTCCTTTTTGAAATAGTCGACATCAAATTCATTAATTGCCGGAAGCTGAAGCTCGTCAATCAATAAATTAGTTGCCTCGTTGATTAAATGATTCGACTCATCTCGTAGCGCGTACGACTCCACAATCATGCTGTCGATCTTTGCTTTTATTTCGTTTGGAGCATTCGGAATCGGTATCGATGCAAGATGTTCGGGCTCAATCTGCTGTATTACTGAGCCGTAAATATTTGACCGAATCAAAGCCTGTCCGGTTTTTGTCTTAAGATATGCGTAAACATACCCCGGGAAATTGTTGCATTCAAGCCTCATTGCATGCTCACTAATTAAAAACTTTTCTAAAGTTTCATTAACAAATGACATGTTACCGATAGTGCCAGAACGTGAAATTAGTACCGTGCCCCTTTTTACATGCAATTCCGAAACACGATCATCATCAATCATGAACTTAACGGGCTGCGGACTTACATCAAGCATCTCAGAACTACCAATAAATCCAACGGTAGTTTCTTCGTTCTTTTCGACATAGTTTCTTTTTAAGCGCCCTCCATAGTGCGCTTTTTTAACAGGGGAGTTCGGCCCTATTAAATCAACTGCAGGATAGAGGCCATTTTTTATCCTCATATAAGCCTGTTTTGCTTCGACATCATAGACACTTGCCTCTAAGCGCATTCCCCTTTCAATGATTTCTGAAAGCGATACAGCACACCATTTAACTGGTATCTCGTCAATTACAATTTCGTCCTTGGGAGTTGCAGCAATTTGATATGCTAAGTTATCTTTTACCACGCCAGCCCCTCCTTTATTTTCCATTCCGCAAAGATGGCCGGAACATCTGGGGTTTGATCATCCTCAACCTTTCTCTTTTGCTCGTGAGAAACAGTGCGATTACCTTCCCCAGTTGTACCGAGTACAAGAACGCTATTGGTATCAGGAACAAGGATTTCGTTTCCTTCTTTATCACGCTTGAATGTAGGATTACCACGTTTATCGTGACCGACCTTTTCTACCATGGCCATGAAAATATTATAGTCGGCCATTGTACCGCTCTTTTCCTCGATATCTTTCTGCTCCTTTGTTTTCTTCTGCAGGAACAGCACCGAGGTCTGAGTACCATTTCTCGGCTGGAAGGTATCCACATGAAGGTCTACACTGGCAACGATTCTGTGGTTTTTAATAAGCCACTCTCGAATATATCCAAGGCCCGGTGCACCTAGAATATTATCAGGGAGAACGATACCCATACGTCCGCCAGGAACAAGTAGCTGTGTGCAGCGTTCTACAAACAGAATTTCCGGTGGGACTGATGCCTGCAGGCGATCCGTCATTGTCCATGTATTGGTTTCCTTATCATTTTCCCAGACATGTGCCAATTCAAATTGTTCCAAAATAGCTTTGTCTTTGATGGGTATTTTACTGCCAAAAGGCGGATTAGTCACAATCACATTGAAAAATTCGATCGTCTTATAATTGCGAATCGAGGCTTTATCGATACCCAACGCTTCTGCCAAGTTAGAACGAAAGTCATCTGTCCATTCGTGCGGCGGCAATAACGAATTGGACTGCAAAATATTGCCACTGCCGTCGTTATTCATGACCATGTTCATTTTTGTTGCTTTAACGAGATCTGGATTGATATCAAAACCGAAATAATTCGATTTTGCCATTTCGGATATACGATCTCTAAAAGTGTTAATCGCTTCAGGACTCCACTCGTTTTTCGGCATTCCAAGTTCGGCTTCAAACTGCTTTTCAAGTTTTTCGATGACATGAGTCATAGCGATCACAAGAAAACCGCCGGTGCCACAAGAACTATCCAAGACTTTCTCATCAGCACCAGGGTTGATCATTTCAACAACCATTTTCATGACATTTCTGGGTGTGAAAAACTCACCTCTATCGCCGCGCAGATTAGCTCCAACGATTTCTTCATACGCTTTACCCTTGATGTCGATGTTTGTGTTAAGCAAGCTGTATTTCTGTAGTTCACTGACGATATAAGCTAAGCTGCGAGGGGACAACTTAATCTCATCATTGGCATCAAAAATTAGCCTATACTTCTTCTTATTTTTGACTTGTTCAAAGATTTTGGAGATACGTTTTTTGACAGTCAACTGGCCATCAGGATTGGAACGCTCTTCCGAAGTTGCATAGAATTCCAGTGGTTTAGTAATGTTTCTCTCGTCCTCGATTTTGCAGAAGATAACCTTCAGCAGTTCAAAAAAGGCAGGTTGTTTCTGCAGGCCATCATTCACGTAGATATGATTATGACAGGTTTTGAATGTAAACAACAGGTTATCGTCATAAGCATTTTTTAGCGTAGTGCGCTTAGGCCGATTAATATCGTCAAGATTACCATCAGCCGAAGGAATATCGTTATAGTCCATGAAGTCTATTTGGCCTTTATCGTTAACATATTTATGATAGACTTCCTTTTGGCGGCCATTTGTCCACATACCCCACTCACAATTTGGGCAAGCGGACATATAAGACTTTAGTTGCTCAACACCGTCTTTAGCATTACGTGCTTCAACAGCCTCTTTTTTACACTCGATGATGATTTTAATGTTCTCCTGAGTCTGCTCGCCACAATCTTTATCAAAAATGACAATATCCGCACGGGGTTTTCTTGAACCCAGTTGTAGAGTGTATTCAATTCTGATTTGCTTGGGCAGATACTTATGCTCATTAACAAGTCGTTTTTCAATAGTCTGACGTACATACTCCTCTGGAGTATCATTGCGAAACTTCCCGTCGACATAGTCACAAATTTTTCCTTCGGGAATTACAATCACCGATGTATTAGCCATTTTGCGTTCCTCCGTTTTCGCTCTTGGATTTTTTCCGTTTATCAGTTTTGCGATTTGATAGGTAATCTTCAGCAGCTTTATTGAAAAAATCCGCAAAGCTACTTTTGTCATATGCAAGTGCTGCTTTTAGTTCTGTATGCAGTTTATCTGGCATTCTGAACTGCACTTGCTTAGTTCTATCGCTCAATAAACTGCACCTCTTTTCTGATCCCAAATGATATCATTATATCTTAATATAATGATATCATTTGGGCCTACACTCGTCAAGAATATTTCTTCATTTATCAAGCAATTTTGCCGCAATATCGATTTTCCCCGCACTTCTGCCGACTATTTGATTTAAGTAGGGCAGCCGACACCCCAGATGCATAAGCGTCCTGGGTGCCGGCTGCCTTTTGTTATTCAAACATTATCTCTTGCATCACCACTTCTTCCGCTGCGCTGCGGATGTTGTTCATGGCACCGACCCATGCCATCTGATCTTCAGCTTTCATCTGCTCAGTGATGCCCTGCTCCTGCGCCATTTGCTTCACCAACAGTTCCAGCATCTCTCGTGCCTGCCGATCTATCTCGTTTAGGTGCCGTGTCAGCTCGCCGGAGGTCAATAGATTGATGTATAAGACCTTCCGATGTTCCTTGAGGTACTTGAGCCGCAGACGGCCATAGCGTCCGAAGGACGCTTCTTCTTTTCTCGGTAAGGTAAGATTTGGCAGGTAAAAGCCCTCGTGGTTTGTGTAAGTGACTTCCATTGCGTGATACTCCTTTTATGCATTTCGGGATTGACCCTTATTCTGACCCTTTAGCGGGCCATCTTCTATAAAACAACTGGACTGACTGATACCATGTTTTATAGTTTCAGAACTGAATATCACATAATTTAATGTAATTTGTTGCTGAAAATTCTTTTTTCCGAATTCGAGTCCTGTACCGCGCACCAGAAAAACCTCGGAACCACAAGGCTTAATAGTGACAAGTAACTATTTTGTCGCAGAGAACGGTGTGACCCGAAGGTCACGCCGTTTTTCTGTGTTC